>Ga0101944_10000791_pt1 | contig 83811 bp, 66 predicted proteins | sample DewCreD2012metaG_FD_75245 | JGI IMG/M metagenome (GOLD analysis project Ga0101944, IMG submission 75245) | Hot spring sediment bacterial and archeal communities from British Columbia, Canada, to study Microbial Dark Matter (Phase II) - Dewar... ... | reverse complement strand
AGAGCATCCCGGCCTCGCGCAGAGTCCAACGGTTGAGCAGGGCCGCGCAGGCCACCCGGCGGATCTCGGTATGGGTCATGCCGATTAAATCTTGGGCCATGTTTTCAATGTTGTCGCGGCCAAACCGGTGGACCGTCGCGGCCCAATCGGTGTTGCTGGAAGGGACCATCATATCTTCCAATACATCGCGCAGGCGTTTCTCGGTGCCATCTGGCAGGAAGCAGTTTTCGTCCGGCTGGCCGGAAGCGGCGTAATTGGGGATGGTATCTTCCAGGGTGATGGCCCCGTCTTGCACCTGACGCATGGCATAGAGATGCGCCAGCACTTTGATGGAACTGAGCGGTTCGTGGATGAAATCGGCCTGCAAGTTTGCCAGTTCTGGCCCGCCCACCTTTTTGAGGTACAGGCCATAATCGCGCACATGGTCTACGCCCGCGAGGATGTTCGCCACGCGCCGGCTTTCCGCATTGAGGTTATCCACCATAACTGCCACGTAGTGAGTAGACGGCGGCAGGCTGGCGACGATATAGCGTTCAAAGTCAATGATGCGCGCGCCCAATTGGGCCGCGCGGGCGCCCAGGTCGCTCATCGAGCTGCCAAAGTATACCCACCAGCCCAGGCACGGGCAGTTCTCAATGATCACGGTAAACTGGTTGTTGCCCTCATAAAAAATATCCAGCAGACGGCCCGGGGTGCGGCTGAGTTGATCTTCCACCTGGCTCCAGGTGACGTTGACCAGCCAGCCCCAAACGCGCTCATCGGCCCCACTGTTCCCGATCAGGATGGCCGCGTAGCGCCGTTGAGTGTTGTAGACAAAGCCGTCCAGGTCAATCAGGCGGGCGTTGTTATCGTTAATCGCCTGGGCAATTTCACCCGGCGTTGCCAGGGGCAGCCACAGCCAGCCTTTTTCGTCTGCACCGGTGTTGGGGACCATGACGACGGCGTAGCGAATCACCGGCGCGCCGGGGATGTTACTGAGGTTATAGGCTTCGATATCAATCAGGCGGGCCTGGTTCTCGGCCAGGTGCTGGCTGACCTCATCGGCGGTCAGATTAGGGTACCACCAGGAAGCTTTGGCATACGCGCCCTCATTTTTGACCGTGACGGCGTTGTAGAGGATTTCGTCTCCCATCACCACTTCAAGGTCCACGATGCGCTCGTTATTGTTCACCAAAAAACTCGTCAGTTCCGCCGCTGTCACAGATGCCAGCACGTTCCAGCCGGTTGGAGTGGTTTCGTCCCATTCGTTGCCTGCCGCTTGGGCAGGGCGCGCGCTTGTTGGGAGCAGGGCCAGGGCCACCAGCGCGGCGAGCAGCAGGCGCAGCACACGGACGACAGCCCTCCCCTTACGGTTGAAATGGTTATCCGCTGAAAACATAGAATACCCCTTCTCGATTAGACGATTGGTTTTCAAAGCAACGCGAAGCCGAATATATGGATAATATAGATACAAAATAACCAATATTCAAAATTAGTATACCAAATAGGGCAAGAGGTAAAGTCCATAGACGATCTATAGGCAGTCAAAAACTTCGCCCGGCTGGAGAGGGGAATTCCAGCCGGGCGAATGCCGGTAAGCGTAGGATGGGGGTTATTCGTGGAGAGCGGCGTTGGAATAGACGCTCATGCCAGCTTCTTGTGAGGCGAGGGCGGGCGTGTTCATCAGGTCAACGAACTGCTCGCGCGAGAGAGTTTCCACCGCGAGCAGTTCCTGGGCCACGCGCTCCACATAGGCGCGCTTTTCGGTCAGAATGCGGCGGGCTTCGTTGTAACAGCTTTCGAGGATGTTCTTCACGGCCTCATCGAGCGTTTCGATGGTTTTCTGCGAGCTGCGCGGAGCGGCCAGGGCCGCGTAGCCGTGCGGTTGGGGGAAGACCCGCAGCCCGGCAGAGCTATCCATGCCGAGGCGCATGACCATTTCTTCGGCCAACTGCGTGGCGACTTGCAGGTCATTGGCGGCCCCGCTGGTGATGTCCTGAAAGAAAATCTCTTCGGCGGCGCGCCCGCCCATCAAGCCGGTGATGCGCGCCAGAATCTTGTTCTTAGAATGGAGCAGGCTGTCTTGCGCCGGCAGTGAGATGGTGTAGCCTCCGGCCGGACCGCGCGGGATGATGGTGATCTTGTAAACGGGGTCGGCCAGTTGCGTTTCGTGGATGGCAATGGCATGGCCGGCCTCGTGGTAGGCAATGATCCGGCGCTCGTCTTCGGTCATCAACTGGCTCTTGCGCTGTACGCCCCCGGCCAGGCATTTCTCGATGGCCTCTTCAAAATCGCGCATGGTCATGGCCTCATGCCCGGCGCGTACGGCGGCAATCGCGGCCTCGTTGACGATGTTCGCCAGGTCCGCGCCCACCAGGCCGGGCGTGGCGCGGGCCACAGTCGCCAGGCAAACATCTTCGGCCAGCTTCTTGCCCTCGGTATGCACCTTCAGAATGGCCTCGCGGCCTTTAATATCTGGGCGGTTGACGTATACGCGCCGGTCAAAGCGCCCGGGGCGCGTGAGGGCCTGATCCAGCACGTCAATGCGGTTGGTGGCGGCCAGCACAACCACGTTTTCGGTGGTGTCAAAGCCGTCCATCTCCACCAAAAGCTGGTTCAGGGTCTGGTCCTGCTCCATCTCTGCGCCCGAACCGGCGCTGTGGCGCTCGCGGCCCACGGCGTCAATCTCATCAATGAAGATGATGCAGGGAGCGCGCTTGCGGGCCTTCTGAAAGAGCGAACGCACCCGGCTGGCCCCCACGCCAGCGAACACCTCAACAAATTCCGAACCCGAAATTGCAAAGAATGGCACGCCGGCCTCTCCGGCCACCGCCCTGGCGATCAGGGTTTTGCCACAGCCGGGATCACCGACCAACAGCACGCCGCGCGGCATCTTCGCGCCCATAGCGGCGTATTTATCGCCCTCTTTCAAGAAAGTGACCACATCGCGCAGTTCCTGCACGCTTTCCTCGATCCCGGCCACATCCTTAAAGCGCACAGACGGAATTTTGCCCTCTTCAAAATTCTTCTGCTTGCCCGCCCCACTGCGCATGGAAATGGTGCGGAAGACCATGAACGTGAGGAAAGCAATCAGTCCAATGCTCATTAACGTGCCAAAAGAGCGGCTGGTCGTCAGCGCCTGGCTGTTCTGGATTTTAATTTCAACGCTGGCGAGCTGTTCACCGCTCAATCCCAGGTAGGCCAGTTGTTCGAGCAGAGAGGAAGAACTGTCGCGCAGGCTCTTCTCTTTACGCCCGTCGCGGTAATAGACGGTCAGTTCGCCGGTCAGAAGGGTGTCTTCAATTTTGGTAATCTCACCCTGGGCAATGCCCGCCGCAATACTGCTGAGGGCCAACGGCTCGGCGGGTTTCTGCGCTGGAATCCAGATCACTGCTGCCGCGAGAGTGATGACGATGAAAGTGATGGCCGCAATGATGAATTTTTTCTTCCGAGAGATCTTGAGTTCAAACTCGAAGCTGTGTTTCTTATTCATAAAATGCTATCGCTTTCCAGCGGGGCGGCTTTTCGCGCCCGCAAGAAGGGGTATTCTCCAATCCGTCACAAAGCAACAGGTGAAGAGGAAATAGGATCGTATCTGGCAAGTAGATCCATAATATACCCGATCTTGATGGTAAAAAACACCTTATTTTACCAGTTTACAATTTTGTCAGGTAGCAGATCGCAACTTTGCGATCCGGTAGGGGTTATTCGCTACTTTTGCGCGGCGGATTCAGCGCAGCGGAAACCGAGGGCATCGGCACTGTCGTCGGGGTCATAGAAGTTACGAGCGGCAGCGCGCAGGTCGCGCCAACGGTAATCAAAACCACCTCCACGCATGACCTTATATTCAGCAATGCCGGGGCCGGGCGGGTTGTGTTCTGGCGAGTTCTGGTAATACCAGCTTTCGTACCAGTCGTCCACCCACTCCCAGACGTTGCCAGTCATATCCAACGCGCCGTAGGGACTGGCTGCAGAGAGGTACACGCCCACCTGGTTGGTATCACCTTCGCCGCAGCCAAAATATTTCGCCAGCGAGCAGTCCGGCGGCTGGCTGCCCCAGGCATAGATGCGCCCATCCGTCCCGCGCGCGGCCTTTTCCCACTCCGCCTCGGTAGGCAGCCGCCGTCCGGCCCAGGCACAGTAACGGTCGGCATCTTTCCACGAAACATAGATCACCGGGTAAGCGGCGAAGTCGGGGTTATCGTAATATTTCGTGCGGGAATAAGAGGAAAGGTAATTGGGGAGCGCGCACTGCTGCGCCGCCACGCACAGCGCATATTGGGCATTGGTCACTTCCGTCTGGTCAATCCAGAAAGCATCCAGGTCAACCCGATGCTGGGGTTTTTCATTGTCCTGGGCGTCCAAATCCTGATCGGTTGAACCCATCATGAAATCGCCCGCCGGGACGTACCACTGGATCATACCGTCCAGCGGCGCAACTCGGGTCGAGCCTATGCCCACAGCCGTTTCTGGCGTGCGCGCGGGTAAAGAATCGGTTGGCGTGGACAAGGGAGCCAGCGTGTAGGTCGCTGCTGTAGCTGGCGCAGTCGTCTGCGCAGGGGCCTCAATCGGCACACCAGTATGCGTTGCGCCAGGCGAGGGGAGGTTCGCAGCCGGGCCGACCACCCCTGGACCGGCAAGCAGGACATAAACGCCCGCTACCAGCAGCGCAGCGACCAGGAGAAGGATTATCCACGCCCGTCGGTGCGCAAGAAGCCCTCCACGCCTGGGGGCAACAAGATCGCTGGCCCTGGCCGTAAATTTAACTTCTGGGTGCAATACAGCGAGGGTCTCAGCCGGCACGGCATAAGCCACCCGCTCATATTTATCGTCCCACCCACGTATAATCATCCCCACCACGCCCCCCAATTCCTGATCCAGCACCGGCGCGCCGCTCATGCCCAGATAGACCTGGTTGCCCTCGATTTCCAGCAGCGGCGTACCGGCTTTGGCGTGGATGACCCCGTGAATCCGCCCGTAGGGCCGGCGCTCGTTGGCAACCGGCGATTCTGGAAAGCCCAAAGATGTAAAGGCATGGCCGGGGCGGGCCTGCCGGGACGGGGTCAACAGTAAAGGGGCAGCGCCGGGGATCGGCTCACTCAGGCGCAAAAAGGCGACATCATATTGTTCTTTGGGAGAGAAGCCCTCTTGGAGAATCTGCGCCAGATGGAGACTGCCGCCCGAATACAACTGGACGTAGATGTACCTGCCGGGGTTGGCGCGGGCTGCCTGGACAACGTGCGCGCAGGTCACGCCCAGAGTAGGGGCTGCCAAAAAGCCCGTCCCTACCGTTGCGCGGTCGGCGTCAAATATCCGCAGAACCGATTGGGCAAGATCAAACATTAAGCCTCATTCAATGAAAGCCTTTCTTCAACCCACTTAAGTACCTCAGCCGCAAACAACAAGGTAGTATTTCAAATTGTGTATAAACTGCGGGCTTCGCTGCGCAGTTTATACACAATTCAGTAAACGGCCAACTCCCACGCTCTTTCTGCCTCGGTTCTATCCATTCACGGACTTCTACAGCATACCGGGTTAGTGCAAAAGCATCATCAACCAGAAGCGGAACAACAAATTGTTACCTCGGTCCTGACGCAGCTCATCGTCCTACATATTCAATATTATATATCCAATATATATTCAACTGATTGGATCATGGCTACGCCTTGTTGGGCATAATCTTGATGCGGTGGATGGCGCGGTTGGAGTCGTGGTGGTAGATAAGCAGTTGATCTTCAACCTTCACTTCGCACTCGCCATCGGTGATCCAGACGTTGTAGCCGTTGGGATACTGGTAATTGGGGACGAAGATTTCGGTGGGGGCGCGGGCGGCAGGGTTGTGGCGGAACTCGAAGCGAAATTCGCGCCGGTTCAGGTCGAAAGCCAGGTGGAGCGGTTCTCCGGCGGTAGCACGAGGGTAAGGGCGTACAATGGCCGCTAAGGCCCGCCCACCCGAATGAATGTCGGCGGGATCGGTCTGCTGGTCACGGCTGAAGATTGAAAGGTCCTCGCCGTTCCACTGGTCGCCGCGCTCGTTATCGTTATCGGGGGTGTAATTCCAGATGGCGTAGCTGAGCAGGTTGCTGTCCATGGCGTTCAGGGTGCGATCCATGGCGCGCACCTGGGCAGAGAAATCGCCCGTGCGGTAGGCGCGCCGCCCATTGAGGTCAAAGGCAATCCCTGTTTCACCGATAAAGGTGGGGATATTGCCCAACCGCTCGGCGGCATAGCGTTTGTAGCGGGCGTTTTGCTCGATATAAGAACGGCGCACGCGCCCACTACCCAAAACGATGCGCCCGGTGTGAACATCGTACCCGGCCCAAGGGGTAAAGGTTTTGAGGAACAGCACCGCCGGATCGTACCAATGCGGGGCGTAGACAATGCGCCGCGCGTCGTCTGGCCCCCAAATGGGCGGGGGCAGGCGCGGGTCGGTCTCAATAAATATCAAGGCATCGGGGACGATCTGGCGAATGGCGGCGGCAAAGCGGTTGAGGAACGGGCGCATATAATCTTGCGAAAAATTCACCGTCCGCCCGCGCACCTGGTAAAAGTGATGGGGGTTCAGCACGCGCACGTTGCCATGCGCGTCGATATCCCAAACGCGGTTCTGCCGCCATACGCCATCAAAGCCCTCGCGCCAGATGCGCAGCCTTTGAGGGTTCATAAGCTGGCGCTCAACCAGCCGGGAACCAAACAGGTGACGCTGCCAGACCTCAATTTCCTGGGGGATGCCCGACCCCAACAGCATGGACTGGAGCGGGCTAAAAGTGGCCCCGAATTTCACCGGCAGCATAGGGCGGGTAAGGTCTTTAATGCCAATAAAGCCGCTGGTCGGCTCATTCATGGCCTCGTAGCCGATCACAGCGGGCAGGTTCTTGAGTCGGCGGGCCACCTGCTGAAAAGCCGCGAAGTAGTGGCGCTGTAAGTATTCCTGAATGGGTTCGCCATCTACCCGGGTAAGGGGAGCAAAATCATTGCCGCCAAAGAACAGGGTGAACATGGTGGCGGCGGCCAGACGCATGCCGTTGGTCGGCCAGACCATTTGCGGGAAGGGGTCGCCGTGGAACTGGTGCAGGATAGCCCCGGCAGTTTGGTGGATGTTGCGCAGATCAATGCCGGCAGCCTCGAAGGTCCAACCAGGCGCGCCATCGCCGCCTGAAAAGCGGCTCCACACATCCTGGTGCGGGTCAATCACAACGCGAAAGCCGTACTCTCCGGCCAGGCGGATGATCGCTTCCAGATAGTCGAGGTATTCCTCATCATATATTCCCGGCCCACTGTGTTCAACCGCTTCCCATGTGACCAGGAAGCGCAGGGTGGTCAACCCCCAGGCTTTTAGACGGCAGAAGTGTTCTGGGGCCTCTTCCAAAGGAAAGGGCCGCCCGACAAACGAAACATTGCGATGGTCAAAAAAGCCTTCACTGCGGTGGGTAGCACCGTTGGGCCGGGATGGTATCTTGCTGCTGCCGCTCAGGTTCACCCCGCGCAGCAGCACGGTGCGGCCATATTCGTCGCAAAACCAGGGGCCATTAACGTCAATTGTCATACCTTTAAACTCTCTCCACGCGGGGGCCACCGAACTATGAAACTGGCCTCACGCCCATAGAAATTATAATCGCTTCCGTTTTTGAAAATCAAAGGAACGTGAAGGGCTCCATTGTGATTTTTTCTGGGCTTGACAGGCCCTGAAACGCCTGTTAATATAAAATTCGGAAACGAACAGCTTTTGAAAGAGGTTTGCGCGTGATAATCCTTCAGGCATAACCCAAACGCGTCTCGCCAGCCGATCCATCCGGGAGGGTGGTTTGCCCCGTTGTGCGTAAACTGCGGCCCGCAGAAAGCACACCATTGGAAACACTGCCCTCAGGAGGCCGGGGATGCGTTTTTCCTTGCCTGGGATGGATTACGTGCTACGAAAAATGTTAATCATATCGTCACGGCTGCCACTCAGGCCGCCGTGACTTTTTTTATTTCAGGCAGCATTTGAGCTGTAAGGGTCGGACTATGCTTCAAGTTCATCAGGTTTCAAAATCTTACGGCGCCGCCCAAATTCTGGATCACGTCACTCTGACGGTGAACCCTGGCGACCGGGTAGGGCTGGTGGGGCCCAACGGGGCGGGCAAATCCACCCTGCTGCGCATCATCACCGGAGAAGAGGCCCCCGACAGCGGAACGGTCTCTCTTGCGCCGGCTGCCACGCTGGGATATTTACCCCAGGGCCTGGACCTGGCGCTGGACGCTGCCGTAGGAGACTATATCCGCGCAGGGATTCGGGCTTTAGACGAAGCTCATCGCCAGATGGAAGCCCTAGCCGAGCGCATGGCAGGCGACCCATCGCCCGAAGTCATCGAGGCTTACGGCGAGGCCCTCAGCCGATTTGAAGCCCTGGATGGATATGGGTTCGAAAGCCGGGTGGACGGCATCCTCGCGGGGCTGGGGTTGGGGGATATCAGCCGATCGGACAGTATGCGCCACCTGAGCGGCGGGCAGCGCACGCGGGTGGGCCTGGCGCGCCTGCTGGCGGCTCAGCCCTCGCTGCTGCTGTTGGATGAGCCCACCAATCACCTGGACATTGAGGCGCTGGAATGGCTGGAAGGTTTTCTAGAAAGCTACCGGGGCGCAGTGCTGGTAGTCTCACACGACCGGCGCTTTTTAGATAAGACCGTCCGGCGCATCCTCGAACTGGACCCCGAAAAGCACACGCTGCGCGAATGGCCGGGCAACTACAGCGACTACGCCGCCGCCAAAGCACGCGAGACGGAGAAACAGTGGGGCGCCTGGAAGGACCAGCAGGCCGAAATCCGCCGCCTGGAAGCCGACATCCGCCAGACCAAAGAACATGCCCAGGCCACCGAGCGCAGTACCAACAACGATCACCAGCGCCGGCTGGCGAAGAAAGTGGCCCAACGCGCCATCGCCAAAGAGAAACGCTTGCAGCGCTATCTGGCCGCGGAAGAGCGGGTTGAGCGCCCAGATGCGCCCGATACCATGCGCCTGGCCTTTGGCTCTCCCCTGCGCAGCGGGCAGGTGGTGATCTCGTTAAAGGACGTGAGCAAGTCGTTTGGCGACCACCATTTGCTGAAAGACGTTAGCCAGACCTTGCAGTACGGCGAGCGCATTGCCCTGGTGGGGCCTAATGGCTCTGGCAAAACCACCCTGCTGCGCATGATCGTGGGGGACATAGCGCCCGATAGTGGGGAAATCTTCGTGGGGCCAAGCGTGCGCATCGGGTATATGCCTCAGCAGCAAGAAGCTCTGAATCCCGAAGAGAGTGCCTTGCAAACCATCCAGCGATTGGCCTCGATGAACGAGAGCGAAGTGTTTAACTTCCTACATTATTTTCTGATCTACAATGACCAGGTGCGGATACCCACCCGCCAACTCAGCTATGGGGAGCGGGCGCGCCTGCTGTTGGCGCGCCTGGTGGTCAGCGGGGCCAACTGCTTGCTGTTGGATGAACCCATCAACCATCTCGATATTTCCTCGCGCCAGCAGTTTGAGACTGCCCTCGAAGCCTTCCCTGGCACGGTTCTCGTCTCAACTCATGACCGGGTTTTTATCGAGCGGTTTGCAACGGGAATATGGAAAATCAAAGAAGGGGTCATTCGCAAAGAGTATCCTCAACAGTGAAACCGGCGCGAACCAGAATGCATGTACAATCGAAGGTATGGGCAAAGCCTTCCACAAGGTGTTACGCAGTTTCTACCGCGGGGCGTGGCGGTGGATGCGCGAGCCGCGCGTCTGGCGGCGGTGGGAGTCAGACGCCGTTCAGGTGACGGTTGAAGTTCAAACCTGGCTGCCTGTGGCAGTCTTTCTGTTCCTGCTGGGGTGGTACCTGGCGGCCCCTACCGGCGTGGTGACTATGGCTCTGCTGGGAATGGGGGGCGTTCTGGTGGCAGATTTTGGGTGGGCGCGCGCCATGGCCCGGAGCGTACGCGGTCAGCGCCGGCTGCGGTTTGTCGCCATGCAGGTTGGCGATGAATTAGAAGAAGAACTTTCTCTGGAGAACAAGAATGCTTTGATCCCGGTGCTGTGGGCCGAGTTTTTCGACCGTTCCAACATTCCGGGCTACACTGTATCCAGCGCGCGGGCCGCCGGAGCGGCCAGCGAGGTACGCTGGCGGGCGCACACCACCTGCACGCGGCGCGGCGTGTTCAACCTGGGTCCCTGGGAGTTACAACTCGGCACGCCGTTTGGCCTGTTCCTGGTGCGGCAGGTGTACCACCAACGCCAGGAAATTCTGGTCTACCCACCGATGGCGGCCCTGCCCGATCATCTTCTGCCGCACCGCGGGGCGCTGGGCGGCCACCGCCCGCTCAATCAGCCGCTGCCCGCCGAGACGATTGCCTCTACTACGGTGCGCGGCTACCACCCAGGCGACCCCCTGCGCCACATTCACTGGCGCACTACGGCCCGGCGGGTTGACCCCTACGTGAAGGTGTTTGAACCCGAAGCCGCCTCGAAAATCTGGCTGGTTCCCGATTTCGACGCGCGCTATCACCTCGAAGCCGGAGAAATCTCGAGTGTGGAGACGATGGTCACGGTGACGGCCTCGCTGGCCGCCGCGCTCTTACAGAAGAACCTGGCGGTTGGGATGATCGCCGCGGCACAGCCCGATGCAGCCATACTGCCGCGTCTGGGGCAGGCCTATCTGTGGAGCCTGCTGCAAGCCCTGGCCCCACTGCAAGCCGCTCCAGGCCGCAAACTGGAAGATCTGTTGGGCCGGGCGCGCCCACTGCTGACCGGCAACGACCTGTTGATTGTCATCACCCCCGCGCTGCACCCCGATTGGGTGGGGGCGCTACAACGCCTGACGCCCAACCGCGGCGGGTTGGGACGCGCCGAGGTGATCCTGCTCGACCCCGCTTCCTTTGGCGGCGAGGCTCAGGCCGATCGTTTTTTGCCTTTCCTGCTGGCCCAGGGGCTGCCGGCCGCCATCCTGCGGCGCGAAGATGTGACCCTCATCAGCGGATATTACGGCGAGGTCAGCCGCTGGGAATTTAAAGTGCTGGGGACCGGGCGGGCCGTGGCGCGCCGAACCCCGCGCGCCGCTGAGATCATGGCCGGGGAAGTTCGCCATGATTGACACGATTGGCCTGCGCCTGCTTCGACTGCTCTCGCGCTACTGGATTCCAACGCTGCTGCTGGCAGGGCTGCTTTCTTCCGTGATATCGAGCGTAGACAGCGCCAATTGGGTAGCAGAAGACTGGACAATCCTGCAATCGTTGCTGCTGGCAGTGCTGGTTGGCTGGCTGTTGGCGAGCTCACGCTTTCGCAGTTTTTTGGTACTGTTTTACAGCCTGCTGGTAGGGCTGGCGGCGGCTCTGCAGGGAGTGGGCAATCTTCTGCCGCCCTGGAAGGAAGGTTTTTGGGGCTGGGTAGATGAGCTCAACCTGCGCACGGTGCGCCTAGCCCTGCGCGTCAACAGTTGGAGCGACACGCTCCAGGCCGGAGGAAACGTGAAGGACCCCGGCCTGTTTATTGTGCTGTTGTCGCTGGTGGTTTGGGGGGCGATGATATGGTTCCTGTGGTTTTTGCTGCGCAAGCGCCGGGTGCTGGTGGGGCTGCTGCCGTTGGGCCTTTTGATGGCGGTAAACGTCAACCTCAGCCGCCAACCGCCCGGCATTTTCTCCATTTTTCTGGCCTTCGCCATCCTGCTGTTGGCGCGCGAGGCCTTCGTCTGCCGTCACCACGACTGGGAATCGCGTCAGGTGGATTATCCCGATCAATTGGGGGTGGAATGGTCGCTGTCTGCCGTGGTAATCGCGCTGATTGTGGTAGGGATAGCCCGCCTGGGGCCGCTGATCGGCACGCCTGAGGGCTGGCGGACGCTGGCTGAATGGGCGCGCAGCGCGAACCAGGAGACCGCCGAAACTGCCAGGCAGTTATTCTCTGGCGTCAACACACCGCCGCCCCCACCGCCCGGCGGCCAACCGGTCATTTATGCCAATACCCCGAACCTGGACGAAATCGGCGCGCCGCTGCCGCAGGGCAGCGAAACGGTGATGTGGGTATCTACCAGCGACCCGCCGCCCGTGATGGAAGAGTACAATCTTCCCATTCCCGACTTAAATGTTAAAGGCCATTACTGGCGCAGCGGCATCTTTGCCGAATATACCGGGCGGGGCTGGCTGCCAGCGGCGCTGGCAGACGAGCCGGTCGCCGCGCCCGCGCCAGACGCCGAACCCGGCCAGGAAGCCCCGGCCGGGCGCTATTATTTGCGGCAGGAATTTGAGATCACGGCGCAGCACGGCGGACGGCTGTTTGCCACCAGCGAGCCGGTGCGCGCCTCGGCAGGGCTGGCGTTTCGGCAAACCGCCGATGGCAGCCGGCTGGTGGAAGGCCGAGGGACTCGCTACACGGTGATCTCCGCGGCAACGCAGGTAACCGGTGATTTACTGGCCCAGGCCGGTGACGCTTACCCTGATGAGGTGCGCGCCGCCTACCTGCAACTGCCTGATGGATTGCCCCGGCGGGTCCGCGCGCTGGCGGCGCGCATTACGGCTGGAAATGCTGACCCCTTCCATAAAGCCATGGCAATCCAGAACTATCTGCGCACCAACTATACCTACCAGCAGGCCACGCCCCCGCCGCCCGCCAACCGCGACGTGGTAGATTATTTTCTGTTTGAAAGGCCAGAGGGTTTTTGCAGTCACTACGCCTCTGCCATGGCCGTGATGCTGCGCACCCAGGGGATTCCGGCGCGGGTGGTCACAGGCTATGCCACCGGCGAGTGGAATACCAACCGGAGTGCCTACCGGGTGACGCCATCTTCCGCCCATGCCTGGGTGGAAGTGTATTTCCCTGGTTATGGGTGGGTAGAGTTCGAGCCGACCGCCTCGCAGGAGCCGTTTGCTTACCAGGAAATAGGCAGAGCAGGAACTTCTGCGCCTGACGAGAGCACGCCAACAGCGCAGGTACGGGGGGCCTCTCCATTCCTGCTGGCTGTGCTGGCGGCGCTGGCGCTGGCCGCGCTGTTACTGCCCTTCTGGCTGATGCGCGCATTCCGCGCCACGCGGGGCGATCCTGCTCAACAGGTTAATGCCCTCTACATCCAGATGCGCCTGGCGCTGGCCTGGGCAGGCCTGACCTGCGCGGCCAGCGTCACGCCCGACGAATATCTTGCCTATACGCAGAACCGCCTGGCCCCTTATGGGCGCATTCTATACGCCCTGCGCCGCGTCACCGATCTCTACCGCCGCGCAATCTACAGCCCCCGCCCCCCTGCCGCCGTAGACGCACGCATCGCCAGCGACCTGTGGCGCAGTGCCTTTGGAGAATGGATCAGGTTGTGGGTGAAAGAAAAGTGGAGAGGACTTAAGTCCGGTTAAAATCCCACGCGATGGCAATGGGGATGAGCGCGGCAACCATAATGAGGAGCCCGGCCAACATCCCCAAGACGGCCAGCGGCGCCAGGACAGGAACCAGCGCGCCCAGGCCGCCGGCGATCAGACCGAGGATGGAGAGCAGTACGCCGATGAGGAAGTAAATCAGGCTGGCTTGCCGGGCGCGCTGCATCGAGGAGCGACGCCGGCCGGCGGCGCGCCCGGTCTGCCCGTGTAAAAGCACGGCCTGGGGCTGACCGCGATCATCCAGGTAGTAGGTGGTGTAAGCGGGCAGCAGCAGAAGCGTCCAATTGAGCGAGTCAAACGAGGCCGTCCAGCGGAAATGGCGCAGGTGGTCGGCGGCGCAGGCTTTCTGCACCTCACCGGCGGCCCAACGCTGGAAGCCAGCGGTGGCGTCGCTCCAGGCGTCTACTGTAGAGCGATCGGGCAAACGCACCCAGGCGCGCGCCACACAGCGGGGATCGTAGCGCCGCGCCGGCGCGAGATCAAATTCTCCCAACTGCTCCCGGAGCGCGCGGGCTTCTTCGAGGGCTGGCGCCGAGACGTTCTGACACGACCGCCGGATGGTCCCCAGACGCGGCTCCCAGCGGATGCGCGGCTCGCGCACTTCGCGGGTCTGCCAGGCGTGCGCGACATCGGCGTAATATTCCTGGTGGCTGACGACCTCATAGTTAAACCCGGCCTCGGCCTGCCATTGGGCCTGCACGGCGGCATCCACCAACCACATCGGCAGGTAGATGGGCGTCAGCCGCGCCCGCATGGCGGCGTAGGTGAGGTCTTTAGGCGCGTAAGGGATACCCCGCGCAAACTGCCGGACGGACTCTTGAAGCGCCTGTTCAGAAAGGGTAAAAGGGACCACCAGTTCAGGCGGGTAAGGGTGGGGCATTTCGCTCAGCGGATCGCCGATCAGCGCCAGCGGGGCCTGGAAGCAGCGCGGGCAGAGCGGAGGTTTTGGCCCGGCGGCCAGCGCCTGCGGCAGCAGGTAGCGCCAGTTACAGCGCTCGCAGACGGCGGCCTGGAGCGGCGCGCCCCACGCCGCCAACGCATCGGTGCGGGTGGAAGGCAGGGTTTCAGTCACGCTCCATCTCCTGGGCTTTCAAGAAGATCACAAATGCAATCACCAGGCCGACCACCAACAAAAAGAGGCCAACTGCGCCGATCACCACGCCGACCTGCAAAAGCATTGTGACCAGCCCAACCAAGCCCAACAACGCGCCGGGGGCCAGCAGTGCGCCGATCACCAGCCACACCTTTTGCCAGTCCACCGGGCGCGGGCCAGCGATTTTGCCGGTCTGGCCGTTGATGAGGATCTGGAAGTTTTTCCCCCCGTAGCTGTAGACGCTGGTGTACACCGGAACCAGGATATAGCGCCAGGTCTCATCGCTAAAATCCAGCGCCATGCTGAAGTTGCGCACATGCCCGCTGGAGGCGCGGTCATAACAGGCCTGGCGGGTGCGGTCGCGCATCACCTGGCGGCCGGCGTCCCAGGCCTGTTCGAGGGAAATGTCAAAAGCCTGGGCCTGCATTCCCGCCAGGAAGCGCGGTTCGTACAGCACCAGGTCGGTGATGACGTAGCTATCAATTTTGCCGAGGGTACTCAGGTTCACCCTGCTGGTTCCGGGAACCAGCAGATCATTGAAGACCCGCTCCACAAACCCCGATTCCCACCGCCACTCGATGCGGGTGCGCTCGCGGCGCTCGCCGTTTTCAAAGTAAGTTTCGCGCACCTCTCTGCCTACCTGGGCTTTCCAGCGCGCCTTGCAGACGGCGGAAAACGTCCAATAGGGCAGGTAAAGAGGCGAATATTTTTCTACGCGGGCGGCGTCGCGCAGACGGGCGGGCGTCATCCAGCTAGAGCCTAACCACTGGCGAGTGATGTCGCGGCAGTCCTGCGGGCTGATTTCAAAGGGGATCAGAAAGCGAGGGCGCAGAATATCTTGCAAGGCCGCACGGTAGATCACCTTGTTAGAGCCGCAGAACGGGCAGGCGTAAGCCAGCGTATCCGGCGGGACGGAGACGAGCGCGCCGCAGCGCTGGCATTCCATATCCCGGCGTTCCACGCCCCAGCCCTGCTGAGCGCGTTCCACCGTTTCTACTTTGAACTCAAATTTCTCGGCGGCGCGCCCCAGACGCATGGCCTGGGCTTCTTCGCTGTAACCGCAGTGTTCGCAAACCAGCTTTTGCGCTTCCACTGAGAAAGAAGTCGTGGCTCCACAGCGTGGGCATTTAAAATCCACCACCTCTGGGCGCGGTTCTTCATGAGGCGCGGGGGCAAAGACTTCGATCCCCTCTACTTGAGAGGCTACCTGCACAAAACCAGGGGGTGGAAAGGTCTCACTCACGTTACAACCAGCCTCGCAGACGATAGACAAACAGCCCAAAATACTCTTTGAGCGCGTTGGTAGTCAACCCCAGGCTGCTGGCGTTGGGCATCAGGTTGACTAACAGGGTTTGCGGCTCCAGCGAGGCCAAATTATCCAGCCCGGCCTGGGTGACGGTATAATCGGTCGGCGCGGGGATGGCGTCAATACCCAGGTGACGGAACAGGGCCATCGAGCGGGGCATGTGAATGGCCGATGTTACCAGCAGTACGCGGGTAATGCCCTTCTCTTTGAGCATTTGGGCGCTAAACTGAGCATCTTCCTGGGTGTTGGCAGAGGCGGGCTGTAACCACAGCGCCTCTGGGGGGACGCCCAACAGTTCCATGATCTCAGCCATTTCAACAGCCGGGGTGGTGGTGCGTCCGCCCAGCCAGGCGATATTGCCACCGCTGAGCAAGATCACCGGGGCTTTGCCCTGCTTATACAGGCGGGCGGCATACAACACCCGGTCTCCGGCGCCGTTGACCTCGGTCGTCGGGCGTGGGAACTGCCCCGATTCCGTCCCCCCGCCCAGCACGACAATGGCTTCGGCCTGGGGAACCTCAGCGGCGGGTAAATACTGCCATTCGAGCGAACGCGCCAGGCCGTAGGACACCCAGCGGTTACTGCCCAAGACCAGCACCAGCAGGGCCGCCAGCAGCAGGCCGGTTTGCAGCCGCCGCCAGCGGCGCAAAATCAGCGCGCCGGCAAGCAGAAAAATCCCCATTCCCAGCGGGTAGACAAACAGCGGTAAGAACTTAGAAAGAAACACAAACATGATTGTGGATATCCCCAGAAAAGAAAGGCTCGCTTCATTTTACCATCGTTAGCGCCGTGCTATAATGGCAACAAACGCGCCGCCCGTGGTGTTGAGGGAGAGAGCTGATGAAACGATCTGAAATTAACGAGATTATGCGTTCAGCCGATGCATTTATTCGAGAACGCGGCTTCTACCTGCCACCCTTTGCGTACTGGTCGCCGGAGACCTGGCGGAGAAAGGGGCCAGAAGCTGCAGAAATCGTCAATAACCGCCTGGGGTGGGATATCACCGATTTTGGTCAGGGCGATTACGAAAAAATCGGGCTGTTCATGTTCACCATCCGCAACGGCCATCCCAACAACTGGAAAACCATGCAGGGCAAATTGTATGCCGAAAAAATTCTGATCGTTGGCAAAGATCAGGTGACGCCCCTGCACTTCCACTGGAGTAAAATGGAAGACATTATCAACCGGGGCGGCGGGACGATGTATATTCAGGTGTATAATGCCACTCCCGATGAAGACTTGGACCGCGAGAACGACGTGCGGCTTTCGCTAGACGGCGTAGAGTGCGTGGTGCGGGCCGGCGACATTGTTACCCTACGGGCCGGCGAGAGCATCACCCTGGTGCAGCGCTGTTATCACAAATTCTGGGCCGACGCGCGCACCCTGGTAGGCGAAGTGTCACTGGTGAACGACGACAACCGCGACAACCGCTTTTACGAACCGGTGGGGCGCTTCCCGGCGATTGAAGAAGATGAAGAACCCCTGTATCTGCTGGTCAACGACTACGCCCGCTATTACCCTTATTTTAAAGAATAATGACGCCTGCAACGACCTCTGCCGGAAAACTTTGTGCGGTTGTGGCGGGGCACATCTGCCTGGATGTGATCCCCAATATGGATCACCTGCCGGAAGGGCAGTTTACCAGCCTGTTTCTGCCGGGCCACCTCATCTCTGTTGGCCCGGCGGCCTTTTCTACCGGGGGGCCGGTGTCGAACACCGGGCTGGCGCTCTACCGCCTGGGGGTTTCAACCACGCTGGCGGCCAAAGTAGGCACAGATATGTTCGGCCAGATCGTGACGCGCCTGGTAGAGAGCTTTCACCCGGCCCTGGCGCGCGGGCTGGTAGCCAGCCCTGATGCGCCCACCTCATACAGCATCATCATTAATCCACCTGGAACGGACCGCATTTTTTTGCACTGTCCTGGGGCTAACGACACCTTTGGCGCAGAAGATATAGACCCGGCCCTGCTCGAACAGGCCGCCCTGTTCGAGTTCGGCTACCCGCCCCTGATGCGGCGCATGTACGCCGATGGCGGCCTGGAACTGCGCGAAGTGATGCGCCGGGCCAAAGCCGCCGGCGCAACCACTGCTCTGGATATGGCCTTCCCCGACCCCTCGTCTGAGGCAGGCCGGGCCGACTGGCGCGCGATTTTAAAGCTGGCGCTGCCGCACGTGGATATCTTTTTGCCCAGCGTAGAAGAGATCCTGTTTATGCTGCGGCGCACAACCTACGAGCGGCTGGAGCGCGAGGCGGCGGGTGGGCAGGTAGTAGCGGGGGTCGGGCCGGAACTGCTCTCGGACCTGGCCTGCGAGTTGATGGACCTGGGGGCGCGCGTCGTGGTTCTCAAACTGGGGGACCGAGGGATGTACCTGCGGACGGGGAGCGCCGCGGCCCTGCGCGGCATGGGTCGGGCCGCCCCCGCTGACGTTGACGCCTGGGCCAACCAGGAGCTGTGGGCCCCTTGTTTTAAAGTTCACGTGGCCGGTACCACCGGCTCTGGCGATGCCACCATTGCCGGATTTCTCAGCGCCTTGCTGCGCGATTTTTCTCCGCGCCGGGCGGCGACGGCAGCCGTGGCAGTGGGGGCCTGTAATGTAGAGGCGCTCGACGCTCTGAGCGGCCTGCGTTCTTGGGAGGAAACCCTGGCGCGAATTGCCGCCGGTTGGGAGCGCCTGCCCGTCAACCTCCACGCGCCCGGGTGGCAGTGGAATGAAGAAGACGGCATTTGGGTTGGCCCTGCCAGCCGCTAAAGCCGGCCGGCGGCCAGCGGGCTGTGCAGGGGTGGTGGAAGACAAGATGAAAAACTTTTTCGATAGTTCCAAGAAAGCCTGAAGCTGCGCTGGGCAAGGTGCGCGGTAATCAGCCGCCGCGTACCCCAACCCTGGCAGAAGCTGTTTTCGCTTGGAGGGGAATATGGCGAACCTATGGGGCCGGGCTTACAGCCGCGTTGATCTGCTGCGGCGGGTGGGCGATATGCGCCAGGTGGCGCAGGTGGAACCATTTGAACTGGTAGAAGGCGGCGAGCGCGGCACGCGGGCCGTGCGCTTGTACAACGCCTCTGGCCTGGAGCTGGTGGTGGTCCCCGACCGGGGCATGGCGCTGACCCAGGTGTATTTTCAGGGCGCGCCGCTGGCATTTCTGACGTCGGTAGGCATTGTCCACCCCGCTTACAGCGAGCCAACCGGCCTGGGCTGGCTGCGAACCTGGCCGGGTGGGTTCCTCACGCCCTGCGGGCTGACGCAGGTGGGTTCGCCAGTCAACGATAGGGGCGAAGAATTGGGCCTGCACGGGCGCGCGGCCGGAACCCCGGCCCGCGAAGTCCGCTGGGGCGCAAGCTGGAAAGAAGATGAATATCTGTTGTGGGTAGAGGGCCTGGTAATGCAAACAGCTTTCTTTGGCGAGAAGATCTCGCTGCGCCGCCGCCTGTGGACCTGGCTGGGCGAAACCCGGTTTTGGATCGAAGACACCGTTGAAAACCACGACTTTCAACCCGTCCCTCTGATGCTTTTGCAGCACTTCAACCTGGGCTTCCCTTTGGTTGACGCTGGCGCGCGCCTGGACCTGCCGGTCCACAAGACCCGCCCGCGCGACGAGGCTGCGCGCCTGGGTCTGGATAGCTGCTGCCGGGTAGATGCGCCCACCCCTGGCTACCAGGAGCAGGTCTTTTTCCACGAACTTCAGGCCGAGGCCAATGGGCAGGTAGAAGTGCGCCTGGCAAACCCCAACTTCGATCAAGGCCACGGTCTGGGCGTCTACTGGCGCTATGCCCTTAAGGATTACCCTAACCTGGTGGAATGGAAAATGATGGGTGAAGGCGCTTATGTCATCGGCATTGAGCCGGCCAACTGTCACGTTGGCGGGCGGGTGCAGGAACGCGAGCAAGGCACGCTGCAATATTTGCAACCTTTTGAGGTGCGGCAGTTCAAAATGGAGATCGGGTTTTTCCGGTAGGGGAATATAAAAAATATATGGAATCAGACTCACCCGCTACAACTGTATTGAAAAGCGCGTTATTTGTAGACTTCGACAACATCTATATCGGCCTGAGCAAGACCGACCCGCTGGCGGCAGAACGCTTTGCGTCTGACCCGGCGCGCTGGCTGACGTGGCTCGAAAAGGGCCTGCCAGGAACGCCTACCGCCGCGGGAGAACCGGCGGAAGGAACTCCGCCCAGGCGGCGCTCCATCCTTATCCGACGTTGTTACCCTAACCCAGACGCCGGGTTTCGCCGCTACCGCTCTTTTTTCACCAGCGCGGCTTTCAGCGTGATTGACTGCCCCAGCCTGACGCGCACCGGCAAGAACAGTTCGGACATTTATATGGTGATGGATATCCTCGATACCCTCAACCATAAAACTCATTTTGATGAATTCATCATTTTCTCCGGCGACTCCGATTTTATGCCGGTGCTGCTGCGGCTGCGCGCTCACGACCGGCGCACCACGACTCTGGCTATTGATTTTATGCCCCCGGCTTTTAAAGCGGCCTGCGACCTGGTGATCAGCGAGGAGGAGTTTATCGAAGAGGCGCTGGGGGTCACGCAAGAAGGCAGCGGCGGCATCCTGCGGGCCCGGCTGGAACTGCCGGTCTTGAAAGACATGGCTCAGCGCGTTTTAGAAGCCGTCCGCCAGGCTGGAGAAGTAGCCGGGGCCGAACTGCCGGACATTCTTAAGGATTTTCGCGAGTTTCGCGAAAGCAGTAACTGGTTGGGGTTTGGCACTTCACAGCGGCTGGCCGAAGCTCTGACGCACCAAGAACCGCGCCTGAACCTGATCCGCGTTAACCCAATGCAGTATAAACTGGCGGCGAGAGCGGCGGCGCCCGATCCGGCGCGGGCCCCGGCCTCTGAAAGCACCGAAAGCCCGCCCGCCGGAGCAGAATCGCAAGATGCGATCCTGCGGCGGCAGATCGCGGCGGCGGTGCAGGAAGTGGTGCGCTCATCTGATCATGCGGTGCTGCTGGCGCGCGCTTCACAGTACGTGGTCAATCGGGTCGGCCCGCGCGTGCTTGATTCGCAGTGGGTGGGTACGGGTTCCTTCAAAAAGCTACTGCTCAGCATGGATGATCTGGGATTGGAGATCACCAGCCAGCCGGAACCTGGGTATATTTTTGACCCCCGGCGGCACGCTCACCCGGCGCAGCGCGGGGCGCGGCGATCCTCGGCCCAAGATCGAGCGAGCGCCCCCGGCGGCCCATTCCCGGTACGCCCGGAGTATGCCGATCACGCCTATTCGCCGGAGGAACCGGAAGCGGTGGAAGAACCCCTGCCCAGCCTCGAAGAGTTTGCGCGGCGCGTCAGTCAGGTGACGGGCGCGCCCCTGCTCTCCAGCGAGCAGTACGCCCTGGTGTTCCGGGGGGTTTACGAAGAAATGCAGAAAATCGCTGAGGGCGGCAAAACCTACAACACCTACCAGTCGGCCAAAGCGGTCAGCGATTGGTGCACCGAACAGGGCTGTCCAATTGCGCACAGCGATATTGCCGTGATCTTTAAAGGGATTATTTTTCAAGACGGCGTGCGCTTTGGCAAGCAGCCGGGCAGTTATTCCCCGCTGGATATTGCCCGCGTGATCCGCGACAACATTCTGGCGCTGTGCCAGCGTTCCAGAATGGAACTCTCGGAGCATGAGTGCTGTATGTTGGATGAGTGGATTATGGGCGGGTTAGAGCCCGACGCCGGAGATCCAGCGTGAGCGACGACATCGTAACCCACCTGTTTGAAGACATCCCCTTTGAGCTGAATGTGCCCGCCCTGCTGAAGCGCGCCCGCGTCAAGGAAGGCAGTTCTAATGCGGAAGATTTGCAGCGTCTGGCCGTACAAGGCGCCGCCCTGGCCCGGCCCAAAGGGTTTTACATGACGGCCTACATCACCGGGCGCGGGGCTGATTGGATCGAGATCGAAGGCCGGCGCTTCGACAGCCGCATCCTGGCAGTGAACCTGGAACGGCCTTTCCGGGTCTTCCCTTACCTGGCGACCTGCGGGCAAGAACTGCAACTTTGGGCCGAAGGGATCGAAGACCTGGCCGAGCGCTTTTGGGCCGAGTGCGTGAAGGAACAGGCCCTGGCGGCGGCGCTGAGCTACCTGCAAGAGCATCTGGATCGGCAGTACCAACCCGGCCCCACATCTTCGATGAACCCGGGCTCGCTGGCCGATTGGCCCATCCAACAGCAGCAGGCATTGTTTGCCCTGTTTGGCGCGCGCGCCGCTCGTATTGGCGTCCGCCTGACCGAGAGCCTGCTGATGGTTCCTACCAAGACCGTTTCGGGGATTCGCTTCTCCACCAGCGAGCATTTTGAAAGCTGTCAGCTCTGCCCGCGCGATCACTGCCCTGGCCGGCGCGCCCCCTATGACGCCGGGCTGTTTGAATCGCGCTACCAACTGGATCAATCGGGGGACAGATGAAGCGATGAGCGCACCAACTGCCGGATTACCCTGTCAGGGAAGGAGCGCGCCACCGGTGCGGCTGGCGCGCCCGTGTTTGCGCTACGCCGGGTCTTTTCGCGAGATGGCCGAAGAATTTCAGGCCAGGGGGGAGCTGTGCTACAGCCGCTCTCTCCCCCTGATCCGCGCTGATTTTCCTGCCTACCTGAAGGAGATCGAACGGATGGAGGGCCCGCGCGGCCTGCCGCCTGGGCGCGTGCCGCAGACGGAGTTCTGGCTGATTGACGAAACCCGCCGGGTGGTGTTGGGAACAATCCGCTTCCGCCACGCGCTGACCCCCGCGCTGGAAAACTGCGGCGGGCAGATTGGGTATGCCATCCGCCCCACGGAACGCGGCAAGGGCTACGGCAAGCGGATGCTGGCGCTGCTGTTGGATTGTTTAAAAGAAATGGGCTGGCGGCGTGTGCTGGTGACGTGTGACGCCGGTAATGCCGCCTCGGCCTGCATCATCACCGCCAACGGCGGCGTTCTGGAAGACCAGCGCCGAGATGAAAGCAGCGGGCGGCTGATCAACCGCTATTGGATCAATTTACGTGACAGCGACGCCGGGCTTTGACCCCTCTTCTCTGGCCGCCAACCTGGTTTGCGGCGCGGATGGTATCTGGCGGCCGGACGCCCGCGACCCGGTGAGCAGCAGCGCGCGCCTTTCTTACCCGGAGGAAGGCAACCTGAACTGCCTGGCACTGGAGGAAGACTCGTTCTGGTTTGAACACCGCAGTGCCTGTATTCTGACGATGGTGCGCAGATTTCCGCCGCCCGGCGCGTTATTGGACGTAGGCGGGGGCAACGGCTATGTGGCCCTGGGACTGCAAAAGGCCGGAGTCGCGGTGGGACTGTTGGAACCCGGCGAGCAAGGCGCGCGCAACGCCTACCGGCGCGGCGTCCGCCCGGTGATCTGCGCTACGCTGCAAGAGGCCGGTTTTGCCCCCAACGCGCTGGCGGGGGTGGGTTTGTTTGACGTGCTGGAGCATATTGAGGACGATGCCGGGTTTTTAGCAACCATTGCCCACCTGCTGACGCCCGGCGGAAGAGTCTATCTCACCGTACCAGCATACCCGCTGTTATGGTCGGCGGATGACGATTACGCGGGGCATTACCGGCGCTATACCCTGGCGGGACTGCGCCGCCTGCTGGCCGGGGCCGGCCTGGCAGTGGATTTTGCTAGCTACTTTTTCTGGATGCTGCCCTTGCCCATCCTGCTGATGCGTGCCGTTCCTACCCGCCTGGGGCTGCGCAAGCCCAACGCCTGGGCCAGCTACCGCCAGGAGCACCGCAGCCGGCCCGGCCTGGCTGGCAAACTGCTGAATGCACTGCTCCGCCTGGAACTGCGCCGCTTGCAGCGCAAAAGCGGCCTGCCCTGCGGCGGGAGCTGTTTGGTAGTGGCGCGCAAACGGTAGGGTTTCTCATTATGGGTGGCTGGCGTTCAGGTAAACGGTGAACGTGCTGCCCCTGCCGACTTCACTCTGCACCTGGATATACCCGCAATGCTGTTTGATCACCTGGCGCGCAATGGGCAGACCGATGCCAATGCCATGAAACAGGTGTCGGCCCATGCGCTCAGTATGGTAGAAGCGCTGGAAGATGCGCGGCAGTACTTCGGGGGGAATCCCAACGCCGTGATCGGTAAAAGAGATGATGATGTGATGTTCGTCGCGGGTGGCGTTGATGATCACTTCGCCGCCTTCCGGGCTGAATTTAATGGCATTGTCCAGCAGGGCGGCAAAGGCACGCTGTAAACTTTTGGCGTGACCCTGTACGACCGCCACCGTCGGCGCAATCGCCAGCCGGATGCCCACCTGGTTCTTCTCGGCGTGGTCGCGCAGTTGATCAACGATGGCCGTCAGCAGTGAGGCAATGTTGACCGGCTGGAACTCCGGCATAATCATATCCATCTCTTGCAGGAACAAGATATCGTTGGTGAGGGTGATAATCTCTTGCACGTTGCGAGACACAACGTCAATGGCGGCGTTCAGGGCCTCACCCTGCAACATGCCCATGCGGATGGCTTGCAAAAACCCGTTGGCAGCGGTAAGCGGGGTGCGCAGTGCGTGGGCAACAGTTGAGAGAAACTGGCTGCGGGCATATTCTTCTTCCGCCAACTGCTGGTAGGCGTCGGCCAGCTCTTTCGCCTTCATCCGCAGGTCTTCGGTTGTCATCCGGTCGTTGTAGCGCATCCGCTCGGTAACGGCTCGCACAATGGCTAACAACGTGGCGTTGTTCGATTGGATGAGTCCGGTAAATGCCTCTTTATGGATCTCCAGCAGGGTGGCCGGCGTCACCGTCCGCACCGTAGCCACACGGGGGGCATTGCCAATAATAGCCATCTCACCGAAAAACTCACCTGCTTTCAGGTCATTGAGACGGCGTTCCTCGGCGGCGCCGTCCTGTCTGACCACCACCGCTTCTCCCTCTAAGAGAATGTAAAAGGCTTGTCCGTACTCCCCTTCCCGGCAGATAGCAGTTCCCGGCGGCGCTGTAAAAACCCTGCCGCAAGCGATAATTTTGGCGGCGTCTGGTTCTGTTATTCCAGGAAATGACTGCATTAAGACAGCAACCGGCGCAACCTTCCCCTCCCCTTCCACGTCCACCTCCCCTACATGAATGATTGGTCATTTTCTGGCATTTGCGCTGCCCGCACAAAAACCCCCAAACGTAATTGGGCTGTCGGATAAACAGAACCAGTATACAATTGGTTTTAAGAACCTGCAATAAAGATTGCATAGAAAAAAGATTAAAAAGGAGCGGCATGAACCATAAAGGATCACGCAAGCCACTGCGGATTATCAACAGCGTGGCTCCCATTCGCATCTGCGACAACGGCGGTTGGACCGATACCTGGTTTGCTGGTCATGGCGTTATTTTTAACATTGGCGTTTACCCCTATGCGGAAGCTCAGATCGAGGTATTTCCTTATGAAGGCCAGGAAGACCGGGTGGTAATTCACGCTGAAAATTACGGAGAACGCTACGCGGTCAACACCCAACAGGGCGGGTGGACGAAACACCCGTTGTTAGAAGCGGCTATTGAGTATATGAAGATTCCGCAAGACCTGGCATTTGAAGTGACTATTTTTTCTGAAGCGCCAGGAGGGGCATCCACCGGCACATCCGCCGCGGTGACGGTGGCGCTGATCGGCGCGCTGGATCGGCTCTCGCCTGGGCATATGACTCCGCACGAAGTGGCTTACGCCGCGCAGTATATTGAAACCAACCTGCTTCACCAGCAGTGCGGCATTCAAGATCAGTTGTGTTCGGCCTATGGGGGGATCAATTACATTGAGATGTTCCAATACCCATACGCCTCGGTCTCGCAAATCCAGGTTTCCAACGCCATCTGGTGGGAACTGGAACGCCGCCTGGCGTTGATCTTTTTGGGAAAGTCGCACCAATCTTCGGGCGTACATGAGATGGTCATTCGCGGGCTGGAAAATGCCGGGCCAGACTGCCGGCAGTTGGAAGATTTACGCAAAACGGCCAGCAAATCGCGCGATGCCGTTTACAGCGGCGATTTCGCGGCGCTGGGCCGGGCGATGATTGAAAATACGGAGGCTCAGGGCCGCCTGCACCCCGCCCTGATCAGCGAAGACGCCCACCGGGTGATCGAAGTGGCGCGGGCGCACGGGGCGCTGGGCTGGAAGGTGAACGGGGCCGGGGGTGAAGGGGGGTCGCTGACCCTGTTATGCGGCGAATCTTCCTACGCCAAACGCGCCATGATCCGCGCTATTGAGCAAGAGAACAGCCTCTACCGGAATATTCCGATCTATCTGAGCCGTTATGGCCTGAGAACCTGGGAGCGTGAGTTATGCAACCCTGATGCGACCTAGCTGGACTGCACCGGGCTGCGGCATTGGGAATAACGCTGGAAGGAGTAGTACCGATGGCTGAATTTACCCGTTACGAAATGTACATGATCCTGAATCAACCGAAGCCGCTTTGGCTCAGCCACATTGACCTGAGTGGAATGGACCTGCGCGGCGTAGATTTAGCCCACGCCACGCTGTATGGAGCCAATCTGCAGGGTGTTGATCTGCGCGGCGCGGCGATGACAGAAGCGAACCTGGGCGGCGCGAACCTGGAAGGCGCAATCTTAATTGGCGCCGACCTGCGCCGCGCCAAGATGCGCGGGGTGAACCTGCGCAACGCCGACCTGCGCGAAGCGAACCTGGCAGAAGCCGATTTGCTCGAAGCCAACCTGGAAGGAAGCAACCTGATGGACGCCAACCTGGGCGGCGCGGACCTCGGCTCGGTCAACCTGACGGACGCCAATCTGTCTGGCGCACAGGTGCCGGATTATAAAATCCTGCGGGCCCGCAGCTTGAAGGGGACGATTATGCCGGATGGCACGGTTCACGAATAATCGCTCGCATGCACGCTGGCAGGCCGCCTTCAGGAACGTTTGAGGATCGCATGCGTGCAAATTTTTATTTCGAGATCCAGGCGGGTTTTTACCCTGTAGTAGCGTTTTAACTCGGCGATGCGGTACTGCACCCATCGGCGTGACCGGCCCAAGCGCAGCGCCATTTGTTTATCGCTCATGCCTCGCCTCATCATGTCTATAATTCGTTTGTGCGTATCCTTTAAAGCCTGATACATCTGGACGCTGACCAGGTGGGCATTGGTAATGCTGAGGAACATATAGGCCCAATCGCCGGCTGGGTCGCGGATAATGGCGCTGATGCTGTACTTTACTTCACAGTCTGGAGGAATGACGAAGCCGGTCAGCAGGTTGGGGGGTGGTTTCCACTCATGAATTACATAGTGAGTGAAATCAAATGAGGTTTTGAAATCAGGAAAGGTTAGATGGGGGAGGAAATAAACCGTTTGAGTTTTACCGAAGATCAGGTACGGGCGGACAATCATCGGCGGGCATCCTTTCGCGGCAAGATCATCACTTAATCTTATTATAGATCAAATGTTCTAAATTTTAAATTAAAAAATGCACAAATTTTGGTCGGAATAGATACACTGAGATCCAAAATCTCTGTAATTTTTACCCGAAATATGTATAATGAAATGGAAAAGCAGTGAGGGGGACGGTTCGTGCTTTTTACGCTTTTTGCATGGTGTGGGGGGATTTTCACTTATTAAAAAGAGGTCGCCGATGCAGAAAAATGACGATCGTTGGAATGTTCTTCTGATTGATGATGACGAAGAAGATTTTATGTTGATTCGGAATATGCTAGGCCAGGCCCGGCAAAAAAAGTTCCATCTGGAATGGGCTCGTTCCTACGCGGTTGGAATGGAAATGCTCTTTGCCGCCTCTTACGACATCGTCTTGGTTGATTACGACCTGGGAGCCAGCAGCGGCGTGAACCTGATCCGCGCGGCGGCTGCCGGCGGCGTGCATGCCCCTTTCTTGCTCGTCACCGGGCAGGGAAATTTTGACGTAGATCTCGAAGCCATGCAGGCCGGCGCGCTCGATTACCTGGTAAAAAGCACTCTCAATCCCGACATTCTTGAGCGTTCCATCCGCTATGCCATTGACCGCAAGCGCATTGAAAGCGAACTGGCGGCTGCCAACCAAAAGCTCCTGGAAGCCAATCATGAACTAAACCAGGAGCGGATACGCCTGCGCACCCTGATTGATTATGCTCCCTCTGGCATCTTGCTGACGAATGGACAGGGGAAGATCTTGTTCGTCAACCCGGCCGCCGAAAAGCTCTTGAACGGCCAGGTTTTGGGAAACGGCTTTTTGCCAGAAGGCAGTTTTACGCTGCACCGCCTGGATGGATCGGCATTTCCGGCAGAAGAACTGCCGCTAACCCGCGCCATCTTGCAGGGAGCCATCACCGATCATGTGACGTTAGTGGCCCGGCATCAGACCGGTAAGGAAGTGGTGATCTTAAAAAACAGCGCCCCCATCCGCGATGAAGATGGGCGCATTACCGGAGCTGTGGCCGTGATGCAGGATATTACCGAGTCTTACTGGGCCGAGCAGAACATCCGCCTGATGGCCGATTTAGGAGAAAAACTGCTGACGCTCGAAGACCCCATTGCCATGCTGGATTGTGCCGTGGGGGCCATCGCCCAGCGCCTGAACGTGGACCGCTGTATCGTTGATGAGGTCAACTGCGAAAACCGGACGATCACGATTTTGAGCGAATCTTACCGACAGCCGCCGTGTTTTGCCGAGACGTATCCACTCCAATGGCGGCACGAGGAAATCGAAAAAGGCATCGCAGAGGGAGACGCCGTTGTGGTTAACGACGCGGCAGTTGACCCACTGCTGAGAAACGTTTACGAAGACGTTTTTAAAGCCATTGGGGTGCGCAGCCTGGTGTGCATTCCTCTGCGAAAAGAGGGGCGCTGGATGGGAACTCTCAGCGTGGTTGACAGCCGCCCGCACAACTGGCGCGCCGATGAAATTGCCTTGCTCAAGCAGGCCGGCGACCTGGTCTGGCTGGCGGTTGAAAAAGCCCGCCTGCTCGACCGCCTTAAAACGGCTCAGGATCGTTTTGAGGTGGCTCTGAAAAATACAGAAATTACGGTGTATACCACCGACCTGGAGCGCCGGTATACCTGGGTCCACAGCGACCGATTGGGGCTGCGCGACACAGAAATCCTCGGCCGGCGCGATGAAGAGATTTTCCCCATCGAAGCCGTCGCCGAGATTATTGACCTCAAACAGACCGTGCTGAACAGCGGTCAAGGCATCCGCAGGGACGTGAGCCTGGTCATGGGCGATCAGGTGTATGACCTGGACATGACCATCGAACCCCTGCGCGACGCAGACGATGAAATGGTTGGCCTGATCGTGGCCGCTCAAGATACCACGCGCCGCCGTCAGATGGAAGCCCAGGTGCGCGAGACGGCCAATCACCTTGCCATTCAGCGGAAAATCTTTAAACACCGCGAGGAAGAACGCCAGCAGATCGCCCGCAACCTGCATGATGGGCCGATCCAGGATTTGATCTCTTTGTTATTTACCATCCAGGCGGCTATGGCGATCACCCACGAGAGCGAAGTCATCGAGGCGCTCAGCAGTGTACGCGAGGAAGCCCAAAAATTGATCGGCGAGCTGCGGGGCGTGTGTAACGAACTGCGCCCACCCACGCTGGTGCAGTTCGGATTGGCAAAGGCCATCCGCTCACACATCGAAGAATTTCACGAGAAGCACAATCATCTGCGCTTTACCCTGGACCTGGTGGAAGATGGCCGCAGTCTGCCCGATGACGTGCGCCTGGTGCTGTACCGCGTCTATCAGGAAAGCCTCAACAATATCGTGCGGCATGCGCACGCTACCCGCGTTTCCATTTACCTTGGGATAGAAGGCGAAACGGTAAAGATGGTGATTCAGGATAACGGCGTGGGGTTTGAGGCCCCGGAGGACTGGATCAACCTGGCTCGTCAGGGTCACCTGGGCCTGGTGGGCATGAAAGAGCGGGTGGAAGCCGTGCAGGGCAAACTCACGCTTTCATCGTTCCCTGGCCGGGGAACCAGCATTGCGATCACCATTCCATTCACCCGCGTACCCGATCCGATAAGCGCCCTCGAAAGATGGCAGCCCGGCATGAACCCGGCTTAATCAAGATCTCAACCTATTGTCTGGCGCGTCAAGCACCAGAGGTGAGCAGTGAGGGGTTCCCCCAAGATACATTCACTTCAGTGCCTTGCCCTGGAGTAGAGCGAATTTGTAACTGCGCGCCGATGATTTGGGCGCGCTCGTACATAATTGCCAGGCCGAAATGTTTGTTCAATAACAGATAGTTCAAATCCAGCAAGCCGTTGGCTGCGAAGCCGGGGCCATCGTCGCGGATGGTGATCTCGACCTGCCCATGCACGTAGCGGATGGTCACATGGATGTGGCAATCGGGCGATCCATAGCGCAAGGCATTGCGGCAGGCTTCCTGGACGATGCGGAAAAGGTGGGTCTCGACATCGCGCGGAAGGCGTTGAAGGGTGTTTTCTTCCGTAGGACCTTCCAGGGTAATGGTAGCCATGGGAGCCTGTTCCGATAGTTCATCCATCAGGCTGCGCAACGCAAACGCCAGGCCGTATTCGATCAGCGGCGGGCGCAGGCCGTTGATGAGGCCGCGCACGTGATCAATCACTTTCTGATATTCCCGGCTGAGGCTTTCGGGAAGCTCGCTGTTTTCAACGCTCATTGAAATCAGCACCATTCGGTTCAAGACATCGTCGTGCAGTTCGCGCGCCAAGGCCGCCTGTTCCTGTTCGTAACGCTGAATATTGGCATGGTGAAAAGCGCGCAGACGCCGGGTCTGTTCGATATTATACAGCGCCAGGGCAATCTGGTCAGCTATGGAGCGAAACAGGGGCAGTTCTTCGGCGGAATAGAAATCGTCCGGGTCGCGCCGTCCCAGCAGGCAAGCCCCAATCGTGCGGCCAGCGACGCGCAAAGGGAGCACCAGGCGCACCTAGGGGGCGGGCAGGGCCTGGCCCTCCGTAGGGATCGGACGGTAGCACCCGCTTTCCTGGAGCAGGCTTTTTAATTCGGCGGCAGAGGGCAGATCGTCCGCGCTCAGGCCGTGAAACGTCAGCGGTCGAATGGTCTCATTTTCATCCATATACAGCAAGGCGCCCTGGCGAATCATCAGTGACGGCATCAGTTGGGTCGCGCACAAATCGGCCAGGCGTTTCTCATCCAGGCTGGTCGCAATGCTGCTGACCAGGTGGTGGATCAATTCATCACCTGGTAGAGGGATGCGCAGTAACCGGCGCAAGACCCAGGCGCGAAAGCGGCCATATGAGAAGGCGAAGAGCAGATAACCCGCAATGGTCAGCAGGGGATCGGCAACTGCGCGGACGCTCTGATCGAGCGCCGGGTGTTCTAACAGGAGGTGGGAGGCAATCGTGACAAAGACAATCAGAAGGGCAAAGAGGGTTCCGACAACGGTTTGGTTGGCGCGCATTTCCAGGCCGGGCAGGCGCTTGCGCGCTACAGGTAAGATCAACGCTATGGCCAACAGCGGCAGGAGAAAATATGCCGTGATCCTCAGCAGAACACTATCGCCCAACATTCCAGAGACTGCCAAGACAACAATGAGCAGTAACAGCAGGCTAATCCAGATAATAGCCACGGTCCTCCAGGATTTGGTTGAATGAAACTATTTTTTTGTTCGTTGGGGGCAGTCCCCCCAGAGGCTATTCACATTTTTTACAGATAAGTTAAGACACCGTTAGAAAACAGAGCGAGTGACAGGCTCTTTGCGCGTGAAGTGCAGGCCAAACAGGCCCAGGCTTGCCAGGAACGTAGCGGCTAAAGCCATTAGATAAATATTTCTGGGAACCCAATTAAAGAGATGCGCCAGGCCCAACAGCCCGGCCGCCAGGTAGCCCCCAATGACCACCCGGTTCGAAAGAACGCCCAAGGGGTAAGGATACACCCACATCAGGTGCAGCAGCGCCAGCATCCACACCCAGATGGAAAAGCGGTAGAGCGCGCCGGCAAGCGGCAGGTTTAAAGCGCTGCTGATTCCACTGGTTGACAGCCACAACGCCGCCAGGCTGAGGACCACCAGGAGCAGGCGGCGTGTGAGGTTTTTAGGGCGCATGAACAACTGGACCACCAGAGCCGCGGCCAGGCAGAGGACCGCTGGGGCAAGCTGCACCAGGCGGGCTATAACTTCTTCAGGCGTTATAGGAAATACCGGCCAGTTGACAACCAGGTGCTGTCCACTGCGTTCCAAATACAGGATGAGGGTGTTTTGCGGGGTGAGCAGTGTCCACGAAGCCGGGCCAGTAGGTTTAAGGTAATCCGCCATGCTAACCCCATCCATTTGGATGATCTTATCGCCCACTTGCAAACCAGGGGCGGGCTGCGGGTGATCGGGGTCAACCCAGATCACCCGATGGGTATACCTGTTCCAGAGGAAGTCGAGGTCGGGCGCGACGAACAGGTTCATCATCAGGTAGATCAACAGGGTCGCCCCAACCAGGGGTGCCAGATAACGTTCCAGCAGCGCTGTCCAGGTGGTCTTCACATGCGGTTTCCTGAGAGCTTGTTAGCTTTATTTTATAACTACTCAGCCGAGGGGTAAATTTCCAGCAGTCTGAGCAGCTACCTTATATTTTTCCGCACCACCAATTATAGTAGGAAGAGCATCGTATGCTGCAACGTTTTCCCCGCTATTTTCATTGCATTTACATTACAAAACCTCCCCCCCTTTGCTTCCCTGAATATATTCCCAGGCATAGCGAACCGCCGCGCGAACGTCTTCCCACGCTCCGGCCATGCTCTGACGTTCCCATTCCTGGCGGGCTGCGGGTTCGACCTGCTCCCAGGAAGCGTTCCGATACTGTTCCAAGCGCGGGGCGCTGTAGAAATCCTGCCCAAAACGGTAGGCCAGTTGATAATCGGCGTAGAAATGCCGGCCGTCATTGAGACGGGCGTGAAAATGCTCGCGCCAGACGTGATCTAACGGGCGGCGGGCGCTCTCGGTAGGATAATCAGCCTGATCAAAGGGGCCCTCTTTGACAAAGGGGTTATCCTGCGCCGCGCCGGTCAGTGGGATGGTGGTGTGATCGGGTTCGGTCACGTCGCTGCTGCGATCAATGCGTGGGTCGCCGGTGGGCGGCACATCGGCCGCCTCGCGGTCGAAGAACGATTCGCCGGCTGGCCCAACTCCCTTTTCTTCGACGCGCAGCCGGTCTACAAGATGGCGGTGCTGGTGTAGGTCTTCATCCAGGTCGCCGTAATCCAGGGCTGCTTCGCCGGCGGTAGGCCATGGAGTGGCCGCCTCTACGTCCGCCTGGTCAACGCCAGCCTCGGCGCGCCACTGAGCCGCCTGACGATTTACGTCCACCGGGTTATGGCGATTCATGATTAGGGCGGCCAGCTCGGCCTTGCGGTTATCGGCGTTCACGACGACGAGTGCGCCGCCGCGGCGGATGCCTTCAGCGTACAGGCGGGCGTGCCGATCTGGGACGCCCAGGTCAACCAAAGCGCCCACCAGTCCACCGGCCAGCGCGCCGATGCTGGCTCCGGCCAGAGCCGCAACCAATGGCCCGGCGGCCAGCACCAGGCCAACGCCGGGCAGGGCAATGACTCCCATGCCTAACAGCACCCCACCCAAACCACCCAACACAGCGCCGACTCCCGCACCGGCGGCAGTTCCACCAGTAACGCCCTCGTACTTGCCTTCCAGAAAGCGCGCGTACGCTCCGCTCTCATCGCGGGCGATCAGGCTGATATCTGCGCCGCGAAAGCCCCCCTCATCCAATTCGCGCACTACTTGTTGAGCATCTTCAATCCGGTCAAACAGACCGATTATGGTTTTCATCGCTTCCACTCTCCTCGCAACCGCTTCCCCTCTAAAAACGCATAAAAAACAGGCCGCATGGGGGCGGCTGTTTTTAATTTACGAGGTCCGCCCGTACGGAACAATTGGGGAAATTCCTTTAGCAAGGGTCAGAAGATCACCGATCAAAAGGTAGGGGTTACAGGCGGCGCAGTTATCGCCTGGAGACGATGAAGCGGCGCAACCGGATGCATGGTAGAATTTGAACAGTCACATCAGCAAGCTAACCAACTGGCGCGTCAGGCGGCGCGCTTACCGTCTGCCTGAGCGACTCAATACCTTTTTGGGAGGGCCGGATGGGCAAACAAGAAGTTTTAGAGCAACTGGTAGGCATGTCGTGCAACCTGGGCCTGCCAGAACGCGACTGCGTGATCTTGGGCGAAGGGAATACCTCAGCGCGGGTGGACGAAAAAACCTACTTTGTGAAGGCCAGCGGGTTCCAACTGAACGGCATCCGCGCAGATGGGTTCGTGGAACTGTGTTTTGAACCGGTGCTGGCTATGCTCGACCAGCACGGCCTGGACGATGCCGAGATCAACCGCCGGCTGGCCGCCGCCAAAGTGGACCCGAATGTTAAAATCCGGCCCTCGATTGAATCGACCATGCACGCGGTGATCTACGCTTTGTGTGGCGCGGAATTTATCGGCCACACCCACCCCACGATGGTAAATGCGATCTTGTGTTCGCAAAATGGCCCTGAACTGTTGAAGGGGCGGCTGTTCCCAGATCACATCGTCTTTTGCGGGGCCGTTCCCATGTATATCCCGTATGTCGAGCCAGGGCTGCCGCTGGCGCGGATGGTGAAGCGCGCCCTCGAAGAACATTTAGACGCCTATGGCGAAGCACCTAAGACGATTTTTATGCAGAATCACGGCCTGATCGCGGTAGGGCGCACGGCGGCGGAAGTAGAAAGCATTACGGCGATGTGCGTCAAGTCGTGTAGAGTGCTATTGGGGACGGCGGCGCTGGGCGGGCCGCATTTTATGTCTGAAGAAGACGTGCGCGTGATCTACAAGCACCCTGGTGAACTGTACCGCCGCAAACAGGCAGGGCTGAATGACTGAAATCGTCTTTGGCGTTGATGTAGGTACGCAAGGCGTGCGCGTGTTAGCCGTGGATACAGCCGGTCAGGTGATCGCCGCATCGCAAACGGCTTTCGACCTGGCCGCTTTTAATCGCGGCGCCCAGACCCTGCCGCCGGGGTGGTTCGAACAGCACCCGCGCCTCTGGTGGGAAGCAACCGCCGGTTGTTTGCGGGAGGCCATGGTGCAACTGCCCGCCGGGACGAAAGTGGCGGGGATTTGCGTTGATTCGACCTCTGGCACAATTCTGGCGGTGGATGCAGACGGCGAGCCGCTGCACCCGGCCCTGATGTATAACGACCAGCGCAGTGAGGCCCAGGCGGCGGCAGTGCAGGCCGCGGCGCGGGCCCATCAGGAACGTTTTGGGTACGTCTTCGGCTCTTCTTATGGCTTACCCAAGATCGTCTGGTTCCGCCAGGCGCGCCCGGAGATTTTTGCCCGCGCCCGCTGGTTTTTGCACGCCGCAGATTTTATCAACGGGCGGCTGACGGGCGAGTATGGCCGCAGTGATACCAGCAACGCGCTTAAGACCGGCTACGACCTGATCAACCTGTGCTGGCCGGACTTCATCGAGCGCGATCTGGGCATTCCCATTAACCGACTGCCGGATGTGGTGCTGCCGGGGCAGGCGCTTGGCCGGGTGACGGCCCGCGCAGCCCATGCAACCGGACTGCCCGCCGGAACACCTGTATGGGCCGGAGCTACCGACGGAACCGCCGCGCAGGTCGCCTCTGGCGCGGCCCGGCCCGGTGAGTGGAACTCTACCCTGGGGACTACCCTGGTGCTTAAAGGCGTCAGCCACGAACTAAGACGCGACCCTCTGGGCCGCGTCTATTCACACCGACACCCCGAAGGCTGGTGGATGCCCGGCGGCGCCAGCAACACCGGGGCCGAATGGATTACGAAAGATCACCCCGGAGCGAACCTGGACGAAATCAACCACCAGGCCGAAGCGGTGACGCCCACCGCCCTGCTGCGTTACCCCCTTACCAAAAAGGGCGAACGCTTCCCATTCCTGCACCCCCAGGCTCAGGGCTTTGTGCTGGGCGAGGCGCGCTCGCCCTTGGAGCGTTACGCCGCCGGGTTAGAGGGCGTGGCGCTGTTGGAACGCCTGGCCTACGCCACGCTGGCGGAAATCGGGTTTGAGGTGGGCGACCGGGTGTATATCACGGGGGGTGGGTCGAAATCGCGGCTGTGGTCACGGATTCGCGCCAGCGTGCTGGGTAAGTGCCTGGCAAAGCCCGCCGTCACCGAAACGGCTTTTGGGGCGGCAGTGCTGGCGGCCTCGGGCTGTTGGTATGCCACCCTGAGCGAAGCCACCGCCCGCATGGTGCGCATCGTGGAGACAATTGACCCCGAGCCAGTCTGGCGAGCGGTCTACGCCGAGCGTTACGCTGCCTTTGTTGCGGCCCTGACGGAACGCGGCTACCTGGAAGCCCGACCATGAGGGAGTATTTCAAACTGTCTGTAAATTGGGGGCTACGCTCGCAATTCACAGACAACAATTCACTAAACCACTACCATGAGCATCTACAAGGCCTGTGATATTCGTGGGCGCTTCGGCGAAGACCTGCACGCCGTCCACGCCGCGCGCCTGGGAGCCGCCGTTGCCGCACTGCGAGACCGTCCAGACGTGCTGGTGTGCGGCGATGGGCGCATCTCGACTCCGGTGTTAAAATCCGCCCTGATTGACAGCCTGGTGAGCGCCGGATGCCGGGTGGTGGACCTGGGAACCGGCCCAACGCCGTTGTTTTATTTTGCCCGCGCCCACCTGGGATTAGACACCGGCGTAATGGTAACGGCTTCGCACAACCCTGCTCACGACAACGGTTTTAAGATCACCCTGGGCCGCCTGCCGATTCGCGAGGTGGAGATGCAAGAGCTGGCAACCTGGATGGAATCGGGCGCGCCCCCGCCGGTTGGGTCGGGCGAGTACGTTCACGTCAACCTGCTGCCCGATTACCTGGCTTTCCTGGCCGGGCTGGCTCCGGCGCTGAACGGCATGAAAGTGGTGGTAGACTGCGCCAACGGCATGGCCGCGCTGGCGGCCCGCCGCGCCTGGGAACAAACTGGGGCCGAGGTAACTTACCTGTTAGATGAGGTAGATGGGCGCTTCGCGGCACACGCGCCCAACCCGGCAGAGGCGAAAAACCTGGCGCTGCTGCAAGAGGCCGTCTGCCGGGCGGGCGCGGACCTGGGCGCGGCCTACGACGGAGACGCCGACCGGGTGGTGTTCGTGGACGAGCAGGGGGGCGCGGTGACAGGCGATCAGGCGATTGTGCTGTTTGCCCGCGACGCCCTGCGCGCCGGCCCGCAAACCATCATCTATGACCAGAAATGCTCGCGCGTCGTCCCAGAGACCATCCGGGCGCTGGGCGGGCGGGCGATCATGGAACGGTCCGGGCATACCTACATCAAGCGGGCCTTTATCGAAACGGAAGCCGTCTACGCTGGCGAAATGAGCGGGCATCATTTCTTCCGCGCCATTGGGGGAGATGACGGCCTGGCGGCCTCGTTGTTCTTCGCCCGTCTGTTAAAAGAAAGCGGCCTGGCACTCTCCGCACTGCGCCAGACGGTTCCGGCCTATCCGGTTACGCCGGATATTCGCATCCCCATGGACGCGGCGGCGGCCGAGGCAACCCTGGCGGCGCTGAAGACAGCCCTGGCGGGCGAGGCATCCATTCAAGAGACCGATGGGCTGCGTCTTGAGTTCTCCGACGGCTGGGGGCTGGCGCGCCGCTCGGTGACCGAACCCGTGCTGACTTTGCGCTTTGAAGGGGACAATGAACAGGCCCTGGCGCGCATTGTGCGCCGGGTGGAAGAAGCCTGTCCTCTACTGCACGGCAAGCTGGCGAGCGAAAGCGAATAATTTTACTGCGGCATTTCCGGGTGGTTGGGGCCAAAGTGCTTGAGGATCACCATGGGTTCCCAACGTGAATGGTTGGTGATGGTCACGCCAGCGCGGGCGGCAGGCTCGCCGACAAAGTATTCATCGGCGCTGAGCTGGCCGAAGCGCAGCATGATGGCGGCCTCGGCGTCGAAGCCGCCGAAGCGTCCGTGTCCCTGCACCAGAATACAGCCGTAGGCCGCCGGATCTACAATCGTGGCCGTCTGGCCGGGGAAGATGGTCAGTTCTTTCGCGCCAAAGTAGGGGTTGGCGTAAGTGATCCACTTTTCTACGAAGCCGTCGCCGGCCTGGGCCAGTAAGGGCGGGCGGAAGTAGTGCTTCTTGTAGTGGGGGTCTACGCATTTCTCCCAATCTACCAGGCTCATAATGTAATCAATGTCGCGGCGGCGGTCCGGCGGGCAGTTTTCGACCAAAAAGTCGTAAGGATATACTTCGCCGGCGGTGATATTCTCATGCACCGAGTTCACATCGCTGTTCCACTGCGGTTCATAAGTCAACACCGACCCCGGCGCATGCACCACGCCAGGGGGTGTGTACCAGCCCGTTCCCAGCTCGATGCGGTAGGCACGCGACAGCTCGGTGATACGGTTATCGCCCGATTCGTAGCGCAGCAGGCGCTCTTTGACCATTTCGGGGGTCACATCGGGATCATAACCAAAGTACGTGACCGGAAAATCACCCAGGTGATTGTTGAGTTGGGGCGGGAAGTAGTAAGCTTCGGGCTTACCGATGCGCCCTACGCGCGCGGCGGCTGTATCGGTAAGGTGCAGGTGATGGAAGAGCGGAGCCTGATAGTCGAAAAACTTGGAATACATGGGCCAGGTTCCGTATTTTTCCAGCAGTTCCTGGCCAATCAGCTCCGCGCCCAGCTCGTCTACTGCATCTTTGAACAGGAATTTATCGGCGGGGTCATCGGTAGGGGCTACGTAGCTCATGCCCTCGTCGGGTGGGGCAAGAGGGCCATTCATAGCGGCGATTACCGAAGAAAACCAGCGTTCTTTGATCGAACCCCGGGCCGTTCCCAGGGCGTAATAATCATCTGGGTGCAGCCGCAGCCGCCGCCCGGCGGTGCTAAAGCGGCGCGGTACAAATACGGGCGCCAGCCGCAAGATGCAGCCGCCCTTTTCATACGTTTCGCGGATGGTTTTAGAGGATGTCATGAGACCTCCAGGGAAGCAGTAAATCTCTAGCCCGGTTGAGCAACGAGAGCGGGCCGGCGGCCCAGGACGGCCAGCACCACCAGGGCGACCAGCATATCGGCCAGCAGCACGACCGCCAGACTGCGCGGGCCAACGCTTTCAAAGAACTGGCCGATGATCCAGGGCAGTAACATGGCCCCGGCACTGTTGCCGATGGAAAACAACCCCGCCACCCGGCCGCTGATGACCATCATCTGGCCGGAAAGTGACATGGTGGTGGGATAGATGGACGCCAGGGCAAAGCCCAATCCCGCCGAGGCGACCAGTACGGCCAGCGGCGAGCGCGGCCAAAGAAACAGGACGAGCAGGCTGAAGAACGCACCTACGTAATCGGCGCGCAGGATGACCTGCGGCTTAAAACGCATCGCCAGCGGGATCGCCGCCAGCCGCCCCAGAGTGAGCGCGCCCCAAAAGACCGAGGTGAGATAGGCAGCGTTGGTGGCGTTGGCGAGGCCCATCTCCAGCGCGTAAGTATAAATCCAGCCGCCGTAAGAGAGCGACGCGCCCGAATAGCAGCCAAACACCAGAGCGATCAGCACAATCAGCAGTGGGTCAGCGCGCCCGCCGGGCTGTTTGAGATCTACAGCCGGCGGCCGGGGACTGGGCAGCAGACCCACCACCGCCGTCGGCAAGATGAGCACGGCCAGCAGCAGGTACGTCCACAGCAGGCCGTTGGGGCGGTCCACAAACTGAGCCACAATCACAGGGGTGATAAATGTTCCCACACCAAAGCAGAAGTGCAGGGCGTTCATAAACGGTCCCACATCGCGGCCATGCACCCATACCAGCAGAGCATTGCCGCCGATGTTTAAAAACCCCTGCACCGCCCCGGTGATAAACAACACGCCCGCCAACAGCCACAACAGCGGAACCAAAGGCGTAAGGGCCGTCAGCACGGCCAGTGCCACAACCATTACGGCCATGACGCGGTGGCCGGGAGCGCGGTCATAGATGCGCCCACCGCCCACCGAGCCAGCCAGGCTGCCCAGCGAGCGGGCCGTGAACAGGATGCTGATGGCGCTCAGACTGGCGCGGGTGTTCTCGGCCAGGCCCGGCAGGGTGGGGCCCAGCGAGGCCATCGAAAACCCCATGGCAATGAACGTGGCGCAGTAGGCGGCGGTGATCTGCAGCGGACGAGATTTTAACAAGGCCATGCCGTTAACTATACCCTATTCCGAGCGGAACGGCGACGGCCGTCCCACCCTGCTCACCGGCAGCCAGGAACGGTAAAGCGTGCCAGCAGCGCCGGCGCTGGCGAAGTCGCACAGGTAGACGGGCTGATTCTGGTCTGTCGCGGCTCGCAGCAGCAGCAGGGGCGGATGCCAGTCTTTCCATTCCAGAGGCGTATCTTCCAACCGGGCGGCGTTGATCACCGGCACGGGGAGATGATCGCGCGACACTTTAAAGCAGTCATCTGGGATCGGGCCGAGGGGTGATTCGGCGGCCAGATGGGGGTTGTAGCGTTGATCGTAGGCCAGCAGAAGCGGCCCGCGGTAAAGGGACGTCAACCCGGCGCATTCACGCTCGCCTGCCCAAAAGTGCGGGCGAAAATCGAGCGCAATTTCCAGGCAGTCGCCCGGCTGCCAGGCGCGGCGCAGTTCTAAATAACTGCCGGGCCGCGCGCCAGCCTGGGGCCGCCCGTTCAGGTGAATGTGGGGCTCTTGTGACCAAACCGGCACGCGCAGCCGCAGTGCAAACGCCAGGGGCCCGTCTGGATTCACGCGCAGACGGATGCGACCGGAAATGGGGTAATCCGTCTCTTGAACCAGTTCCACGCGGCCCGCTGTCAGCGCCGCGCGGACTGCGCCGGGGCCATAGTAGTTGAGGGTCAGCGTGTCTTCCGCCGCCTGCACAGCCCACTCACTGAGCAGACCCAAGCCGCGCGGGCTGTTGACACTGCAGCAGTTCAACTCTGGGCTGCCGGAGCGTGCCTGAAAGACAATGGCGTGGGCGCTGGCAAAGCGCGCGCCATCCATCGGCGTGGTAAAAGTAGACCAACGCCCGCTGGCCGAGTGCATTCCCAACACGGAGTTGAGGGTGGTCAGTTCGATCTCGTCCGCCACGGTGGAATCGCCCGTCAGCTTCAACATCTCCGCCGAAAGCGCCAGCCATGCAATGGTACAGCAGGTTTCGATCGTTCCGTAATCGTAGGGGCTGCCGGTGGCCTGCTCGCCGGAAGAAAATCCGCCGTTGTTGTGACGATCATGCCGGACGATGCCCTGCCAGATTGACTCGAAGGCGCGGCGATAACGTTCTTCGCCGGTGATGGCATACAGTTCCACCAACCCCAGGATGGGATGCAGGCTTTCCCAGCGCGGGCGGGGCATTTCATAAAGGGCTTTGCCGGCCAGCGCCAGGTTAAAGTAATCACCAGCCAGCGGATTCCCTGAGGCGTCGCGCGCGGCGAACTCGTCCAGGATTTGGAGGGCCATTTGCAGGTAGCGTTCCTCGCCGGTCAGGCGGTGAAGCTTTGCCAGGGCGTGGATGGGGGCCAGATTCATCTCGGTTGAGCCGGTTTCCACCAGACGCACCGGCGGATTCCCTAAATATTTCTGGCAGATCAGGTCTGCGGCGCGGCGGGCACAGACGAGAGCGGCCGCGTCGCCGGTCGTCTCGTACCAGAGCAGCAGGCCGGTGATCACGTGGTAGTGGCCCCAGGTATCCCAGGTGAACATACCGTTCTGGCCGTGGTGCGGCGAAAAGTTGGTCAGGCGGCTGTCCGCCGGCCAGGGGCCCAGATAGCCATCGGCGGCTTGCAGGCTGACCAGGCGCGCCACAAACGCGCGCAGGAAGTCGAGCAGGCGCTCGTCATGGGTGACGCGGTAGACCTGCACCGCGGACGTCAGGTATTTACCGGCGAACTCGCCGGCCCAGGGCATCATGTTGCGGTAGGGGGGAGAGTCGCGCCCGGCAAAGATTTCAAGCATGGCCGGGTTGGCGAGCGGGGCCGTTACCAGCCAGTGATCGGTGACGGCCTTCAGGGCGCGGCCCAGGGGGCCTTCCAGAGCCAACGGAGCATCCGAATCGTCCATGCCACCTTCCTTGATCGGAACATGACCAGCCAGAACTTCTTTATTATTCTAGCGGATAACGCGTTCTTTCAGGTATTGCAGATGGCAGGGCCTTCTCAAAGTCCCCCCACCCCTGGCCCCGCCCCCCTCGAGGGGGGCGGGGAACCAAAGATTCGTGGGGTTTGGCGGCGCGAATGCGCCGCCAAACCCCACACCCTTCCTACAAGACGAGTGATTTCCAAAAAGTCAAGCGACTTTGAGAAAGCCCTGGAGCAGATGGAGCCTGCGCATGAAATCGAGCCTGTTAATCGTGCTATACTTCTTAAAATTTCACCTTTAAGGATGCTTCGTCCATGCTTGCCCGCGTATTTTCGTGCGCCGTCATCGGATTGGAAGGCGTGATCGTTGAGGTCGAGGTTGATACCGGCCAGGGACTGCCCGGCGTAGATATTGTGGGTCTGCCCGACACCGCCGTGCAGGAGAGCCGCCAGCGCGTGCAGGCGGCGATTAAGAACGCCAACCTGCCCTACCCGCGCAAGCGCCTGGTGGTGAACCTGGCTCCGGCCACCGTGCGCAAAGAAGGCCCTACCTACGATCTGCCTATTGCGGTGGGCGTGCTGGTGATGAACGAAGTCATCCCGCAGTCGGCGGTGGATGGGGCGCTGGTGGTGGGCGAGCTGTCTTTGGATGGCACGGTGCGCCACGCGCGTGGGGTCCTGCCAATGGCCGCCACAGCCCGCGCCCAGGGCTACAAGCGCCTGTTCGTGCCGGTGTCTGACGCTGCCGAGGCGGCCCTGATCCCTGACCTGGAAGTGATCCCGGTCAGTTCGCTGGCGGAGTTATACGCCCACCTGGCAGGCGAAGCCCGCATTCAGCCGCACCCACCCATTTGCATTGACGACCTGGAAATCAGCGTTGGCACAGACTTCGCAGAGATCAAAGGGCAGGAGCACGTCAAACGCGCCTTAGAGGTCGCGGCGGCGGGCGGCCATAACATTCTGCTGGTCGGGCCGCCGGGTGGAGGAAAAACGCTGTTGGCGCGGGCGCTGCCGGCCATCCTGCCGCGCATGACGGTTGACGAGGCCCTGGATGTGACCCGCATCTACTCCGTCGCTGACCAGCTTCCGCCAGGCATCCCGCTCATCCGCAACCGCCCGTTCCGAGCCCCGCATCACACCATTTCCTTCGCCGGCCTGGTAGGCGGCGGCAACAACCCGCACCCCGGCGAAATCAGCCTGGCGCATAGAGGGGTGCTGTTTCTGGACGAGCTGGCCGAGTTCGGCCCGCGCGTGCTGGAAGTTCTGCGCCAGCCGATGGAAGACAAGACCGTCACCATCTCGCGGGCGCAGGGTTCGCTGACCTTCCCGGCCAATTTTCAACTGGTGGCCGCCTCGAACCCCTGCCCATGCGGCTACTACGGCGACCCGGTGAAGCCCTGTACCTGTTCATCCTCTACCGTTACCAAATACCAAAAGCGCGTATCGGGGCCGCTGTTGGACCGCATTGACATCCACCTGCAAGTGCCGCGCGTGGAGTACGAAAAACTGAGCGACAACCGGGTCGGCGAGCCTTCCGACAGGATCCGCGCGCGGGTGGAAGCCGCCCGCGACCGCCAGCGGGTCAGATTTGCCAGCCTGGAGGGGGTGGCGAGCAACGCCGACATGCGCCCGGCGGAGGTGCGCAAGTTCTGCGAGTTAGACTCCGCCTGCTCTGCCCTGATGAAGACTGCCATGACTCAACTCCAGCTTTCGGCCAGGGCTTATCACCGCGTGCTGAAGCTGGCAAGAACGATTGCAGACCTGGCGGGCAGTGAGAAAATTGCGGCGAATCATCTGGCTGAAGCACTCCAGTACCGGCCAAGGATGGATGCATAATCAAGATCAAGGAGTTATGGCATGGCACAAAAAACTCCCAAGATTTTGGTACCAGAAAAAGAACTTACTGAGTTTTGCCAACTCAACTCACCGGGATTGATCCAGTGAGAGCTGAGACATGATGAAAGCAAAGATGTCAAATCCGCTCCATTCGCTCCCGGTCCATTCTGATGGGCGGCCCATTGGGGAAAACCCGAGATTGACAAAATTCAACAAATGACTTATCATCTTTTGTAGAATTCAACAACAATTCGCCAATCTTTTTAGCAAAACCAGGTAAATTTGACAACATTCGAAAGAAGATACCGCCTACTCAATATCCTGCGCGAACAGCCGGGCATTCGCGTGCCAGACCTGGCGCGCCTGCTGTCGGTCTCGGAAGGGACGATCCGCAACGATCTCAAAGCTCTCTCCGATTCAGGCCAACTGACGCGGGTTTGGGGCGGCGGCGTGCCGTTGGAAGCTGAGCGCGCTTCTTCGCCTGCTTATGAGGCCCGCGCGCGCATGAACCAGCCTGCTAAGACGGCCATTGCCCGCATGGCCGCTGCCCTGGTCGCGGACGGCGATTCGGTCTTGCTGGACGCTTCCACCACCGTCTTTCACATGGCCGCTTTCCTGCAGGAGCGCCGGGGATTAACGATCATCACCAACGGCATTGAAGTGGGGCGCGAGCTGGCCCGCAACCCGGCCAATACCGTTATGCTGTTGGGCGGCATACTGCGCTCGGATGGCACCGCCGTCACCCGCCCGGTTTACGGCGACGTACTCAAGGATCTGTACATCAAAACCGCCTTTATCTCTTCCAGCGGCTTTTCCATCGAAACCGGGCTGACCGAGGTGGACCTCAATGAGGCCCATTTTAAGCGCGCCATGATCGCATCTGCCGGACGGCTGGTAGCTCTGATCGATTCCAGTAAGTTCGGCAAGGTAGACCTAACCTCTTGCGCGCGCGTCGAGCAGATCAGCCACCTTTTTACCGACGCCGGCCTGGCGCCCCAATGGATCGAGAAATTGACCCAGGCAGGCGTGCCGTTCACGTTGTGCGGCGAAACCGTCGAAGCGTCCAACGCTTAACCGTTTTGTTCTGATCCCTTCCGCTTTCCCCCCCGGAAAACGGAAAATTTATCCTAAACCGTGGATAGGCATTGATGAGCAATATTCACCTTTACCTTGGCGACAGTGCCGTTGATCACCTGGTGCAGTACTGCCAGAAGCAGAGATACGACCGTTTTTTATTGGTGGCCGACCACAATACCTACGCCGCCCTCGGCCAGCGCGTCGAAGAATCCTTAAAGGACTGCGGCTGGGACGTTAAAAGCGTGGTTTTTCAAGAGAAAGAGGTTGTCCCAGACGAAGATTTTATCTTCCAGGTACTGCTGCAAGCCGGGGCCGATGAGCGCGCTTATCTGGCCGTTGGTTCGGGCACCCTGACGGACATTGCCCGCTTTGCCAGTCACCGCACCCGCCGGCCGTTCATCTCTATCCCTACCGCCCCCTCGGTGGATGGCTTCACCTCGCCCAGCGCTTCGCTGGTAGTGCGCAACATCAAAGTAACCGTGATCGCCCACCCACCTTCCGCCGTAATTGCCGACCTGCCCACCCTGGCCGCCGCGCCCCAGCCCATGATCGCCGCCGGTTTTGGCGATATTCTGGGCAAGGCCATCGCCCTGGCCGACTGGAAATTAGGACATCTATTGTGGGACGAGCCCTACAGCGCCGAGATCGCCGCGCGCGTGCGCCAGACGCTCGACCGGTGCATCGCCGCCGCGCCAGAAATCGGCCAGGCTTCGCCCGCTGGTGTAGAAAAGCTGATGGATAGCCTGATCGACTCGGGTTTGTGCATGTTAGACTTTGGCAACTCGCGTCCTGCCGCCGGAGCTGAACATTATATGTCGCACTTCCTCGAAATGAAGCTGCTGCGCGAAGGCCGACCGGCGGTTTTGCACGGAGCTAAGGTGGCGCTGTGTTCCATCCTGACAGCCGGCCTGTACCAGCAGCTTCGCCAGGTTAGTCGTAAGGAAGCCGAGCGCCGCTTGCAGGCCAGCACCCTGCCCGACCGCGCCGCCGACATTGCCGATATTCACACCGCTTTCGGTCCGATCGCCGATAAACTCGTCGTTGAACAGGCCCCCTTCCTCAACATGACTCCCGCCGCCTATGAACAGTTGAAGGGGCGCGTTCTGGCTCATTGGGATGCGCTGCAAGAGTTAGCCGCGCTCGTCCCCTCGCCCGACAAAATGGCTGACCTGCTGCGGCAGGCCGGGGGCGTCACTACGGCGGCAGGACTGGGACTGTCGGATGAGGAAGTGGATCAGGCGCTGCGCTATTCGCACCTCTTCCGCAACCGCTTTACCATCTGCAAATTGGGGAGAATTTTAGGCTTAGAGCCTTACGGGAATTCGTTATCGTAAAAGGAACCGCCACCCATGACTTTCTTATCCCACTACGCCCGGCAAGTCGAAATGTTCGTCAAAGCCTGTCACCGGCTGGCGCACAACATGTACGTCACCGGCTACGGCGGCAACCTGGCCTGGAAGCTGCAAGACGATCTTCTGCTCATCACCCCCACCCAAATGAACAAGGGCAATATCCAGCCCGAAGACGTGGTGTTTATTAATCTAAAGGGGCAGACGGTCGAAGGCACGCGCCGCCCTACCGGTGAAACCGCCATGTATCTGAAATTTTTCAACGAGCGCCCCGATATTGTCTCGGTGATTCACTGTCACCCCCCGGCGGTATGCGGCCTGGCGATTTCAACCGGCAAAAACTGGCTGATGCGCCCGCTCTTTCCCGAAACCACTACCGAAATCGGCCCTGTGCCGGTTGTGCCGTATGGCGAGCCGCTCACCGAAGACCTGGCAAATAAGTTCACCCCCTACCTGCAAAAATACAACAGCTTTATCATGGAAAATCACGGGCTTGTCACCCTAAGCCGGGGCGATATTGAGTGGACGCTTCTGAACGTCGAAGTGCTGGAATCCACCGCCCGTTCGGTCATCTACGCCATTCAGTCTGGCGGAGTGAAAGAACTGGATTACGAAGCCGTCTGCCGGCTGGGGAACGTGATGCGCACGCGCGGCCTGCCGTTGTTTGGCGCGCCGGGCGTAAACCGGAGCCTCGAAGAACTCTATTTTAACTGTCAGGACGCCTGAAAACCTGTGAACTACACTCGCGTGAACCTCAACATGCAATCCCCTTCACCCTCTATCGAAGAACTGGAAGCCAAACTGAACAGTTTTGCTCCAGACGAGCGCGCGCAATCTCTGAATGTCCTGCTGGGCAAGGCACGTCAGGGTGCTGTGACCGTTCTACCGGAACGGGATGCGGCGAATATGCACTGCCACACCTTTTACTCTTTCAATGCGTATGGCTATTCTCCCACCGGGCTGGCCTGGATGGCAAAACGGCAGGGCATTCCCCTGCTGGGGATCGTTGATTTTGACGTTCTCGATGGCGTGGATGAGTTCCTCGACGCCGCCTTTGCCGCCGGGGTGCGCGCCAGCGCCGCTCTCGAAACGCGGGTTTATATCCCCGAATTTGCCACGCGCGAAATCAACTCGCCGGGCGAACCGGGCGTGTATTACTACATGGGCATTGGCTTTACCTCCAGCCGCGCGCCAGAAGCCGCCGCTCCCATCCTGGCAGATATGCGCGCCCGCGCGGCGCAGCGCAACCGCGCCATGATCGAGCGCATCAATGCGTATCTGGCCCCGGTGTGCATTGATTACGAGCGCGACGTACTGCCCCTCACCCCCGCCGGGAACGCCACCGAACGTCACATGCTCGAAGCCTACACCCGCGCCGCCGCGGCGGCCTTCAGCGACCCTGTTCCCTTCTGGGCGGAAAAGCTCAAGATGGATCCCGCTCAGGTGGCCGCCCAGATGCAGAATATGCCGGGCTTCCAGAACACCGTGCGCGCCCGGCTGATGAAGCGCGGCGGCGTCGGCTACACCCAGCCCGGCCCCGATACCTTCCCTACCATTGACGTGGTCACCCGCATGATTACCGCCTGCCAGGCCCTGCCCTGCGCCACCTGGTTAGACGGCACTTCACCGGGCGAGCAAGCTATCGAAGAACTGCTGGAACTGCTCATCGCCCAGGGCGTGGTGGCGCTCAATATCATCCCTGACCGCAACTGGAACATCCCGGACCCCGAAACCCGCAAGGTGAAGGTAGGGCATCTCTACCGGGTAGTAGACCTGGCCCGCCGCCTGGACCTGCCCCTTAACATCGGCACGGAGATGAACACCTACGGGCAAAAACTGGTGGATGACTTCCACGCCCCCGAACTGGCCCCCGTGCGCCAGGTATTTTTACAGGGCGCATATTTCATCTACGGGCATACCATCTTACAGCGCACCCTCGGCCTGGGCTACCAGAGTGATTGGGCCAAAGCGCACCTGCCTACCCGGCGCGAGCGCAATGACTTTTACACCCGCATTGGCCTGCAGACGCCCCCCACGGCCGAGGCCCTGGCGCGTCTCCAACGCATCCGCCCAGATGCCGAACCCGCCGAATTCTTTAGAAGTTAACCGCCTTCAGATGCAAGACGCTCTTCTTGCTGATCCCTTTTTACCGTCAACCGTTTTGGGAGGAAGATATGACTGATAAACTCGAACAATACCGCCAGGTTTCTGCGCCGCTGCCTAAAACCTACAAGCTCTGGCCGCTGTACGGCGCTGGGCTGGAAAACCTGGGTAAAGATGGGCAGCCCATCGAAGTGCCGATGCCCAGTTATGGCCCCGATGAACTTCTCATCCGCCACGATGCCTGCGGGTTATGCTTTTCTGATATCAAAGTAATTACCCAGGGCCAGAACCACCCACGCATTTACAAGGACATGCAGAAAGACCCGGTGGTGCTGGGTCACGAGGTAGCCATGACAGTGGTAGGCGTGGGCGAGAACCTGCGCGACCGCTATAAGGTGGGCGACCGCCTTTCGATGGAGCCAGAAATCTTCGTTAACGGGCGCTCGCTGGCCTACGGTTACTGGTTCCAGGGCGGCCTGTCACAGTATTCGGTGCTTGGCCCTGAATTTTACAACAACGATCACGGCAACAACCTGATTAAAGTCAACCCCGAACGCGGCTACGCCGAAATTGGCCTGGCAGAGCCCTGGGCCTGCGTGGTGGCGGCTTACACCCTCAAGTACCGCACCGCCATCAAGCCCGGTGGGACGCTGTGGATCATTGGGGCCGGCGACAACCGCCCCTTCACCATTTCCAGTGGGTTCGACGCGCAGTCGCACCCAGCCCGCCTGCTGTTGAGCAACGTCCCTGAACCATTTTGCGGCTGGCTGAAGGCCCGCGCCGCTGAATTGGGCGTAGAAGTCACCGAGGTTCTCGATTTGGCGGCCCCGCCGGTGGAATTTGCCGATGATATCGTCGTGCTTGGACCCAACCCCGACGTGATCGAGCAGGTCAGCCCGCACCTGGAGCAGTTCGGCATCCTGGCGATCATGGCGCAGGCTCCCATGCCGCGCAAGACCAACGTAGACGTTGGGCGCATCCACTACCATCGCTGGGTGTACGTCGGCAGTACCGGCCTGGATGTAGCCGCCGCTTACCGCGACGTACCCGTGCGCTCGGCACTGCGGCCCGGCGGCAAAGCCTGGTTCGTAGGCGCGGGCGGGCCGATGGGCCGCATGCATGTCCAGCGCGCCATCGAATTCCACAACCCCCCCGCAACTATCGTCTGTACGGATGTGAGCGACATGCGCCTGGGCGAACTATGCGAATCCTTCGCCGACCAGGCCAAAGAAAAGGGCATTGAATTTATCTGCCTGAATCCCATGAACAAAGAAAGCTATGCCGAGGGCATGGCTCCCTTCAAGCAGAGCGGATTCGATGATATTATTGTTTTGGCCCCCATTCCCCCGGTCATCTCAGACGCCGCCACCTACCTGGCCCCCAAGGGCGTAATGAACGTGTTCGCGGGCGTGGCGCGCGGCACGATGACGGCCATTGATCTTTCAGATGCCTACCTCAAAGATACGCGCGTTATCGGCCATTCGGCTTCGGCGATGGAAGATATGCTGTTAGTGCTGGACAAGACCTACAGCGGCGAGCTTTCTCCCAACCGCTCGGTTGCGGCGGTGGGGTCGCTCTCAGCGGCCAAAGACGGCCTTAAAGCCGTCAAAGATGCTACCCTGGCCGGCAAAGTGGTAATCTACCCCAACATTAAAGAACTGCCCCTCACACCGCTCTCCGAGCTAAAAGAGAAGATGCCCAGCGTGTACGCCTTACTCAACGAGCGCGGCGAGTGGACCAACGAAGCCGAAGCCGAGTTCCTGCGGCTGATGCTTCCTTAACTGCAACAAAGATCGCGGTTCCAGGCCGGCCTGCGCGCCGGCGTGGAACCCTCAAACCAACCAGGGAATGACAACTATGGAGAAATCACTACAAGATCGGGTGGCTGTGGTGACGGGCGGCGCGCAAGGGCTGGGTCAGGCCATCTGCTTCCGGCTGGCCCAGGAAGGCTGCCACGTCGTCGTAGCCGACCTCAATGAAGAAAAAGCCATTCAGACCGCCGCGGCTATCACCGACCGGCGCGCCCTTGCCATGAAGGTGGATGTGACCGACGAAGCTCAGGTCGCCGCCATGATTGACCGCACCGTGCAGGAATTTGGCCGTCTGGACATCCTGGTCGCCAACGCTGGGATTCTGATCTCTGGTGAAGTCACCGAATTCCCCGCCGAGAAGTGGCTGGCAGTGATTAAAGTCAATCTCTACGGCTACTTCTTATGCGCCAAGCACGCCGCCCGCGTGATGAAAGCCCAGAAAAGCGGCGTCATCATCGAGATCAATTCCAAGTCTGGCAAGAAAGGCAGTTACAAAAATTCGGCTTACGCCTCTTCTAAGTTTGGCGGGATCGGTCTGACACAAAGCCTGGCTCTCGAACTGGCCGAACACAATGTACGCGTCAACGCCATTTGCCCTGGCAACCTGCTCGATTCGCCGCTGTGGAACGAAGGCCCCAATGCACTCTTCAAGCAGTACGCCCGCAACCAGGGGATTACGGAGGAAGAGGTCCGTAAGAAATATATTGACCAGGTTCCCATGAAGCGCGGCTGTACCTACGAGGATGTGTGCAATGTGCTGGTATTTATGGCTTCGGATCAGTCCAGTTATATGACCGGGCAGGCGATTAACGTCACCGGTGGGCAGGAAATGCGCTGATGGCTTCAGAAGCGGTGATCTTCGGAGCGGGCAACGTAGGGCGTGGGTTTATCGGCCAGTTATTCGCCGAAGCGGGCTACGCCGTGACCTTCGTTGACGTGGACGACCGGCTGATCGCCGCCCTGCAAGAACGCGGGTGGTACAGGATTGAACTGGTGGATAACGAGCGCATTGAGCAGGTGCAGGTGGGGCCGGTGCGGGCACTGCACTCGGCCCGCCAGCCAGAGCAGGCCGCCGCGGCATTGGCGCGCGCCAGCCTGGCGGCGACGGCCGTGGGGGCGCGCGTTCTGCCGCTGATCGCGCCGCTGGTGGCTGAGGGCATCGAGCGGCGCCGCGCCGCTGGCGAAGACGCCCCGCTGAACCTGATCGTCTGCGAAAACCTCAAAGACGCCGCCGCTACCTTCCGCGCGATGGTCGAAACCCATCTGAGCGAAGCCGGGCGCGCCTACGCCAGAGCGCGCATTGGCTTTGTTGATACCGTCATTGGCCGCATGGTCCCGCCGCCCACCCCTGAAATGCTGGCGGAAGACCCCAGCCGCATCCTGGTAGAGCCTTACCGCGAACTGCCCATTGACCGCCAGGCGTTTATCGGCCCCATTCCGCCGATCCAGGGGTTAGAAGCCTGCGATAACTTCCCCGCCTACACTGCCCGTAAGCTGTACATCCACAACTGTGGTCACGCGGTGCTGGCCTACCTGGGGTACCTGCGCGGCTACACCTATGGCTACGAAGCCCTGGAAGACCCGCGCATCCGCCCCGTGCTGGAGCAGGCGCTGGTTGAAGCGCGTCAGGGAATCGTGGCCGGGTACGGCGTCTCCGCTGACTGGCTGGACGCCCACGCCCGCGACCTGCTGCGCCGTTTCGCCAACCGCGCCCTGGGCGATACCATCTTCCGCCTGGGCCGCGACCCTATCCGCAAGCTGGCCCCCACCGACCGCCTGGTCGGGGCCGCTCGCCTGGCCGAAAAGGCCGGAACGCGCCCAGAGGCGCTGGCCCTGGGCATTGCCGCTGCTCTGCGCTTTGACCCGCCCGCCGATCCCATTGCGGTAGAGCTTCAGGCCCGCCTGCAATCTGAGGGGTTCGACGCCGTTCTGGCCGGCATCAGCGCCATCCATCCCGGCGAGCCGCTCGCCGACCTCGTGAAAGAAAAGTACCAGTTTCTTTCTTCTTTCTGACTACCCATCACAGATCACTTTTTATTGTGAACTGCCAATCAATCTCAGGAGTAACCCACGCATGATTACCGAAGCGAAGCCTTCTCAACCGCAATTGTCTCGCATGGAATATGTTTCTGCCATGATCGAAGAACAGGGGCTGACCAAAGAGCAGCTCCTCAACTATCTGCGCCAGATGATGGAAATTCGCGCGCTGGAAAACAACATCGCCAACCTGCTCAGCAAAGCCGTCCTCAAAGGGGCTTCGCACCTCTACGCCGGGCAAGAGGCCGTGGCGGTGGGCGCGGTGGCCGCTTTGCGCGAGGACGATCTGATCACCAGCACCCATCGCGGTCACGGCCATGCCCACGCGCACGGCGACTCGGTCGCCAAAACGCCCGAAGCCAAACAGGCCCACTACAATAAGATGATGGCCGAAGTGCTGGGCAAATCGGGCGGGTACTGCAAGGGCAAGGGCGGCTCGATGCACATTGCCGACGTTGAACACGGCAACCTGGGCGCGACCGGCATCGTCGGCGGCAATATCCCTGTAGCAGTGGGCGCGGCCCTGGCTCAAAAACTGCAAGGGACCGACCGCGTGGTCGTGTGCTTCTTTGGCGACGGCGCCTCGAACACCGGCAACTTCCACGAATCGCTCAATATGGCAAGCCTGTGGAACCTGCCGGTCGTGTTCGTATGCGAAAATAACCTTTACGCCATGTCTGTTCCGTGGAAGAAAGCCTCTAAACTGCCCGATGTCGCCAGCCGCGCCTGCGCCTATGGCATCCCCGGCGAGGTGGTAGATGGGATGGACGCGCTGGCCGTGCGCGGCGCGGTTGAAAAAGCCGTGGCGCGCGCCCGCAGTGGGCAAGGCCCCACGCTCATCGAGGCCAAAACCTACCGCTGGTATGGGCACTCGCATTCTGACCCGCGCGCCTACCGCACCCGCGAAGAAGAGGCCGAATGGAAGAAGCGCGACCCCATTATCGTGATGAAAGAAAACCTCGAAGCCGTCAAAATGCTGACGGAGCCAGAGTTTGAGCAAATGGAAAGCGCCGTCGAAGCCAAGTTAGACGCCGCCATGCAGTACTCTGAAGCCTCGCCCGAACCAAAACCCAGCGAAGTAGATACCGACGTATACGCCCCCCCTAAATTCACCCCAGCGGATTATGAAAAAGACCGCCAACTGCGCGAGCGCATCCGCCGCGAAGGGGCCTCCATGCGCCAGATCGCCTATGCCCAGGCTCTGCAAGAAGCCCTGCGCGAAGAAATGCTAAAGGACCCGCGCGTCTTCATCATGGGCGAAGATGTGGGTCTGTACGGCGGCGCTTACGGTGCAACCCGCGACCTCTACAAAGAGTTCGGCGAGTGGCGCGTGATTGACACGCCCATCTCTGAAGCCACGATTGGCGGCGCGGCGGTCGGCGCGGCCATGGCCGGCATGCGCCCCGTGACCGAAATCATGTACGTAGACTTCACCCCTCTGGCGATGGATCAGATTGCCAACCAGGGGGCCAAGAACCGCTATATGTTCGGCGGTAAAACCACTGTACCAATGGTCGTCCGCACCGAAGGCGGGGCCGGGCGCGCTATCGCCGCGCATCACTCGCAGAGCCTCGAATCGCTGTGGACGCATTTCCCCGGCATCTACGTGGTCATGCCGGCCACCCCTTACGACGCCAAGGGCCTGCTCAAAGCCGCCATTCAGGATGACAATCCGGTCATGTTCATCGAACATAAGATGCTTTATAAGGAAAAAGGCCCCGTCCCTGAAGAAGATTACATCATCCCCTTTGGCGTGGCGGACGTTAAGCGCGAAGGCAAAGATGTGACCATCGTCACCTACTCGCGCATGGTGCTGCGCGCCCTCGAAGCCGCCGAAAAGCTGGCCCAGGAAGGCATTGATGTGGAAGTAGTGGATTTGCGCACCCTCAAACCGCTCGACATAGACACGGTTGTCGCCTCGGTCAAAAAGACCGGGCGGCTGGTGGGCGTGACCGAAGCCTATGAGAACACCAGCTTTATTAACGAAGTGATGGCTCAGGTGAACGAGCGGGCCTTCGACTACCTCGACGCCCCTATGGTGCGTGTGGCTTCGGCCAATGTCCCCGTTCCGCGCGCCGAAGTCCTCGAAGACGAGGCAATTCCGAACGTCAACCGCATTATGGCTGCCTGCCGGAAGGTCGTTAGCTGATATGGCTACGGAATTTTTTATCCCTAAACTGGGGCAAACCGTAGAGGAAGTGACCCTGGTAAAGTGGCTGGTGCCGGATGGTTCAAAAGTCAACCAGGGCCAGGAAGTGATGGAAGTGGAGACGGATAAGGCCGTCTTCCCAGTCGAGGCCAACGCCAAAGGCTACATCCATTTTGGGCCGTACAAAGAAGGCCAGGTGCTGCCGGTGCTGACGGTTGTGGCGATCATCGGCAAAGAGGATGACCGATTCCCAACCGGCGAGGTTGGGACCGCGTCAGTGGAAGCCCCCACCGGCCAGGCCCCAACCGAGGCCGCGCCCACTGCCGAGAGCAGTCCGGTCCCCGCCGGGACCCTTCCAGAAGGCGGCAGGGTTTTTGCCTCGCCGCGCGCCCGCAAGCTGGCCGCCGCCAAACAGGTGGATCTCACCCAGGTGACGCCTACCGGCGGCGGCGGGGTGCGCGTGGCCGAGCGCGACGTGATCGCTTTCCTTAACGCCGCGCCTAAAGTCACCCCGGTGGCACAGCGCATGGCCGCCGATACGGGCGTGGATCTGCGCACGCTCACCGGAAGCGGCCCCGGCGGGCGGATCGTCAAGAAGGACGTAGAACAGGCCACCGCCGCCAAAGCGCCGGTTGCGCCGGCGGCGACCACCCCGGCGGCTGTTCCAACCCCCGCTCCACTGCCTGCCGCTGAAGTCAGCGAGCGCGTGCCGCTCAAGGGGGTGCGCGCCATCATTGCGGAGCGCATGGCCGCCAGCGTGCATACCTCGGCACGCGTCACTCTGTTCATGGAAGTAGATGCCACCGAATTTGTGGCCGCCCGCGAGCGCATTAAGGCCAAAGTCTCAGAAGAGTGGGGCTACACGCCCGGCTATAACGACCTGCTGGCGAAGATCGTGGCCCAGGCCCTGCGCAAATTCCCCTATATGAACGCCCGCCTCGCCCCCGATGCCATTGAAATCCTGTCGCACGTCAACATCGGCATGGCGGTAGATACCGAACGCGGCCTGCTCGTCCCCGTCATCCGCGACGCCGACCAGAAAAGCCTGCGCGAATTTGGGGCCGAGTTCCGCAAACTGGTAGACCGCGCCCGCGCCGGGCGCGCCCTGCCCGACGACCTGAGCGGCGGCACGTTTACCATCACCAACCTGGGCATGTACGAGGTAGACGCCTTTACCCCGGTCATCAATTTGCCCGAGGCGGCCATCCTGGGCGTGGGACGCATTGCGCCCAAAGTCGTCCCCTACAACGGCGCGCCTGCCATCCGTCAGATGTGGACGCTCTGCCTGGTCTTCGATCACCGCCTGGTGGATGGCGCGCCCGCCGCCCGCTTCTTGCAGTACATTAAACACGTCATCGAAGAGCCTTACCTGATGATTGCAGAGTAAAGGACAGCGGGCAGCGTTCGGCAGATAACCTTCAGCGGTCAGCCTTAAACCGGCTGGCCGCTGATGATTTTCTCGCCTTCTTAAGCAAATCTTTTTGTGATCTTAAGCGGTTTGAGGGTGTGCAGCGTCCTGGAAACCCTATAATATTTTTAGGGCATTCAGGAGGTGAGTATGAATTATCATAATCAAGTCGAGGAAGGCGCGGTGCGCAACTTACCGCGCGCGCATGAGTGGGAAGTCGTGTCGAGCTTTGCTATGGCAATGCCCAAAGATCGAGCTGATCATCAGGACTGCCTGCTGGAACCGGCTGTCCAGTCGCTTAAAACTTTTGGGCTGGAAGAGCCGCTCATGCGCGAAATGTGCGCCGCCGTAGAGCGCGCAGGCGAAGAACTGCGCCAGAACTGCCTGGGGGGTGAAGTGGGCTACGTCAGCGTACGGATATTGGTGGCGGCTCAGGCCATGCGCCCCAATGCGCGCGGCGAGTGGCGCTACTACGTCATCAAGCAGATGGCCTCCAGCGAGTCTGACAGCCTGGATGGCGTCAACGACCCGCGCTGTTTTATTGACCTGCACGTCTACCGCGAAATCTAAAAGGCCATACCGGCAAGCAGCCGGCGGGCGGTAGTGCCGCTCACCGGCTGCTGTTTTTTTAGAGAAAGCATTCGATAACTCGCTCTGTTACCCATCCCCCCTGCCCCCCTTCCCAGTGGGAAGAGGGCACAAGCAAATTGGCAGGATTGGGCGGCGGAGCCGCCCAATCCTGCCAATTCCTTCTTTCTCCGTGGGGGGGTTTCAACTATTAGAAGAGACTGCGCAGCGTCACCATAAAGCCAAAGATCGCCAGGGGAATGCCGACGATGGCGCCAACGACTGTCAGGCTGAGGAGAACGCCGGCGATCATCAGCACCAGGCCCACAATCGCCCCCACCAGCCGGCCGGTCAGCGCGACAATGCCAATAACCAGCCGCCAGATCAGCCAAAAGGGCCACAGCAATACCGGTACATGCCGCCCGTGATGGCGGTGATGGTGATGGACATGAGGAAAATCTCCGCTCATTGTATACCTCCATGAAGATATACGCAGGAAAGCCGTAAAAGTTGCGGCGATTCCCTCTACATTTTATGAGTATGCCACAGCTCACGCAAGCGGTGCGCCGCCAGCTTGGGCCGCCGGTCACGGGTGAACACGCCTTTATAGTTCATCGAATTCGCGCGGATGACCCCCTGCGAGGTTTTAAAATCACACAGATTCCAGACGTGTTCGCCGATCACAAACGGCTTGCTGCGCATCACCGCGATACTTTGCAAGATCAGTTCAGCCTGATACTCTTCGCTGAACATCTCCGGCGGCGTAGCATGATGCCCAGGCAGGGCATCTGCGCCGAACTCACTGACTAGAATAGGTTTGCCAAAGCGCGCGTACAGCGCGTCCAGGTCTTGTGAGAGCGCCGCCGCGCCTTCCTCAATGCGCCCAGAGTGGATATACCAGCCAAAATAGCGGTTGATGCAAACCAGGTCACAAAATTCAAACGCCTCTTCCTGCACACCCGCCATGCTGACCAGCGTCACCGGACGGCTGGCATCCAGCGACTTCGCCAGGTCCACCAATTCTTTAAAAAACGCAGTGGCAGACGCCCCGCCGGTATGTGGTTCGTTTGCCAGACTCCAGCCGATGACGCAGGGATGGTTATAGTCGCGCTCGATCAACTCTCGGGTGAACTGCTTGCACAGCTCCAACCGCCGCGGCTGGCCCTCGTCCTCAAAAAACAACCCAACGGCTGAGGTTTCATCAATCACCAGGAATCCTAATTCGTCCGCCAGGTCCATCATCAGCTCAGAATAGGGGTAATGGCTGGTGCGGAAGGAATTGGCCCCTACCCACTTCATCAATTCATAGTCGCGCACGATCACCGCCGGCAGGAGGCCCCGCCCCACCACCGGAAAGTCTTCGTGGCGGCCAAAACCGGTCAGGTAGATGGGTTCTCCGTTCAGCAGTAGTTGACCGCCCTGCACCGCAATGGTGCGAATGCCCACCCGCAGATCCACAGTGTCGCTTACCTGGCCGCCGTCTACCAGTTCAACCCGCAAATCATACAGGTTAGGATGCCCCGGTCCCCACAGCGCCGCATCCGGCACGCGCAGTACGGCCTCGGCTTCGCCGGCTCCCAGCGGCGCTTCGCCAACCTGTTGCGCGCCCGCCCGCGCCAGAGTCAATCTTATCAAGCCGCTCGCGGCATTATGCTTAACGCGCACCTTCACAATGCCGTCTTGGCCCTCAATGGCCGTATTCACGCGCACATCGAGGATCGCCGCCGGTGGAATGGCATAGAGCAGTACCGGACGGTGAATTCCGGTGAATGGGAAGAAATCATAATTGGTATTCGGATAGTTGCTTCTGAAGGCACTCATCCCACCTCCGCGCGGCAGGTTGCCGGGTGGAACGCGGTCTGGAGCCAGGCCGCCATCCACCCGCACGACCAGCACGTTCTCATCGGCCCGCAATTTCCCGGTCACCTCGAACTCAAAGGCCATATTCCCGCCTTCGTGTTCGCCCAGGCGCTCGCCGTTCAGCCAAACTTCGGCCAGATAATTCACAGCCCCGAAGCGCAAAAAAACGCGCCGTTCTGCGAATCCCCAGGGGCGCGCGAAGCGCGTCTGGTACCAGGCCGGCCCCAGTTCGTCGCGTTCCAGCATCAACTGGTCGTTCCAACTGGCCGGAACCGCCAGCGGCGTGCCATCTTGAAAGCCCTGCGTGCGGTCGGCTGCATCGCCCGGTGCGGGCAGGCAGAAATCCCACATGCCCGCCAGATCTACCACCTGACGGTAAGCATTGCTCTTTGGATATAACATCGGTCGCCTCCTGGGTATTGAAATACGAAAGCTGGTAAAGGAATTATAGCAAACTCAAGGTTATCAACCATATTAACCCGGCCTATATACTTGACAAAAAAATCAAATATTATTAAAATTTAATATGATTATTCATTTTAATTTCAATTTGGAATTCGTTGCCTGAAATGACACCTGGGCCTGAACGCCAATCGGTCAACGCAACCATTGCTGCCGATCATTTAAGGTGGCTATGTGAACTGGCCTCTTGACAGTCCTTGCTGATGGGCAAAGGCATGGAGGAAACAACGCCCACTCGGTATTGGCAAGCGGCGCACCGGGTATCCGCAACGGCCCCCTAAACAAGCGTAACGTGCGGCCTCACAAGCTGTATAAAAGGAAAATGGCAATGAAACAGTCATCTTTTCAAACGCCCTCTGACGAACATGAGGATCCTCAGATTTTTTCCATCCATCAAGACAAAGACGGTTCGTGGCATTTATCGCGCCGCGATTTCTTGTATTTAGGCCTCGTCGCTGGAGGAGCGGCGTTGGTAAAGGGGATATGTCCCCGCTTTGGCGCAGAGAGCGGAGGCGTTCCACCGGCTCAGGCGGGGATCGGCGCATCTTTTCAGGCACCCTTACGTGTCCGGCCCAGTCAGGACGCGGGCATCCTCGACAGGCTTAGCCCCAATGAGTATGTTTTGCTCCAAAGCGACCACCCCGAACTGGGCTGGGTGGAAGTAGTGACAGAAGCAGGACAGCGAGGATGGCTGCCACGCTCGTTTGTGGACTTTTCACGCACCGTGATGCGCAGATCCTCAGAAATGGATGCGCAAGTTCTATCCGCACTGGCAGCTACTCCAAACCCCGAGGGCGCGGATGCAAATCAATACGTGTTTCTGCCGGTCATCGTAAATCAATCTCCAACCAATACCCCCACGTTCATACCATCAGCGACGCCCTGCCCTTCCTATGTAAATCCTTGTCCGGCGGACGTGCCAACCCTCACCGCCACACCCTGTCCGTGTAATGCCTTCCCCTGCACCTGCAACGTCGCGCCATGCGTCTGTAACGCCTTTCCCTGTGCCTGTAACGTTACACCATGCATCTGTAATATTGCACCCTGCACCTGCAACGCCTACCCTTGTGCCTGTAACGCTACACCGTGCATCTGCAACGCTTTCCCCTGTACCTGCAACGCCTATCCCTGCACCTGCAACGCCTACCCCTGCGCCTGTAACACCTACCGCCCCTGCACTTGCAATGCCTTCCCCTGCGCAATTACGTAACCATGGAACTATATACCATTCCCATCGCCAACGCCGACCAGGATGACGCATTTATCCTATACCGTCCGTTGATTGGCCTGGCTTTCATCGGCAACCGGTCCATGGTAAAGGTGGCACAATCTTTGGCGCAAGATCCCTCTCTACCGGTACGTGAAGATATTGGTGCTTTTCTTGAGCAGGTTGGTTTTTTCACTCCCGACCCGCCTGTACCCATGCCGCCTCCCGCGGGAGCGTTTAACCCCCAAAGCCTGGCACTGCTGTTGACCAACCAATGCCAGTTGCGCTGTATTTACTGCTACGCCGCAGCCGGCGAGTTCCCAACGCAACATCTGCCCCTCGAAGCCGGTTTTGCCGCTATCGATTACGTCTATGAAAGTCTAAAGAGAAGCGGCTTCCCTAGGTTTTCTATCTCACTACACGGCGGCGGCGAGCCCACTTTTGTGTGGAAGACCCTTAAGGCCCTGGTGGAATATGCCAAACAAAAGTCGATCCCGTGTGACTTTAACCTGACTTCCAACGGCATCTGGTCGAAACAACAAACCGAATGGATTATGAAGAATATTTCGGCGGTAGGGATCTCGATGGACGGCAGCCCATCTACCCAAGATGCCCAACGGCCTATCGTTTCTGGGAACGGCTCCAGCCGGCTGGTGATGCGCACTTTGCGGCAAATGGACGAGAGCGGATTCTCCTACGGCCTCCGGCTCACCGCTGTCCCCCCGTTTGACCGTCTGATTGACGACATTCGCTATCTCTGCGAAAACACTCTCTGCCAGGAAATGCAGGTTGAAGCGGCATTTAATACGCGCCGGGGTGAAGAAAACGAGCCCAACATGGAAGAGGGCCTGGCGTTTCTGAAAGCCTTTTTTGCGGCTCAGCGAGAAGCAGAGCGCTATGGCCGCAGACTGCGCTGCGCCGGTTCAGACGTTAACAAGATCACTACCATTGCATGCAGTTCGCCGTTTAACACCCTGGTGGTGACCCCTCAGAGCAATATCGTGGCCTGTTTTGAGATCGTCAATGATCGTCACCCATTGGCTGGCATGGGCACAATTGGAAGGATTAACGAAGGAAGAGTACAGATTGACGAAGAAGCGCGCGCCAGGCTGTGGCAGAAAATCGAGGCGCGTCGCGCTTCCTGCCGCGAATGCTTCTGTTATTGGTCATGCGCTGGCGACTGCCTGATCCGATGGTTCACGCCCCAGCCAAACAGCCACCTGCATCACGGCGTTCGCTGTGAACTGAACCGGGTGCTGCTGCGTGAGATGTTGATGAAACAGGTCGCCGCGGGCCAGGGTGTTTGGAAGCGCACAACTCATTAAGCCGTACCCCAGCCCTATAGCTATTTAGTCTCGTTTTTGAGGCAGGGGCTTTGTACTGTCAATGCCCTCACGTATTTCATTTTCCTGGATGCACTGTACAAGCAAGCTCGTCCTTAGACGGAAACACACATGAGACACGCTGTATTACAGCTTGACAGCGGCCCGCTCTTTTGCTATGATTGCCGAAACTTTCCATTTGGAGACTGCATGCTGCCCAAACTCTCTCGGGGAACCCTAGCCGAGCAAGTTACTGATAACCTGCTTGCTTATATTGAAGCCCAACATCTTAAGCCGGGCGATCTGCTCCCTTCTGAGACGTCTCTGGCGACCAGCTTTGGGGTCAGCCGCCCCGTCATCCGTGAAGCGCTCAAAAACCTCGAAGGCAAGGGCATCATCGAGATCGTCAACGGCAAAGGCGCGCTCGTCAAACCGATTGACAGCGACCCTCTACGGCTGTTCTTCCAACGCGCCATGCAGATCGAGCGCAGCGCCATCCTCGAACTCATGGAAGTGCGCAAAGGGCTAGAGGTCGAAGCCGCCATTCTGGCCGCCGCGCGCCGGCAGCCCAAAGATATTGAGGCCATCGAAAGAACCGTTCAGGCTATGCGCCAGTCTTTACGCGACCAGGAAGAATATACCCGCCTGGATGTGGAATTCCACCTGCTCGTTGCCAAAGCCTCGCACAATGACATGATCGTCTATCTGGTTGAATCCATCCGTGAAGCTCTGCGCAACGCCATCAGCGCCGGCCTGCGCAGCCGCAGCGACCTGGCGCAGATCGAGGGGCTGCAAGCTACCCACGAAAAACTGCTCGAAACACTGCGCCAGGGCGATGTCGAAGAGGCCCGCCGCATTATGACCCTGCACTTCGATGAAGCCATCGCGGCGATGCGCGCGCAAGACCCACAAATCCCTTAATCAATACTGCAGCCAGAAAAACTGATACGGCTCCAGAGTGATGCTCAATTGGCCCTCTGGCCCGGCCTGGAACTTCCGACCCGTTAACAGGTCGGTCAGTTCGGCATTCACAAGCTGAGGTAGTTCGATCCGCGCCGTTTTTTCCACACCCGCTAAATTTTGCACTACCAGAATGCGGTCCACGTCATAGATGCGGTTATAAGCAGCGACAGCGTCATTCTGGGCATCCACCCACGAAAAACTGCCCTCGCCAAAGGCCATGTGATCTTTCGTTACGCGGATCAGGCGGACGATGAAATTCAGCAGTGAGTTGGGATCCTGCATCTGGCTGGCGACGTTCACGCGGGCCGGGCCATAGCGTTCATCACTGATCACCGGCGAATAGAGTTTTTCGGGGGGCGCGCTGGAAAAGCCGCCGTTGGGCCGGTCATTCCACTGCATGGGCGTGCGCACTCCATCGCGGTCTTTCAACCAGATGTTATCGCCCATGCCGATCTCATCACCGTAATAAATGATCGGCGTCCCCGGCATGGTAAACAGCAGTGAATTTGCCAGTTCGATCTTGCGGCGGTCGTTATCTAACAGCGGGGCCAGGCGGCGGCGGATGCCCAGGTTCAGGCGCATGCGCGGCTCGGGGGCATACTCGTTCCACATCCATTCGCGCTCTTCGGGCGTCACCATTTCTAAGGTCAGTTCGTCGTGGTTGCGTAAGAAGATGCACCACTGGCTGGTAGGGGTGATGGGCGGCGTGCGCGACATAATCCACACCAGCGGGGTGCGGTCTCCGCGGCGCAGTGACATGAAGATGCGCGGCATGATCGGGAAATGAAACCCCATATGGAATTCGTCGCCTTCGCCAATGTACGGAAAAACGTCTTCCGGCCACTGGTTGGCCTCGCACAGCAGTATCCGCCCTGGGTAATGCTCATCCATATATCGGCGGATCTTTTTCAGGAAAGCGTGCGTTTCGGGCAGGTTTTCGCAGTTCGTCCCTTCGCGCTCGAACAGGTAAGGCACGGCATCGGCCCGAAAGCCATCTACGCCCATATCGAGCCAAAAGCTCATCACCCGCAGCATTTCTTCCTGAACCTTGGGGTTATCGTAATTAAGGTCGGGCTGTGAGGAATAAAAGCGGTGCCAGTAATATTGCCCGGCCTGCTCATCCCACGTCCAGTTCGATTTTTCGGTATCAATGAAGATAATGCGAGCGTCCTTATATTTTTGGTCCGTATCACTCCAGACGTAATAGTCGCGGTAGGGTGAATCGGGGCTGGAACGCGCCGACTGGAACCAGGGGTGCTGGTCGGAAGTGTGATTCAGCACCAGGTCGAGGATCACGCGGATACCGCGCGCGTGGGCGGCATCGAGAAAGGCCCGAAAATCTTCCAGCGTGCCGTACTGCGGATGGATATTGTAATAATCTGAGATGTCGTAGCCGTCATCCTTCAACGGCGAAGGGTAAATGGGCAACAGCCAGACGCAGTCCACCCCCAGGTACTTAAGATAATCCAGCTTTTCGGTTGCGCCGCGCAGGTCTCCATGCCCGTCTCCATTGCTGTCATAGAAAGCCCGCACATACAGTTCATAAAAGATTGCCTTGCGATACCAGAGCCTTGCATTTTCGGTCATGTAATCCTCCAGGTTTGACTGCTCCGCTACCCATTGAATGAGAGACGCGCCGCGCCGCAGGATTTCCGCACGACCAGGTGCGTTTCGAGGATCACCTGGCGCTGGGGCGGGGTAACGGCGTTTACCAATTGAATTAACATCTGACTGGCATGGTGAGCCAGATCATCCACCGGCAGGTGAACAGAAGTGAGCGGCGGATCAACAAAACGCGCCAGGGGAACGTCGTCGAACCCTACCATTGCCACATCCTCCGGGATGCGCATTCCAGCCTCACGCAGCGCCATCATTGCGCCAAAAGCAACCACATCGCTGGCGGCAAACACCGCGCTAAACTCATTCTGTTCTTCTATCAGGTTCTTCATCTGTTCGTAACCGCTTTCACTGTTAAAGTGACCGTAACGCACCAGGGACCGGTCAAAGGGGATGCCGGCTTCCTGCAAAACGTCTTGATAGCCTTGCAGGCGAGCCTGAGAGGCCGCGTAACTGGGCGGCGCATTGGTGATACAGGCAATCCGCCGGTGACCCAACCTTACCAGATGAGCCACCGCCTGACGAGCCGCAGCCCGGTTATCAATATCTACGCAGTAGTATGGGGAATCGGGCAGAGCGCCCATTAAGACAGTCGGAACGCCCTGTTCGACCATGGCCTGTAAGGCGGCGTCGTTAAAGCGCGGGCCAGAATACAATACCCCATCAATGCTGTTCGAACGCACCAGCTTCAGATACGATTCGCTGTTCTCATAATCTTCCGAAACCTCCAGCAGCAGGCGCATCCCACAGCAGGCGACTTCGCGCAGGAGCGTTTCTATGATTTGCAGCAGGAACATATCCGAGCCGATCAGGCGCGAGCGGCGCGCCAGCAGCAGGCCGATCGTCATCGAGCGGCCGCTGGCAAGGGCCTGGGCAGCGGCGTCTGGAACATAGCCGAGTTCGTTAGCCGCCTCCAGCACCCGCCGGCGCGTTTCCGCGCTGATCTGCATTCCTGCTACATTGTTTAAAACAAAAGAAACGGTTGTCCGCGAGACACCCGCCCGCCGGGCGACATCTTGACTGGTTACCCGTTTCGCGGCCACGCCCACCCTCCTGACGCTCACAGCCGAGCGCAAACCCCACACCTACCGGCAGTATTTGAGGAAGAAAGAATGTGACTGGTTAGTAACTAACGCGCGTTATCAGTATAGCAAACGGCGTCTTTTTCGTCAACAATTGGAGAGGTGTTCTCAAAATACCCGCGGTTGTGTTACGATTCGCTATGTGGAGTGAGAACTATGGTCATTACCGGCCGGTGGAATAATCAATCCATCAGTATCAGCCTCAAGCCCAATGCGCTGACGATCAGCTTGCAGCGCAAGGGCGCGCCCGATTCACAGGTCTACAGCTTCGATGGGCTGGGCCGGTTATGGACGGCCATGCGCGCGGGGGTTTCTTACCGGCGCGGGCTGAATGGGCGCACCGTCGCCAAATGGCTGGCCGGCCCGCCTGGAATGGATGCGCTCCGCGAGCGGCGCTGGCTGGAAGATCGAGAAGCCGCCCAACTCGAAGATGATGCCCGCCAGATGGCCGCCGAATTCTACCAGGCGATTGTGACCGGCCAGGCCGCCCTTTCCGAACCGCTGCCGCCCGAAGGCCGCCGCTTCTTGGAGCAAATCGCCGCCTTTGACCGTGACCGCTACCAGGAAGATGTGAACGCCTATCACCAGGTGTATCAACCCGTCGGCATCCTGCCGCCCGACCAGTACATGGCCGTCGTCTTACAGGCTACCGAGGGCTGTTCCTTTAACACCTGCACCTTCTGCAATTTTTACCGCGGCCGGCGGTTCCGCATCAAATCCAAAGCCGAGTTCCGCGAACATGCCCTGGCCGCGCGCGACTTTTTAGGCCCTGGCCTATCTCTGCGGCGCACCATTTTCCTGGGCGACGCCAATGCCCTGGTCGTTCCCATGCCGCGCCTGGTGGAACTGCTGGAAGTGACCCATGAGATCTTCGACGTAGAAGCCCTCGGCGGCATCTATGCCTTTTTAGATGGCTTTAGCGGCGAGAAAAAGTCGGTGGATGATTACCGCCGCCTGCGCGAACTGGGAGTGCGGCGCATTTACGTGGGCCTGGAAAGCGGCAATGCCGACCTGCTGCGGCTGCTTAAAAAGCCAGGCCGCCCCGAAGACGCCATCCAGGCGGTCCAGGCTATCCACGCCGGGGGGATTGCTGTGGGGGTCATCGTCTTGCTGGGGGCCGGAGGGCGCGCCTACGCCCGCGCGCACGTCCGCGATACGATTACGGCCCTTAACGCCATGAACCTGGGCATTGACGATCTCGTTTATTTCTCCGAACTCGTCGAAAGCGAGGGCCTCGAATACACCCGCGACGCCTACCAGCAGCAGCTTGGGCCGCTGACCCCAACCCAGCGCCTCGCCCAGGGCGCGGCCATCGAAAAACGCCTGAATTTCAGCGCCGCCAGCGGCGCGCCGCACATCAGCCGCTACGATATCCGGGAGTTCGTCTACTAAATGAAAATGGCCTGATCTTGCAGAGCGAATCAGGCCAAAGACCATGCGCGCAGTGGACGCAGACCGGCCGGGTTTAGATCGTTAACACAATAATTCCGGCAATGGTCAGTATCATGCCGGCAATGGTTTTAAGGGTCAGCGGCTCGCCAGCGAAGATCACGCCCATCAGAGCGCCAAACAAGGGCGAAGTAAAGGCAATGGGCATGACCCGCGTGAGCGGCGCGCCTTTTAGAGCAGTGTAAAAGCACAACATGCCGGCGGCGCCCGCTACCACCCCACCCCCGATGACCATGTAAAGCAGTGCCCGCGGCCCGGCCTGGGGAAGCGTTTTCCACTGTGGGTAGCTGGCAATCGCCAGGATCACCAGGGCGGTAACGGTGCGCAGGGTAATGCCCATCTGCGGCGAAAGGTTGCCCAGGTGCAGGCCCTTCTTCTCAAAGTAGCCTCCTACCCCCCAACAGATGGCGGTCAGCAGTGCGAACAATTCGGGTTTCATCTGGCTCCTCCTAAATCATAAATGTCCTGTTAAGATTTTCGCGAAGGAATGGCACGGTACTTGCAAAAAGGGATTGATTCGGCTATACTGGTGGGTATAAGTGGTACAAAGTGGGAGATCGTGGAGCGCCGGACAACAAAACCCGGCGTTCCGTCCATTAAAAGACAGGTAGAACATATGTTCCTTGGCCGCTACGAACACGCTATTGATGATAAAGGCCGTATTACCATCCCGGTTCGCTACCGCGAAGCCCTGGCGAATGGCGCGTTCGTGTGCCAGGGCTTTGACCGCAATCTGATGGTGATGACGGCGGACTCCTTTCAACAGATTTCGGATCGTGTCAACGAAATCAGTCTGACGGACCCCGTTGCTCGCCAGCTCAAGCGCCTCATCTTCTCCTCCGCCGAGCGCGTCGAGTTTGACCGCGCCGGGCGGATGCTCCTCCCCTCGTTTCTACGCGAGGCCGCGCAGTTAGAAGACAGCGTTGTGATTGCCGGCGTGGGCGACTATTTTGAAATCTGGTCACCAAAACTGTGGGCGGTCCAAAATGAGACCTTACAAGACACAGACGCCAATATTCAACGCTTCGCAGCCCTGAACCTGTCGCTTCGCTCGGCGGCATAACCCGCCAGCCCGAACTGGTCGCCGGAAAAGACGATGGAAAGACCGGAGAGCATTCCAGGAAGCGGCCCTGAAGGGGCACATCAACCTGTTCTTTACCATGAAATTATACTCGCATTACGTCCGACGAGCCCGGGGCGCTATGTGGATGCCACGGTTGGAGCCGGCGGCCACGCCTGGGGGATTTTATCTCACAGCCAGCCGCACGGCCAGCTTTTGGGGTTAGATCTCGACCCTCAGGCCCTGGCGCTGGCGGCCCAACGCCTGGCCCCTTTTGGAGAGCGCGCCATCTTGCGGCAGGCTTCTTATACCACCCTGAGCGCGCAACTCCACCAGCTCGCCTGGGATGCGGTGCAGGGCATTGTGATCGATCTGGGCGTTTCCAGCATGCAGTTGGATACCCCAGAGCGCGGATTTTCCTTCCAGTCGGAAGGACCGCTCGATATGCGCTTCGATCCCACCCACCCCTTCACAGCCGCCGATATCGTCAACGATTGGAGCGAGCGCGAACTGGCAGACCTGTTGTGGCGCTACGGTGAAGAGCCGCAGGCCCGCCGCGTTGCCCGCGCCATTGTCCAGGCCCGCCCGCTGCGCACCACCCGCGAACTGGCCGAAGTCGTCGCCAGAGCCGCCGGTGGGCGCAAGAGCCGCATCCATCCCGCCACCCGCACCTTCCAGGCCCTGCGCATGGCCGTCAACCAGGAGTTAGAGGCTATCCAGGCTTTTTTACCGCAGGCGGTGGCAGCTTTGGCGCCGGGCGGACGGCTGGCGGTCATTGCCTTTCACTCGCTCGAAGACCGCCTCGTCAAGCAGTTCTTCCGCCAGGAGAGCCGTGACTGCATTTGCCCGCCAGAGCAGCCCGTCTGCACCTGTAATCACCGGGCCAGCGTGGTCGAGGTCAACCGGCGGCCCCTGGAGGCCAGCGAGGCAGAAGTCGCCGCGAACCCACGGGCACGCAGCGCCCGACTAAGGGTGGTTGAAAAAAAGTGATTTTATCTCACTCACAGCGGCTCCGGGCCGCTGTGAGTGAATAACGCAGGAGTACGTCAATACTGGCATGACAGTTGCACGAAACGAAGCAGGGAAACCGGAGTAACCGCGTACCCACATCCGTTTCGACAACAGGAGAAAAAGCGTCTGTATGCCGACTTTGAATGCAAGTGACCCAATAAACGCTGGCGCTCGCCGAATGGTGCAGGCCTACCGGCAGGCGCCCTGGCGCCTCCAGACTCAACGGCTGGTGATCTTGTTAATCGCCGTGATTCTGGGCGTGTCGGTTTTATGGCTCATGCTCAGCGTCACGGTCGAAGCAGGCGCCGCCGGCCTGGAAATTCAATATTTGGAAGAGCGCCAGGAAGAACTACAGCGCCAGATCGCCAGCCGGCGCACGGAGTATGCCGCTCTCACTTCTGCCGCGCGCATGGCCGAGCGTGCTAAAGAAATGGGTTTTGAGCCGGTTAAACCGGAGAACATTCAATATATCGTGGTGCCGTCGTACACGGGGCGGCGCCCGGCCATATCTGCTCAGTCCCCTGCCCGCCGGCAAGAAGGCCCGGTTATCAAGCCTGGCTACACCCAATCGCTGTGGGAATGGCTGCTGCAAGGAGTCCTATCCATCCGCGAGAAAAATGGGGCCGTCCTGCCTTCCTCCACAGGAGGAACTAACCCATGAGAATGGTCAACGCGCGCGAAAATGGCCCGGCGGGCCTGTCTGCTAACCGCCTGTTGATGATCGGAGGCGCGCTGACCCTGGCGGGCCTGTTGATTTTTCTGTGGATGATCCGCATCCAAACCTCGGAGACTGCCCAGGAAATCCTTAAAAACGCCCGCGCTTATAACTGGGTTCGCAAAACCGTTTACCCAGAGCGCGGCAACATTTACGACCGCTGGGGTCATCTGCTGGCGGGCAATATCGAAGTTTACGAACTGGGCGCAGACCTGCGCTACGTTCAGGACCCCCAAACCATTGCCATGACGCTCTCTTCCATCCTTGGGCTGGATTACGAGAAAATCTACCCGCCCCTCAGCCAACCCTGGGACCGCGAAAAGCCCGGCTATCTGGTGCTGTCGAACAACGTCCCGCCCGAAAAAATTGAAGCTTTAAAGGTCATCCAGCAGCAGTTAGAAGATCAGGCCGCCCGCGTCAGCGAAAAACAGCGTGCCTCGATGCCCTCGCTCCGCGGACTGACATGGACCCCCCACCTGCAGCGCAGTTACCCCGAACACAGCCTGGGGTCGAATGTCTTGGGCTTCTTCTCTTACCTCGACCGCGACGCCGGACGCGGCTATTTCGGCGTGGAAGAGAAGTATAACCACCTGTTGGCCGGAACCCCGGTGGAGATTGTTGTCCCGCAAGACCCGTACCTGATCACCGAGCCGCCCAACATTCCGCCCGGCAACAGTCTGGTGCTGACCATTGACCGCGAAATTCAGTCCATGGCCGAGCGCGTTATTGACAACGCCGTCTCTACCAACGGGGCCGACTCTGGCACGATCATTATCTCAGACCCCAAGACCGGCGAAATCCTGGCGATGGCCTCTACCCCGCGCCTGGACCCCAACGAATACTGGAGATATACCGAGGTCTTTCCTCCGCCCACCCCTTATAACCGCGCCGTTGGTCAGACCTATGAGCCGGGGTCGGTCTTTAAAATCCTGACGATGGCCGCCGGGTTGGATTCGGGCGCAGTAAAGCCCGACACCTCATTCCTCGACACCGGCACCATCCTGGTCGGCGGCGTTCCCATCCACAACTGGGACCGCGGAGCCTGGGGGCCGCAGGATATGATCGGCTGTTTGCAGCACTCGCTGAACGTCTGCCTGGCCTGGATAGCCACCGAAATGGGGCCTTCGACCTTTTATACTTACCTGAAGAACTTCGGCATCGGCAACAAGACCGGCATTGACCTGGCCGGCGAAGTCAACTGGCCGTTGAGCGTCCAGGGCGACGCTTCCTGGTACCCGGTCAACCTCGGAACCAATTCGTTTGGTCAGGGCGTGGCCGTTACGCCCATTCAGATGGCTATGGCGGCGAGCGCGCTGGCGAACGACGGCAAGATGATGGCCCCGCACGTACTGCGCGCAGTGATTGACGGCGACAAGCAGTACAATACCCCCACCCAGGTCATCGGGCGGCCCGTCTCGGCGGAAACGGCCCGCACGCTCACCGAAATGCTGGCTCAATCGCTGGAGAAGGAATCGTCCGCGGCCCTGGTCGAAGGCTACCGCTTAGCTGGTAAGACCGGCACGGCGGAAATTCCTACCCCGCAGGGCTATTCCAGCGCAAGCACCAACGCCTCATTTGTCGGCTGGGGGCCGGTGGATGACCCGCGCTTTGTGGTTTACGTCTGGCTGGAGCGGCCTTCCACCTCGATCTGGGGCTCGGTGGTTGCCGCGCCTGTTTTCAAAGAGGCTGTTGAAAACCTGGTGATCTTAATGGATCTGCCCCCAGACAGCATCCGCCAGCAGATCGCCAATCAAAGTTCAACTACGGAGTAGCAGGAGAAACTGTGCTGACCCTGGCCGACGTTCTCGAAGCCCTCACCGGCGAACGCATTCCAGCCGCCTCCCTCGTGATTAACGAGGCCGCCGTTGATTCGCGCCAGATTATCCCCGGCGCAATGTTCGTCGCCATGCCCGGTGAGCGCACCGACGGCCACCTTTTTGTGGGAGATGCCTTTAAGAACGGGGCCTCGCTGGCCCTCATCGAGCATGAACTGGCCCCCGAACTGGCCCAACAGTTCCCCGTGTTGGACGTGCGCCCCCCGCGCCGGCTGACCGAACTGACTCTGCCCAGCAACCTGCTGCACGGCGGGCCGTTCTGCCTGCTCGTCGAAAACAGCCTGCAAGCGCTCCAGGCCATCGCCCGGTTCTACCGCCGCAAGCAGGACGTGCGCGTCATCGGCGTCACCGGCAGCGTGGGCAAGTCCACCACCAAAGAATTGATTGCCCAGGTGCTTGGGCAGCGTTACCGCACGCTTAAAAATGCCGGCAACCTCAACAATGAAATCGGCCTGCCCCTCACCCTGCTGCGCCTCACGCCCGGCCACGAGCGCGCCGTGCTGGAAATGGGCTTTTACGTGCCGGGCGAAATCGCCCTGCTGTGCGACCTGGCGCTGCCATCGGTAGGGGTGATTACCAACGTTGGAACCGTCCACGCCGAGCGGGCTGGCTCGCAAGAGGCGATTGCGCGCGGCAAAGCCGAACTGGTACAATCCCTGCCGCCGGACGGCGTGGCGATCCTCAATTACGATGACCCCTGGGTGCGCCCAATGGCCGCGCAAACCCGCGCCCGCGTGCTGTATTACGGCATGGATCCCGCCGCCGACCTGTGGGCCGACCAGGTGGAAAGCATGGGCCTGGAGGGCATCCGCTTCCGGCTGCATTTTAAAAACGAGGTTCTGCACCTGCGCGTGCCGCTGATCGGCCAGCACTCCGTCCATACGGTGCTGCGGGCCACAGCGGTTGGGTTGGTGGAAAACCTCACCTGGGGCGAGATCATTGACGGTCTGCGCCAGGCGCACGCTCAACTGCGGCTGGTGGCGGTGCGCGCCCGCAGCGGGGCGCTGCTGTTGGATGACTCGTACAACGCTTCGCCCGAATCCACCCTGGCGGCTCTCAACCTGCTGAACGAGCTGGAAGGCCGCCGCGTGGCCGTGCTGGGCGAGATGCTCGAACTAGGCCCCTACGAGCGCCAGGGCCATGAGATCGTTGGGGCGCGCGCCGCAGAGGTCGCCAACCGGCTGATCGTTGTTGGCGAGCGCGCGCGCATCATCGCCGACGCGGCCCGCCGCGCCGGGTTTAAAAAACAGGCTATCACCTGGGTTCCCGGCGTTCCAGAAGCCATTCAGCTTCTAAATGATGAACTAAAGGAAGGAGATGTCGTTTTGATTAAAGGTTCTCACGGTCTGCGCATGGACCGCATTGTGACAGCGTTGGAGGAAACGGCATGACCGAAACCTCCATGGCCCTGGCCCTCAGCGGCCTCAGTTTTATGATGGCTGTCATCTGGGGCGGGCCGCTGCTGCGCGTGCTGCGCCATTTTAAGATCGGCAAGCTCATCCGCATTGAGGGGCCGAAAACTCACCTTGCCAAAATGGGAACCCCTACCATGGGCGGCGTCATGGTGATCCTGCCGGTCGCCATGCTGACGATTCTGCTCAATGCCGCCTCGCTGTTGGGTCTGAACGTGTTGGGGCGCTCGGTGTTGGTTCCTCTACTGGTGCTGTTGGGTTATTCGGTTCTGGGCGCGATTGACGATTGGGAAGGCATTCGCGGCCCCCGCCGCGGCCTGGGGATGCGTGCGCGCACCAAGTTCCTCATCCAGGTGATCTTCGCCATTGGCGTGGCCTTTGCCCTCAAGTATCTTCTGGGAGTTCCCGAACTGTTCTGGTTCGCGGGCGAAGCGCCCTTTGAACTCGGCTGGCTGTACATTCCCATCGCTGTCTTTTTGATCGTAGGCATGTCGAACGCCGTCAATTTTACGGATGGCTTAGATGGGCTGGCCGGGCTGATCTCCGCTACGGCATTTGCCGCTTACGGCGGGATTGCTCTGCTGCAAGGCCAGTTGTTCCTGGCGCGTTTTTGCTTCACCATCGTTGGGGCGCTGTTTGGCTTTTTGTGGTTCAACGTTCATCCCGCCCAGATGATTATGGGCGATACCGGCTCGCTCTCTTTGGGCGCGACCCTGGCCGTCGTTGCCCTGATGACCGGCCAGTGGCTGCTGCTGCCGATTATCGCCATTATCCCCGTGAGCGAAGCGATGAGCGTGGTTTTGCAAGTTGGATATTTTAAGTTGACCAAGGGCAAGCGTTTGTTTAAAATGGCTCCCTTTCACCACCACTTTGAACTGCTCGGTTGGAGCGAAACGCAGGTGGTACAGCGTTTTTGGCTGGTTGGCCTGTTATTTGCCATGCTCGGCATTGCTCTTGCAATGGTTTAGAACGCAGTGATTTTTGGAGACGCCATGCGGCCTGATTGGAACGGACAGAAAGTACTTATCGTCGGCGCGGCCCGCCAGGGGCTGGCGCTGGCGCGCTTCCTGTCTGGGCGCGGGGCGCAGGTGACTCTTAACGACCAGCGCACGCCCGAAACGCTGCGCAGTGCAGTAGAAGCTCTGGCTGGCCTGCCGGTGCGCTGGGCGCTCGGCGGACACCCGCTCGAACTGCTGGATGACGTAGACCTGATCTGCGTTTCGGGCGGCGTTCCCCTGGAATTACCCCTGCTGGTCGAAGCACAGCGGCGCGGACTGCCCCTCACCAACGACTCGCAGATTTTCATGCAGTCCGTCGCCGCGCCGGTCACGGGTATCACCGGGTCGGCGGGGAAAACCACCACCACTACCCTCGTGGGGCGCATGGCTCAGGCTCACGCCGCTAAGGCTGGGCGTACCGCCTGGGTGGGCGGCAATATCGGTCTGCCTTTGGTGGAGTATTTGGACCAGATTCAGCCCGATGACCCGGTGATCGTGGAATTTTCTTCCTTCCAGTTGGAGTTGATGACCGTTTCGCCGCACGTCGCGGCGGTGCTGAACATCACCCCCAATCACCTCGACCGGCACGGCACGCTCGAAGCCTATGCCGCCGCCAAAGCGCGCATCCTGGCGTTTCAATCTGGCGCAGACTGCGCCATCCTCTCGCGCGAAGACCCCGGTTCGTGGGCGCTGGCCGGGCAGGTGCGCGGCCGCCTGATCACCTTTGGGCGCGAGCGCCCGCCCGCCGGCCTGCCCGGAACCTACGTGCAGGATGATACTCTGATCTACTCCGATGGGCGGCAGGACCAGGCCCTGTTCCCCCGCAGTGCTGTCCGCCTGCGCGGCGGCCATAACCTGCTCAACGTGCTGGCGGCCTGCGCCATCGGCCTGGCGGCGGGCTTCGACCCGGACAGCCTGCGCAGTGGCGTAGAAGGCTTTGCGGGCGTGGCGCACCGGCTGGAATGGGTGCGCGAATGGAAGGGGGCCGCCTGGTACAATGACTCGATCGCTACCGCGCCAGAGCGCACCCTGGCCGCCATCCAATCCTTTGATGAACCGCTGATCGTGCTGTTGGGCGGGCGCGATAAAAACCTGCCCTGGGAGAAACTGGCCGAAGCCCTGCACCGCCGAGTGGATCACGTGGTGGTGTTTGGCGAAGCCGTCCCCAAGATTCTGGCGGCCATTGGCCCGGCGCCCCGACCCGGCGCGCGCTTGCAGTCGGTTCATGCCTGCCCTGGGCTATATGATGCTGTCCAGGTGGCCGCTGGCCTGGCCCGGCCTGGAGACGTGGTGCTGCTCTCGCCGGGCGGGACCAGTTTTGACGAATTTAAAGATTTTGAAGAGCGTGGGGAGCGCTTTCGAGCATGGGTGAAGGAACTTACGTAAAGCCAACCATTGAGATGCCCGAAGACTGGCAATCGCCATCCGAGCGGCGCAGCCCACCGCCCGCGCCGCCGCGGGCCGAACCGGCTGCCCCTACCGGCGGCATTTGGGGCACTGAAGTCCCGCCGCTCAGCCCGGCCCGCGCTCAGGTCCGGGGGCGCGCCGGGGTTGATTGGCTTTTGGTCGGCGTGGTTGCCGGTCTGGTGCTGTTTGGGCTGGTAATGGTGTATTCCTCCAGCGTCAAATTCTCCGCTGAAATCGAACAGCCTGTCTATTACTTCCTGCTCCGCCAATCGCTGTGGGCCGGGCTGGGCGCACTCGTTGCTACACTGCTGGCCTTTATCAACTATCACTACATCCGCGTCTTTGGCGTCTGGATTATGCTTGGCACGTTGGTCTTGCTGCTGGCCGTCGCCACCTTCGGCGACACCACCTACGGCGCGATCCGCTCGCTGGCTGAAGGCTCGATCCGCCCCTCCGAACTGGCGAAACTGGTGACGATCCTATACGTTTCGGTATGGCTGAACGCCAAGCGCGACGTTCTCAACGAAATTTCGCTTGGACTGATCCCCCTGATGGCGATTCTCGGCCTGACCGGTGGGCTCATTTTGGTACAGCCCGACCTGAGCGCCGCCCTGACGGTGCTGATATTGGGCTGTCTGTTGTTCTTCCTCAGCGGCGGTGAGTGGCGGCAGATCGCTTTGGTGCTGCTGGTGGCCGTCGTCCTGGGTTGGGGCATCGTCAACGTCTACCCCACCGGCGTAGACCGCATCACGCGCTACCTGGCCGGGCTGAATAACCCATTAGAAGCCTCTTACCACGTGCAGCGTGCCCTCGAAGCCGTCATCAACGGGGGGCTGTTCGGAGTGGGCATCGGTCACGGCAGTACCAAGTTCACCGGCCTGCCGGTGGCGCTGACTGACAGCATTTTTGCCGTCATCACTGAAGAGTTGGGTCTGCTGGGCGCGGGCGTGATGATCTCTGCCTATCTCATTATCCTGTGGCGCGGCCTGAGCATCGCGCGCCGCGCCGAAGATCATCTGGGGGCGCTCATCGCGGGCGGCATCACGATCTGGATCGCCCTTGAAGCCCTGATTAACATGGCTGTGATGGTCAACCTGCTGCCGCACGCCGGCAATGCGCTGCCGTTCATCAGCTACGGCGGCACGCACCTGCTGGTGACGCTGGCCGGGGTGGGGATTTTAATCAATATTGCTCGCACGTCGGGCCGGTCCGAAAAAACCGGCGGGACGCGCGGAGGAGGGAACCCGTTTGGTGCGGTTATTGATCTGCGCTGGAGGGACCGGGGGCGGCGTGTATCCCGCCCTGGTCGTTCAGCAGGCACTCGCTAACGAAACCGGCGCGCTTCTATGGGTCGGCGGTGAGGGCGGCATGGAAGAGGGTCTGGTGAAACGGGCCGGCCTGCCGTTTGCCGCCATCCCTGCGGCCGGGGTGCACGGCGTGGGACTGCGCGCCCTGCCCGGCAACCTGGCGCGCCTGGCCCGCGGCGTCATCGCCGCGCGTGAGATTCTGCATGACTTCCAGCCAGATGTGCTGTTCTTCACCGGCGGCTACGTGGGCGTGCCAATGGCCGTGGCCGGGCGCGGCATCCCCAGCCTGGTCTATGTGCCAGACATCGAGCCGGGGCTGGCCCTTAAGTTTCTGGCGCGCTTTGCCAGCGTCATTGCGATTACTGCCGAGGAAGGCCGGCGCTACTTTGCGCCTACTGCCCGCGTGGAAGTCACCGGCTACCCGGTGCGCCCGGAACTGGCAGCCTGGCAGCGCGGGCCGGCCCGCGCTCACCTGGGACTGGATCCAGAACTTTTCACCCTGCTGGTTACCGGCGGAAGCAAAGGCGCGCAAACCATCAACCGCCCCGTGCTGGCCGCTCTGCCCGCGCTGTTAGCCGAGATGCAGGTCATTCACATCAGCGGCCAGGTAGATTGGCCTGCCGTCGAAGCCGCCAAAGCCAGCCTACCCCCCGAACTGGCCGCCCGCTATTTTCCCTTCCCTTACCTGCACGAGATGGGCGCGGCCCTGGCCGCCGCCGATCTGGCCGTCTCGCGGGCGGGAGCTTCGGTGCTGGGCGAATACCCGCTCTTTGGCCTGCCCGCCATCCTGGTTCCTTACCCGTTTGCCTGGCGTTACCAGAAGGTCAATGCGGCCTATCTGGTGGGCCGGGGAGCGGCCCTTTTGTTGGAAAATGAACGTTTAGCCGACCATCTGATACCCACGATCGAACGACTGCGCCGCGACCCCCGGCAGTTAGCGGCAATGAGCCAGGCCATGCGCACTCTGGCCCGCCCCGACGCCGCCAACCGACTGGCCGGCCTGGTACGAGAACTGGCAACCTGAAAGAACAGGGAGAAGAGAACTTATGGTCAGCCTGGTTGTGATCTTCTGGATGTACGTCATACTCTTCGCCGTGATTGGAGCGATGCGCGGGTGGGCGCGCGAACTGCTGGTTAGCTTTGCCGTTATCCTGGCTCTGTTTATTTTGACCGTCATTGACCGCTTCGCCCCCTTCGCTCCGATATTAAGGGCCAGCCCGCAGTTGTGGTTCTGGGTGCGCACCGGGCTGCTCCTGGCCCTGGTGTTCTTTGGCTACCAGACCCCCAACATCCCGCGGCTGGCAGGCAATAACCGCTTCGCCCGCGAGCGCCTGCAAGACATCCTCTTAGGCATCTTTCTGGGCGCACTCAACGGCTATCTGATAGCTGGAACCGTATGGTATTTTATGGACAGCGGTGGTTATCCGTTCCCCAATATTGTCAGCGCCCCAGTGCCTGGAACGGAAGTGTACGATGCCACCGTCCGCATGATGGCCTTAATGCCCCCACAACTGCTGGGCGGGTCTTCGGCCATTTACTTTGCAGTGGCTTTGGCCTTTGCATTTGTCTTAATCGTGTTTATCTAAAGGGCTTTGATGGACTTAACCGGCAAGCACATCCACCTCATCGGCATCGGCGGCTCAGGGCTGTCGGCCATTGCACGCGTGCTGTTAGAACGCGGCTGCGTCGTTTCTGGCTCAGACCGCGCGCTTTCGCCGCTGGCCCACGAGCTGGCCGCCGCTGGCGCGCGCATACTGGCTGGTCACCAGGCCGGGAATGTGGCCGGGGCTGACGTGGTGGTGCGCTCCTCCGCTGTGCCAGATGACAACGTGGAAGTGCTGGCGGCGCAAGCGGCGGGTATTCCCGTGCTTAAGCGCGCCCAATTCCTGGGGTATTTACTCGCCGATCACCACGTGATCGCCGTGGCCGGTACGCACGGCAAAACTACCACCACCGCCATGATCGCCTGGATGCTCACCCGCCTGGGGCTGGACCCTTCTTACATTATTGGCGGAACGGCCAAAAACCTGGGCGGCAACGCTCACGCCGGGCAGGGGGCGGTGTTTGTGATTGAAGCGGATGAGTACGACCGCATGTTCCTGGGCCTGGACCCCGATGTGATCGTCTTAACGTACCTGGAACACGACCACCCCGACTGCTACCCCACCCTCGAAGCGTACCGCCAGGCGTTCACCGCCTTTGTGCGGCGGCTGCGCCCCGGCGGCTGCCTGCTGGCCTCGCATGACAACCCCGAAGCCCGCCGCCTGGTCCACGCCGCTCCCCAGGGAGCCATCGCCAGCACCTATGGAACCGCGCCAGGGGCCGACTATTCCGCCGACAACCTCAGCCGCAATACGCGCGGCGGCTTTGACTACGACGCGACCTGGAACACCGACGACGGCGACCGGGTTCACCTGGCCCGCGTCAGCCTGCAAATTCCCGGCGAACACAACGTCCGCAACAGTTTGGGCGCGCTGGCCGCCCTACACCGCTCGCCAGCGCTCAGACTGAGCGCCACCCAGGTTCAGCAGGCCGCCGCCGCGCTGGGCGAGTTTACGGGGACGGGCCGGCGTTTCGACGTGCTGGGGCAGGCCGGGGGCATCACCGTGATTGACGACTACGCCCACCACCCCACTGAGATTCGGGCAACGCTGGCCGCGGCGCGCGCGCGTTACCCCCAGGCGCGCATCTGGGCCGTCTGGCAGCCGCACACCTACTCGCGCACGCTCAACCTTCTGCCTGATTTTGCCTGTTCTTTCGCTGACGCCGACTGCGTGTTGGTGACGGAAGTGTACGCCGCCCGCGAAACGGCCGCTCAGTTCGACCATTTTTCTGCCGCGCGCGTGGTGGAGCGCATGAAACATCCTCACGCGGCTTTCACTCCCACGCTGGAGGAAGCCGCGCAAATGCTCCTCCACGAGCTTCAGCCCGGCGACGTGCTGTTGGTGCTGTCTGCCGGCGATGCCGACCAGATCAGCGCCCGCGTTTTGCAGGGGCTGAAAGAAAGGAACGCCTGATGCCCGCCGCACTCCAACTCTTGCGCGAACTGTTTGGTGAGGCTCTCCAGGAAAATGTCAACCTGGCGAACTATACCACCGCACGCGCTGGCGGCCCGGTGGAGGCGCTGCTGCCGGTTCACGACGCTTCTGAACTGGAACAGGCCGCCCTGCGCCTGTGGGAAGCGGGCATCCCCTTTATCGTGCTGGGGAGCGGGTCGAATGTGCTGGTGAGCGACTCGGGGCTTTCTGGCGTGGTGATCCTCAACCGCGCCCGCGCCGTCAAGATTGACGCACGCTCTGAGCCGCCTACCGTATGGGCCGAATCGGGCGCGAACTTCAGCGCCCTGGCCCGCCAGGTGGCCCTGCGCGGCTTGAGCGGGCTGGAATGGGCCGCCGCGATCCCTGGTACGCTGGGCGGCGCAGTTTACGGCAACGCCGGGGCCTACGGCAGTGACATGAGCCAGACCCTGCTCGTGGCAGACATCTTGCACCCTCACGGCAAAGAAGCCTGGACTGCCGAACAAATGGGGTATGCATACCGTTCCAGCATCCTCAAACGCAGCCGCGCCGGGGAGGCCGCTCCCAACGCCGTCATCCTCTCGGCCCGCCTGCGCCTCAGCCGGTCCGACCCGCAGACGGTGCAGGCCCGGATGGAAGCCAACACCCTCCACCGCCGCCGCACGCAGCCGCCCGGCGCCAGCATGGGATCTATGTTCAAAAATCCCCCCGGCGATTACGCCGGCCGGTTGATTGAAGCCGCCGGGTTGAAGGGCGCGCGCTTTGGCGACGCTGAAATCAGCCCGGTGCATGCCAATTTCTTTATCAATCACGGCGCGGCCACCTCCGCCGACATTGGCCGGCTGATCGCCCAGGCGAGGCAGGCCGTCTTTGAAAAGTTCGGGGTCATGCTGGAATTAGAGGTAGAACTGCTCGGCGAATGGCCGGCTGACCTTAACCAGAAAACTTCAGGAACCGGTAGGACTTTATGACCAACACAGACACAGAGCGCCGCATCCTCCATATCGCCGTCCTCTTTGGCGGCAGGTCTGGCGAGCACGAAGTCTCGCTGATGTCTGCGCGCTCCATTTTAGCAGTGCTGGACCCTGATAAGTATCACGTCACTGCCGTCGGCATCCGCCACGATGGGGTATGGTACGCCGGAGCGAACCATCAGCCGCCCATGCAGGTGTGGGAAGCTTTCTCCGGCGGGCGCACGGCAGAACTGGTGCGCGTCACCCTGCTGCCTTATCCAGAGGCCGGTGGGCGGCACACTCTGTATGCCCTGCGCGAAGTAAACGGCGCGCTCACCTGCGCGCCCTATGCGCCTGTGGATGTCGTTTTTCCGGTCATGCACGGTACGTATGGCGAAGACGGCGCGCTGCAAGGGCTGCTCGAAATGGCCGATCTACCCTATGTGGGGGCGGGCGTATTGGGATCGGCGGTGGGAATGGATAAAGCCCTGTTTAAAGACGTAATGCGCGCCCACGGCCTGCCCGTCGTGGATTGGATCACTCTGACGCGTGCGCAGGTTGAGGAAGACATGAACGCGGTCATCGCCCAGGCAGAGGCGTTAGGTCCGTACCCACTCTTCGCCAAGCCCGCCAACCTGGGGTCTTCGGTGGGCATCACCAAGTGCCGCACCCGCTCAGACCTATACGAAGGGCTGATGGAAGCCGCCTCGTATGACCGGCGCATTCTGGTGGAGCGCGGCGTCCCCAACGCCCGCGAGATCGAGGTCAGTGTGTTGGGCAACCATGCTGTTCAGGCTTCAGTCCCAGGTGAGATCCGTCCAGTGGGCGACTTTTATACCTACGAAGCCAAGTACCTGGATGGCCGCTCCGAACTGCTCATCCCCGCTCCCCTGCCCCCTGCCCTGGCCGAGCGGGCCCGCGACCTGGCCGTGCGAGCTTTTCAAGCGATTGATGGGTGCGGCATGGGGCGCGTGGATTTCTTGCTCGATGACCGCAGCGGCGAGCTGTTTATCAGTGAGATCAACACCATTCCCGGCTTCACGGCCATCAGCATGTATCCGAAGCTGTGGGAAGCCGGTGGGCTTGCCTACGCGGCGCTGGTGGACCGTCTGGTCGAACTGGCGCTGGAACGCAAACAAGAGAAAGATCGCCTGGAACGCCAATTCAGGAGGAAAACATGAGACGCGGAATGCGCGAACCATCTCAGCCCAGTTCCTCGCGGAACAGCCGCGCCGAGGCGGTACGCCAGCGGCGCAGTCAGCGGGTGCAGCAGCGCGCCAGCGCCGCCGCCGGGCGGGTCGCCAACCCGGCGCAGCCGCGCCCGGTGATGGTGCGCGGCATGCTCAACAACCAGGCTCGGCCTCTTTACCGCCAGGCCGCCCGCTCGAACCCGCGCCGCACCTTTTACGTGGCGATGGACAGCGCCAGCGCTACCGGGGTGGCCGGCGCGGAACTGCGCCTGCCGGCTATTCCTCTCGTCAAACCGGGCTGGCGGCTGATTTCGGGCCTGCTGGCTCTCGCTATGCTCTTTGGCATCTTTTCGGTGTGGAATTCGCCGTTCTTCCGCGTCCAGCAGGTTTCTATCCAGGGCTTACAGCGCATCAGCGCCAGCGACTTAGAAACGATCTTACGCTTGCAGAACCTTTCGATTATCGAGGTACAGCCAGACCGGGTTAAAGAGGAAATCGCCCTGGCCTTCCCAGAACTGGCCGACGTGCAGGTGAAGGTGGAACTGCCGAATTTCGTCACCGTTTCAGCCCGCGAGCGCCAGCCCATCCTCGCCTGGCACAAGGGCGAGACCACCTATTGGGTAGACGCCGAAGGCTACATCTTCCCGGTGCGCGGCGAGGCCGGGCCGCTGGTTACCATCCAGAGCAACGATGACATTCCCCTGGTGCGCACGGCCCCCCAACCGGCCGCCGCCGAAGACGAGGCTGAGGCCGAAAAAGAGCAAACGGCTGCCAATGCGCTGGTCGCCAGCCTGGGCTATGCGCCCCCGGTCCATGTCAACCGCCGCGCCGATATGAAAATCCTCAACGCCTCGCTGCAACTGGCGAAACTGCTTCCACCAGACACGCCCATTGTCTACGACCAGGACAACGGCATCGGCTGGACCGACGCGGGCGGATGGCAGGTGTACATTGGCAAAGACCTCGAACATTTCGAGGCGCGCCTGGCAACCTACCAGGCCATCGTGCGCGACCTTGAGAATCGGGGCATCCACCCAGACCTGGTGAGCGTGGAACACCTGAACGCGCCGTTCTTCCGCTCCAGCCAGTTAGAGGCACAGCGGGCAGAGTCGGAGGAAAACTAGAACGAAAGCTACGCACCGCGCGGGCGCTGTGCGTAGCCTGCAAGATTGGAGCATGAGCATGGCAGATGAGATTGTTGTAGGCATTGACATCGGCACCACAAAAATATGCACCCTGGTGGCGCGCCTCGAAGCCGAACGCGACGGCAGTGGACTGCGCAGCCTGCGCATCCTGGGGGTGGGCATCGAGCCAGCCCAGGGGATTCGCAAGGGGACGATTGCGGACCTGCAAGCCGCTTCGCAATCGATTGCCCGCTCCATTGAGAAAGCCGAGCGTTCTTCTGGGCTGGAAATCACTTCAGCCCTGGTCAGCCTGGCGGGATCGCACGTTTCTTCGGTCAACAGCCATGGGGTGGTAGGCATCTCTGGGCGGGCTATTGATCAGGATGACGTACTGCGCGCCCTCGACGCGGCCCAGGCCGTCGCCATCCCCCACAACCGCGAGATTATCCACGTCATTCAGCGTGGTTTCACCGTGGACGGGCAAGATGGCATCCGCATGCCCATTGGGATGCACGGCTACCGCCTGGAGGTAGAAGCCCACATTATCACCGCCGCCGCCGCCACGGTTGAGAACCTGCGGCAGAGCGTGCAGGCTTCGGGCGTGCAGGTCAGCCAGTTTGTCCTCAACCCGCTGGCTTCTGGCGAGGTAGTGCTGTCTGAAACCGAGCGCCAGATGGGCGTAGTGGTCTGCGACATCGGCGGCGGCACGACCGATATGGCGATTTACATTGATGGAGATGTCTGGCACACCATGGTGTTAGGCGTTGGCGGCAATCACGTCACCTCAGATATCGCGCATGGTCTGCGGCTGTCGCTGGCGCAGGCTGAGGAGATCAAAAAGCAGTACGGCCATGCCATTCAGGCAGAAGTAGCCGAGAACGATGTCTTCTCGGCTCACCTGTTTGGCGAAGAGACCGCCGTACAGATCCGCAGGCGCGATCTGGCGATGATTATTGAGGCGCGGATGGAAGAGATCTTTGACCTGGTGCTGCAAGAGATCAAACGCTCTGGCTATGATGGTCTCTTGCCTGCCGGCATGGTGCTGACGGGCGGGTGCAGCCTGCTGCCCGGCACGCGCACGCTGGCGAGCCGCGTCTTGGGCCTGCCGGTGCGCATCGCCCGGCCCGAAAATCTGGTTGGGCTGACCGACCAACTGCATTCGCCGGCCTATTCCACCAGCGTGGGGCTGCTCTATTTTGCCCTGATGATGGCCGAGACCAGCGCCCCGGCCTCCAAAAGCCGCGCGCGGCGCCGGTCGGGTGGTTCCGACTGGTTTGAGACCATCAAGAACCTGGTCAGCCGCCTTTTACCGTGAGTTCCGGCCCTCCCGGGGTGGGCCGCTCAAAAGCAAGCGCACGTCAATTGAAAGATAAACGCAAGTATGCATTATGGAGGAGGTTTTCAAATGGATATGGGTTTACCACCTTCTGAGTCCTTTGCCCGCATCAAAGTCATCGGCGTTGGCGGCGGCGGATGCAACGCCGTCAACCGCATGATTGACGAGGGCTTAGGCGGCATTGAATTCATCACCGTCAACACCGACGGCCAGGCGCTGCTGCAATCGAAGGCGCAGACGCGCGTGCGCATCGGCGATAAGGTGACGCGCGGCCTGGGCGCCGGCGGCAACCCCGAAATCGGGCGCAAAGCCGCCGAAGAATCGGCGGAGGAACTGTATGAAGTGCTGCGCGGCTCGGACATGGTCTTTGTGACCTCTGGCATGGGCGGCGGAACCGGCACAGGCGCGGCCCCCATCGTGGCGCAGATCGCCAAAGAGGTGGGCGCGCTCACCATCGGCGTGGTTACGCGCCCCTTCACTTTT
>Ga0101944_10000790_pt1 | contig 83894 bp, 62 predicted proteins | sample DewCreD2012metaG_FD_75245 | JGI IMG/M metagenome (GOLD analysis project Ga0101944, IMG submission 75245) | Hot spring sediment bacterial and archeal communities from British Columbia, Canada, to study Microbial Dark Matter (Phase II) - Dewar... ... | reverse complement strand
GTAGATGGTCATTTTTGTTGGCGCGATCGGCGCGCCGTTGATGATCGTCACCTCCTCCGCCGCGCGCTCCTCGATGGGGATCTCATCCCCATGGGCCAGCGTGAGATCGATCGTCGAGGTAGGCGAGACGGCGTAGCATGGGATGCCGTTCGCCTGGGCGCACACCGCCAGCTTGTAGGTGCCGATCTTGTTGGCCACGTCGCCGTTGGCCGCGATCCGGTCCGCCCCCACCACCACGGCCTGGACCCGGCCCTCGCGCATCACTTGGGCCGCCATGTTGTCGCAGATCAGGGTGACGGGAATGCCGCGCTGCTGGAGTTCCCAGGCGGTGAGCCGGGCCCCTTGCAACAGCGGCCGCGTCTCGTCGGCAAAGACGTGGATCCGCTTGCCCGACGCGACTGCCGTATAAATGACCGCGAGCGCCGTGCCGTAGTCCGAGGTGGCCAAGGCCCCGGCGTTGCAGTGGGTCAACACGCCCTGCCCGTCGGCCAGCAGCGCGGACCCATGCTCGCCAATGCTGCGGCACATTTGCCGGTCTTCCTCGTGGATCACCCGCGCCTCGGCCAGCAGGTCGGCCAGCAGGGCCCCGGGGGCCCGGCGTCCGCGCCGCTGGTGGGCGAGGCGGCGCAGGCGCTCCATTGCCCAGAAGAGGTTCACCGCGGTGGGCCGGCTGGAGGCGAGGTAGTCGATCACCTCGTCCAGCCGGTTGAAGAACGCCTTCTGCGTGGCCGCGGCGACTTGCTGCAACCCCAAGCAAACCCCGTACGCCGCCGCCACGCCGATGGCCGGCGCGCCCCGGACGCGAAGCGTCTTGATGGCTTCCCACACCGTCTCCACGTCGCGGCAGGGGACGCGGACGAATTCGGTGGGAAGGCGGGTCTGGTCGATCAGGTCCAGATAGCCGTCCACGCCGCCGATCCAGCGGAGCGTGGCCAGCTCCTCGGAACTTAAAGTCATCCGGAAGTCTCCTCGCGCCCTCGGCGAGGGCGGAACCACAGACGCTACGTCCGCTTTCTCTCGCCGCGGAGGGTTTGCTGGAAGGCGGCGTCGCGGGCGGCGACCTTCTCGCGGAGCCGCTGCTTGAAGGCCGCCAGTCTCGCACGCAGCCGTTCGTCGGACACGGCGAGGATTTCAACGGCGAGGAGCCCGGCGTTCCTCGGGCCGCCGGCGTTGGCGCCCACGGTGGCGACCGGCACGTCGCCCGGCATCTGAACCATCGACAACAGGGAATCCAGCCCGCCGGCCAGGTCGGTCGGCACGGGAATCCCAATGACCGGCAGCACCGTATGGGCGGCGACCACGCCGGCCAGGTGGGCGGCGCCCCCGGCCGCCGCGATCAGCACGCGGAGGCCCCGGTCGGCCGCCGACGCGGCATATTGCTGAACGACGTCGGGCGTGCGATGGGCGCTCATCACGCGGGCTTCGTACGCCACGGCGAATTCCTCCAGGGCGCTGGCCGCCCCGCTGACGTGCGGCCAATCGCTGTCGCTTCCCATCACAATGCCCACCACGGGCGAAGGCTGTTCACTCATCGCCTCCTCCCCTCGCGCAAAAGTTTGAGCGGGTATTTCCGCACCGGGACAGTCTCCTGGAAATCACGTGGATCATGCGCCACGGCCCCCGGTTGCGTGGCCTTCGATCCAAGCCTCGCGTCGCCAACCGGCCGCTACCGCTCAAACCTCGGATCGTACGGCAAACCGAACGTCGCCGCGACGGCCTGGTTGGTCACGGAGCCTTCGAACAGATTAATCGCTCGGGCGATGGGGGGGAAGTCCCGCGCGGCCTGGAGGATGCCCCGCGAGGCGATGCGCAGGGCCCAAGGCAGGGTCACGTTGCACAACGCGTAGGTGCTGGTCCGGCCAACGGCGCCCGGCATGTTCGTGACGCAGTAATGCACGACGTCGTCGACGACGAATGTCGGATCGCTGTGGGTGGTCGGACGGCTGGTGGCCACCGACCCGCCCTGGTCGATCGCCACGTCGATGATCACGCTTCCCGGTTTCATCCATCGGAGGTCCTCCCTCTCGATGAGGACGGGGGCGCGGGCCCCGGGCACGAGGACCGCGCCGATCACCAGGTCGGCCAGGCGAAGCTGCTCGCGAATCGTGTGCCGATCGCTGAACAGCACGGTGACGTTGGCCGGCATGATGTCGTCCAGATAGCGGAGCCGGTCCATATCGACGTCCATCAAGGCCACGCTCGCTCCGAAACCGGCCGCCACCTTGGCGGCGTTGGAGCCGACCACGCCGCCGCCGAGGATGGCGATGTGGGCGGGGGCCACGCCGGGGACTCCGCCCAGCAGGATGCCACGGCCCATCTGCGGCCGTTCGAGATACTTCGCCCCCTCCTGAATGCTCATCCGCCCGGCCACTTCGCTCATCGGGGTCAACAGCGGCAGCCGGCCGCGGTCGTCGCGAAGGGTTTCGTAGGCCACGGCCACGCAGCCGGAGTGGAGCACGGACTCGGTCAACACGCGGTCCGCCGCGAAGTGGAAATAGGCGAAAACCACCTGGCCGCGGCGCAATCGCGGGATTTCCTCGGGCTGGGGTTCCTTGACTTTGACGACGAGGTCCGCCTCGCCGTAGATTGGATCGGGTCCGGGAACCAGTTCCGCCCCGTGGCGGAGGTAATCGTGGTCGGCCAGGCCGGAGCCCAGCCCAGCCCCCGCCTCGACGAGAACCCGATGCCCCGCCCGAACCAACTCCTCGACCCCGACGGGCAACAACCCCACCCGGTACTCGTCCCGCTTGATCTCCTTGGGCACCCCGACAATCATGGTCGCACTCCTTCGGGGAACGTCAGCTCCAGCACCCAGGCTTCCCAGACGCGCTGAAAGCGATCCAGATCGCTGTCTTGAAGGACCTCTTGCAGCGTGCGGCATCCGCCGGGATCCTTGTCGCGGTTGGCAAGGAATCGACGATAGAACGTCTGCAAGAGTCCCCGCTCCTGAAGATAATAGCAGAGATATCGGGCCTGGGCGTAGTTGGTCCCTTGCGCGTCGCGATAGAACTCGCGGTCGCCCATCGTACACAAGCGTTCGAACGAACAGAGCCTGTTGTCTCGGATCGCCCGTTGCAGCCCGGCCAACCGCCAATTGGTCAACCCGACGATCGCTCCCTCGCGGTCCGCGGACTGCTCGTAGAGCGAGCCCAAGCCCTCGTTGAACCATGCGGGACAGTCCGGGAAATTGGTTGCCATGAACGCGTGGACGATCTCGTGAACGAGTGTCCCGCCGCCGGTGGCGATGTTCATCGCCAGAGCGCGGTCCGACGCGCTGTAAAACCCATAGGGGCTCGCCGGCGCCTGCCCAAACAACGCCCCGCAATGCTTCTCGTAGCTGGCTTTGTCGCGAAAAAGCCAGATCTCGATGATTTCGGCGGGATCCTGGGAGAAATAGGCCCGCCTCAAGCGATCGACGGCCCAACGGATCGTTTGCCGGCAATGACGGCGAACGACCTCCGGCGGTTCGTCGCCGGCGACCACGAAGGGGGGCTCGACGACCACCGTGAACCCCGGGCCGGGAAGCCTGGGGAGCAGCTCCGCCGCGCGGCGGTCGTAATCGGCCTGGGTGAACCGGGCGTCGTTGCCGCGCGCCAGCGGGCAGGCAAAGCAGAGCACAAGGAGCACGACCCACGCGGAAACGCCGAGGCGCGGAGAGAGCGGACCGTTCATCTTCCCTTTCCCCTCGTCTGGACGCCTCGGCGAGCTATTTCCGCTTTTGAGAAGCGTGCTGGATGCGAACCAGGCTCTCGGCCAGCAGGTCGATTTCCTCGGGCGTATTGTAGAAATAGAAACTCGCCCGCACCGTGGCGTCAAGCCCGTAACGCCGGTGGAGCGGCTCCGCGCAGTGGTGCGACGCCCGGACCGCGATCCCGCGGCGGTCGAGGTGCTCGGCCACGTCGTGGCCGTGGATGGGCCGCCCTTGGGGGTCGGCAAGCACAAAACTCACGATTCCCGCCTTCGCCGTTGGCTCGGGCCCGAGAATGCGAAGCCCGGGAATCGCCTCGAGGAGCCGATGGGCGCGAACGGTCAGCGTCCGTTCGTGCGCGTGGATCGCATCGAGGCCGACGGACTGAAGATAATCGATCGCCGCCGCCAGGCCGAGGGCCGGGACGATCGGCGGGGTGCCGGCTTCGAATCGCGAGGGGCGAGGGTCCTCGGGATCGCCCACCCCGGCCGGTTCGAACCGATCGACCCAAACGCTGCGGATCATCCCTCCGCCGCCGAGGAAGGGCGGCATCCGGTCCAGCAAGTCCCCCTTCCCATACAACACGCCAATTCCCGTCGGTCCCAGCATCTTGTGGCCGCTCAGGGCCAAGAAGTCGCAATCCAGGGCCGCGACGTTCGTTTTCTGATGGGGCACGCTCTGGGCGCCGTCGACCAGAACTACGGCCCCGACCTCGTGCGCCCGTCGAATGATCTCCTCCACCGGATTGATCGTGCCCAGCACGTTCGAAACGGCGGTCACGGCGACTAGGCGTGTGCGGGGCCCCAGCACGCGGTCCATCGCATCCATGTCCAGTCGCCCGTCGTCCGTCAGGGGAATCCACCGTATCACCGCCCCGGTGCGCTGGGCCGCCTGGTGCCAGGGCACCAGATTCGAGTGATGCTCCATTTCGGTCACGAGGATTTCGTCGCCGGGACGGAGGTTGGCGTCGCCCCAACTGCGAGCAACGAGGTTGATCGACGCCGTGGCCCCGCTGGTGAAAACGATTTCCCGAGGACTGGAAGCCCCGAGAAACTGGCACACCTTGCACCGCGCCTGCTCGAAGAGTTCCGTCGCCCGCTCAGCCAGCGTGTGGATCCCCCGATGGATGTTCGCATAGTCTTTTTCATAGGCCTCGACCATGGCCTGAATCACCTGGCGAGGTCTCTGCGAACTGGCCGCGTTGTCCAAATAGACCAGCGGCGTGCCGCCGTGGACCTTTTGGGAAAGGATCGGAAAATCGGCCCGCCACTTCGCCGTTTCCAGCAGGAAATCGGCCGCCGGCAGGGCCGCGCGGCTTGCGCCCCCGACACCGCCTGGAATCGACGTCGGCCCGGGCTCCGCGCGAGCACGACTGTCGTTGACGCGGCTCCCATTGCCCGGCGAATCGACCGGGGAATACACCGCCGCCTGAAGCACGCGCCACGACAACAAACAGCATTTCTGCCGGTTAGGGGTCAGCCGGGCCCCGAAAAGCTTGAGCATGTCGTTGGCCGTGAATTGCTTGACTTCCTCCACCGAGCGGCCGTCAAACCGCTCGACCAACATCGAGGCCGCCGCCTGGCTGATGCGACACCCCCGGCCATCGAAGTAAACTTCCTTCATCGTGCCCTGATCGTCCACCTTCAACTCCATCCGAATCCGGTCCCCGCACAAGGGATTCTCGCCTTCGTGCGCGTGGGTGCAGTCGGAGCAGTGGCCGCGATGATACGGATCGTTGACGTGATCGTCGATCCGATCCTCCAATTCCTCGAGGAGTTCGTCTTGCTCGATCGACATCGAATTTCCTTCTTGCGAACAGTCCGATTTCCTTAAGCCATCGAGCGAAAAACCGAAATGGTGTCCTCACGACGCCAAGAATTGGATCCAAAGGACACAAGGGGTATGTTGGAATGAATTCGGCTTCGGATTCCTGACCAACGTTCGCCTGCAATGCCCCGACACCCTTAACAACCACACCGTAAGCTGCATTGGTTCCCCACCAAGAAGTTGGCAGGTAGCTTCACGGCACCTGGCAGGATATTTATCACAAATAATCTTGTCAAAATTATATCCAGCACACGCAAGGCGACAAGCCAAAATAAAGGGGTCAGGAGCATATATTGGGGCGTCTGGGGGTTGTAGAGCAAGATACTCGCCATCGCCTGGACACAACATTGATCCCCCGTGACCCCCCATTGGAAAAATTTTTTGCGCACTGAACCGCATCGGGGGGTATGATGGTTTTTTCGAAGAAAGATAATGGGGTCAGGAGCATATAGTGGGAAGATAATGGGGTCAGGAGCATATAGTGGGGTGTCTGGTGGTTTGGGGTAAGATAGTTACCATCCCGCGGACACAACATTGCCCCCCATTGGAATAGTTTTTTGCGCACTGAACCGCATCGGGGGGTATGATGATTTTTTCGAAGGACGAGCATTACGCCGCCTTCCAGGAAGCCATCGAACAGATGCCTGATATCGGCGATTCGACCTTGCGGTCGCCTGAAGGGCGACGGCAACGCCGCGATCTTTCCGAACCGACCCAGAGCCCCCAGTATATGCTCCTGACCCCTTTGTCCTCCAGCCGACCCAAGTCAGAAAGGGCGCAAGACCATGAAACCGGACAGCAACCCACGCGCGCGTCGCGAGTTCCTCAAACAAGCCACGCGCGCCGTCGCGACGTTGGGTATCGGCGGTGCGTTGGCGCCACGCATCAGTGGCGCCGGCGAAACGGCGCAGCCACGCCGCTCGCGGATTTCATATTACTGCAACGGCGAGATTCACGTGAACGTGCCCGGCCAGCCGGAGGGAAAGCCGCTGACCACGGGCCATTGGGACTTCAAACCGTCGTGGTCGAAGACCGGCAACATGCTGGTTTGCTTCCGGCGGCTCAAGGATGATCCCGTCGTAACCAATTGGAAAACCGCCATCTTCATCGTCAAGGTGGACGGCACCGGGTTTCACTTCCTGAGCGACGGCACGCACACCGACTTCAATCCCACGTGGACGCGGGACGGAAAGAACACACCCGTGTGGAACCGCAAGACCTCGGAACGAGGCGGTTTTTGCGTCATGGCGGGCAAGGTGGGCGGCAAACCGGGCGAGGAAGTGGCGTTGACGGACAAGCGGTACACTTGCTGGGTCCACTCGGCCCTCGGCGACGGTCGGCTGTTTGTCGGGGCCGCGCCCCCGAAGCTCGGTTTCGGCTATTTCCTGATGACGCCGAATCCGGGCGGCGAGCCGAAGTTCGAGCGGGTCGAGTGCGAGCTGGCGACGAAGGGGTTGTTGGACCGCGTCAGCGTCTCGCCCAGCGAGAGAAGGATCTGCTTCGAGTTCCAGAGGGGATTCAAGAGCAAGGGGCTGGGGGGCCGCACGCTCTACATCGCCGATTTCGATCTGCGGCGGCGCGCGATCACCGGCGCGAAGCCGTTCGCCAACGAGGCAGGCAAGCCGTTCTGGTTTGCCTATCCACGCTGGATCGATGGCGAATCGGCGGTGGTGTACCACTCCGGCGAGACCGGCAAGAACCAACTCTACGTGTACCGCTTGGACGACGGCTCGACGCAGCGCGTGTCCACCAACCCCCAAGCCGATTACCGTTACCCGCACGGAGAAGCGGCGCCCTGCTGAACAAAGGCAGCGATCCATGAACGCCACCCCGACTCCCGGACGCCGCGAATTCCTGAAGACCACGGCCAAGGCGATGACCGCGGCCGCCGTTTGCGAACGCCTTATGCCCGCCGACTCGCGCGCGGCAGCCGGGCGCGAGTCGGCCGTCGCCATCCCCACCCGCACGCTCGGCAAGACCGGCCTCCAACTCCCGATCCTCGGCTACGGCGGCGCGGCGCTGCCCAAGGCCTGGCTGAGTCCGCTGTCCCACGACGAACGCGTGGCCCTGGTCCGCTACGCCTTCGACCGGGGCGTGCGTTACTTCGATACGGCCGGCAACTACATGGAAAGCCAGGCGATCCTCGGCGAGGCCCTCAAGGACCGGCGTCGCGACGTGTGTCTGGCGACCAAGGTCGAGACCACTAGGCCCGAAGAAGTGCGCAAGGCGGTGGAAAAATCCCTCAAGGAATTGCAGACTGACTACTTGGACATCGTTCTGATTCACGGCACGCCGGGATTGGAACAGATGAACGTCGGCCAGGCGATGAAAATTCACGGGCAGTTGGTCCGGCTCCGCGACGAGAAGATCACGCGATTCATCGGGTTCTCCGCGCACGGCTACTTCGACAAGGCGCTGGCCCTGATCGACTCCGGCGGATTCGAGATCTGCATGCTGTCCTACGGCTACATGCCCCGAGGCCACAATTCGGTGTGGACGCCCCGGATGACCAGACTGCGCGACGACTGCCTGGCCAAGGCTCACGAGGCTGGCATGGGCATCGTGGCGATGAAAGTCATCGGCGGCGGCTGGCTGGGCAGGTGGTCGGGATACCTCGTGCCGGGATTCGACAAACAGCGGCTCGCGCAACTGCCCGGCGCGGCGATTCGCCATGTCCTGCAAGACCGGCGTGTTCACGTCCTGGCCATCGGCATGCACCTGAAGGGCCAGATCGACGCCAACATGAAGACCCTCGGCGGCGATGGCACCTGCACGCCGCAAGATCGCGCCCTCTTGGCGGATTTTTCCGCCAGGCTCTATCAAACCGACCACTTGAAGAAGATGCGCGTTGAGTGAGAGGGAGTTCCCGGACAACTGCGATGCCCTAAAAAACCAAACCGGAGAGCAGGATGAGAAGCAAGACGATCCGACAGTTCGCATCGCTCGTTGCAGCGGGCGCCCTTGCCTGGGGAGCCCATCTGGGAATTGCCCGCGGCGCGGCGAACGCCAAGCCCAACATCGTGGTGATCCTTGCCGACGACCTTGGCTATGCGGATCTTGGCTGCCAGGGCTGCAAGGACATCCGGACGCCGCACATTGACAGCATCGCCCGCAACGGCGTGCGATTCACCGACGGCTACGCGACGCATCCGGTCTGTTCGCCGTCGCGCGCCGGCTTGATGAGCGGCAAATATCAGCAGCGATTCGGCTTCGAGCACAACTCCGGCCCCGAACGGTTCGCCGCGCCAAACTTCGGCCAACCGCGCACGGTGCCGACCTTGGCCGAGAAACTCAAGACTGCCGGCTACGCCACGTGCATGGTCGGCAAGTGGCACATCGGGTTCAAGGAAGGATTGCGGCCGTGGGAGCGCGGCTTCGATCACTTCTACGGGTTCCTCGGCGGCGCGCGGAGCTACTATCCCAACAGTCCGCGCGAGAACGACCCCATTCTCCGCAATGACGCTCCGGTGACCGGCGAAAAGGAGTATCTGACCGACGCCTTTGCCCGCGAGGCGGTCGGATTCATCGATCGCAGCAAGAATCAGCCGTTCTTCCTCTACGTGGCGTTCAATGCCGTTCATAGTCCGCTGGAAGCAACCAACGCATACGAGGACCGTTTCCCCAACATCACCGACCCGAAACGCCGGACCTACGCTGGGATGCTCTCCGCAATGGACGACGCGGTGGGCCGCGTGTTGGAAAAACTTCGCCAGCTCGGACTGGAAGAACGAACCCTGGTCTTCTTCTACAGCGACAATGGCGGCCCGACGCCCCAAACCACCTCGCGCAACGACCCCTTGCGCGGCACCAAGGGGCAACTGTTCGAGGGCGGCATCCGCGTGCCGTTCTTGGCGCAATGGAAAGGGGTGATCCCGGCCGGCATGGTGTACCCAAAGCCGGTGATGGCCTTCGATATCCACGCCACGGCCCTGGCAGCCGCGGGAATATCGTCCCTGCAAGGCCAATCGCTCGACGGAGTGAACCTTCTCCCGTTTCTATTGGGCCAGAGGCGCGAATCGCCTCACGAGTCGCTTTTCTGGCGCGCCGGGCCCCAGCCCGGATTATTCAAGAATTCGGGAATCTTTGAGCCTCCTGGAACCTCTAAGTTGTTGAACATGGACAACTTATCCGCTCGAAGGAGGCCCAAAGGTGGTTGTACAGTCTGATTGGCAGTTGTCGTTTGATTTTTTCGGCTCGACGGTGGTGGTAGTCCAGCCTTCCACGGAGCAGGTTTCCAGCGACGGCGGGCTGTTGCCGTTCCGGGAGTTGGACGAACGGCTGGGGTTGACCCAGCAGTTCGCCGCCGCCCTGACCGACCTGCGTCAAGAGGGCTACATCGAACACACGTTCTTGGAGATGACGCGTGCGAGGATCTATGGCATCCTGGCCGATTACGCCGACCAGAACGACCACGACGTGTTGCGGAGCGATCCGATCTTCAAGCTGATTTGCGGTCGTTCGATCGACGGCGACCACTTGGCCAGTCAGCCCACGCTCTCGCGGTTCGAGAATAGCATCGGTCCCGGTTGTTTCTTCGCCTTGCAAGACGTCTTTCTCGACCAGTTCATCGCCTCCTTCGACAAACCGCCAACCCACCTGACGCTCGATGTCGATCTGTTTGACGATCCCACCCACGGCCAGCAGCAATTGACCTTCTTCCATGGCTTTTACGGCCAGTATCAATATCTGCCGCGCGTCATCACCTGCGCGGAGAACGACCTGGTGGTGACCGTCTGCCTGCTGCACGGCACGGCCCATCCCACCCTCGGAATCCAGGACGATTTGGCTTACGTCGTCGGCCGCTTGCGACAAGCCTGGCCGGACGTGCGGATTCACCTTCGCGCCGACAGCGGCTTCGGCAGCCCGGTCACCTACGAGGCGTGCGAACAATTGAATATCGAGTACACGGTGGGCCTGGGCATGAACGCGTGCCTGAAAAAGCTCACCGATCCGCTGCTGGCCGAGGCATTGGCCCAGTGGGAAGCCACCGGCAAGCCGCAACGCCTGTTCACCTCCTTTTGGTATCAAGCCGACTCCTGGCCCGCGCAGCGTTGGGTGGTCGTCAAATGCGAAGCGAAGGCAGAAGGCACGAACCGGCGGGCCGTGGTTACCAACCGGCCGGGAGCGACCGTCCTGCCCGACGCCGCCTACGACGCCTATGCCGACCGCGGCGAAAGCGAGAACCGCAATAAAGAACTGAAGGACGGGTTGCAGGCCGAGCGGCTCAGCGACCATCGCTACTTCGCCAATTTGTTCCGGCTGTATCTCCACGCGGCGGCATACAACCTGTTGGTTCACATGCGACGCATCGTGGCCGATCCGCCGCCGGAGGCCCCGCGGCAAGACGTGCCCACCGAAGCCCTCGGCGGCAACCAGCGTCGCCAATACCATAACCGTCGCCGCGAGCACGACCCGCTCGGGGAAGGCCAGCCTTGCACCTGGCGTACCCGATTCATCAAGGTCGCCGCCTGCGTGCGTCAGACGACACGTCGCGTGGTGGTCACACTCTCTTCCAGTTGGCCTTACCTGGACCACTTCCGGCAAGCCTGCCAACGTCTTCTCGCCATGCTCACGGCATCCCCAGACAGCGGCTAAATCCCGCGACAACCCGATGCCCCCTGCCTCCGCGGCCCGCACGCTGTTGGGGGAAAGGGGGGTTCTGCCCACAAGCCGCACCTGACCTCTGTTTTTCCCTTTCCAGCCGTCACTCGAACGCTTCCCACGCAGCGCACCAAGATTTATGAATAATCCGGGCTAGCCGTTTTCCGGGCCGGAGCTTGCCCAGAGGCGATCGGGTCGGTCGGCGACCGGTTCGCCTCGGACCATGCGCGTCAGCGGGCGCTGGACGGCGAAACCGCGGTCCTGAGCCCAGCGCGTCGCGGCGGGGTTGTCCCACGGAATATCGACGAACACCCGGCGGCCCACACACGCCGCGAGCATCGCGTCGACCAGCCATCGCCCCGCATCCTCGACGGCCGCCACCGCCGGCCCTACAAACCGCGCGCAAGCGCCTTCGCGCCACGTCGCGTAGCCGAGCAGGCCGTCTGGCCCCTCGACGACGTGCATGGCGCCGGGCTGTTGGCGAAACAGATGCTCGAGGAGCCTCCGTCGAGGCGTGCCGGTCCATTGCTGGTCCAAGCGCGCAATGGCCTCCAGTTGGGACTCCTCGGCGCGGCGGGCGAGGCCCTCAGGGCGGCGGTCGGGGGCCATGCCTTCCCACCGCGCCAATTCGTATTCCGGCTGAAACCCCAATTTCCGATACACCGGCCGGCCGAGCGGGGTCGCATCCAGGCGAATCGACCGAACGCCGCAATGTTCCAAATAGTCGATCGCCCGCTCGACCAGGCGCGTGCCGATGCCTTGCCCTCGGTGGGCGGGATCGACGAGCACCATGGCGATCCAGCCGATGGGACCGAAGACACAAGCCACCGCCGTGCCCACCGCCTCGCGCGCCATGCGCTCGACGTCGTTCTCGGAGTTCAGGCAATCCGCGATGGATCGCTCGGCCACGAAGCATCCGTCGGGCGACAGGGCGAGGAATCGCCGCCAATCGCCTTCCGTCTGATTCCAGCCCGCCAGCCCTTTCAGTCGCATCCCCAGCGCCAAGTCGCCCTCGTCCATGACGCGGATCCGCAGTGCCTTGGTCGCCATGATTCCCCGGCCCTCGCTCTTGCCATCCTCTTGCTTCCAGGGGCGCGCCGCAAGATAATCGCCCAGTGTAGCAGGGACTTGCGCGGTCACCAACCGCGGAGTCTTGATGCCTCCAGGAGCGCGCCGGGCGGCGGGAGTCTCAACCATGCGCAGTTCAATGAGAAGGCGGACCTTGACGCCGATCCTCCTCGCCGCATGTCTGGCCAGCGCCGTGCTCGCCGCCGAGCGAGCGACCGAGGTCTCGATCCACGGCGACGCATTTTACATTAATGGAAAACCGACCTACGCCGGCCGGGTGTGGAAGGGCAAGCGGATCGAGGGCCTGTTGATCAACGCACGCCTGGTGCAGGGGATCTTCGACGATCTGAATCCCCAGACGGTCGGTCGCTGGGCCTATCCCGATACGGGCCGCTGGGACCCTGACCGCAACACCCGCGAGTTCGTCGCCGCCATGCCCGAATGGCGCAAGCACGGCCTGTTGTGTTTCACGATCAATCTGCAAGGCGGCAGCCCGCAGGGCTACTCCCGCCAGCAGCCCTGGCACAACTCGGCGTTCACGCCCGACGGATCCCTGCGCCCCGCCTACATGGCGCGGCTCGAAAAGATCCTCGATCGCGCTGACGCCTTGGGCATGGTGGTCATTCTCGGTCTGTTTTATTTCGGGCAGGACCAAAGGCTCCTTGACGAGGGGGCCGTTTTGCGGGCCGCGGACGCGGCCGTGGATTGGGTCCTGGACCGCGGCTATCGCCATGTGCTGATCGAGGTCAACAATGAATGCAACGTCCAGTACGATCACGCGATCCTGCAACCTGATCGCGTGCACGAACTGATCGACCGCGTCAAGCAGCGCAGCTCTCGCGGTCCCGCCGGAAGCCGATCGAGGCTGTTGGTCAGCACGAGTTACGGCGGCAACACGGTGCCGAAGGAAAACGTGATCCGCGCGGCCGATTTCCTCCTCATGCACGGCAACGGCGTGAGTCGTCCGGAGCGGATTGCCGAGATGGTCCGCGAGTGTCGCCGGGCGCCGGGCTACCGCCAGATGCCCATCCTCTTCAACGAGGACGACCACTTCGATTTCGACCGGCCGATCAACAACTTCGTGGCCGCGATCGGCGAGTATGCGTCGTGGGGCTACTTCGATCCCGGCAAGAGCAACTACATCGACGGCTACCAATGCCCGCCCACGAACTGGCAGATCAACACGCCGCGGAAGAAGGCGTTTTTCGACCTGGTGAAGGAGATCACCGGACACTAAACGGAGCCGGCCCGGCGGCCGCGAGGCCACGGGCGCGAGCCCGGGGTGATTGCCGCGGCGTCCCCAAGGACGGCGCGAGGTCTTGAAGTTTCAGGAGTCTGACCAATGCGAAAACAGCAGTTCGCCCTATTCAGAACGTTGATGGGAGCCAGGACGCCTTTGATCGCCGCGGCGGCGGCGGTGGCGGCGCTGGGGCTTGGGGGGTTGCGGGTCGGGCTTGCCGCGACGCCCTCCGCCAAGGTGTTTCGCGCCGGGGCCTGCGCGGTCGACATCACGCCGCGCAAGCTGCCCGCGATCATCAATGGCGGGATGACGGAGCGGAAATCGAGCGAGGTGACCGACCCGCTTTTCTGCCGGGCCTTGGTGCTCGATGACGGAACGACCCAGGTGGCCATCGCCGTCGTCGATAGCTGCGTGGTGCCCCGGCCCTTGATCGACCGGGCCAAGGCCCTGGCGGAGCGGGAAACCGGAATCCCGGCCGGCCACATGCTGGTCTCGGCCACGCACTGCCACTCGGCGCCGTCGGTGTGCGGGGCCCTGGGGACCGGCGTGGACGAGGATTACGCCCAATTTTTGCCGCCCAAGATCGCCGAAGCGATAGCGCAAGCGAAGAAGAACCTCGCTCCGGCGCGGATCGGCTGGGCCGTGGGCCGGGACCCGAAGAACGTCTTCTGCCGCCGCTTCTTGATGAAGCCGGGCACGGCCCCCACCAACCCCTTCAGCGGCGCCAAGAACGACCAGGCGATGATGAACCCGGGCTACCAGAACCCGAACGCCATCCGCCGCACCGGGCCGGTCGATGATTCGGTGTCGGTGATCTCGGTTCAGGCGAAATGCGGCCGTCCGATCGCCGTGCTGGGCAACTACTCGACGCACTACGCCGGCGCGCCCGGCATCTCGGCCGATTATTTCGGCGTCTTCTGCCGCCGGATCGGCGAACTGATCGGGGCCAAGGGCGAGCCGGCCTTCGTCGGCCTTATGACCAACGGCACCAGCGGCGACGCCAACTGCTGCGATTTCGTCAATCCGCCGCGGAAGTTCGATCATTTCACCGTGGGCGAGGACGTCGCCCAAGCCGCCTTCGCGGCCTACAAGACCATCCCGTACTACGACTGGGTCCCCCTGGCGGTCGCCGAGAAGGAACTGACGCTCGACGTGCGCATGCCCTCGGCCCAAGAGGTCGCCGAGGCCAAGGAGTTCCTGGCCAAGGCCAACCTGCCCGACGGCAAACCGCGCACCGTGCCCGAGGTCTACGCCCGCGAGACGATCATCCTCAGCGAGCTGCCGCCCACGCGGCAGGTCAACCTCCAGGCCATGCGGATCGGCGGGCTGGGGATCGCGGCGTTCCCCAACGAGGTGTTTGGCAGCACCGGACTGGAGGTCAAGGCCCGCAGCCCGCTTCGGCCCACGGTGAACATCGAACTGGCCAACGGTTACTACGGCTACTTGCCCCCGCCCGATCAATTTCCGCTGGGCGGCTACACCACCTGGCGGGCGCGGAGCAGTTGCTTGGAGGTCCAGGCGGAGCCGAAGATCAAGGCCGCGATCCTCGAGTTGCTCGCTTGCGTGGCCGCCGCGAGGCGCGACGAAGCGGCCGTCCCCGCGGCGGACAGCGGCCATCCGTGTCCGTCCCCCCTGCGCTTGCTGACAAGCCAGGACCCGGCGACCGGCGAACTGGCCGGTTGGAAGTTCTTTTCGGAGGATCCGAAGGCCAGGCCGTCCGACGTGTGGCAGCTCTCGCCCGACGGCGTCCTGACCTGCCGCGGCAAGCCGAAAGGGTATCTTGCCACGCGCAAGGACTACACCGATTTCGCCCTCCGCCTGGAGTGGCGATGGCCAAAAGACAAGGCCGGCAGCGGCGGCATCCTGGTGCGCATGACCGGGCCAGACAAAATCTGGCCGAAAAGCCTCGAGCCGCAGATCAACGCCGGCGACGCCGGCGATTTTTGGGGGCTGGACGGGTTTGGGCTGAAGGGCCCGGCCGAACGCATGAAGGTCATCGCCGAATCCCCCTTCGGCAAATTGACCCACTTGAAGAAGACCGCGGCCATGGAAAAGCCCGCCGGCGAGTGGAACCACTATGAAATCGTCGCCCGCGGCGACACGGTGGTGCTTTCGATCAACGGCCGGGAAGTGAATCGGGCCACGGGCTGCGACGTGACGCCGGGCAAGATCTGCCTGACCGCGGAAGGCGATGAGTATTGCTTCCGCAACGTGGAGCTGATTCCGGGCGACCGTTAGCCGTCGGGATGGTTTCCACGGCGGTTGCCGTTTGGTACAAAAGTGGCCGTTCCGGTTTTCGCGGCGAAGCGGGAGGGACGCGCTCCGTCGCGTCCGTCGTGACCGTTGATTTGGGCCACGTCGGAGCGTGGCCGTCCACGCGGAGCGGCATATTTTTTGGCGCGAAACGGCCACAAAAACGAGCCATTTCGCGGCCTGTGAACGGTTGTAAAAAAGTTTCCGTGTCTGGTTTTATTTCACCAAGGAGCATGCAATGCTGCGCAAGAATTGGCTGATCGCTGTGGCGGTCTGGTGGGTTGCGGCCGCAATGGCCGCGGCGGCCCCCCAGTACAAGGCGTTGATCGTCGATGGCCAGAACGCCCATGACTGGAAGGGGACCACCCCCGTGCTGAAGAAAATCCTGGAAGAGACAGGGCTGTTCCAGGTCGACGTGGCGACCTCGCCGCCGAAGGGCGCCGACATGAGCGGCTTCAAGCCCAATTTCGCGGCCTACGACGTGGTGGTGAGCAACTACCAGGGCGATCCCTGGCCGGAAGAGACCAGGCAGGCGCTGGTGAACTACGTCAAGAACGGCGGCGGTCTGGTGATCTTCCATTTTGCCTGCGCCGCGTTCCCCGACTGGAAGGAATACAACGAGATGATCGGGCTGGGCGGCTGGGGCGGCCGGAACGAAAAGTGGGGGCCCTACGTCCGCTGGCGCGACGGCAAGTTCGTGCGCGACACGAGCCCCGGCAAAGGCGGGGGCCACGGCCCCATGCAGCCCTTCCAAGTCGTGGTGCGCAACCACGAGCATCCGATCACCAAGGGCCTGCCCGAAAAATTCATGCACGTCCCCGACGAACTTTACGGCTGGCTCCGCGGCCCGGCCAAGAACCTCACCGTGCTGGCTACGGCCTTTGCTCCCAAGGAAAAAGGCGGCGCCGACGAGCACGAGCCCATTCTCTTCACGGTCGCCTACGGCAAGGGACGCGTGTTCCAGAACGCCATGGGCCACACGGCCAACGAGCTGAAGAGCGTGGCCTTTATCGTCACCTTCCAGCGCGGCGTGGAATGGGCCGCCTCGGGCAAGGTGACTCAAAAGGTCCCCGACGATTTCCCCACCGCGGACAAGGCCAGCGTCCGGCCGTAAGCCGGTCCCTCGCCGACGGCAAACCATCCACCCTGCGCCGCTACGCAAGATCGGTGGACCGCGCGACACGGCCCTACCGATCTTGCGCGGCGAGTTCCCGCAGCGCCGTTTCCAAGTCGGGCTGGGCGAAGCGGTAACCCGAGGCGAGCAATCGCCGCGGAAAGACGCGGGCGCTGGCCAGCAGCATCTCCTCGGCCATCTCGCCCAAGGCGGCGCGGAGCGCGAACGCCGGGGCGTGCAGGAGCGCGGGCCGGCGGAGCACGCGCGCTAGCGAGGCGGTGAACTGTCGATTGGTCACCGGCTGCGGGCTGGTGACGTTCACCGGGCCTTCGAGCGATTCGTTTTCCAGCACGAATGCGAGCGCTCCCACGGCGTCCTCCAGGGCGATCCAGCTCATGAACTGGCGCCCGCTGCCCAAACGCCCTCCCAACCCGAGGCGAAAAAGCGGCAGCATCCGGGCCAAGGCCCCGCCTTGCCGGGCGAGCACCACGCCGAAGCGGGCAAGGACCACGCGAATCCCCGCCTCCGAGGCGGGCGCCGCGGCCGCCTCCCACGCCCGGCACACCTCGGCCAGAAACCCCCTGCCTGCGCCGCTGGTCTCGTCGAGTTCCTCGCCGCCGCGGTCGCCGTAGAACCCGATGGCCGAGGCCGAGACCATCGCCCGGGGCGGGCGCGTCAGGCCCGCCAGGGTTCGGGCCAAGAGCGACGTGCCCTCCACGCGGCTGGCGCGAATGCGGGCCTTCTTGGCCGCCGTCCACCGGCCCGCACCCACGTTTTCCCCCGCCAAATGAACGACCGCGTCCAGGCCCTCCAAGGCCCCGGCGTCGATGGTCCCCGCGTCCGGGTTCCAGGCGATTTCCGCGTCGCCGGCTGTCCTGTGCCGGACCAGCCGAACCACCTCGTTCGACGCAGCCAGGCGCCGCGCCAACGCCGATCCGATCAACCCGCTCGCGCCGCTAATCAGGATTCGCATCGCGTTTCTCCAGGCAAGCTTGCACGATCTTCGAAGCGCGCCGTGCGCCTACGGATTCTGGGCGAGGTTTTCGCGCGGGCGGATGCAGAGGACGATAAACACCGACAGCAGGGCCACCGCGGCGAACGCCCCGAAAATGACGCCGAGCGGGACATGGCGGTCGCGCAACGCGCCGAATCCCCAGTCGGCGAAGCCGCCGCAACTGATGCTTACCAGATTCATGATGCCGTAACCAGTCGCCCGAAGCTCAGGCCGCACGATCTGGCAGAGGATGGGCATGTTGTTGCAGTCGAAGAACCCCCAGCCGAGCCCGAACAGCATCAAACACGCCACGGCGACGCCGAGGGTGGCCGCGTCGCCGACGCCGAACAGGGCGGGCAGAAAGAAGGTCATGCCCAACGCGCTGGTGTAGATCCGGCCACGCACCGTGCGGCGCATCCAGCGATCCGCCAGCCAGCCGCCCAGCCCGGCCCCCGCCAGCGAGGCGATCTGAACGTAAAGCACGGCCGAGACGCCCGCCTTGCCTTGGCCAAGCTCGAATTTTTCGTTGAGGATGGCCGGCATCCAATCCTTCACCACCCAGCCGGCGATGGCCGGGAGCGTGAAATACAGGACCAGCAAGAGGAAACCGGCGTTGCGAAACAGTTCCCCCACGGCGGCCATCGGCGACGGATTCGCCGCGGCCGCGGCCGATCGCGGCGGATTGCGGAGCAAGGCGAACAACGGCAGGGCGTACACCAGGCCGACGATGCCGCAAACGGAAAACGCAAACCGCCAACCCAAGTCGGGATGATCGGCCACATAGCCGGAAAACCCGCCGAGAATGATTCCCGCGTAGATGCCCATCTGGTGGATGCCGACGGCGCGGGAGCGGGTCGGCCCGAGATGGAAATCCGTGATCAACGCCAGGGCGGCGGGGATGTAGAAGGCTTCGCTGATGCCCATCAGGGCCCTGGCCGCCACGAGCTGCTCGAACGTGGTCACATGGCCGGTGGCCCAGGTCACCGCCGACCAGACGAAAAGACTTCCCGCGATCACATGCCGCCGGCTGAGTCGATCCGCAAGGTAGCCCCCGACAGGGCTCAGGACGGCATAGACCCACTTGAACGCCCCGAGCACAATGCCCCAGTTCGCCCTCGTGGCGATGTCCGGGATGTCGCGCATCATCGAGGTGTTCATGGCCGCCAGCATCTGGCGGTCGAGATAATTCAACACCGCCACCGGCACGAGAAGGACGACCACAAGCCACGCGGTGCGTTGAGAAATCGTTCCGTCTCCGTCGCGTCGTGAAGAGTGGGCTTGGCGTGGGCCCTTCCGTTGGGAGCCGCGACCGCCCGCGGTGAGACGCCGCTTGAGCGGTTCACGGCGATTGTGGGGTCTAACGCCTCCCGCGCCAAGTCATGGAGAACGCCTCCGGCCCGATCGAGCCGCGGCGCCACGTTCATCCGAAGAGGCCGACGATCAAGTCCATCAGGGAACTGTTGACCGTGTACGCTCCGTTCCAGCTCCACATGTTGCGCAACAGGTCGTAGCCCATCCACCCGCAAAGGATCAGCAGGATGACGCACAGCGCCAGCGAGGTGATCTGCAAGCCGGTGTAGGGCGCTTCGGGCACCACCATCGTCGGTCCCACGGCCACGGCGGCCTGGTCGGCAAACGCCGGGGCGAGGCCCAGGGGGCTTCCCGCGGCGGGCACGGCGGGCCCTAGCCCCGCCGGTTCGCCCATCGCGGCGAAGTCCTCGTCCAGCATGGCGGCTGCCACGGGGGCGCCGCCGGCGATCATCGTGGGCGCGACCTCGCTGACGGCCGGGCCCTCCAACGCGATGACCTGCGAACCGCTTTCCGAATCCTCCTCGCCGGTGTCCTCCAAGGGAGTCAGTTGAAAGCCCTCGTCGGCCTTCGCGGGCGCCGTCGCCTCGGGCTCCTCGGAGAAGGTGAGCATGTCGTCCTCGCCCAGTTCGAGCGAATCGTCGTCGGCTTCGCGCTCCAGTTCCAGGGGCTCTTCCAGCGACAGGCCGCTGTCGGTCGGATCGACCAGCGAGATGCCGCTGTCGCTGCCAATGGTCACGTCGCTGCCGCTGCCGGTGCTGGGCGCGAGGACGAGATCGTCGTCCTGTTGCACGGTGCGGTCGCCAATGCCCGAGTCGCCGGCCTTCCTTCCCACCCCTGAACCCGGCTTCTGGCCGATCGCCGAACCCGATTTCTTGCCTGAACCCGACGCTGGCTTCTTCGGCTCCAAGGCCACGTCGTCGTCGAGCAACAGGTTCTCATCGATGGTCAGTTCGAGGTCCTGGGCAGGCGCCGGGGCGGCGGGCCCCACGCCACTGCCCGGCTTTTTCACGCCGGAACCCGACTTCTTGACGCCGCTGCCAGCGAGCTTCACGTCGCTTTCGGCCAGCCGGAGGTCGCTGTCCGCAGTGGCCTTGCCCTTGCCGCCGATCACCGTGCCCGCCTTGCCCGCGTCCGACCCGCCCAACGCCAACTCGCTCAGCAACACCTCGTTGGTGTCGTCGTCGGCCGCCGCGGAGATTTCCTGGGAACGGAGCCTTCGGGCGAGCGACTCGACGTCTTCGGCCTTGAACTTCCAGTTCGGGCCGTCGCGAAGTCCGCGCAGTTCATTGCGTTCGCGGCGCAAGTTGACTTCGGCGGGCGTGATTCCCAGAAAGGAAGCGGCCTCTTCGATGGTGTAGTATTTTTTTTCAGCCATACGGTCCGACTCTTCTCATCTCGGTGCCAGGAGCGATTCGATTTCCTCGGGCAGCGGCTCCTTGCCGTTGAACTGCTTCATTTGCAGGTCGAACTGAAACGCGCGCACGCTGCGCAGGGCGATCCGGCCCGTCGCAAACTCGATGTGATACACGCTCATCACCCGCTGTTTCGGATCAATGATCGTGAGCTGCTGATACTTGTCGCCCACGTTGGCCGAAACCGCCAGCATGTCCGGATTCGCCGCCGTGGACTGAACTTGATAGGGCGTCCCTCGCGGCGACCCGGCTTCGTGACGCTCCGGGGCCGCCAACGCCGCCCCGATCACCAGACCCGCAACCACCACCAGGCCCAGCATCCCGGTCCTCATCCGACACCTCCCGAACACGAGAACGGCGACCATCTGGGCCCTAAAATCTATTGTAAAAGCCCAAATTGCCGTTGCAAGGAAAATGCACCCACCCTGGGGGGAAATTCTCTTCGCGTCCCCTCCACCAAACCGGGGGAGTTTAGCGACCAGGGGAAAACCTGGCAAGATCAAGCTGCGCTTCGTGCTGTTGGGACAAGAGATGCCCGGCTTGCCCCGCGTCAGGGCGGTTTGGGCGGTTGCTTTCGTTGGGCGTAGCGACGGGCCAACTCGGCCACCGCGTCCGGGTGGTCGTCGACGTAGAGTTCGATCCAATAGCCGGTTACGTCTTTCTTGCACACGCGGATGCCGGCCGCCAGTCGACCGCGGTGGTCGCCACCGGCCCGATCCCCCGCCACCAGGGCCTCGACAAGCCGGTCGGCCAGGCTGCCTGGGCTCTCCTCATAAGCCCGCGCCACGGCCGCAAGGACCTCGCGCCCGGCCAGCGTGTTGCCCTGGCACGCATAGTACCGCCCGGAGATCGCGCCCCAGTAGATGCCCGAAGGGTCGGCTTGGGAGGGGTTGCGATTGGCCGCCCGCCCTTGCACGTCGATGATCGCCAACTGACGCTTCTCGCGGTGGGGGTCGCCGTGGAGCAATTCGGCCAGGACTTCTTCCGGCGGGCGGCCCAGGGCTAGCAAGTCCAGGGCCTTTTCGCCCCACGGCGGATGGTGCCAATGCTGGGTGCAAAACGCCCCAACGCCTGCTCGAACGTAGGGCACCACCTTTCCGACCGCCGGATACTTGCTGGCGACGGCCGCCCCGCACTCGCCCCGTTCCGGATCGGCGGCGACAATCGAAAAGGTGCCGGTGATCGGCGGGCGTTCCTGACCTGTCAACGCGGGTAGGGTCCGCCGGGATGAGGAATCGGCCGGAGAGGAGGGGGCGCGGATCTTCGCGTCGCGCGTCGCGGCGAGGTAATCGCTGAGAAGGCGGACGTTGCGGATGAAGGTTTCGCAGGAGATGACGCGGCGCGTGGGATCGTCCTTGCCGTGGTAGCGGAGCGTCCCCGCCTCGACCCACCGCCCCTTCGCGTCGAGGGATTCGATGACGGTCCGGACCTCCTGGACCATCCGCGCCGAAGGCCGGGCGGGCGAGCGGGCCGGCGGGGCTTTGAGCTGCGTTGGCTCCATCGCCGCCAGGCGACGGTATTCCTGTTCGATGCGATCCAGCCTGTTCGGGACTTTGAAGGCATAGTGGGTCGGCAGGTCGCCGTCGTCGTAGGTCAACTCGTACTGCCGGGTGAAATACAGCGGTCGGTTCGTCTTCAGTTCGTAGAATCGCGCCAGTCTCCCGTCGGCAAGCTGGGAACCGCGAAGATAGGCCACGGCCCGGGGAATCGGTTCCAGGTATTTCCTCTCCCCCGTCTCCCGGTACAAAGCCATCAAGGCGCGGAGCACCTCTTGCGACTCGCCGCCGGTGACGGCCGGGGGCTCGAATTTCCGCGCCCAGGCGGGGTGCATTTCCGCGTCGTATTGCTGAGCCCAGGCCGGTTGGGGATCGGGCATCTGCGCCAACAAGAGAAAATCGCCCGCCTTGCACGCCGCGCGACGGTACCGCGGTTCCCCATACACCTGCGCCGCCTCGAACAGCGCCTCGATCGTATCGGCGATCACATTGTCGTTGAGCGTGTAGAACGTGTGGTAAGGCTGCCGCGGGGGAGTCCGCGACCAGGCCGGTGGGTAATCGGCTTTCTTGACGGGATGTTTGTCGGGGTCGGGCGGACCGGTGAATCCTTGGGGCCAGGCGCCGTTGGGATATTGGGCCGCCAGAAGGCGGTCGAGGGCGAACTGGACCGCCTCGTGGATCTTGGCGTCCTTGAAACCCAAGGCCTTGTCGAGCCGCGCCAGGAACCGCACGGCGGATTGCGTCGTGTTGTCGTCGAGGACCGAGACGTTGCGGACCTTCTTGCCCGACCGCGGCGGATCGACGCGGTAATCGCGGCGTCGCCGATCGGCCGGATCGAAGTCGATACAATAATCCCAGCCGCCGGAACGCACCTGGCCGCGAACCAGACAGTCGCCCGCCCGGCGAGCCGCCTCCAGATAGAACCGGTCGCCAGTCGCCGCGTGGGCATCGAGCAGCGCCATGCCGACCGACGGCGTGCCGGGCGGCTGGACCCAAACCGTGGTGGCCGACGCCACGCCCTCGCCTTCGCGGCGAACGAGGTCCTCGCTATAGCGCCAGAGATACCCTCCCTCGGTCGCCACGCGAGTCGTGAAAAACCCCGCGGCCTTGCGCAGCGCCGCTTCCGCTTCGCCGCGAAGGGTTTCGTCGCCGGCCGAGGCCACGCGCACGGCGACGCAGGTCCATGCCATGATCCAGCAGGTTCGCCACAGCATCGCTGATCTCCTCGTACCCGTCTTGGAACCGTTCACGGAGTCTCTTCCAGTTTTCGCAGCCAAGTCGCTGAGAATGGGATTGCCCCTCTCGCCCGGACGGGGGCGGGGGAACGGAGCGTCACGCATGGATCGCGTCCGTCTTCGTGCTGCTTTCAGTTTCGACTGGGTTGCTTTCGGCCACGACGGAGCGTGGCCCTCCACGGGGTGTCGTAAGCGATCACCCCATTTCCGATCCAGATCCCGCCGCCCGCGGCGGCCCATGCGGTTCGCGCTCGCCGTCGAAGCGGAAGTCGTGAGGCAGGGCCATCGGCGTTCAAGGCCGCGGCGCCACGCGGACGGCCAACTCGACTCCCTCGACGCGCACCGGCGATGGACCGTCGTTGGTGACGCGGACCACATTGTAACCCTCCTCGAACGCGTCGGAAGAGAACTCGGCCCGGTTGTTCGCCGGTTCCTTTCCATTGAGGGTTGCGCGAACGCCGGACGATTCCTGGGCGTTTTCGGGCTGGAGCGTCAGGCGGACCTCGCCGCGGGCGCCGGCCAGAGGCTTGGGACCAATGAAGAGCCGGAACTCGGCCGATTCCTTGGGGGCCAGCCGCTTCGGCAGGGCCGGGGGGATCGGCTTGCCTGGGATGTTGATGTCCACGAAGGTGACCACGTAGCTGCGGTCCTTCTTGGCCAGCGCCTCGAGGGAGCCCAGCTCGTTGAACAATTGCCACAATTCGCTGCCGGCCTCGGACCGGCCCTCGAAGTAATTGAACACGTATATCCCCTGCGAGCCGCGGACGAGATGGGCCAGGGCCGCGCCGCGCCGCCGCTGGGGCGTGTTGGGCAGCACCGGCCCGCCGGGATACGGTTGGACGCGGATTTCCAATCCGGCCGTCACCCCCACGCCCGTCCCCTTGAGAAGCTCCGTCCATTGCTCGACCGGAATGTCGTAGTCGGTCGTGGCCCAAAACGGGGCGACGATCAAGTGGTCGATCAACCCTCGCCTGGCCCAGGTCACGGCGTCCAGGCCGGTGCCGTGGGAGACCTCGGGCCGGGCAGGCACCCTGGCCGCGAGCCAGATCGGGTGGTTCCACCTTTTCTCGGCCTCGCGAACCACCGCGCGCACCTCGGCCAGCCATTCGGTGAGCCGTTTGCCCTGCTCGATCTCTTCGCCCTCGCGGAAGTGGAGCGGAAAGCGGTTCCAATCCAGCTCCAGACCGTCCATGTCGTACCGCTCGCACACTTCCCGGATCAACGCCATCATGTGGTCGCGGACCGGCTTCAGTGCGTAATTCAAGCAGCGGTCGTTCCATGCGTGGAAACGGTCCGGATAGCGCCAAAACTCGGGATGTTCCATCCAGAAACGGCTGTGCAGCGGCGAACGCCGCAGGTGCGCGTCGTGGACGTCGTTCATGCGAATGCTCACCCAGGGATGGATCCGGCGCTGGCGGCACCGGTCGATCATCCGCTGCATGGGGTCGATTCCCGCGTCGAGCATGACCTTGAGATTGTGCGCCCAGCGGCGAAGCCCCTCGCGGTCTTCCTTGGGCACGTCGCCGAAGTACGGTTGATCGTTGTCCTTGGCCGGATCGAAGCCCCGGCAGTGAACATCCCAGACCCTGCTGGGAAAACCCACGGTCTTCGCATTGCAGCAAATGAGCATCACGGTCACTTGCGAATCGGCCAGCTCGTCGACGAGCCGGTCCAGCCGCTCGGGCTTCATTTCGCCGGGCGGATCGAGCACGAATCGATGGCTGTCGTCCTCGTTGTAGAGGATGCCGCGGATCGGCGCCCGCGCCGGTTGGGACTCTCCGGCGGCAGCGCGTTCCAAAACATGACCGAAACAACAACTCGCCGTGATGAGAAACGCGACCAGACGATGCCTCGACCAGGACATGGCGATCTCTCCAAAGGCATGTTGACGACCACGCCCTTCGCGCGTGGCCTCGCTGATTATAGACGCCCGATTCGCGTCGCACATCCTCGCCGCGGAGCGGCGGGTAACCGTTCACAGGCCGGGGACTGACGCGTTTTTTTCGAGCCGAAGAATGTCCCTGTCCCCTCACCGCCAGGGGGACAGTCCCATTTTCGCGGACTTCGCCGCGAAAATCGGGACAGTCCCGGTGAACGGTTAGCGGCCGGATAAGCGGGCTTGGAGCGGGCGTCGCCTCGGGAATTCGCCACACGAGCGACGTTCGATGGGCAAAGCGGCGGTCCCTGCTCAGATCCACAGCCGCAAGCGGCCGTCGAGCATGTCCGGAATGGCTCGCTGGACCAGGTGTTGAATTTGGCGGGCGTGGTAGCGGGTGCTGAAATGGGCGGCGATGATCAATTCGTTCTTCAGCTTCGCCCGGCGTTCCACGAGGTCGTCCAGATGCATGTGTCCAAACTTGTGGATCCGCTCCTTGCGGTGGCTGGGGGCCACGAACGTCAGCTCGGTGATCAAGATGTCGGCCTCGAACATGGCGGGACAGGCGTCGAGGCCCTCGGGCGAGCTGTCGCCCAGATAGGCGACGCGCGGGACGCGAACCTCGCGCGTGACTTCCGTCCCGCCCAGACGCAGATCCCGAATCGCCGTGCCCGGCAGGTCCGCGTATTCCGCCTTCAACTTGCGCCGCCGCTCCCAAACCACGAATCCCAGCGAGGGTACCGTGTGCCGCGTGGCCGAGATGGTGACGACCAATTCCCGGGACAACTCGATTTCATCGCCTGGCCGCGCCGCCAGCAGATGGCAAGGCAGACGCCCTCGATCCAGGCGGCTGACGTGCCGGAGAATCCGCTGGATCGGGTCGATCGCCGCCTCGGGCAAGTAAATCGTCGGCGGCTCCATCCGCATCATGCGCCGCCTCGCCACGTAGATGGGCAGGGCAATCAGGTGGTCAATGTGAGTGTGGGAGACGAACCATGTGGGCGTGCCCATGAAGGCCCACGGCTGGGCCCCCAAATCGAACCCGATCTTGTACTCGGGAATTCGCCAATATGTCTGCACCGCGGCCCTGGAATACCCCTCAATGGTGAGGTTCTTGTGCGTGATCGAGTGGATCGGTTGGTCCTTGAGCATGGGCGTGATCGTAATTGTCCACTCGTGAAAGGTCCAGCGGTTCAGGGCAATCGGGCCGCAAAAGGATCCAGATTTCGTCGAAAAGTGATTTTTGATCCACCAACACCTGTTGGTGGCGGACGAGTTCCAAGACTGCCAGGAACGTCCCTACCATGGTCGATCGGTGGACCTTCCCCTCGAAAAGCTCGCTGAATGCAAGTCGCTCCTTTTCTTCAAGTTGCGACCGAATCTTCATCATGTAGACACGGATCGGCGTCTCGTCGTAGACGATGTTGGACGGCCTGGTCAGCTCCCTCTCGCGAAGGATTCTCGCGAACGAACTCACCAGGTCCCAAAGTTCGACCTCGTGAATCGGCTCCTCGGCAATATCCCTCACGCGTGGGGAAATGTCCGGCGACAGCCGGGGACACTGGAGCTGCCAGTGGCGGCTTTGCTCTTCGAGCAGGCTCGCCGCATCCCGGTATTTCTTATACTCAAGCAGCCTCTGGACGAGTTCCTCGCGCGGGTCCTCGATCACGTCGTCGACTTCGTCGCAACGCGGCAGCACATGTTGGGATTTGATCTCGACGAGCGTGCTGGCCATGACCACGAACTCGCCCACCGAGTCCATGTTCAGCTCGGTGATCGCCTCCAGGTATTGCAGGAACTGATCCGCGATCTTGGCGATGGGAATCTCGGTAATCTCAACCTCCTCCTTGCGGACAAGGTAAAGGAGGAGGTCGAGAGGCCCCCGAAACACGTCCAGTTCGATGCGAAAATCGGTTGCCACGTTCGCGCCAGGCCCGCCAACTGTCGGGCGTTTCTCCTAAAAGCGACTCGCCTTGGGGAACGCCCATCGCTCGCGGTCTCGGCCGACGATGGGCAGTTCGCAGGATCGGAACATTCGCTCCAGACTATTTCGTCCGAAAAACTTCCCCAACTTGAAGGCAGAGTTCGCCACGCGGCGCTGGCCGCAGCCGTTTGACTTGCACTAACCCGGCGAGTGGCATAAACTCCCACGTAAGGACCTGGCAGCGAACGGCTGGACAGAGGAGAATCGTAAGTCGTGTCGTACCAACAGATTTGGGCCCCGTGGCGATTGAGTTACCTGCAACAGGCTCCGACGGATTCGTCGAGAGAATCGACGTCGCTCGGTTTCCTTCCCGGTGCGGATCCAGACTGTTTCTTGTGTCAGAGCGCGGTGGATTCGACGAACCCTTCGCGACACGTGGTGGAATGCGGCGAGTTGGCGCTGACCCTGCTGAATCGTTTTCCCTACAACAACGGTCATCTACTGGTGGCCCCGCGGCGGCACTGCGCGCGTTTGGACGAACTCTCAGCCGAAGAGCACTCGGCCTTGCTGCAAACGATTACCAAGATGGTCAAGTTGCTGGAGCAAGTCCTGAATCCGCAAGGGTTTAATTTGGGGCTGAACTTGGGGACCGCGGCGGGCGCGGGGGTGCCCGGCCACTTGCACTGGCACATCGTTCCGCGATGGAACGGGGATACCAATTTCATGCTCACGATCGCCGCCGTCAAAGTGATCCCCCAGGCGCTGGAAGAACTACGCGAAACGCTCGTCCAAGCGATTGCCTCTTCGGAGCGAGGCGCACAACGGCCGATCGGTTCACACGATCCGTAGAGGCGGGAGCCATCTTTCCGAGGGGGGCTGGCTTCCCAGCCGAACCCCTGTGGACTAGAATCGATCTTTTCGCGTGGATATTCCTCTTGGAGAGGGGGTTTGTTTCCATGGCGCTCATTATCCTTCGCAGCGTCTTCGTCATGGTGGCCATCGGCCTGGCCGTGGTCATCATTACCTCGGGGCTGTTGCCGCAAGACATGCCTTGGCTCCCGTGGGTTGTGTTTTTTGGCGTGCTGGCGCTGGCGGCCGGGGTGATTGCCGCCGACATTTTCACGCCGCGGAAGAAGCTCGACACGATCTCGGCGGTCTATTTTGGTTTGATCGTCGGATTGTTCCTGGCGTATGTGGCCGGGTTGGCCATGGCCCCCCTGTTCTCCTCGGTGCCCGGCGGGGATTGGCAAACCAATCGCGTCAAGGACATCGTGCAGATGATCTTCGCGGCCGTGCTCTGCTATCTGTGCATCAGTTTCTTGATCCAGACCAAGAACGACTTCCGCTTTGTGATTCCCTATGTCGAGTTTTCCAAGGAAGTGAAGGGGAGGCGGCCGTACATTCTGGACACCAGCGTGGTGATCGACGGCCGGATCGCCGACGTGGTGGAAGCCGACGTGCTGGACAGCCAACTCATCATGCCGCGGTTCGTGATCACGGAGCTTCAGGCCATCGCCGACAGTTCCGACCGGCTTCGGCGCAGCCGGGGGCGTCGCGGGCTGGACATCCTCAATAAGTTGCGGAACAATCCCAAGGTTGATCTGGAGATCTACGACCGCGATCTGCCCGAATTCGCCGGACAAAGCGTCGATCTCCGCCTGGTCTCGCTGGCCAAGCACTTGGAGGGCAAGCTCGTCACCAACGATTACAATCTGAACAAAGTCGCCCGCTTGCACGGGGTCGGCGTCATCAATCTCAACGATCTGGCGAACGCCCTGAAGCCCGTCTTCCTGCCCGGGGAGCGCTTGGAAGTCCGAATCGTCAAACCCGGCGAGGAACCCGGACAGGGCGTGGGCTATTTGGACGACGGCACGATGGTCGTGGTCGAGGCGGGGCGCGACCATATCAACCAGGTGGTGCAGATTGCCGTGACGAGCGTATTGCAGACGAGCGCGGGCAGGATGGTGTTCGGGCGCATGGAGACCGTTCGACAAGCGCGTTAGAAGTCGCCACGGACGTGCTTCGCGGCGGGACGGAACCCCTCTTACTAGTTCCCTACGACCCACAAACCATCGGTTAGCCGACCATCATCCTTCGACCGCCATAAGCTATTCTTTCGTGAATCCAGGGACCCGCCCCGGCTGGGCCGGCGCTGCGGAGCGCCGCGGCGGCTTCGCGACTGCGGCGACGCCGCCTCCGAGGCAGCCCCGCTTGCGGCCGGACCGGGCGTCGCTGGGCGTTTCCTCGGATTCTCCCGCCGGCCGACCTCGGTTAAGGACCGCCCCATGCAGTGGTTGTTTGCCTTCACGCTTCTCGTCAGCGCAAGCCTGTTGTTTGTCGTCCAGCCGATGTTTGCCAAGATGGTGTTGCCGCGGCTGGGCGGCACGCCGGCGGTGTGGAACACGTGCATGGTCTTCTATCAGGCGGTGCTCCTGGGCGGATACCTCTACGCCCATCTGTCCACGCGGTGGTTGGGCACGCGCCGCCAGGCCCTGGCCCATCTGGCCGTGCTTTGCCTCCCGTGGCTGGTGTTGCCGATCGGGCTGGCAAGCGGCGGGCCGCCAGGGGGGGAAAACCCGATTCCCTGGCTTCTGCTGTTGATGACCGCGTCGGTGGGCCTGCCGTTTTTCGTGGTCTCGGCCAGCGCGCCGATGCTGCAAGCGTGGTTTGCCGACACCGGCCACCCCTCCGCCCGCGACCCCTACTTCTTATACGCCGCCAGCAACCTGGGGAGCATGGCCGCCCTGCTCGGCTATCCGCTGGTGATCGAACCTTACCTGCCGCTGGCCTCCCAGGCGTTTTGGTGGACCGTGGGCTACGGGGCGCTGATGGTCTTGACGGCGGGCTGCGCGTGGGTTCTTTGGCGTTCGCCGGGCAACCGCGTCGCGGTCCTCGCCGCGCCGGCCGAAGCCGCCACCGCCGAATGCGAAAGGCAGGAGGCAACGGCCGAGCCGACCCTCGCGCTCCGCATGAGGTGGCTCGCCCTGGCGTTCGCGCCGTCGAGCCTGCTGCTCGGCGTCACCACGTTCATCTCGACCGACATCGCCGCCTTCCCGCTCCTCTGGGTCATCCCGTTGGCGTTGTACCTGTTGACCTTCGTGCTGGTCTTCGCCCGATGGACGATCCTGCCGCACCGGTGGATGGTGCGGCTTCAGCCTTTTTTGGTCATTGTGCTGGCGATCTTGTTTTTCCGAACCACGGCGTCGTGGATGCAATGGCTGGTCTTGCTCCACCTGGCCACCTTCTTCGTCACCACCATGGTGTGTCATGGCGAGTTGGCCCGCTCGCGCCCGGCGGCCTCGCACCTGACGGAGTTCTACATCTGGATGTCGGTGGGGGGCGTGCTGGGCGGGCTGTTCAACGCGCTGGTGGCGCCGTTGATTTTCCGGGAAGTGTGGGAGTATCCGCTGGTCGTGGCGGCGGCCTGCATGTTGCGCCCCGCGCCCAAGCCCGCCCGGCGGCCCGCCGTCGCCCGCTGGCTCGACGTCGTGCTTCCCATGCTCCTGTTGTTCGGCTTGCAGATCCTCTACGCCTTGTACTATCACCGGGACCGTCTCAATGACCTGCCCACCTGGTTCGGCGCCGAGCGCTGGGATTACGCCTGGGATTGGCTGAACTGGCTGGCGGGCTGCAACTGGGTCTTGGAGTGGATCCGGCAGCATTTGCTCTGGGTCAACCGGATTCCGGTCTGGTTCGGCGGGGAACCTTGGCAATGGATCAGCGCCGGCGAATGGCGCATGAACTCGGAGACGGCGATCCTGGCCTTGGGCGGGCTGGTGGCGTTTGGCTTCCAGAACAGGCCGGTGCGGTTCGGATTCGGCGTGGCCATGGTGCTGGTGGCCAAACTCTGGCTGTTCGGCTCGGCCTCGAACACGATTTACGAGGATCGGAGCTTTTTCGGCGTGATCCGCGTTCGTGAGTACGTCAGCGACCTGGAGGACGGCGTCAAGCGGATCGAACACACGCTGGTCCACGGGTCCACCAACCACGGCGCCCAATGGGCGGAGTTGGACAAGGACGTCGCGGACCGGCGCCTCCGCTGGTTGGAAGCCAAGAAGGGCCGCGAGCCGATCACCTACTATTTCCGCACCGGTCCGGTGGGCCAGGTCTTCGAAAACCTGACGGACCCCGTGCAAACCAAGGAAATCGGGGTCATCGGATTGGGCACCGGGACCACGGCCGCCTGGGCGAAACCGGGACAACGCTTGACGTATTTCGAGATCGATCCGATGATCGTCCGCGTGTCGCACGCCGCCCAACTGTTCACCTGGGTCAACGACGCGCGGGCCAACGGCGTGGACGTGAGGGTCGAGTTGGGCGATGCCCGGATCACGCTGGAAGACGACGAAAAAGTCCCGCCCGGCAGCCTCGACCTCCTGATCGTCGACGCCTTCAGTTCCGACGCCATCCCCATCCACCTGCTCACCAAGGAGGCAATCGAACTCTATTTCCGCAAGCTGTCGGCCAACGGCATTCTCCTGGTCCACATTTCCAATCGCCATCTGCGCCTCGCGCCGGTGCTGGGCAACCTGGCCCAGGAATTGGGGTTGGTGTGCCGCCGGTGCGACGATACGGTCACCGACGAGGAAGAGGAGGCCGGAAAATTCGCTTCCGATTGGGTCATCTTGGTGCGCGACGAGAAGCGGCTGGGCTCCCTGGCGGATCCCAAGTCCAACTGGAAGCCGATCCCCTATGACCCGAAGGTTGGCCTTTGGACCGACGACTTCTCGAACATCGTCGCCGTCCTGCGATGGTTCCGCCGCGGAACGGGGGACGATTGATTGCTTGGAGCCCGTCCCACGCCGGGCACACTCCCCTTTTGGAAACCGTTCCCCGGGCGCGGATCGTCCCCCTCGTGCGGACTCTGCCGCGCCAATGAGGAACTGTCGCCGGAAACGGCTGCCCGTCTGCGGATGGGCAGCGCTTCCGAATCAGGGAGTTGGCGTCCCGCCGTCGCTTGAGGCGCCATCGGCGGCCTGAGGGGCAGCGCTACCGAATCAGGGAGTTGGCGCCCCGCGCCGGGTTCAGGGCACAAACTGGGAAAACCGCTGCACGACCTGGCCGAGGGGATCGCGGATGGTGACCTCCAGCGGCATTTGGCCCGGCAGGTTGTGGGTGGCGCAGCCGAAGCAGGGGTCGTAGGCCCGGAAGGCCATCTCGACCATGTTCAAGAGTCCCTCGGTCACCTGCTGGCCTTTGCGGATCACGGACTGCGCCGCCTTCTTGACCGACATCGAGATGGGGGCGTTGTTGTTCGTGGTGCCCACGATCAGGTTGACCTTGGTGAGGATGCCTCGCTCGTCGGTGGCGTAGTGGTGGGTGAGGGTGCCCCGCGGGGCCTCGACGCAGCCCACCCCCTCGGTCGGCTTCTGCGTCGGCAGCACGCGGTATTCCTTGCTGGTGATCTCGGGGTCGACGGCCAACTCGACCCAGCGCTCGGCGGCGTACAGGAGTTCGATCAGGCGGGCCCAATGCGTGGCCAGCGTGTGGTGCACCGGCTTGCCGCCGAGGGTCTCGTAGAACCTCTCGTACTCGGCCTGGGCCAGCGGCGTGGCCATGCCGTCGGCCGCGTTGAGGCGCGACAGCGGCGTGGCCTTGTACACGCCCGAGTCCACGCCGTCGACGAACCCTTTCCAGCCCACCTTTTTCAGGTACGGGAACTTCAGGTAGCTCCACGGCTCGACCCGCTCGGCCACGTACTCGCGGTAGTCGCGGGCGTCGTACTTGGCGTGCTCCTTGCCGTCGGGACCGACCACGCGGATTTTCCCGTCGTAGAAGTTCACGCAGTTGTTGGCGTCGACCGTGCCCATGTTGTACGTCCGGTGGACGTAGGCGTCGCCGAGGATGAGCTTCACGTAGTCGGAGTTCTTCAGCACCACGTCCTCGAAGATCTTCAGCGAAAACAGGGCGAATTCCACGGCGTCGCGGCCGAGTTGTTCGATCTCGCGGCGTTGCTCCTCGTTGATTCCACGGCTGACGCCGCCCGGCAATCCCCAGTTGGGATGCACCTTGCGTCCGCCGATCATCTCGATCAGGTGGTGGCCGTCGCGGCGCATCTTGAGCACCTTGCCCGCGATGTCCATGCCCACCTTCTGAACCACCCCGAGGATGTTGCGCTGGGCTGGCGGGGCGGTGGGTCCGACGACGAAGTCCGGCCCGCCCAAGGCGTAGAAATGCGTGGTGTGGTCCGTGGCGTAGAAGATGGAGTAGAACAGCTCGCGGAGCTTCTTGGCCGCCGGCGGCGGATCGACGTGGAACAGGTCGTCCAGCGCCTTGGTGGCCGCCATGTGATGCGCCTCGGGGCAGACGCCGCAGATCCGGCCCGTCAGATTGGGCATTTCCTCGGCGGGCCGGCCCATGCAGAACCGCTCGAAGCCGCGGAGTTCCGGGATCTGCAAGTAGGCGTTGGCCACCTCGCCTTCCTCGTTGAGGAAGATGTCGATCTTGCCGTGGCCTTCCAGCCGAGTGACGGGGTCGATGGAAATGCGCTTCATGGATCGGTTCTCCTCGAATTGCCTCCCCGCTCCCTTGGGAGGGGAGAGGAGCCGCGGGCGGCGGGTACGGGTTTCGCGCCGTCCGATCCCCTCACCCCATTCCCGTCTGCCGGGAGAGGTGAAGTGCATGGATGACTTTCACAACGTTAATGCACGCCCAGCCCGGCCTGCTCCGCCTCCGCGGCCTTGCCGTTGCCCCGCTTCGACCGACGCAAGTGGCTGGCGGCGAGGCCGAAGCGGTAGAAGCTTCCGACCGGGTCGGGGATGCCGTCGCGGATGATGCGGTCGATTTCGGCCGGGTCGTTGGAATCGATCACGGACGCCAGGGCGGTCATCAGCCGGGCTCCGGCGTCGTGCACGCCCACGTTCGGCCCGTAACAGCCGATGCAGGGCGAGTTGACCTGGGGGCACTTCGCGCCGCACCCGGCCCGCGTCGCCAGCCCCGCGCACAGCAGGCCTTGCTCCAACAGGCAGGTCTCGCTGTCGGGGATGATTTCCCAGGTGCGGTAGAACTTCTTGACCTTCTTCTCGTTGCGGACGCGGGGGCACTCCTGGCAAACCGTGGTCTCCGCGCCGATGACGCTTCCCGGCGGCGGCAGTTTTCTCTCCACGATCGCCGTGATGGCGTCCCAGATGCGGTCGGCCTCGGGCGGGCAGCCGGGCAGGTAGTAGTCCACCGGCACGGTCTGGTCAAGCGTGCGCACCGTGTCGTAGAAGACGGGCAGGTGGAGGGTGCCCTCGGGCACCTCGGTCTTGGGCTGCGGCTCGACGTGGTTGATGTTGTCGGTCGACGGCGTGTCGTGATAGGCGGTCTCGAAGATCTGGCGCCGATTGTTCGCGTTGGCCAGACCGGGGATCCCGCCTTCGTGGGAGCACGCCCCGAAGGCCACCAGGACTTTCGACTTGCGCCGCAAAAGCTGCGCCATGTATTCCTGCTCGCTGGTGCGGATCGCGCCGTTGAACAGGCACACGTCGATGGAACCGTCGGGCATTTTTTCCACGTCGCGGACCTTGCCGTCGACGGCGACGGGCCAGAAGACAATGTCGAAGAGGGCCGCCACGTCGAGGATCTTTTCGTTGATCGCCAGGACGGCGATCTCGCATCCGCCGCACGATGCCGCCCAGTAGAGGGCCAGTTTTCCCTTGGTCGCGCCGCTCATGGGGCCACCTCCATCGCTTCCGCGTGCTCGTGAACGATTTCTTCCAGCGCCTCGGCCCGCTGGCCGTTTTCTTCCCAGTTGGCCGACCAGTTCAGGGGGCCGAGCTTCTGCACGGCCGCCACGAAGGAATCGATCGACTCGGCGAGGTATTGGCCCTCGGCCGCCGAAGCCCAGACCAGGCGGAGCCGGTCGGACTCGATTCCCATCCGCTCCAGGAAGTAGCGGAGCATTTCGTGGCGGCGCATGGTCTTGTAGTTTTGCTCGATGTAGTGGCAGTCGCCCGGGTGGCATCCGGCGATCAGCACGCCGTCGGCCCCCATGGCGAACGCCTTGAGGACGAACGTGGGATCCACCCTGCCGCTGCACATCACGCGGATGATCCGGGCGTGGGGCGAATACTTGATCCGCGCCGTCCCGGCCAGGTCCGACGCCGTGTAGCTGCACCAGTTGCAGAGGAAGGCCACGACCTTGGGTTTGAAGTCGGATTCGCTCATGGATCGCCTCGGTGGGGTTGGCAGCGCTGGGCTTTCCGTTGGCGGCCTCCCGCCAGAGCCAAAAGCCCTTGGCGGAACGCCGTCGGCTGAGAGCCGCTGGCTTTTCCTAAACGTAGTTCATCAGTCCCTCGAGTTCCTCGTGGACTTGCTCGTCGCTGAACAGGTGCTGCTTGGCCGCGCCGGAGGGGCACGCGGCGACGCAGGTTCCGCAGCCCTTGCAAAGGGCCGGGTCGATGACGGCGATCTTCCGCTCCTCGTCGCGGCTGATCGCCTTGTAGGGGCAAAGGTTGATGCAGGTCTTGCAGCCCGAGCACATGTTTTCGTCGATCCACGCCGTGTTGGGCTCCAGTTCGATCTGCCCGGCGTCGATGAGGGCCAGGGCCTTGGCGGCCGCGGCGTCGGCCTGGGCCACGGTGTCGGGAATGTCCTTCGCCCCTTGGCAAGCGCCGGCCAGGAACACCCCGTCGCTGGCCGTGTTTACCGGGGCGAGTTTCGGGTGCTTTTCGAGGAAAAACCCCTCCGAGGAGCAGGAGATGCCGAACGCCCGGCGCACGTCGCCCGCGTCGGCCTGGGGCTCCAAAGCCACCGCCAGGATCACCATGTCGACGTCGATCTTGCGGATCGTGCCCAAGAGCGTGTCGTCCACCTTCATGGTCAGCGTCCCGCTCGAACCCTCGCCGTCGCCCTTTCCGTTGCCTGGCTGGGCGGCGGGCGTGATGTCCGCGACCTTGCCACGCACGAATTGCACGCCCTCGTTCTGGACGCGGTTGTAGAACTCCTCGAAGCCCTTGCCCGGCGTCCGCATGTCGATGTAGCAGCTATACACCTCGGCCCCGGTCTTCTCGCGGACGAGATGGGCGAGTTTGAGCGAATACATGCAGCAGACGCGGGAACAATAGGCGTGGTAGTTGGCGTCGCGGCTGCCCACGCAGTGGACAATGCCCACGCGTTTCGGCGTGGTCCCGTCGCGAAGCACCAGCTTCCCTCCGGTCGGCCCGCCCGCGTTCAACAGCCGCTCCACCTCGAGGCTGGTGTAGACGTTCGGATACTTGCCGTAGCCGTAATAGGGGATCACGGAGGGATCGAAGGTCTTGAAGCCGGTGGCCACGATGATCGCCCCGACCTCGTACTCCTCGATCGTTTCCTGCTGATCGAAACGGAAGGCGTTCCGCTCGCCGCACGCCTCGACGCAGCCCTGCTTGCACTTGCCGCGGGTGATCTGGAGGCAGACCTCGGGATCGACCACGGGGACGGGCGGCACGGCCTGAGGGAAGGGAACCCACACGGGCTTGCGCGTGCCCAGCCCCTGGTCGAACGGGTTGGGGAACTTGGCCTTGGTGAACACGCACCCGTCGATGCACAACATGCATCCCACGCACATGCTCTCGTCGATGTAGCGGGGCTTGCGGCGGATCTTCACGCGGTAGTTGCCCACCGAACCCTCGACCGATTCGACGCTGGAATAGGTGAGAAGCTGGATGTTGGGATGGAGCTTGACGGCCGTCATCTTGGGCGTGAGGATGCAGGCCGCGCAGTCCAGCGTGGGGAACGTCTTGTCGAACATGGCCATGTGCCCGCCGATCGACGGCTCGCGCTCGACGAGGATGACCTGGCGGCCGGCGTCGGCCAGCGTCAAGGCGGCCTCGATGCCGGCGATGCCGCCGCCGACGACGAGGGCCCGGGGCTGGATCCGCACGAACTGCCGTTGGAGCGACTCGTGGTGGGCCACGCGGCGAATGGCCGCGGCCAGATGGGCCTTGGCCTTGCGCAGGGCGTCCTCGCGGTCCTCGGTCACCCACGAAACCTGCTCGCGGATGTTCGCCATCTGGACGAGAAAGCGGTTCAAACCGGCGTCTTCGGCCGCTCGGCGGAACGTCGCCTCGTGCAGGTTGGGCGAGCACGCCGCGACCACGATGCGGTTGAGATTGAACTCGCGGATGTCGCGTTTGACCAATTCCTGGCCGGGGTCAGAGCACATGTACTTGTAGTGGCGCGACAGCGCCACGCCCGGCAGGCCCTCGGCGAACTTCGCCAGGGTCTCGACATCGATGACGCTGGCAATGTTGCTGCCGCAGTGGCAGACGTAGACCCCGATCCGTAATGTTTCATCGCGTGCAATCATGACGATTCTCCAACGGTGGTTCCCTATTCCCGTTCGGCAGGAGAGGGGTTCGAGGCGAGGGATGGGGCGCTGCCGGGACGGCTTTCCCCGCCCTGGCCTGAGGCTCCTCTCCCGTCCGCCGGGAGAGGGGAAGTCGCGCCGCCTTCGGCCGCCGCGCCGCCAGGTCCCGCCGCGCCGCATTCCAAGGCCTCGAGCACCAATTCGCCGAGGTCGGCGACGCGCAATCGCCGTTCTGCCCCAACGGTCTTGACGGCGTCTTGGAACATGACCAGGTCTTTCGGGCAGGCGACGACCAGGCACTGGACGCCGGGCAGTTCGAGGGCTTCCTTGACGCGGTTTTCGGCGGGCCGTTCTTCGACGCCCGGCGTGTCCTTCATCCAGATGCGGCCCCCGCCCGCCCCGCAGCAGAAACTGTTGGCCCGGTTCCGCGGCATTTCCACCAGCGTGACGCCCAACGCGGCCAACACCCGCCGCGGCGCGTCGTACACGCCGTTGAACCGGCCCAGGTAGCACGGATCGTGGTACGTCGCCACCAGGTCCAGACGCTTCGGCTGGAGCTTGCCCTGGCGAATCAGGTCGTCGAGCAGTTCCGTGTAATGAAGTACGGGCACGGGCGGGATGGCGTCGGGCCCGTTGCCGTCGCCGCTGGGCCGCTCGGCCTGGTATTCGTTCTTGAGCGTGTTGTAGGTGTGCGGGTCCGAGGTGAGGAGCTTGCGGTATTTCGCCTTGGCGAGTTCCTTGCAGTTCTTCTCGCGGAGCATGGCGAACAGTCCTTCCTCGCCGATCCGCCGCACGTCGTTTCCGGCGTTCTGTTCTTTCTCAAACAGCAACCCCATGTCGACGCCCCCGCGGTGGAGCGCCTTGGCGATGGCCCGGGTCACCTCCTGGGCCCTCTGGTCGTAGGAGGCGTAGTCGCCCACGAACCAGAGATACTCCACCTCCTCTTTGCGCGCGTCCTTGAGCTTGAAATCGAGCGGCTTGGTCCACTCGGGCCGCTTGCGCGCGGACTGGCCGAACGAGTTGCCGTAGCGCTGGAACGCCGTCAGGGCGTCCTGGAGGCCCTCGTCCACCCGACCTTGATCGACCAGGTGGCGGCGCAAATCCACGATGATCCGCGGATGCTCGATGAGCACCGGGCAGCGGACTTCGCACGCCCGGCACATGCAGCAGCTCCAGAGGTCTTCGGCGGGAACAGGGCCCTCCTGGGGTTCGCAGCCAGCCGCGCACGCGCCGGCCGATCCGTTGGCGGCCACGATGGGGGATTGCAGCGCGGTGGCGCGGCTTGCGGCGGGTTGGGTCCAGGACGTCGCCCGGTCCAGCATGAGTTGCAGCCGCTGGATGATGCTGCACGTCGGGTGCGGCAACCCCGACTCGCCCATGGGGCAGGCGTCGAGGCATTTCCCGCACCACGTGCACGCGTCGATCTCCAGCAATTGCTTCCAGGTGAAATCGGTCAGCGTGCGAACGCCCGAGGCCTCCCGCGAGGCCAGGCGGTCGCGCGACGCGCGGTCCGCCAGGAAGATGTTCAATGGCGACGAGATCAAGTGGAACGCCTTGGTGAACGGCACGCTGCCGATGAACACGAAGGCGGCCAGCGCGTGGACCCACCACAGCGCATGGTGCAGTCCGCGCAAGGCCTCCGACGACAGCGGCGAGACGAGCTTGGCCACGCCAAGACCCACGGGGGCCCAGGCCGCCGCCGACACGTTCCGCACGCCCGCCTGGTCCGCCTTGTCCAAGGCCGCCCCTTGCCGGGCCCGCTCGGCGGCCCGGAAACCTTCCTCGATACGGAGCCCCTCGACCAGAAAACCGGTTGCGCCGATCACCAGGAGGACGCCGAGCAAGAAGGCGGAATTCCAACGATCGCGCGGGCAGTCGCTCATCCGAAGCGACCGGGGACGCACCAGATAGCGGCGGAACAGGGCCATCAACAGGCCGACCAGGAGCAAGACGCCAAACAGGTCCAGCACCAGCTCGAAAAGGTAGTAGACGCCGCCGCGGAGGAACTGGAAGCCGAACAGCAGCCGGGTCACATCCCAATCCACGGTGGCCACGGCCGTGCCGATGGCCAGCACGACCATGCTCCAGAAGATCGCCAGATGCATCACCGCCGCGTAGGGATCGGACGTCGTCAGCCGTCCTTGGAACAGGCCGTACTTGACCAGATCCTTCAGCCGATCGACGATCGGCTGGCGCCACGGCTCGGGCCGTCCGCGGCGCCACCGGCTGAACCGCCAATACAGGCCGGCGAGAAACACCGCGACGGTGAGTCCGCCCAAGACGTACTGGGCGATTTCACCCCAATGCGGGATGTTCCAAAAGGTCTCACGAGCGGCTTCCATGGGTCTACCCCCCGGCCTGGACGGCCTCTACCAATGCTGGGAGCAATTCGACCGCGTCGACCTCGGCGCCGTAATGGGCGAAGTCGAAGATCGGGGCGTTGGGGTCGGTGTTGACGGCGATGATCAGGTCCGAACCTTTCATGCCTTCCTGGTGCTCCGGCGCGCCGCTGATGCCCAGGGCGAGATAGAGCTTCGGCTTGACGGTCATCCCCGATTTGCCCACCTGACGCGTGGCGGGCAGCCAACCCTGGTCGACCACCGGCCGCGAGGCGCACACTGCGCCGCCCAATACCCCGGCCAACTGTTCGGCGAGTTCGACGTTCTCCTTCTGCTGAATCCCCCGGCCCACCGCCACCAGAATGTCCTGCTGCGTGATGTCGACGTCGCCGGCCTGGGGCAGGATGAATTGTTCGAAGCGGATGGGGCCGGGATCGACGGGCTTGGAGAGCGTTCGCGATTGGACCGCGCCCTTGCCGGTCTCGGCGGCCGGCCGGAAGCTGCCGGGGAGCACCATGAGGACGGCGGGCGAGGCGGCCACCCCGACCTCGGCCAGCATCTTCGCCCCGCAGAACGACGAGGTGACGACCAGTTCGCCGTTGCTGACCTCAATCGCCGTGGCGCCGGCGACCATCGGGGCCTTGAGCCTTGCGGCGAGCATCGGGGCCAGGTCCCAGCCGATCGACGTGGCGCCGATCAGCACGGCCCTCGGCCGCTCGGCCGCCACGATTTCCTCGATGGCCGCCAGGTAAGGGCCGGGGGCATAGGCGGCCAATTGCGGGTCGTCGATCAGCACGACGCGGTCGGCCGCCGCGAGTCGGCCCGCATAACGGGCGCCGTCGGCGCTGAGCACCAACGCCACCACCTCTCCGCCAGTCGCGGCGGTGATCGAGCGGGCCGCGGAAAGCAGTTCCAGGGCGACGTCGGCCAGGGCGTCGCGCTGCACTTCGGCCACAACGAGCACGTCTTGGACGCTCATTTCACCAGTCCTTTCTCTCGCAGGATCGCGGCGATTCGGGCAGCCACTTCGGTCTCCGAGCCGGCGAGCATTTCAGCCCGGGCCGCTGGGGCGGGCGGGTAGAGTCTGCGGATCGACACCAACGGTTCCGCGGCGGGCGCGGCGACCGCCTGCTCCTCGAACTGCGTGGATTTCATCGCCGCGCGGATCCGGCTCACCGGCACGTAGCGCGGGGCCTGCTCCGCGCCCAGGATGCCGAGCACCGCCGGAAGCCGGACCGAAAGTTGGGCCATGACCGCCCCGGGGAACTCCTTGCACACGACCACGGTCCCGCCGTTGGCGCCCGGCTTCACACCGCGGATCACGCCAACGTAAGGCAGGCCCAACTCCGAGGCCAACAGCGGGGCCAAGACCCCCTCCAGCTCGTTGTGGGCCTGGACGCCCGCCAGCACCAGATCGGCCCCGAGCGGCTTGATCGCTTCGGCCAGCATCGCGGCGGCGGCGGGCGGGTGGGGTGGATCCCCGTCGAGCGGGACCTTGACGATCCGATCGGCTCCCTTGGCCGCCGCGGCGTACAGCGTGTTGTCCACCTCGCCGAAATCCAGCGCCACGACCGTGACCTTGGCCCCGTGCGACTCCTTCAACAGGATCGCCTGCTCCAGGGCGTGATCGTCGGACTCGTTGACGATGAACGAGGCTGAGCCCAAATCCAGCGACGTGCCCGAGGAATCGACCTCGAGCGGCTCGATCAGGTCGGGGACCTGACGGATGACGACAACGATGTTCATGAAACGCTCCTTTCCCCCAGGTCCATCGATTGAGCCAACAACTCGATGATGTCGCGGACGATCACGCGGCCCTCCAAGCCGGTCACTTTGGCGGCGTCCTCGAAGCGGGCGAGTTCATAGGGGCAAGAGACGGCCAAGGTCCCGGCGCCCGTGTCCGCCGCCTGCCGAATCCTCTCGTCCGAAAGGCGATGTCCGCCGTGGGCCACGATGTGGCCGTCCAGCCACATCCCGCCGCCCCCGCCGCCGCAGCACAGGGCGTTGTCGCGGTTGCGGACCATTTCCACCAACTTCACGCCGGGGATCGCCTGGAGCAGGGCCCGCGGTTGATCGTAATACCCGCACCGCCGCCCCGCGCAGCAGTTGTCGTGGTAGGTCACCGTCGCCTCGACCGGCTTGATCAGAAGCGGCTTGATTTGCTCGAGGCGTTCCGCGAGGAAGGTGGTGTAGTGCTGGACGGGATACCAGGCGCCAAACCGCGGATAGTAGTTTTGCAGGGCCCGGAAGGCGTGCGGGTCGAGGACCACCAGCGTCTCGAACCGCTGGGCGTCCAGCAGCTTCCGGTTTTCCTCGACCAGGGTCTCGAACAACCCCTCCTCGCCGAACATCCGGTCGCACTCGCCGATCGCCTTCTCCTTGGTTCCCAACACTCCCCAGGAAACCCCGAGCGCGGTGAGGATTCGGGCGAACGCCCGGGTGACGCCGCGATTTCGGGGATAGTAGGACGGATAGCAGCCGACCAACCACAGCACGTCGACCGGGCGAGGCTCCTTGGAGAGATCCAACACGCGAACGTCCAGGTCCTTGGCCCAATCCAGGCGCTGCCGAGGAGACTTGCCCAGCGTGTTGCCGTACTTGAAAATGTTCTCGAACGTCTCCTGAAGCTCGGCCGGCGGTTGCAAGCCCTGTTGCATCGCCCGATCGCGAAGCGCCGGCCACAGGCCGTCGGTCAGTTCGATGTCGCGCGGGCAGCGATGGGAGCAGGTGTAGCAAGCCACGCACATCCACAACGCCGGGCTCGCAAGCACCTTGTCCAGATTCCCCGCCATCGTCTGAAGAATCAGCTTTCGCGGGGGAAACTCCATGACCTCGCCGAGCGGGCAACTCGCGGCGCACAACCCGCACTGCATGCAGCCCAGCGGCGACTTGCCTTCGCCCGACTTGGCCAATTTTTCGAGCAACTCGACGCCCTTCGGGGCTTCCGACGTAATCATCAGCGATCCTCCGGCTTTGGCGGCAGGCACGCCCCGGGGCGGCCGCCGCAGCCACGTCAGGCCTGCCAGCCCGACCGTCTGTCCAGTTGTCCGTCCACGCGACCGCTCCTTTCTAGCAACAGGCGTGCCAATCGATCCAAGGGCGAGGTAAATGGCGGCAAGCCTTGCCGCGAGAAAGACTTGCCGCAATTCGCCCGCGACCCTCGCGGCGCTTCCGCAAGAGCCAGTAGCGGAAATCCGTGCCCGGCGCCACGGATTTCCGTGGATCGACGCCCCGGCCGGGCCAAGCGGACCGTCTCCGTGAACGGCTTCCCTTGCGTATTCCAGGATCCTGGGCCAGCCTCTCGCCGCAGGCGGCATTCGAGAAGTCGCACGCCCCAAGACCGTGGGAACCCCAAGCCACGGGCGAGGCGCTTTGTCTGGTTTCGCGACGCATTAGCGCCGCCAACCAGGACCGATATCATGGTCGGTGGATTATGGTCAGTGGATTATGGTCAGTGGATTATGGTCAGTGGATTATGGTCAGTGGATTATGGTCAGTGGATTATGGTCAGTGGATTATGGTCAGTGGATTATGGTCAGTGGATTATGGTCAGTGGACCTATGGTCGTAACCGTTCACAGGCCGGGGACGGACTGGTTGTTCGGGGTGTTTGGGGCCGAAGAGCGTGCCTGCCCCTGACCGGCAAAGGGGAGAGTCCCGCTTTCCCGGACTTCGCCGCGAAAATCGGGACCGTCCCCGTGAACGGTTGCAAATCATCTCTGGAGAGGAGCGACGATGATGCGAGTCTCAGGGAAGCTTCTGATGGCGGCCGCCCTGTGGGTCGGCCAATTTACGCTGGCTCAAGATGCTTGGAAAGCCCTTGACGACGGGCGGTTCTCTTGGAAATGCAGCGGCCCGCTGATCGACGTCGGGCCCGGCAAGACAGCCCCCGATCCCCACGTTTCCATCAAGGACCCGACGTTCGTCTTTCACGACGGACGCTGGCACCTGTTCGCCACGTTGCGGATGAAGTCGGGCAAGGTGGACATCGAGTACCTGAGTTTTGCCGACTGGTCGGAGGCCCAATCCGTCCCGCGCCATATCTTGGCCATGCACGATCAGTACTACTGCGCCCCGCAGGTGTTCTATTTCACGCCGCACCGGAAGTGGTACTTGGTATATCAATTGGCCGACAAGACGCGCAAGCCCCCCTTCGGCCCGTGCTTCTCGACGACCGAAAACCTCGCCGATCCGAAGTCCTGGACCCGGCCGCGACCGATGGTCGCCAACGCCCCGGAGAAGCCGAAATGGCTCGACTTCTGGGTGATCTGCGACGACCAGAAGGCGCATCTGTTCTACACCTCGCTCGATGGCCACATGTGGCGCCGCGAGACCCGCAAGGCCGACTTCCCCTTCGGCTGGTCGGAGCCGCACCTGGCGATCCGCGCCGACATCTTCGAGGCCTCGCACACCTACAAGCTCAAGGGGCGCAAGCAATACCTCACGATCGTCGAGGCCCAGGCGGACCGCCGGCGATACTACAAGGCCTATCTGGCCGACCGCTTGGAGGGGCCGTGGCGGGGGCTGGCCGACACGCTCGCCAAGCCGTTCGCCGCGCACGGCAACGTGCAACAGGAGAACGAATGGACGACCAACATCAGCCACGGCGAGCTGGTCCGCGCGGGCGTCGACGAGACGATGGAAGTCGATCCCGCCGATCTCCGCTTCGTGTTCCAAGGGGCCAGCGACGCGGAATATCGCGGCCAAGGCTACGGCGGCATCCCGTGGCGCTTGGGGATGCTGGAAATGCTGCGATGAGCTATAATCTGGGAAGCGAGGTGAATCCGTATGAGTCAGGCGGAAGTCCAACGAATCCTTGAGATGATCGACCATCTGTCCGAGAGCGACCGGGAGTTATTGGAGCAACGGCTCGCGCAACGTGTCGAAACCGAGTGGTCCACGGAGGCTGAACAAGCCCGTCGACAAGCGAAGGCTCGCGGCATCAGTCAGGTCGCCATTGATGAGACGATCCGCAAACGCCGATACGGCGAATGAGAATCTTCTTTGACACGAACGTCTACGTTGCGGAAGCGTTGTTGGGCGAGTGGGCCGAAGCCATGATCTCGGCGACCGTCAGGGCCGCCTGGAGGATCTTCATCAGCGATGATGTTCTCGACGAGATTCAGCGAGTCTTGACGGATGACCTGGGGTTCTCCGCCCGGCTTGCGCGGTTGACCAGGCAGCGATGCGTGCGCCGTTCGATTTGCATCCGGGAGATTGCCTCGCGTCACGAAGTGCCTGGGGATCCGGCGGACAGCCCAATCCTTCGCGCGGCACTTGCCGCCAGCGCCGACTATCTCGTGACAAACGACCAACACCTGTTGGAACTCGATCCCTACGAGGGCCTGAGGATCATTTCGATGAGCGCATACCATGAGCTTCTGAAGAATGAAGGCCTGATTCCCTGAGCGTAGCCGTTCACGGCGACTGCCCCGCTTTTCGCGGCGAAGTCCGAGAAAATGGGATTGTCCCGAATGGCACTGTCGTGAGGCTCTTGAGGCGCCAGACAGTTGCAGGGCGCTCCGGGTGACCACCGTTTGGGTTTAACAATCGCGCTGGTCCGCGCGGGCGTCGACGAAACGATAAAAGTCCATCCCGCCGATTTCCGCTTCGTGTTCCAAGGGGTCAGCGACGCGGAATATCGCGGCCAAGGCTATGGCGGCATCCCGTGGCGCTTGGGGATGTTGGAACGGCGATGAATGAATTCCCGGACCACTCTCGCGACGGTATAATACTATTGTCTTGGGTTGGATGGCGCCGCCTTTCCCACGAGGCGAGATGAGTCGACCAAGAAGACTTGCGGCAACGAGAGTTCGCCAGCTTCTCGATTGGCGATGCCCCATGACGAACCGATGCCTTGCCGGGAGGCGATAAACCATGACTTTTCCTGTTGTTGTCGTGCCCTGCGAAGGGCAGTTTGCGGCGACTTTGCTCGGGGCTCCCGATGTCCGTGGGGTCGGCGCGACGCGGGAGCAAGCGGTCGAAGCCCTGAAGTCCCAGATCGCTGAACGCATGGAGCGCGGCGAGTTGATCTCGTTGGAGGTGGGGCCGGATGGAATCAGCGATCTCGCGGGGAGGTATGCCAACGATCCCAGCCTCCGCGAGATCTGCGCGGAGGCCTACCGCGAACGTGACGCCGAGATGGCGAGATGATCGCCTTCGATACGGATGTGTTCACCGAGATTCTATCGGGCCATCGCCGTTTCCTCGAGCGTGCGGCGGCCATTCCGCCAGGAGCGAAGTTCATTCCGATCGGCGTCGCGGAAGAGATCATCCGTGGAAGGTTGAACTTGATTCGCCGAGCCGAGATGGGCCGCGCGCGGATCAGCATTACGCGTGCTTACGAGGAGTTCGTGAAATCGCTGCACGATTTTCAACGTCTCAGGATGCTTCCTTACACGCCTGGCGCCGATGCCCTCTTCCAGCAATGGCGCGACCAAAAGGTGCGTGTCTCGACCCATGATCTGCGAATCGCGGCCATTTGCGTGGCTCATTCGGCCACCCTGGTTTCCCGCAATCGCCGGGACTTCGACCGCCTACCGGGATTGTCCGTCGAATACTGGGATTAGTTCGCAACGGGGATTCGAACGCGAGGATGAAACGCTCACGCTTTCTGAGTTGCGCGTGGGGGGTGGCTTTGGCGTGCAGCTCCTGGCCGACGCAGGGGGGCGAGTCCGGCAAGTCGCCTCCGTTGCCGTCGCCGTTTCAGAAATTGCTCCCCTTGCACGCCCGCCTGGGCCAGCCAGCGCCGGGGGACTGGCTGGCGGAACATCCGGAGCCGGGGCAGACCTATTGGCAGTACGTGCGGTCCAATCCCGTGCGCCCGGACCGAAAACGGCGGACGATCTACGTCCAACCGCTGGGCGAGTTCACCGGCGCCCAGCGCAAGGTGGTCGGCTTGACGTGCGAGTACCTGCACCACTACTTCAACCTGCCGGTGCGGATGCGCGACCCGTTGCCTTTGACGCTCATCCCGGCATCGGCCCGGCGAACGCATCCTGCGTGGAAGGTCGATCAGATCCTCTCCACCTACGTGCTTGAAGGCGTGCTTGCCCCGCGCCTGCCTGCCGACGCCGTGGCGTATCTTGCGTTCACGCCCGCCGATCTTTGGCCGGGCGAGGGGTGGAATTTCGTGTTCGGGCAGGCGTCGCTTTCGGAGCGGGTCGGGGTGTGGTCGTTCTACCGTTTCGGCGATCCCGACGCGAGCGAGGCGGCCTTCAAGCTCTGCCTGCTCCGCACCCTGAAGCTGGCCACGCACGAGACCGGACACATGTTCTCCATGGCCCATTGCACGTTGTTCGAGTGCAACATGGGCGCCAGCAACCATCTGGAAGAGGCCGACCGCCGCCCCTCGTGGCTCTGCCCGCAGTGCCTTGCCAAACTGTGCTGGGCCACGAGCGCCGACCCCCGCGAGCACTTCCAACGCCTGGCGGCGTTTGCGAAGGCGCAAGGATTCGCGAAGGAACAGGCGTTCTACGAAAAATCGCTGGCGATGATGGGAGAGAAGTAGGTGGCGCCGCCACGCCCCCATGGTTGACCAACGCCGCCGGCGCGACCAGAATAAAGCCTGCCTCAGGGATGCTCCGAATGGGTCCTTGCCGAAGGGGTTCCACGGATATGCCCACGACTGGGCTTCGCACAAATCTCGGGTGTTGGGTGGTGGCGGGAATGCTGGCTGGGTTCGGCGGACCGGCGTGGTCGGCCGAGCCGGTCGCCATGCGGATCGGCAGCTTCACGGTGGCCCCCGCCCATACGCCGCTCGCCGTGGTCACGTTGCGGAACGCGTCGAACGAGCCGTTCCAAGGAAAACTCCGCGTGCGGGGGCCCGAGGGATGGGGCATCGTCCCCGACGAAATCGAGGTGACCCTGGCGGCGGGGGCGACCGTGCGCGCGGCGTTCACGGTCCAGCGGGGCACGATCGTCGAGGCCAATTCCTATCCGCTGGAAGCCACGCTGACCGGAGGTGGGAAGACCATCGTTCACCAACAGAACGTGGTCTGCGCCAGCGCCCCGTATTTCCGTCCCAAGATCGACGGGAAACTCGATGATTGGAAGGACGCCATCCCGGTAACGTTCCAAAGCGGCGGCAAGAAGACCGTCATCAGCACCTATTGGAACCGTAAGCAGTTCGCTCTTCTGGCGGCAGTGGAAGAGGACAAGCTCGTGCCGTGGCGAGCCGATGCGCCCAGCGAGCCTTGCGACGCGATCCAACTGGCGATCTCGCCCGACGACAAGCCGACCGCCGCGTCGCCCGATCAGCCCGCGGGCCGGTACGAATTCCTGCTCGTCGCCACCGGAATCGCCCAGGACGGCCGATGGCAAGGCAAGTGCTTCCAGCTTGCCGACCCGGCGACGAAGCTCGGCGCTACGCAGGCTCTCCGCGACCTCGCGCCGCTGGCGGCCGATCAAGCAGAGGTGGCAATCACGCGCAAGGGCACGGTGACGTACTACGAGTGCGCGATCCCGCTGAAGTTGCTGTCCGAGCTTCGCGCAAGCGAGGGGCGCGAGTTTTGCTTCTCGGTGCTCGTCCACGACCCGGACGGAACGGGCATCCGCGACTGGGGCCACGCCGCCGGACTCTGGCCCAGCGACCGCAACCGCCTGGCGTGGAGCCTTTGGCCGGGGGCGCGTTGGGGCCAAGAGCCGCCGTTCGACAACAAGACGCCCTGGGGGATGTGCAGTTCGAAATACTAGCCCTTTGGAGTGCGGTGGTTCATCGCCGCTTTCCTCGTTCGACGGACCGTACTCTTGACGGCTCTTGAGGAGTTCCCAGCCATGACTCGGTCGCAGACTTCGATCCGGTTCCTGCCGCTAGTTTTTGCGTCATTCCTCGGCACTGCGCCATTCCAAGCCCAAGCGGCCGACGACGCCTGGTCCAGTGCGCCGGCCGTCTCGGGCGGGGCGATGCAGTTCCGCGTGGCCTCGGCCAGCGACGAGGATCCCGTCGCTGCCGGCAAAGCCGCCGCCGTGGCGCTCCAGAAGGCCATGGGCGGCGCGCCGCTTCGGGCCGTGATCGTCTCCGAATGCTTCGAAGACAAGGAAAACAAAGAAAAGCTCATCGAGGGCCTCACGGCCGTCTTGCCCAGGGAGATCCTCGTCGGCAGCGCAACGTACGGTTCCTTCACCCAATCGGGGGCCAGCGACGCCGATTCGGTCTGCCTGCTGGGCATCGGCGGCGAGGGCATCTCCGTCTCCGCCGGTCTGGTCACATCGCTGGGAACGGCCCGGCTGACTTTCGAGCAGCATCGCGAGGAGATCGAGAAACGGCTCCAGCAGGCGGGGGCGTCGTTGGCCGGCAAGCTGCGGCGCAGTCCGCAGGACCGGTTGGCGATCCTGCTGGCCGACGCCCACGCGCCGAAAAACCAGCCGCTGGTCGAGGGATTGCAGCAGGTCCTGGGCAAGCAGTTCCCGATCACCGGCGGGTGCGCGAACAAGAACGCGGGCCAGACGTTCGTCTGCTTCCAAGGCAAGCTGCACGAGGACAGCGCGGTCGCCGTGATGCTTTCCGGCGATTTCGCTGTGGGTCTGGCCGGCCGCCAGGCCAAGGAGAACGAGAAAGTGATCAGCACCGCCCGGCAAAGCGCGGCCGAGGCCCTTGCCGGCGTCAAGGGGCGGCCGATCGCCGCCATGGCCTTCGACTGCGCCGGGCGCAAAGGCAAACTGAAACGCATCGAGGATGAATTGGCGGCCGTCCAAGAGTCGATCGGCAAGGAGTTGCCGCTGTTTGGCTGCTACTGCGCCGGCGAAATGGGCCCGGTGGACACCGCGGATAAGAAGCCTGATGCACTGAGCGGCGGCGCCGGCTGGCACATCATGTTCACGGTGATTGGGAGATGAAGGATGAACGATCCTTCCTCCCCACTCCCGTACGACGCGAGAGAAAACGGCGTTCTCAGATCCACCATAAGGAGCAACCCCGATGAGCGTTAAACCGACACGACGTAGTTTCCTGGGCGCTTCCGCGGCCGCGGCGGCCGCGACCTGGACCGGCGGACGCCCGTATGCGGCCGGGGCGGCGGCTTCTCCCGGGCCCAACGAGATGATTCAGATGGCCCTGATCGGATGCGGCGGCGAGGGCAACGCGGTGATGGCCGGCCACATGCGTTGGCCCGAGGTCCGCATGGTGGCCGTGTGCGACGTGAATTCCAGCCGCATGGCGGCGGCGAGGCAGCACGCGGGCGGGGAAAAAGTTCTGGCCTACGGCGACTACCGCAAGCTGCTGGAAAACAAAGACATCGACGCCGTGATCGTGGCCACCAACGGACATTGGCACGTGCTTCCCACGATCCACGCGTGCCAGGCCGGCAAGGACGTGTACGTCGAGAAGCCGCTGGGCACGTCGATTGGCGAGGGCCGCGCCGCCGTCCGCGCGGCCCGAAAGTACCAGCGCATCGTGCAGCTCGGCACGCAGCAGCGAAGTTGGCCGCATTACCAGAAGGCAGCCGAGGTGATCCAGTCCGGCCGGCTGGGAGAGATCTCCGAGGTCAAGGTCTGGGACATGGACTACCTGTACCCAGGCTTCGGCGATCCCCCCGACTGCGACCCGCCGCCTGAGCTCGACTGGGATTTCTGGGTGGGGCCCTCGCCCAAGGCGCCTTACAATCCGAACCGCTATGCCCACCATTACTGGTTCTTCGACTACGGGGGCGGGTGGCAATTGGATTGGGCCGTGCACCACTATGACATCGTGCACTGGTGCCTGGGCGTGAAGGCCCCGATTTCCGCCGCGGCCATGGGCGGGTTCTATGCCTTTGAGAAGACCAACACCCAGTGGCCCGACACGTTCAGCGGGATTTGCGAGTACCCGCCCGGCCCCGTGGCCAAGAAAGGTTTCGTGCTCCAGTACACCTTCCGGGGCGCGTGCCGCCGCGAGCAGATCTCGCACGGCAAGTGCTTCTTCGGCAGCGAGGCCTCGCTGCTCCTCTCGCGGAGCGGCTACACAATTACTCCGGAACGCGACCGCAAGGGCAAGAAGCTGGAGAAGGAGGAAACCGTCGGCAACGCCTTCACCAAGGACGTCCACATCGAGAGCCTCAAGGCCCACGCCCGGGTGTTTCTCGACAGCATCCGTTCTCGCAAGCTGCCGCCGGCCGACGTCGAGGTTGGCCACTACGCCACCAACCCCGGCCACCTGATGAACATCGCCTGGCGCGTCGGCCGCAAAATCCGCTGGGACGCGGACAAGGAGGAAGTGATCGGCGACGCGGAAGCCAACGCCCTGGTGACCAAGAAGTATCGCGAGCCGTGGAGACTCGAGATCTAGCGGGTTGGGAAACGAGGGCGCGTCGGCGGAGGCAGGCATGTTGCGGTGGATGCGGGCGTTCTTCTGGTGCCTCCAGCGAACCGTGCTTGGCCTGCGGTATTCGGTGCGCGTCGAGGGGCTGGACCAGCTTCGGGACCTCTCCGGCCCGACCTTGGTGATGCCGAACCATCCAGGCTACATTGATCCGCCGCTCGTGGTCAGCCATGTCGTCTTCGGCGAGAGGGTGCGGCCGATGGTCGCGGCCTCCATGTACCGCCATCCTCTGCTTCACCCCTTCATGCGCCTTGTCGAGGCCCTGGAGGTGCCCGATCTGAGCGAACACAGCCGCGACGCCCGCCAGCGCACCCTGGCGATGATCGACGCGGTGGTCGCCGGCCTGGAACGGGGCGAAAGCTACTTGATCTATCCGTCGGGCCGGGCCCAGCGAAGCGGGCTGGAGGTGGTGGGCGCGTCCCGCGCGGTGTACGACATTCTTCAGCGGTTTCCTCGCGCCCACGTGGTCCTCGTCCGCACCCGCGGCGTTTGGGGAAGCTCCTTCAGCTATGCCCGGACCGGCAAGCCGCCGCGTTTGGGCCGATGCCTGGCCCGCGGCCTCGGGTTGCTGCTGGCGAACCTGGTGGTGTTTGCCCCGCGGCGGCGCGTGACCATGACCGTGGAACTGGCCGACCACGCCCGCCTGGCCAGCATGAGCCGCGAGGAACTCAATCGCTATCTCGAGCAGTGGTACAACCGGCCGGGGCCCGAAGAGCCGACGTTCGTGCCGGCCCATTTTCTTTTCGGCCCACGCCGTTTCGAGTTTCCTCGGCGGGAGAGTGGAGAAGCGATCGACGACGGCCGGATCGCGCCCGCCACCAAGGCCGCCGTCCGGGAGCTGGTCGAGGAACGCCTCGGACGGCCGCTAACCGAGGAGGAAGGCCAGGCGAGGACGCTGCTGGAACAAATCGGCCTGGACAGCCTGGCGCGCATGGAAGTGGCCCTGGCCGTCGAGGATCGATTCGGCTTTCGGTCGGATCGGGTGCCGGAGACGCTGGGCGAGTTGTGGACCCTGGCCGAGGGTCTGCTGGGAGATCGCGCCGGCAGGCCGGACCGGCCTCCGCCGCTCTGGGAGCGTCCGCCCAGCGACCCTCGGCCCCACGAAATCCTCGCCGAAACGCTCGCCGAGGCCTTCGTGCGCCGCGCCTTGCGCCAAAGGGACGATCCGGCCGCGGCGGACGACTTGTCGGGGGTGTTGAGCTACCGCCGCTTGCTGGTGGCGAGCTGGCTGTTGGCGGAGAAATTTCGCGAGTTGCCGGGCGAGGCGGTGGGCGTGATGCTGCCGGCCTCGGTGGCGGCCGACGTGGTGTTTTTCGGGCTGCATCTGGCGGGCAAGCTGCCGGCGATGCTGAATTGGACCACGGGCCCGGCCAACCTCGCCCACGCCGTGAGAATCCTGGGCATCACGCGGGTGATCACGGCGCGCCGGCTCATCGACCGTTTGGGCATCGAGGTGGCCGGGGCCGAGTACGTCTTTCTGGAGGACGTCCGCCCCGGAATCAGCAAGTTCGCCGCCCTTGGCGCGCTCGTGTCCACGTACCTGCTGCCGGGGAGATTCCTTCGCCGCCTGCCCCGACAAAATGTCGACGATCCCGCCGTGGTGCTCTTCACGTCCGGTTCGGAAAGCGCCCCGAAGGCCGTGCCCCTGAGCCATCGCAACCTGGTCGTCAACATGAGGGCGGCCCTTGCCGCTTTGGGAACCCAGCGGTCGGACAGGCTGCTTGGCTTTCTGCCGCCGTTTCACAGCTTCGGATTGACGGCCAACCTGGCCGTCTCGGTGCTGGCCGGGATTCCGGTGGTCCACTATCCCGATCCCACCAACGCCGCGGGCCTGGTGCAGACCGTCGCGAGGTACCGCACGACGATCCTCGTCGCCACGCCGACGTTCCTCAGCTACATGTGCGGCCTGGCCTCGCGCGATGACCTGAAGTCGCTGCGAGTCATCGTGACCGGCGCGGAAAAATGCCCGGAAAGCCTGTTCGCCAAGGCCGCCCAGTTGGCGCCGGGGGCCGTCATTCTGGAGGGCTACGGCATTACGGAGTGCTCGCCGATCGTCTCGGGCAACCGGCCGAACCGCTCGAAGCGGGGCACGGTGGGCTTGCCGGTCGATGGCGTCGAGGTCTGCGTGGTCGATCCCCAAACCTACGAGCCGCTCCCCGCGAACACCACGGGGATGCTTCTGGTGAGCGGGCCGTCGGTGTTTCGCGGCTATCTGGCCTACGAGGGCCCGGAACCGTTTGTCGAGCGCGAAGGGAAGCGGTGGTACGTGACCGGGGATCTGGTCCGGATCGACGAGGAAGGGTTCATTCGCTTCGAGGGTCGCCTGAAGCGCTTTTTGAAGGCGGCTGGCGAAATGATCTCGCTGCCGGCGCTGGAGGAACCCTTCGCGCGCCTCTACCCGCCGGGGGACAACGGGCCGCAAGTGGCCGTCGAGGGGATCGAAACGCCCGGCGGGCGGCGGATCGCCCTGTTCACGACACGGGAAATCTCCCTTCGCGAGGCGAACGCGATCCTGGCCGACGCCGGTTTCCGAGGCGTGATGCGCCTGGACGAAATCATCCGGTTGGAGCCGATTCCCGTGCTTGGCACGGGCAAGACCGACTACAAGGTCCTTCGCAAGATGCTGGCCGATCGAGCGGCCCCGGGGGCGGCATGAGCGACGTGATGATCCTCTTGACGATCGGCGAGACGATTTGGGTCGTCGCGCTGTCCGTGTGGATCATCCTCGAGCGGCGGTCGCCGGCGGCCACGTTGGCGTGGATCTTCGCGCTCGCCTTCGTGCCTCTGTTGGGCATCGGGATCTACTGGCTGATCGGGCCGCGGCGCCTCACTCGCAAGCGGCGCCGCTACAAGCTAGCCCGCTCCCGCGTGCGCGAGGCGGCCGCCGCCAGCCGCGCCGCTCCGCCGCATTTTCTCAAACCGAGCGAGGACGCCAGCGTGCGGCAGTTGATGCAATTGGTGGAGCGGTCGGGCGAGGCGCCGCCCCTGCGGTGCCGTTCGTTGGAAATGTTCTCCTCCGGCGACGCCTATTTCGCAAGCATCGAGAAGGCCATGGCCGAGGCCCGCCATCATATCCATCTGGAATTCTACATCTTTCTTCCGGACCGGGTGGGGACGCGGTGGCGCGATCTGCTTTGCGAAAAGGCGCGGGACGGCGTCCAAGTGCGGCTGCTGGTGGACGCGATCGGCTCCGACCGTCTGGGCCGCCGGTTTCTCAAGCCGCTGCGGGAAAGCGGGGCGGAGGTTGCCCGCTTCAACCCGATCACCCTGGCCCGGTTGTGGCCCAGCCTGATCAATTTCCGCACGCATCGCAAGATCGCGGTGTGCGACGGTCGGGTGGGGTTCACCGGCGGCAGCAACGTGTGCGAGTGGCACAGCGAGTCGCTGGCCGGGCCCGGCGCATGGCGCGACACGAACGTGAGGATCGAGGGCGTGCCCGTGCTTTGGCTCCAGACCGTGTTCCTGGAGGATTGGCTGTTCGCCACCGGCAAGGCCCCGTCGGACGATGCGTTCTTTCCCGCGGAAAAAATCGCCGCCGGCGGCCCTTGCGTGCAGATTGCCGCGTCGGGTCCGGATCACGACCTCTACGCGATCCATAAGTTCTATTTCTCGGCGATCGCCGCGGCGCGGCACCGCGTCTTCGCGACGACCCCCTACTTCGTCCCCGACGAGTCGATCTTCTCGGCCCTCGTGGGGGCCGCGTTGCGCGGGGTGGACGTCCGCCTGCTGGTCCCCAAGCGTGGCGACCACCGGCTGGTCGCCGCGGCCGCTCGCTCGTATTACGACGACCTGGCCCGGGCCGGCGTGGCGATTTACGAATACGGGCCGCCGATGCTGCACGCCAAGACCCTGGTGGTCGATCACCAGGTGGCCGTGATCGGCACGGCGAACATGGACAACCGCAGCTTCCGCCTGAACTTCGAAATCATGGCCGCCGTATACGATCCAGACACGGCCAACCGGCTGGCGGCCCTGTTCGAGGAAGACCTGGCCAAGGCCACAAAGTACAGCCTGCGCGAGGCCCGAAAAGCCCCCTTCCCAGTTCGCATGGCCGAATCCACGGCCAGACTTTTCTCTCCCTTGCTTTGAACGGTCGCGGGAGCGACGCCATGAAGACGATCATCGCCATCATCCAGCCCACGAAGCTCCGAGCGGTCCACGAGGCCCTGCAAAAAATCGAAGTCACCCGCATGACGATCTGCGACGCGCAGGGCTTCGGCCGGCAGCGCGGGCGGACGGAACTCTACCGCGGCAACGAATACACGGCCACGCTGCTCCGCAAGGTCGCCCTGGAGATTGTGGTCAACGACGACTTTCTCGATCGCACCGTGGAAACGATCATGAACGTCGCCCGCACGGGCCCCGAGGGCAGCATCGGCGACGGCAAGATCTTCGTGCTTCCGACGGAAGAGGCGATCCAAATCAACGACGGCTTCCGCGGCCCGGGGGCGGTCTGAGAAACCATCCCCAAACGGGGACGGCGCCCCCTCACCGGGCCGTCGGGCAACCGTGTGCCTGTCTTCGGATGCGAAATCTGCTGCAAGGCTGCAAGGCGGACGCGGCGACCGATCGGGTCCCGCGCCGCTCCGCCCCATCGCGAAGGTCCGCGCTGGCGGTTTATTGCGGGGCGTTGATCTGCGGCGGGGCGTTGATCTGCGGCGGGGCGTTGGACGGCGGGGCCATGCGGTCGGGGGGAGTCACCCTGACGGTCACCGGATTGGCGGCCGCCCCGTCGCCCCGGACGATGACCAGATCGGCGACGGTGGCCTCGGCCAAAGGCAGGTCGGGCATCCGCAGCCGCACGCCGAGGTCGTACCAGCCGAGCACCTCGGCCTCCATCTCGATATTGCCAAGGTGGAGGATCGCCTTGCCAGGCTCCGGCCCAAAGCCCTCGCCCGCCACCACCAACTCGCCGCCGGCCGGAACGGACTTCGGATCGGTTTCGAAGGCGGCGGGATCGACCGGCAGGGCCTCGGCGATCGGCAGCTTCGCGCCGTTGTTGGCAAGGTTCGCGTCGCGAATCTCGCGGTTGGCGTCCACCAGCACGTGCAAGAAGGCGAACGGCGGCTTATCGTCGGCCCCCGCCGCCCCGGTCTCCAGGAACGGCAAGCGAAGATCGATCGACTGCGTGGCCCCGGCCTCGATCGATGTCACGCGAACCGCGGCCTGCGGCGCCTTGGGATCCAGGTGTTCGCCAGGCGTGACGAAAAGCCGCACGTCGAAGGGCCGCGTGACGGCCTGCTGGCTGTTGTTCCGCACCCACACGCGATAGCGCGGTCCGAGTTTCTCGTCGGGATGGCCTGGGTCCACGAACCGCACGGCCAGGAGTTGCAGATCGAACTGTTCCTCGGGAACCACCGGACGCTGGACCTCGACCCATGTGCCCGCCGCGACCTCGGGCAGCGGGGTCCAGACCGGGACGCTCCACACCACCCAGGGCTCGACGACCACCACGCACCGCACCGGCCGGCACCAGATCGGCCGAGGGTCCCACCAGGGACGGCAGTGATAGTGCCAACTCCAATGCACCCACGGCCCCCACCGCGGGTACCACCACACGCCCCAATACCAGACCGGACTGAACCAGCACCGATACTCAAAGCAGTGCCGGTGGTAGAGGGGGCTTACCCAGCCGCGATGGCGGAACTCCGGATGGCCATGGAAAGGGCGGGCGCCGTAAACGTTGGTCACCTGGGTCACGTTGGTGATGTTCGTGACATGGACGCCGCCGGGGCGGGGTTGGTGCAAGGCCATGCGCCGGGCCACGTCGCCGTGCTGGGCCAGGCGGTATTGCTCGGCCAGGTTCAGCTTCTGTCCGACCGCGCCGCGGGCCAAGGCGTCGAAGTCGCCCCGCTTCACGCGATCGGGGAATCGAACGTTCGACGGGTCTTGGGCCGGCTTATTCTGAGGCCCCCTCGCCCCCTGCGGCGACGCAATCTTCATGCCCGATTTCGTCCCGCCTTCCGGCTTCGGTCCATACGGCTTCGGGGCCATGTCCGGGAGCCGGTCGCGAGGGAAAGGCATTTTGCCTGGCGAGCCGGAGACTCCATCACCCGACTTCACCTGCCCATCGGGCGGCTTCGCTTTGCCCTTGGCTGTTTCCGGCATCTTGGGTTTGCCGCCTGGAACGTCGGGAATCCGTTTGCGAATCTCTGTGATGTCGGGCCGATCGACCGACGGCTTGACCGCCCCAGGCTTGGCGATCGGTTCGCGCGAGGCCGCGTCGCCGGAACCGCCTTTGCGTGTCGGAATCGTCCCCGCCGGCTTCGCCCCCGGCGTCTCGGAAACGCGGCGGCCGAGATCCGCTGGCTTCGCGCGGTCACCGATCCCCTTGGGGCCTTCGGCCGCCACGGTCGGGCCCGACTTCGCGACTCCTGTGTCGGGGATGCGTTTGGGTGGATTGGAAAGCCAGGGGCGGTCGGCGTCCCGTTTCGTGGTCGGCGCTCCCTTGGTTTCGCCGCCTTGCCTCGGCTGGTTGACGCCCGCAGGATTGCTGGGGCCGGCTTGGGCCACCTGCGGCGAGGGAATGCGGCGTTGAATCTCGCTCATACTCGGTCGATCGGGGGACGCCATCGGCGCGCTGGCCGGTGTGGAATCTCGAGCGATGGGAACCGCGGGCCTGCTGGGAACCACGCCGCCAGTGCCCCGCGCCGGGCTGGCTGGCGACGGTGGCGTGGAAAGACCGCTTGAAGGTTCGCGGGTCAGGCTTCTCAAGGTGGATTGGGGGGAACTTGTCGGGCCGATGCCCGCAGATGGCGCCGATGGTTGTGTCGGCGATCGAATGGCGGACGGTCCCACCCCCGTCCCGCGAGCGGGACTGGATCTGAGGCCCGACGCCGCTGAGCCGCTCCACGAGAAATCAACGCCCGGTGAGGATCGGACGCCGGACGAAGCCCGGCCCGCAACCCCGGCTCCTCCTTGATTCCTCAACAATCGGCCGCCGGAGTCGTCGGCGCTGCTGGGGCCGCCGAAAGATCGGCCGCCGCTGTCGGAACGGGCGGCTCGTTGCGCGGGCGCGGACGTCGTGGCGATTGCCAACAGGACGCTCGCCCCCACCGCGGTCCAAAGTCTTATCCAGCCGTGGCCGTGCGAAAGCAGTTCTCGGGTGCTCATGGTTCATCCCCGTGTCTGGCGGCTGGCTTGCAGTCAGTTCAGCGCGCCGGTGTTGATCAGCCGAAAGCAAAGTCGCTCCAAAGCAGCGACCAGCCCACGGAGTCTCGGTCGTCCGACGCGCGACCGTTCACCAGGAATGTAGCGATTCTCCCGGCGAAGTCCGCGAGAATGGCGATGTCCCTTTTGGCGGCGCCGCGTATCGGGCCGAAACCACCTTGCGCCTCGTTTGCAACCATTATACCGAAACCCACCCATTTCACGACGACGAATTCGGCGCCGCGTTAACTCATGAAACGGCAATCCTTTAAGGCGGCGAAGCGGGCAGGATCGGGAAGACGGGGACCGGGAACGGACCACCCTCGCGCCATCATTGTGATTCTGTTGATGTCATGCGGATACAGGGGATCCTCCAGCAATAACACGATTGGCCAAAACCTGTCTAGCCTATGGCGGGATGGGCGTGGAACCGTCTTCTTTGGAGGCCGATGGAGCCCGTCAAAGATGCAGGAAGCGGCTCTACTCCCGTGATTGAGGGGAGTGAGCCGGAATTGGAATCATTGTTACGAGCCTGTCCCGAGGCTTTTTCGAGGGCGAGGTGTGCGGGTTGGCGGCGCACCTTCCCTTCTCATGATGAGCGGCATCCCCTATATTGATGGAGAGCTTTGAAAAGACGAGGGGCGGCCGGGGGTGTTGACGCGAAATGCGGCGGGCGCCCAGCAGCGCAATATTCGAAAGCGGGGAGAGTCCCCGCTTGGGGACGGATAGTCAGTAAATTTTGCTTGAAGACATGGGTGGAGAAACGTTGGATCACTGGAAACAATTGGCCGAGGAGTTGGGTGCGGAAATCCCGCCGGAAGAGCCCGAGCGACCGGCAACCGCCGGGGACGGAGAGGGGGGCGATGCGTCGCGGGTGGAAAACGCCGCGGCAAGCGAGCCGCTCGCTACGCCGCCGGCCAAGGCCACTTTGCCGCCTCGGCCCGCGCCGCCTCGTCGAACCGCGAGCGACTGGTCGCGTTTGGCCGAGGAGCTAGGCATTGAGGTTCCGCCGGAACCCGAGCCTGAGCCCACGCCGGTCGCCGAAACGGTCGCCACCGAGGACAAGGCTGCGCCGCGTTTCGATGACCTGCCGCCGCGGCGGAGCGTGGGAGGGGAGCCGGAGCCGCGGCGCGAGGAATCGCGCCGGCGGCCGGAGGAGAGAGATCGGGAGGAGGACCGCGGAGGACACCGCCGTCGCCGCCGACGGCGTCGGCCTTCCGAGGATGCCGAGGGACGTCCCCTGGAACCCGCGGCGAAATCCGAGTCGCTCGTCGAGGACGAGGATCAGGATCTCGCCTTCGACGACGAGGAGTTGATGCTGCCCGAAGCGGAGCCCAGCGAATCCGACGAGGCGGACGAGTTCGTCGGGGAGGCGGAATCGGTCGATACGGCGGCCGTCGAGGCGCCGGATCAGCGCCGCGAGGGAGACGGCGGTCGAGGTCGCGGCAAGCGGCGTCGGCGACGCAAGAGCGCGGCCGCGCGACGCCAGTCGCCTGCGTCCGCCAGCGATCTGAAGGAGTCGCCCCCGGAGCGCGCCGGCGACGCCGCGCCAGCCACGCCCGAACGGGCTTCCTCGGAATCCCTGGAGGACGAGCTGGACACGGACGACGCGGAGTTCGACGACGAGGAAGCGGGACACGACGTCGACAAGTCGTTGCACCGAGCGATCCCATCGTGGTACGAGGCGGTGAACCTCGTGGTCTCGGCGAATTTGGAATCGCGGGCCAAGAACCCGGACCGGAAGGGCTCAGGGCGGCCGCGCGGCGGGCAGGATCGGCGAGGCCGCGACCGAAACAGGCCCAACTCCTGACGGATTCGATGGTTCGCAACGTGTCGGCCTCGTCCCTGCCGTTCGTTGCGGATTCCCACGCGCGTTCTTGCCTCGATGCTCCTGTCGATTTGGGAGGCCTTTGATCCTCCGGCCGTTTCGGAGTTCTCCTGCCGGTTCTTGCCTCACGGGGATAGGCCGCCATGCACAAGCGATTTCATCTGGGCGATCTGGAGGCGCTTCGCGCGGAATTGGCGTCGCTGGGCGTCTCGTTGCCGATTTCGGAGGACGTGTCCGTCCTGGGAGCGCCGCTAGCCATCGGACGCCTTACCGCGCCGAATCGCTTGCTGGTCCAGCCCATGGAAGGGTTCGACTCCGCGCCCGACGGTTCGCCCGGACCGCTCAGCTTCCGCCGCTACACGCGCTTCGCCGAAGGGGGTTCGGGCACGATCTGGTTCGAGGCCACGGCGGTGCTCCACGAGGCCCGGTCCAATCCCCACCAGCTTGTGCTGCACGCCGGCAGCGTCAACGAGTTCCGCCGTCTGGTGGCGGCGACGCGTCGGGCCGCGCGCGAGGCGTTCGGGCACGAAATCATCGCCCTGGTCCAGTTGACGCACTCGGGCCGCTACAGCAAACCCGACGGCATTCCACGGCCGATGATCGCCCACCGCAGCCCCGTGCTGGACCCCAAACACCGGCTCCCCCCCGATTACCCGCTGGTCTCCGACGACTACCTCGACCGCCTTCAGGACGTCTACGTCGAGGCGGCCCGACTCGCCAGCGAAGCCGGTTTCGACGGGGTGGACGTGAAGGCGTGCCATCGGTATCTGGTTTCCGAACTCCTGGCCTCGCATACGCGCGAGGGGAAGTACGGCGAAAGCCTGGAGAACCGTTGGCGGTTTTTGCGGGAAACCGTGGCCAAGATCCGCGATCGTCTTCCGGACCTGCTGGTGACCACGCGAATCAACGTGTTCGATGCGATTCCCTACCCGTATGGATTCGGCGTCAGCCGCGATGAACCCATGCGGCCCGATCTCACCGAACCCCTGGAAGTGGTCCGCGGACTTCGCGACTTGGGGATGGTCTTGGTCAATGTGACGGTCGGCAACCCCTACTACAACCCGCACTTTGGCCGCCCTTACGATCGACCCATTGCCGGCGTGGGCGTGCCCGACGAACATCCCTTGGAAGGCGTCGCCCGGCTGGCCGAGCTGACGCGGGCGATGCAGCAGGGGCTGCCGGGCCTGCCGGTGGTGGCGACGGGCTATAGCTGGCTGCGTCACCTGATGCCTTACGTGGCGGCGGGGCTGGTCGAGCAGGGGTGGGCCGCGCTGGTCGGCCAGGGCCGCATGGCCTTCGCCTATCCCGACGCCGCGCGCGACATCCTCCGCACCGGCCGCATGGACCCGGCCAAGACGTGCATCACATGTTCGGGGTGTTCGCAAATCATGCGGGACGGGACGATGACCGGGTGTGTCGTCCGCGACCGCGACATCTACGCGGAGCAATACAAGCTGGGCCGCCGTTACGCGATCGACCGGCTACAAGAGGCCGCCCGGCGGTGCCAGGACTGCGCGTTTCCCACCTGCTCGGCCAACTGCCCGGCCCGCGTCGACGTCCCAGCCTTTGTCCGGGCCTTTGCCGAGGGGCGGATCCAGGAGGCCTACGACGTTTTGCGGCGGACCAACGCCTTACCGGAATTGTGCGCCCGAGTCTGCCCCTCGGAGGTCCAATGCGAAGGGGGGTGCGTCGAGAAAATCCTTGCCGACCACGCCCTGCCGATCCGCGACATCCAGTTGGCGGTGTGCCGCCTTGCCCGTCAGGCGGGAATGATCGGAGTGCGCCTGCCGCCCGAGCCGACCGGTTTTCGGATCGCGGTGGTGGGCGGCGGTCCGGCCGGCCTGGCCTGCGCCATTCGGCTCCTGGAGCACGGGCATCAGGTGGTGATCTTCGAGCAAAGCGAGCGCCTCGGCGGCACACCCGAATCGCTCATTCCCTGCGACCGTTGCGATACTGCGGCCGAGGAGATTGCCGGGATTCTCCAGCCCGCGGTGGCGGCCGGCCGGATCGAGACGCGGCTTCAGTGCGCCTTGGGCCGCGACGTTTCGCTTGCCGATCTCCGTTCGCGCCACGCCGCGGTGGTCCTCGCCCTGGGGCTTGGCGCCCCGCAGTCGCTTGGCGAGGCCGACGGGGTCGTCGACGCCCTCCGCTTTCTCAGGGACGTCAAGCGGGGCGCGATCGCGTCGCTTGGGGGGCGCGTGGCCGTGCTGGGCGGGGGCAACACGGCCGTCGACGCGGCGGTCGCCGCCCGCCAACTTGGGGCCGACGTCTCGCTGGTTTACCGACGCTCCCTGGCCGAAATGCCCGCCTGGCCCGACGAGCAACAGCGTTTGTTCCGGTCGGGTTGCCACGTCCTGGTCCTCACCCAGCCGCTCGCCTACGAAACCGACGGGAAGGGCCAGGTGGTGGGCCTCAGGGTGGCCCGGACCGAGCTGGGGCCCCCCGACGGCTCCGGACGCCGCGCCCCGCGCGTGATCCCGGGAACGGAACACGTCGTGCCGGTCGACCGGGTCATCGAAGCCCTCGGCCAAGGCCTTCCCCCGACGCTCCGAGACGCCTTGGAGGGCGTGGAACGGACGCGGTACGGGCTTGTGGCCGTGCGGCCGGATTCCCAGGCCACCTCGTTGGACGGCGTGTATGCGGCCGGCGATCTGGTCAACGGGGGTACGACCGCCGTGCAAGGCATCGCCGAGGGAATGAAGGCGGCCGACGAAATCCACGCCCGGCTCATGGCCCGCGCGCGTCGCGGACCACCGTCTCGGGCATCATCAGCGCCGCCCCCTGTTCTTGAAGCAGGCTGAGCCGCAGCAGGGCGGTCTTGATCGCCGCAAGGCGGTGCGGCTCGAGGGCCTGAAGCTGCGGCCACGCGGCGTCCCACATTCCCCGATAGCGGCGCGCCACCAGGGCCGAAAGGGAGACACTCGGTTCCTCGCTTTCCCTGCCCGCAAGTTCTTCGGCGAGGGCCTCGATGAAGTTCTTGGGTCGCGGGAGCACGCGGAGCTCGTAATCCTTCAGCCGGGCCTGGCCTGCGACGTGGCGGATGGCGTCGCGCAGTCCGCCGATCTTGTCGACCAACCCCAGTTCGAGGGCTTGCTGGCCGGTGTAGACCCGCCCGCCGGCGAGTTCGTCCAGCTTCTTTTTCAACCGGTCGCCGCGCGCGGCGGCGACATGGCCTTTGAACACCTGGTAGATTTCGTCCATCCAGGCCTGGAGTCTTGCCCGTTCGTTGGGGGTGAACACGTCGTCCGTGGCCAGTATTCCCGCGCTGGCGCCGCGTCGGTAGGACTTCCACGTGACGCCAAGGCGGTTCCACATTTCCGTGGTGGCGAACTTGCCGCCGACCACGCCGATCGAGGCGGTGATGGTCGAGGCGTCGGCAAAGATCGTGTCGGCGCCGCAGGCCACGTAATAGCCGCCGCTTCCGGCCACCCCGCCCATCGAAACGGCAAAGGGCTTCTTGGCCTTCAGCCGTTTCGTGGCGTCGAGAATGATCTCGCTCGCCGTGGCCGACCCGCCCGGCGAATCCACGCGCAGCACCACGGCCTTGATCGACGGGTCCTCGGCCGCCTGGTCGAGGGCCTTGCGGATGGGCGTGCTGTAGGCGATCCGCTCGGTCCCGAACAGGCTGGGGGAACCCCTGCCGGGCAGGATCGGCCCGTCGACGTACACGATGGCCACGGCGTCCTTGGCGGGCTTTTTCCTCGGCGCCCCTTGGAGGATGTCGGCCCAGAGCTTGAACACGCCCAGCGGCGAGGACAAGTCGATCTCGGGCCCCTTTTGTTTTCCGTAGCGGGTGAGGAGCTTGACTTCCGCGCCGTATTTCCTCTTCAGTTCAGCCACGAAGTCCTGGCGGAATTCGGCGGCGTCGATCATGCCCGCGTCGAGGGCCTTGGCCGCGGTGTACGGTCCGCCGTCGATCCACGCGCGAACCTTTTCCGCGGGCACGCGGCGGCCGGCGGCGATCAGGGCCACGTGCGTCGCGAAGACGCTGTCCATCAGCCAGTTTTGCATGGCCTCGGCTTCAGGGCTGGGGCCGCTCCGCATGAAGATCTCGGCCGCGCTCTTGTAAGCGCCGCAGGTGAGAAAGTCGGGCTTCACGCCGATCTTGTCCAACAGCCCGCGCAGGTACGGCGACTCCCCGTGAAGCCCCACGATCCAGAGGTCCCCGGTCGGAACCACGCTGAGCCTCGACGCCCCCGAGGCCAGCGCGTAGGTCCGCAGGGAAAGCGACTCGGCGTGGGCGTAGACTTCCTTGCCCGCGGCCTTGATCTCGTCGAGGACGCGGCGAATCTCCTCGACGTGCGCCAGCCCCGGCGAGGCGTCGCCGACCAGCAAGGCGATCGCTCGGACGCGGCGGTCTTCCTTGGCGCGTTCCATCCGCTGGAGCAGGTCGTGAAGCGACTCCGAGCCGATCGAGCCAAACAACAGGTCGTCGCCCAGGGGGGCTTCGACCAGGGGGCCGTCGAGGGAAAACACCGCGACCACGGCGTCGGCGCCGGGCTTGGCGTCGGCGGCCCACGTGCACGGGACCAGGCCTGAGACCACAAACAGAGCGGTTAAATGCAGCAGCTTCGAGGGCACGGACACAGACTCCTTTTCGCGTTGCGTCGTGAGGCAAGGGTTTTGGGCGGGCGCGGCGACCGCGCCGCGTCCCGCGGAGGACTACTCAGTAACCGTTCACGGGGACTGTCCCGATTTTCGCGGCGAAGCCCGCGAAAATGGGACTGTCGCCCTGGCCGGTAAGGGATAGGGACATTTTGCGGCGCGAAGCGGCCCGAAAAACGCGCGAGTCCCCGACCTGTGAACGGTTACACTACTCAAGGCTCCACCCTTTCCGGTACTCGCGCCGGACGTAGGCGTTGGCGGCGGGGTCGTTGGTCACCTGCATCTTTTCGCCGTCCCAGAGCAGACGGCGATCGGGAAAGCGAACGGCCAGGTTGCCCATGAGGACCATCTCCGACAAGGGGCCGGAAAAATCGAAGTGGGAACTGGCCGGATTTCCGCCCTTGCAGGCTCGGACCCAATCCTGCTCGTGGCCGCCCTGGCCGCCGGGGATGCGCTCGATCGTCTGGGGGGCTGCTTGTAGTCGCGCATTCTGGACTCGGGAATCAACCGGGGACTGCGGCCGTAACAGCCGCACATGAGCACGCCCTTGTCGCCGAGGAAAAGCACCCCGCCGTCGTCGTCGCCCATGCGGCGTCCTTCCTCCAGTTCGTCCGGCCGCGGCGGCATCATGCCGCCGTCCCACCAGGTGAGCTTGACGGGGGGGAGATTGCCCCGGGCGGGGAACTGGTAGCGCACGATGGTCGAGCGCGGGTACTGCTCGTTCTTGGGCTCGGTTTTCTGCCACAACCCGTGCCAGTAGGTTGAGATGCACCCCTCGACGCTCGTCGGATACTTCAGGTCCAGCGCCCAGAACGGCGCGTCGAGGATATGGCACCCCAGATCGCCCAGCGAGCCGGTGCCGAAATCCCACCAGGCCCGCCACATCCCGGGATGATACGCGGAATGATAGGGGCGGTACGGCGCCGGACCGATCCACAGGTCCCAGTCGAGCGAGGCGGGGACGGGCATTTCGGGCGGCCGATCCGCCTCGATGCTTTGGGGCCAGACGGGCCGGTTCGTCCAGGCGTGGACCTCGCGCACCGCCCCGATGGCCCCGTCGGCGATCCATTCGCAAATCTGCCGCGCCCCGTCGCCCGAATGCCCCTGATTGCCCATCTGCGTGGCGACCTTGTGCTTGCGGGCTTCCTCGGTGAGCACGCGGGCCTCGTGGACCGAGTGCGTCAGCGGCTTCTGGACGTAGACGTGTTTGCCGCGCCGGATGGCCGCCAGGGCCACGATGGCGTGCGTATGGTCGGGGGTGGCCACGATCACCGCGTCGATGTCCTTCTGCTGGTCGAGCATCACGCGGAAATCGCGGTACTGCTTCGCCTTGGGGTACTTGGCGAACGTCTTGGCCGCGTGGCCGAAATCCACGTCGCACAAGGCCACGATGTTCTCGGTCTCGCACGCGGCCAGGTTGCTCGCCCCCATGCCGCCGACCCCGACGCCGGCGAGGTTCAGCTTCTCGTTGGGGGCCGTCGCGCCGCTGCCCGCCACCGCATGACGCGGCACCACGCTCGGCGCCGCCACGGCGGCGGCCAGAAAGCCGCGACGTGAAATCCCCGCTTGCTTCCTCGTGACCATGGTTCGATGCTCCTGTTGCTTGAAGAGGCCATCCTTTGCCGGATAGTCTATCGCTGCGCCGGGCCGAAACAAAGACCGCCGCCGCCCAACGGCGTCTTCACCGCGAGCCGTCCTCGGCGACCGCGTAAATGTTCGCGCTGCGAAGAAAGAACCGCAGACGCACCGTGCGCCCGGCGAGCGCGCGCGGGGACGCATGGTTCCATCGGAGCGGCACGTCGATCCGGTCCTCATTTTGAATGAGGCACTTTTCCGCTTCAAAACCGGGAATGACCGCGTTCGCCTCGTCGAGCACGGAGACCATCACGTAGGCCTGATCCCTGGCAAAGGGGCGCTCCGGCGAGGGCACGGCCGCGTTCAACACCAGGTCGCAAGCGGGCATCGTGAAGGGCTTCGTCGAAAACTCCGCGTTCGCCCGCGCGGTCGCGTAGCTGATCCGATCCTCCGGCAGACCCAGCAACAGGCCGCCCCGGTGGAACAGGATCCTGCCCCCGAGGACCATCGGAGGAGTTTCCAGGCGGGGGATCTGGGGAAAGGCTTCCAGGGCGTTGAGGCCGCGGGCCGGACGCTGCCAACGGAGGCCGTCGCGGCTGATCCACCATTCGTTGTCCAGTTGAGGGCCATGCTTGCGCGGAACAAGCGGGCTGGCCGCGTAGTTCAAAACGAGCATGTACGCCCGATCGTGATACCAGAACCCGTTGCCGCTGTAGAATTCCAAGTCGGGCGGGTCTTCGGCGTCGGGCGCGGTCAGCAGCTCCGAGGGCACCGCTGCCTTGCGCCCGTGGCGATTCCACACGTCGGACAGCGACACGTCAGGCTCCCAGCGCCGTCCGTCCGCACTCGAACGCATCATCAGGACGCGGCGGTCGCGCAGCCGATCGTCGCCGAGGGCGGGCGTCGGACCGCCGTGATCGAGGATGTGCTTGCGGTGCGGCTGGAGGCTCTTGCTCACGCACACGAATCGCCGCAACGCCGGGTTCCAGAACAGGCTCATCGCGTCGCCGTCGTAGAACAGCGGATTGCCGGAGTGTTCCCGCCACCGAACCCCGTCCGAACTGAAAAACGCCGTGTACGCAAACCCCGACCGGTCTACCTTGAGCTTCAGAAAGAGATACTCCCTGGGGTCCGGTTGGCAAGCGATCGCGGCGTGGTCCGTCCAAGCCGCGGGGGGCGACTGGAAGACCTCCCGCACGTCCTCGAACCTCCGGCCATCCCGGGTCACGCACCGGACCAGAGTCCAGGCGGAGATCCGCTCGTAAGGCTCCTTGCCGGGAGCGATTTCCGCGCCTCGCTGGCCGAACGCCTCCCAGGATCCGTCCGGACGCGGAAAACAGCCGATCAGCGTGAACCCCGGCGGCGGGCACTCGTCCAAGCGCCGCACCGGCGTTGCCCCGAAACGCAACTGGCCCCAGACGTCGGCCACGTCCTGGAGATCGGAAAAGAGCAGTTTCCACCGGGCAGGGCCCTGGCCGTTCGAGGCGGACGGCAGGACGCCCCAGGCGATTGCCATCGCCACCGAGGCGACGCAAGTCCCCAGGCGTTTCATGGCGACTCCGGCGGCGCAAGGGGGAAATACTTGTCCATCAACGCCTTCACCGTCCAGGCGTGTTCGCGGAGAAGCGATTCCCATCGGCGGGCTTCTTCCTCGTCGTAAGCGTAGAACCCGCGGCCGTTGGCGATTCCCCGGGCGTCGGCGTCGGCCAGGGCCTTCATCCGGCCCGTCACCTCCGCGGCGTTGGAAAGCGTGGGCAGCACGCCGGCCATGGCCTTGGCATACAGGGCGGGCCCGCCCGTCAGGTCCATCCAGCGAAACGGGCCGCACATCGTGGCCCACAGTCCCAGGGCGTTGCGGCACGAGCGGTCGATCGTCTCCACGTCCGCCACGCCCGTTTCCAGCAGGTGCATGGCCTCGCGGTACATGGCATAGCCCAACCGATTGACGACGAAGGCCGGCACGTCCTTGAGGACCAGCGAGGGCTCCTTGCCCATCGCCCTCGCCAGCGACACCGCCGCTTGGAACGACGCGTCGGAAGTCTGCTCGCCGCGCACGATTTCCATGAACCGCGTGGCGTGGGCGGGCTCGGCCCAATGCATGCCGAGGAACCGCTGGGGATGCTTGCGGCCCTGCTGGAGCAGGCTGATCGGCAGGGCCGACGTGTTGCTGGCGATCGGGACCTGGGGGCCGACCACCGACTCGAGCTGGTCGAAAAGCGCGCGCTTCGCCGCCACGTCCTCGACGACGCTCTCGATCACGAACTCGCATTCGCCGAGCGGCTCGCACGACCGGACGGGGACGAAGCGTTCGGGCCACTCTTGGGCCAGCGACGCGGGAAAGCCCGCCCGCTGGACCAAGTCCTCGATCGCCTGGTGGACATACCTGCGCGCCTCGGCATGGGTCGATTCCTGCCGCGTGAAGGCGATCACGCGGAAGCCGTGACCCAACAGACAGGCGGCGATGCCGCGTCCCAACAGCCCCAATCCCGCCACGCCAATCGTTCGCTGCGCCATGGACTACCTCGCTCATCCGGTTCTCGACGCCGCCATGCCCCGATCCTAACGAAGGAAACGCACGGAGACAATGCGGCGGCGAGCCATCGCATGCGGCAGGGACGCGGCGCGCCGCTCTGACGCGGCGATCATCCCACCGCCCGGGCCAGCGCTTGATCCAAGTCGGCCTCGAGGTCCTCGGGGTGTTCCAATCCGACCGAAAGCCGCACCAGGCCGTCGGCGATGCCGTGGGCCAGCCGGTCGGCGCGGTCGTAGCTGGCGTGGGACATGAGCGCCGGCTGCTCGATCAGCGACTCCACGGCGCCCAGGCTCACGGCCAGGTGGATGAGCCGGGTGGACTGGACCAATCGCCTGGCAGCTTCCAAATCGCCGGCCACCTCGAAGCTCACCATGGCGCCGAACAGGCCGTCCATCTGCCGGGCGGCGAGGTCGTGGCCCGGATGATCCTTCAGCCCCGGGTACAAGACTCTGGCCACGCGCCGATCCGCGGCGAGGAAGGCGGCCAACCGCGCGGCGGTGCGGCATTGTTCCCTCACGCGGATTTCCAAGGACTTCAGCCCCCGCGAACACAAGAAGGCGTCCCAGGGCCCCAACACGGCGCCGGTCGCGTTCTGGATGAAGTAGAGCCGCTTCCACAATTCGGGATCCTTCACGACCAAGGCCCCGCCCAACAGATCGCTGTGCCCCCCGAGGTACTTGGTGGCCGAGTGCATCACGATGTCCGCCCCGAGTTCCAAGGGACGCGTCAGGACCGGCGTGGCCAGCGTGTTGTCGACCCCCAGGAGCGCTCCGTGCTGGTGGGCCAACTCCGCGCAGGCAGCGATGTCGGTGATGGACAACAGCGGATTGCCCGGGCTTTCGATCCAAACCAAGCGCGTGGTCGGCCGGAAAGCCCGCTCGAACGCCCGTGGATCGCTCGAAGGGGCCAGCGAGACCTCGATGCCGGCGGGAGCCGTGATCTTGTGGAGAAGGCGGTAGGTGCCGCCGTAGATGTCCGCGCCGGCCAGGATATGGTCGCCCGGCCGCAAGAGCATCGTCACGCAGTGCGTGGCCGCCATGCCGCTGGCAAAGGCCAGCGCGCCCCAGCCCGACTCCAGGTCGGCGAGCGTTCTTTCCAGGGCCTTGCGCGTGGGATTGCCGCTTCGGGAATAGTCGAACTCGCCCCACTCGCCGGCGGCCGGCTGCACGAACGTGGACGCCACATGGATCGGCGGGACGACGGCGCCGGTGGCGCGATCGGGCTCGTTGCCGACGTGGATGGCGCGGGTGCGAAAATGCATGGCTATCGGTCCAAGGCCTGCTTCAAGTCGGAGACGAGATCTTCGGCGTTTTCCAGGCCGCAGGAGAGGCGGATCATGTTGTCGGGGATCCCCACGGCGCGGCGTTGTTCGGGCGTGAAGTCGTGGTAGCTCATGTGGCAGGGCTGTTCCACCAGCGACTCGGCCCCGCCGAGGCTCGGGCCGATTCGCGGAATGCGGAGCGCGTCGACGATGCGGCTGGTCTGCTCGTCGCCGGCGTCCCTGACCAGAAACGTGACCAGGCCGCCAAAGCCGCGCATGGTCCGCCGGGCCACTTCGTAGTCCCGATGGGAGGGAAGGCCGGGGTAATACACCTTTTCGATCCGCGGATGGCCGGCCAAAAACTCCGCCACCGCCTGGCCGTTCTCATTGTGGCGCTTCATTCGCAGTTCGAGCGTCTTCAGGCCTCGAAGGAGCAAGTATTCATTCAGCGGCCCGCAGACCATCCCCATCACGCCGCGCAGCTTCCGGATCGGTTCGAGCTTCTCGGTGGAACCGACGACCACGCCCGCCAAGAGGTCGTTGTGGCCGCCCAGGTACTTCGTGCAGGAATGGAGCACGTAATCCACGCCGTACTCCAACGGCCGCACGTTGTAGGGCGTGGCGAGCGTGGCGTCGATGAGCGTCTCCACCCCGTGCCGCTTGCCGATGGCGGCGAAGCGCTCGATGTCGACGACGCTCAGATGGGGGTTGGTGGGCGATTCGCTGATCAGCAGCCTGGTCCGCGGCGTGATCGCGGCCTCCATCGCCTCGTAGTCGCAAGCGGGGATCTGGCGCGTCGCCACGCCGAACTTGCCCAAGTGTTTCGCGCTCAGTTCGCGCGTGCGGTGGTAGCACTCGTCGAACAGCACGACTTCGTCGCCCGCCTGGAGCTTGGCCAACAGCACCGCCGCCACCGCCGCCATCCCACTGCCGAAGACGATCGCCGACTCGCCCCCGTCCAAGGCGGCCAGCTTCCGCTCCAGGACCTTTTCCGTCGGGTTGCCGTACCGGGCGTACTCTTCGCGGGGCTGCTTCTGTTCGACGAAATCGATCACCGCCCGCGTATTGGCGAACGTGAAAGTCGCCGCGCAGAAAATCGGGTCGGTCATGGCGAAGCCCGGCTTGAGGCGGTCTTCGCCCGCATGAATCGAGCGAGTCGAGAAACCCTCGGAAGGACGGTTGGCGGATGGATTCGATGAGTCCGACATGCCTGGCGCTCACTTGAAAAAACAGAAGGTGCAAGAACAAAAAAAGCCGCGTGCTGCGTCGCGGCTGGCTTCTTCCAAGTTGAATCGTTGCCCGTCCCGGCTGGGCCCGAACCAACGATGGCACTTTAGCAGGTCTTGGCTGCAAGCGGCCGCAAATCCCAGTTCGGGCTATTGTAGATGGCGGACTCCATGCCGGCAAGGCATCGGTTCACGGGGACTGTTTCGATTTTCGCGGCGCGGGGACGGTCCCGGTTTTCGCGGCGAAGTCCGTGGAGATCGGCCTGTTCCCCTCTGCCGACACGCGCAAAGGCACATGGTTCTGTCCGAAACGGCCGGAAAGAATCAGCCCGCCCCGGCCTGGAAACGCTTGCCCGGCAAGCGACTTTTTCCGTCCGCGCGGCCTGTCACGGCCCACGCCTGGCAATCACCGCCTGCTGCAACAGCTCGGCGTGCGTTTGCTCGAACTCCGCCAGGTCGAGGGACATCGCCAGCTCGTCCTCGGTTTCGGCGAGGGCGCGGGCGCGCGGGCTCGGATCCGGCCGGTAGCCGAGCTTCTCCAGCACGCGGCGCGAAGGGAGGTTGTTGGGGATCACCGTCGCATAGACGCGGGCGAACCGGAACACGCGCAGGGCCGCGACGTGCATCAGCGCCGCGCACCCGGTGCCCAGGCCGCGATTCTGCTGGGAACGCCGCCCGATCAAGATGGCGAATTCCGCTTCCGACCCCTCGATGTTCCGGAAGTCCGCGTCGCCGATCAACTCGCCGTCCTGCTCCAAGAAGAACGGGCGATCGCCCTTGGCTCGCGAACCCTCATACCACTGCACCACGTCGTCGGAGGCGAACCGACGCGTGTTGGTCAGCATCGCGGCATTGTGGCTGTCGTTATAGAACGCCGCCAGCAACGAGGCGAGGGCCTGGACCTCGGCCTGCGCGGGCTCGTAGACTCGGAGGCGGCTCTGGCCCCAAGACGCCTCGACCGACCAGTATCCTTCCGGAAGCATCAGCCCGATCGTCATGCCTTCCCGCTGCATGTCAACGAGTCGCAACATGCCGCCCGCGGCGACAAGGACCTGAAAAAACGGCTCCCCATCGCAGGGATCCTCCGGTTTCCATGGGGATTTCCATGGCGGCGATCATCCGCCCGCGCATTTGCGGAACCGAGCCACGGCCTCGGCCAGTTCGCGCCGAGGGTCCCCGGTCCCGGCGGCGCCCACGGCGAACCATCCGCGGTAGTTTTGCTCGTCGAGAGCGGCCAGGATTGCAGGGAAATCGACTTCGCCGCGGCCGGGCGCCGCCGGTTCGTCCCGAAGCAGATCGGCTGCCTCGACGTATTCGATCCAAGGCCCCAAGGCGGCGACCGCCTCCAAGGGCGAAAACCCGGCGGCCATCAGCCTTGCAGGGTTGAAATCGACGACCAGGGTGCGTTCGGGCAACTCGGCGAGCAGCCGCGCGAGCCGAGGCCCGCTGTCGTCGCCGGTTCTGGCCGCCAGGATCGCCCCCACGCGGTTCCCATGCCGCCCAAGATCCTGGAGCACCTCGCGGAGCACTTGCCAGGCGGCCGGATCGTCCTCCTGGGGCAGGGGACCGATCGCATTGAGCACCAGCGAAGCCCCCAATTGGGACGCCATTTCCATGGCGGCTTTGGTGGCTTCGACCCGACGATCCAGGCCTTCCAGCTCCGCGTACCCGTGCCGCGTCATGAAGGCCACGGCCGCGGCTTGCAATCGTCGATCAGCCAGCATCTTGCGGACCTCGCGGACCCCGGTTCGGCTCAGCGTGTGGGGGTTCAATTCGCCCCGTCCGTCGATCTCCACGCCCTCGGCCCGCACTTCCGCCGCCGCGTTCACGGCCGCCGCGAACGGCAAACGCAGCGCCGCGAGTTGCACGCTGATCTTTCCAGGCAAGACGTTGCCCACGGGTGATGTTCTCCTCCGAGCTAGACGATAGTGTCCAAAGGGAATCTGCGCCCGCGATGCGCAACCGCGCGGGCGGGCCAGCCATCGAGCGGTTGTACGGATGATCGCGTTTCTTCTGACTTGCTTGATTGTAATGGACGCGCCTGCCGCGTCCACGGGGGACAAGGGGGTTGCGGGGTCCGTGGATCTCGCGCGTGGGCCGGTCGGCTCGATCGAAACGGTCTTCACGACTGACTTTGGCGAGTCGGCGGATTGCGACTTCGATGGGTGGCCGGACCAATGGACGCGGCGATCCGGCCCGGGATTTCCCGCCTTCAACCGGATCGCGTTGAGCGAACAGGCGCCGCCGGGCGGCGGAAGATCGCTGCGCATGGAACTGGAGGGCGGTGGGGCGATTGCCTACAGCCCGCCGCTTCCTCTAAGCACGCTCTGCGACTACCTGGTCGAAGTCCATGTCAAGACGGAGGGGATTGTCCACGACCGCGTTTTCGTCTCGCTCAGTGTCCTGGACCCGCAAGGCAAGGCGGTTCAGACGTTTTGCTCGGCTAAAGTTCCCGGTTCGCCCCAGTGGAGCGTCCTCCGGCTTGGTCCCGTGTCCCCCGATGCCCCCAAGGCCGTCAGCGGCATTCTGGGACTCCACTGCGAGCCCGCCGCCAAGGCCGATCTCAAGGGCGCCGCCATGTTCGGGCGGATTGGGGTCGGCCGCTTGCCGCGAATCGGGCTGGGCACGGACGTCCCCAGCGCCTATTACGTCGATCCCCAGCGGCCGACGATCCGCTGCCGGGTGTCCGGTTTGTCGAAACCCAGCGCCCAGGTCCTTTGGGAACTGAGCGATGCCTATGGGCGCGTGGTGTCTCAAGCGTCGTTGCCGTTGACCATCGTCAGGCCGAAGCCCGACTCCGCGAAAACGACGGAAGCATCCGGCGGGCCGCCGAGGCCTGGTTCCGAACTCGCCTCGGGCGACGCGCTGTGGTCGCCGCCGCTGGCCGGCCCTGGCTTCTATCGGGTGCGCGCTGTGCTCGAATCCTACCCCGCCGAATTGCTTCGTCGCGAACTCACGATGGCCGTCCTGCTTCCGGATCGCACGCCTCCGCGGAGCCGGTTTGGCTGGAGCCTCCGCGACGGAGAGCGTCGCATGTCGCGAGAGACGCTGGTCGAGTTGCTGTCGCGTGCGGGCGTGGGGTGGGTGAAGTATCCGCTGTGGCTGGAACCCGATCCAAACGAATCGGGGATCGAGTCCTTGTCCGGGTTCTTGCGGGATCTTGGCGCGAAAGGGATCTCGCCGGTGGGCGTGCTCGGCTGTTCACCGACGGACGTCCTTGCCCGCTTCGATCTCGGCCGGACGCCTTGGGCGGCCGAGGTCTTCGCCGCCTCCCGCGACGTTTGGCTCCCTTCCCTGGAACGCACGGTCGTCGCGACGGCGGGGCAGGTTCGCTGGTGGCAATTGGGCGCGGACAACGACGTCAGCTTCGTCGGCTATCCAGGCTTGGAAACCGCGGCGACTCAAGTCAAACGGGAATTGGATCGCATCGGTCGCGGCCTTCACCCGGGAATATGCTGGAACCCGGAGCGCCCCCTGCCCTCGTCTTCGGAGTCGCCTCCTCCGTGGCGGTTCGTGAGCATGGCGTTCGAACCGCGAGGGCAGGGCGCAAGGCCGCGGGCCGGCCCGACCGTGGCGCCTCGTGACCCAGAATCGCCCAAGCCGATGCAGCGCCTGGCGTTCGATCGCTGGCTCACGGTGCAATCGCTTCCTCGAGGCAAGCATCCGCTGGATGACCGCATCCGAGACCTCGTCGAAAAAATGCTGGCGGCGACATGGGCGGGGGCCGAAGCGGTCTTTCTCGCGGATCCCGTGGACGAAGAGCAAGGGCTGGTCGGCGATGACGGTTCACCCCGCGAGCTTTTTCTACCCTGGCGGACCACCGCGATCGCGCTGGCGGGCGCCAGACCGTTGGAGATTCTCCGGTTGCCGGGAGGGAGCACGGGCCATGTCTTGCTGCGCGACGACGACGCGGTCATGGTCGCCTGGAGCGCGAAGCCCACCGAGGAAACCCTCGATTTCGGGGAAAATGTCCGACAGGTGGACGCCTGGGGAGTCCCCCAGCCGGTCGTTGTCGCTCAAGCAGGTCAGCGGATCCGCGTCACCCCGTTGCCCAGCTTTATCACCGGTTTGAACAAGCCGATCGCCATGTGGCGCCGCAGCGTCCGCTTGGAACGCGAGCGGATTGCCAGCGTTTTCAGTCAGCGGCAACCCAACCGGTTGGAGTTTAAGAACACGTTGGAACAGCCGGTCGCCGGCAGTGTCGCATTGACGGCCCCCAAAGGATGGGGACTCCGGCCCGATCGTTTCGAATTCCGCCTGAAGCCCGGCGAAACCCTGCGGCAGGAATTCGACCTGACGCTGCCGAACAACGTCCTGGCCGGAGCCCATGAACTTCAGGCCAGTTTCGAAATTGCGTCCGACCCCGGACCCAAGAACCCCCGCCGAAACCACCGGTTCCATGCTTATCTACCCATTCAGGTGGGGGTCTTGATGCTCCGCATGGAGTTTGCCACGCGATTGAATCCACGCGGAGACTTGGAAATCGAGCAGCGGACCATCAACGAGGGCACCCGGTCGATCGGGCTGCGTTGCGAGTTGTTCGCTCCGGAACGGCAGCGACTTACCACCCAGGTGACCGTCGCCCCACGATCCCCCAGTGTGAGTGTTTACTGCTTCCCGGACGGTCGTGGTCTGGTGGGAAAAACGCTGTGGCTCCAGGCTCAAGAGTTGGGGGGTTCGGAGGTGTTCAACTACCAGTTCGTTGCCCAGCCATAAGCTAAGGTTTCGGAGGGGGCGTCGGCGCCAGCACCTTGGGTTGGAGCACCTGCGTTTGGAAATGAACACCTCGATCCACCTCATCGACGGCCTGGCCCGCCGGGCCTCCCATCTTTACACCCTGCCGAACGTGGCGGTGCGAGTCCTTGAACTGACCAATCAGCCGCAAGTCGATTCCGTCGCCCTTCGCGAGTGCATCGAGAAAGATCCGGCCTTGACGACGAAGGTGCTCCGCGTCGTCAACAGTTCCCTTTTCGGTCTGCGTCGTCCGGTCTCCAACCTGGGCCAGGCTTTGGCGTTGTTGGGGACCAAGCCGCTGAAACTGCTGGTGCTTGGGTTCAGTCTGCCGACGGGGCTTTTCTCGGGCGTCGAGGCGAGCACGCTGCAGTGGTACTGGCGCCGCACGCTCACCAAGGCCGTTGCTGCCCGTGAGATCTGCGAGACCCTGGGCCGAGGCTCCGCCGATGAGGCCTTCGTCGCCGCGTTGTTGCAGGACTTGGGCATGCTCCTGTTGATCCAAGAGTTGGGAGCCCCTTACGCGGACCTTGTGGACAAGGCCCGCCAGCACCGCTGCGACCTCTTGGCCCTCGAGGCGGCCTCCCTGGGATTCGATCACACGACGCTGACGGCCTTGCTGTTGGCCGATTGGGGCTTGCCCAAGGCGATCATCGACACCGTGGCCTGGGAGCCCGACGCCAACGCGGACGCCGCGCCGCCCGGGGCTCAGCGCTCCGACCTCGAACGCGCCTCGGTCCCGCCCGAAGGCGAACACGGCCACGACCGCGTCGGCGGCGTCGTGCATCTGGCGGAATGGATCGCCCGGCTTCTGGCCGACGGGCGCGCCGACGCCCTGGACCGGCTGTTGGAGATCGGGGAGCGGGATTTCGGGCTGAAGCCCCAGGGGCTCCACGCGCTGGTTGCGTCCCTTCAGGACAAAGTGGCGGCATTGGCCGAGGGACTCTCGCTCGAACTGTCGGAAAGCTTCGACTATCGCGAATTGATGGCCGCCGCCCACGTCCGGCTGGCGGAGGCGGCCGCCGACGCCGCCGGAGAGCTGCTGCGTGTCGGCGCCGCATCGCCTGGGCTGGCCGGGGAAATGCAGTCGGTGAGCGAGGCCGCGGCGCGGTGGGCGCACCGATCGACGCGTCCGGTTCCGACCGAGGCAGTAAACGATTCGCCCCCGAGCTGCGGCGCCATTGCGGCGTTGCCTGCGCGGGAACGGGAGACGGTTGGCCCCAACCCGATCGGGCGTTCCGCGCCGAGGCGGTGCGCAGCGCCAACGGTCCGCGGCGGCGGCTCTTCCCTCCAACCCCAAGACCACCGCGGCCCGAACCGCTCCGCCGAGATCGACGGGGGATTGCTCGGCCATCTGACGGCCGCCGTGTCGGTCTGCCGTCAGTCGCGCTGCCCGTTGAGCCTGCTGTTGGTCGAGCTGTCGCACTCCGACGCGTTGGTGTTGAATCGCGGGTTGGAAGGATTCCGGAGGTTCCGGTCGGAACTCGAGACCGCGTGCCGTCGGTTGGATCACGGTCCCGCGACGTGCCTTGCCCACGGCGAGGCGGGTTTCGCCGTCATCCTGAAGGGTTGCGACCGGCAGCTCGCGGTGCGCCTGGGCAACGCGTTGATCGAGAAGTTCGCCCGCGCCGTCCCGCCCGCCGACATCGACCAACGCGCCCTGACCACGATCAGCGTGGGCATTGCGGCGGTCAGTCTGCCCCCCCGGAACTTCCCCGCCCAGGACCTCATCCAAGCCGCCAGTCGCTGCCTTTACGGTTCCCGGTCTTGCGGCGGAGGCGTGGTCAAAAGCATCGAGATCTACTGACGTCCGGGGTGGACGGCAAACCGAACACGCCGAGACGCCGCGGCGCGCCGGCCGGCGCGGGCGGCCGGCGCGCTGGACGGCCGATCTCCTTACATCTCGACCCAGGCGCCGCCCTTGCGGCTGCTTTCCACGGCCTTGGAGATGAAATAGACGCCCATCCGTCCATCCTCCACGTTGGCGTACTTGACGCCGTCGTCTTGGAAGGGTTTGCCCTCGTTGTAGGCTCGCACGTCGGCCTCGAAGCAGCGATGCAGGCGTGCGAAGGCGTCGTGGTGCGCCTCGACATGGCCGGACGGGAGGGTGATCTCGGCGAGCAGTTCCGCGGGCACGTTCTTCAGGAACGCGTCGTTCGGCTGGACGCAGCCGCGCCAGTAGACCAGGTCGGGCTGGCCGGGCAGGTGGACGACGACCTTCTCGGGATCCTCCTGGGCCCAACGGAGCGCCCCCTTGGTGCCCACGATCTCGATGCCGCAGTCGTTCTTGTGGCCCACGCTGACCTGGCTGGCGCGGACGAGGGCCTTGCCTCCGTTGCTCAACTCGGCGTAGACGGTGAAGTGGTCGTCCAGGAGCCGGTTGGGCAGGAAGGTCTCCAAATGGGCGGAGATGCGGCGGAGTTCCAGGCCCGTGCAATACCGCAGTTGCATCAAGGCGTGGGTGCCAATGTCGCCGCCGCAGCCGCTCGCCCCGGCCCGCTTCGGATCGACCCGCCATTCCGCCTGAACCACACCCTTGTCCTCGGTCCGTTCGAAGAGCCAGCCCTGGAGATAATAGGCGTCGACCCAGCGGACCTCGCCCAACAGGCCGCTCTGGACGATGAACCGCGAAAGCCGCGAGGTCCAGTGGCCGAGGTAAGTGTGGGCCGTGCAGAACGGAACTTTCTTGGAGCGAACCAGCTTGACCAGCTCGTCGGCCTCCTCCACGGTGATCGTCAACGGTTTCTCGCACATCACCGGAATGCCCGCCGAGAGAAGCTTCTTGGCGGGATCGAAGTGGACGTGGTTGGGCGTCACGATCACCGCGTAGTCGATCCGCTCGCCCAGCGGTTTCTTCGACTCGGACTCGATCAGCTCGTCGTAATTCCGGTAGCCATGAATGGGATACGGCCAGTTTTCCGCCTCGCGCAGGGCCACGGCCGGGTCGGGGTGCAGGGCGGCGCAGACGACGCGCCGGGTTCCGTCGAAATGGATCGCCCGCTGATGCGGGTGCGCGATGAACGCCCCCGCCCCACCACCAATCAATCCAACCTTCAATGGACGTTGCGACATGTTTGCTTCTCCAGTGCGATAGACTTCAGGGTTGGACACCACCCGTTGATTCCGCGCTTCGAACCCGCCGCTGGCTTGTCCCGCTGTGTCAAAAAGGACGGTCGCGCAAGCCCGCCGTGGCGCCAACCAACTCGAAAGGCACAGATGGCCATCGCCTTGCCTGCGCCGCGTGGTCTCTTGCCCAGCGGGCCTCAGAACCAGCCCCGTCAAGATACACCGCACCGGCTCGATCGAGAAGCCCCCGAATCCACCGCCCGAACCACCGGCGCGGTTCGGAAAGGTTGGAACTGCCAGGCCCCAGAAACGCTCGGGATTCCTGATCGCGGGCCGCGAACGTGCCTCGAGAACCTCGGACCCGAAGAAAGATCCCGCCGCCACCATGAAGCGGGGGGCATCTCAAGCCTCGCCTTGGCCGAAACAGGCCGATGGGTGAGCATCTGCGGGGGCCATGCCAAGGGGACGCGACCAAAAGGGGCAAGCCAGCAAAGCTCGAACAGCCCGTCCCTAAACGGGGAGCGTCGCCGTCTTGGGATGAGGGCCTAGGATTTTCCCGCGGCGGTCAGGCCCTGTGCCCGGGGAAACGGGTCTTTTTCCACCGCGGCGCGGAGCGATTTGTCCTCGCGTTTCAAAGACGGCGCCGAGGCGCCGATCAGGGGCTTGCCCGTGGCGGAACACCCCATCAGCGCGCCGCTCAGCGCGGCGGCGACCACGACACGCCACGCGTCTGCGATTCTCATGGACGGACTCCAGGGCCGGGAGCGAACATCGAACCGATTCAGGCAGGGCGAACGACGGTCCATTCCACCGGGTGCAATGGCCGGTCGGTTCCCTTCAAACCATTGGCAGGCGTGCGTCTGTTGGGCGAAACCTCTACCAGCGGATGGGTTTAAGCTTCATCCATTCCCCCGTGTTCTTGGGAGGGGGCGGCTCTTTGGGTTTGAACCAGGAACTCCACCAGGAGTTGCTTTCGCCCTTGTCATTGGGTTTTTTCGTTTTGGTTGTCGAGACGGGCTTCTTGGCCGGCGAGGTTCCTGAGGTTGGTTTGCCAAGGCCGAAGAAATTCGTGATCCCCCCCGAGGATTGCTTGTTGTTGGAGCTTGAGGCAGCCCCGCTTCCGATCAGATTGGGATTGTAGAAGTCGCTCTTGGGCTTTTTGTCCGCATCGCTTGACTTGCCGGAACCGCCGATGCCAAACCATCCTGCGTCGGCCTTGCCGCTGACCAGGACCACCAGCAAGACTCCGGCCACGCCCGTCGCCACAGCCGTGCTGAGTCTCATCGAAAATCGACCTCCATCGCTTCGAACAACGCCCCTGGGACGCATCGTCGAATGACATCGAGAAAAGCGGTGCGGAGTGTCGCAAAACAGGGGCCATTTGTCCAGATCGATTTGGCGATCGTGCCGGCTCGTGTAGTCCATTCGGGTGGAACGGACAGGCACCGTGTCGAGGATTACGCGCCCACCCCTGGCAAATGTCCCTTCCGGCGGAGAAAATCATGGCACCGCAGGTTGGAATAGGGCCTCGAGTGCTTCATGAGGAGACATGCCTTGAACACGGCGACGATCGAAAAAGCGTATCAACTGGCCAGGGAACAATATGCCCAGTGGGGCGTGGACACCGATCAGGCCATCGAGCGGCTGGCCAGGATCCCAATCTCCATGCACTGCTGGCAAGGGGATGACGTGGGCGGTTTCGAGAACGAGGCTGGTTTGACCGGGGGCGGGATCATGGCCACCGGCAACTATCCCGGCAAGGCCCGCACCGCCGACGAACTCCGCGCCGACGCCGAAAAGGCCTTCAGCCTGATTCCCGGCAAGCACCGCTTCAACATCCATGCCATTTATCTGGAGCCGGGCGGCAGACCGGTCGAGCGCGACCAGATCGAGCCGAAGCACTTTGCCCGATGGATCGACTGGGCCAAGGGCCTGGGCATCGGGATGGATTTCAATCCCACCTATTTCTCTCACCCCAAGGCGGCCGACGGCCTGACGCTGGCCCACGCGGACGAGGGCATTCGCAAGTTCTGGGTCCAGCACGGCATTTGCTGCCGCAAGATCGGCGAGGCCATCGGCCGCGCCCTGGGCACGCCCTGCGTGACCAACGTCTGGATCCCCGACGGGATGAAGGACGTGACCATCGACCGGAAAGGCCCGCGCGAGCGGCTCCGCAAGTCGTTGGACGAGATGTTCGCCCCGCCGATCGACCCCCAGTGCAACCTCGACGCCGTCGAGGCCAAACTCTTTGGGATCGGCTCGGAGACGTTTGTTGTCGGGTCGCACGAGTTCTACCTCGGTTACGCGGCGAAGACCGGCAAACTCTTGACGCTCGACGCGGGCCACTTCCACCCCACCGAGACGATCGCCGACAAGATCTCCTCGGTGTTGATGTTCGTGCCGGAGCTGCTCCTGCACGTCAGCCGCGGCATCCGCTGGGACAGCGACCACGTGGTCATCCTGAACGACGATCTCAAGGCCATCGCCGAGGAATTGGTCCGCGGCGGGTTCCTGGAACGGACGCACATCGGATTGGATTTCTTCGACGCCAGCATCAACCGGATCGCGGCCTGGGTGACGGGCATGAGGGCGATGATCAAGGCCCTGCTCTTGGCCCTGTTGGAGCCGACCGCGAAGCTCCGCGAGGTCGAGAATGCCGGCAACTTCTCGGCCCGACTCGCCATGATCGAAGAAATCAAGACGCTGCCGATGGGCGCGGTGTGGGACTACTACTGCCTCAAGCAGAACGTGCCCGTCGGCCCGGCCTGGTTCGACGAGGTCAAAAAATACGAAGCCGAGGTGACGAGCAAGCGTTAGAGCGGACTTCCGCGGCGGGGCGTGAAGCTTGAAGTCGAGGAGAAGCCCCGTTCGCCTGAGCGCGGGTCCCAAGACCTCACGCTTTACGCCTGGCGCTTTACGCGTCACGCCTCACGCCTTACGACCACTGACAAAGGAACGCACCTATGGACGCAACACCATTCTTGGGCGTAGTGCTGTACATCATCGGCGGCCTGTCGGGGGCCAGCTTCTATTTGCCCTTCAAGGGCGTGAAGAAATGGGCGTGGGAGAGCTACTGGCTGATCTATTGCATCGCCGCGTTGCTCGTCGTGCCGTGGGCCTTGGCGCTGGCCGCGGCGCGTTCGCAGGCCGCTGCGGTGCCGCTGGGCAGTATTCCGCAGGCTAACAAGCGGACCATTTATAAATACATCCATCCCGATGGGGTCAAAAGCTGCCAGCTGGTGATGGGCTTTACTGAACTGGCCGAAGGCTGTGTCTGGAACACGATGCCGCCGCATACCCATGAACGGAGGATGGAAGTTTATATGTACTTTGATTTTCCTGATACAGCTCGGGTCTTTCACCTGATGGGCAAGGCCGACCAGACGCGTCATATCGTGGTGGCTCCCAGGCAGGTAGTCATTTCGCCGAGCTGGTCGATTCATTCCGGCGTGGGGACCCAGGCCTATTCGTTCTGTTGGGCGATGGGCGGCGAAAATCAGACGTTTGATGATATGGATGGCATTTCCATTGCAGATATTAGATAGCGAGGTGAACAGATGATTCTGGATCAATTTAAACTCGATGGCAAATCCGCAATTGTAACCGGCGCTGCTCGCGGGCTCGGACAGGCAATGGCTCTGGCCCTGGCTGAAGCGGGAGCGGATGTCGCTGTGGTAGACGTGTTGAATATGAGCGAAACAAAAGAACAGATTGAAAAGCTGGGCCGTCGCTGCGTTACTATCACTGCGGATTTGACCAAAAAAGACAGTGTGGATATGATTGTCAGGGTGACTGTTGAAAAACTGGGCGGGATTGATATTCTGTTCAACAATGCCGGCATTATCCGCCGGGCACCGTTTACGGAATTTACCGAAAAAGACTGGGATGATGTGATGAATCTCAACATTCGCGGGGTATTTTTTCTCAGTCAGGCCGTAGTCAAGCAGATGATTCAGCAGGGTCGCGGCGGCAAAATTATCAACACCGCCTCAATGCTCAGCTTTCAGGGCGGCATTCTTGTGCCGTCTTATACATCGTCTAAAAGTGCCATTATGGGCCTGACCCGCCTGATGGCCTGCGAACTGGCCAAGTATAAAATCAATACCAATGCTATCGCTCCGGGCTATATGGCTACCGATAACACCAAGGCGCTGCGTGAGGATGAAGTCCGCAACAAGGCGATTCTGGACCGTATTCCGGCGGGGCGGTGGGGAACTCCCGACGACCTGAAAGGGATTGCGGTCTTTCTTGCCTCACCGGCGTCGGATTATATGAATGGTTATACGGTGGCTGTCGATGGCGGCTGGCTGGCACGATAAATTATAAATCAAGAGAGGATTGCGACCCATGAAGAAAAAGACTGTACTGCTCATTATCGTGGCACTCATAACGGCTTCCTGTGCGACCAGTATGAAATCTCGCTCATCCAGTCCGTGCGATCTGCGTCAGACCGGCGCCCGCGTGGTCGAAAATCTGCTGGGGCGTTCCTACATGCTTTACGGCAATAAGGACAATCGCAAAGGATTACATTATGCCGAGGCCTGTACCGCGGTGGGGGCGCTTCGTTTTGCTCAAACAGTCGGCGATCAGGAGATGCTCAAACGGCTTATTGCCCGCTATGAAGGCTTTCTCAATGAGAAAGATGACAAGGTCTTGTTTTCTCGTACCCCTCACGTGGATCACAGTGTGATGGGGATTGTTCCGCTGCAGATTTATCTGGTCGGCGGGGATAAACGGTATCTTGACGCAGGCTTGAGTTTTGCCGACAGGCAATGGGACAATCCGCTGCCGGAGGGTTTGACCTCGCAGACGCGGTGGTGGATTGATGATATGTATATGGTGGGGATGCTGCAGATTCAGGCCTATCGTGCCACACGGGATATCACATATGCCAATCGTGCCGCACTGCAGCTTGTCTCTTATCTGCGCAAGCTTCAGCAGCCCAACGGCCTGTTTTACCATGGACCGAAATATCCC
>Ga0101944_10000789_pt1 | contig 83916 bp, 79 predicted proteins | sample DewCreD2012metaG_FD_75245 | JGI IMG/M metagenome (GOLD analysis project Ga0101944, IMG submission 75245) | Hot spring sediment bacterial and archeal communities from British Columbia, Canada, to study Microbial Dark Matter (Phase II) - Dewar... ... | reverse complement strand
CCAGAAAATTTGAAAAGATCGTCAATAAAAACGTATATTGCTACTGTTTTTTCTACCATAATCCTTCAGGTTTAATGGGTTCTGCAAAACCAAAATCTGAAGGATTTTTCTTAAAAGCTAATATTTACAGGGCTTTATATCAACAATACAAAGAACTTTTAAACAGCTATATTTATTTTATCATAACTAGCAACTTGAATTATTTAGTAGTTTTCGTCTTCTTCATCATAGGCGTCATCGTCATAATATTCTTCCAAAGAGTCTTTCAAATCATAACCATCCAGATCTTCAAACTCGTCAATCTCTTCATAAAAAGAGCGCTTCAAATTCTTCTCCTTTTTTACGGGTTTCAACTTTTTAGCTCTCTTCAACTCGTCGGAATCGAAAGAATCATTCTTTACGGGTTTCCGAAAATCTTTCTTTGACTTCATCACAAGACAAATTAAGATGTTTCCTTTGTTTTTTAACTATTTAGGGTTAAACATAAAATATATCAACCGCAATTTTAAGTATTTTTTTTTTCGTTGCAAGGCATTGGGCTAGTGTGTGGTGAAAAATTTTACGTTTAAAGCATATTATTTTACCAAGTTACACTTAGGCTATATAAAAGTCAATACTTTTTCATCGAATAGCAATTTTTTTTACCTAAACACATTTACTTACATTTGTAATGTTTTAAACCGTATTATGGGCTCTGAGGTTATTATCCACCAGCTGCTAATTTTTGGCGTGTTAATGGTTGTGGGCGCTTTAGGCTCCTACTTCGGAATAATTAAGGACGAAGCTAAAGACTTCCTTTCGCGCTTCATTATCGACATTACCCTACCCTGCCTGATTTTTTCAACATTTGCTAAAATTGATAGTAACCCCACCCTGCTTATTAACGGTTTACTAGTGTTTGGTTTTACCTTTGTAAACCTAGCGTTAGCGCTTATTGCGGGAACTATCTCAGCCCGTCTACAAGGTTTGAATCCGGCAAATACTACCGTTCACAGCCTTCACACCATGTTTGGGAACATTGTGTTTTTGGGCTACCCACTATTTGATGCTTTATTCCCGGGTGGAATTGGCATTTTCTATGCCGCCGCATACCAGTTGGCCTCAAACTCGGTTACTTTTACTTACGGAATATACAGGCTAAGTGATGGTCAAGCAAAATCGGGGTTAAAAAGTTTGCTTAACATCAACACCTTTGCCTTGCTAATTGGTTTTACAATTACTGCCTTTGGCATAAAAATTCCAGCGTTTTTAATAGATGCCCTGAGTGGATTGGGTAAGGCTACTAGCCCCCTATCAATGGTTTATATTGGGGCTTTGCTTATGGGGTTGGGTATTCGTAAATCCGTGAGCCATAAAAGCATTTACCTGCTTAGCCTCAATAAGTTGATTTTATTACCAGTTTTTTTGGGTTTTACTTACCTATGGATATTCCGATTTTTCAACCTTCAAATTTCTAGCGAAGCCTTTATTGTTCTTGTGATGCAAATGGCTATGCCATGCCAAACTATAATTGTGGTTATGAGCAGGCGTTATGGTGGAAACTACCAGCTTGCAGCAGGGAACCTGTTTGTTTCCACCATACTTAGCATAGCAACATTGCCTGCCATTTATATTTATCTGAACTTTCTTCTGAAATGATTTATTTCACAACCAGCTTTACTTCTATCGTAAACTCATCGTAAATCATTTTATCGCCTAATCCTTCAAAGAATTTTCCTGATCCATAACGAATATTGTACTGGGTGCGATCAACGGTAATGGTTGATGTGTAAACATTTCCCTTTCTTACTGCCTCAAAGGTAATTGGCTTTGTAATACCCTTGATGGTTAAATCGGCAGTTACTTTGGCCTTATCGCCATTAAACTTATCCGACCTAACATTTCCAAGGAGAGCAACCCGGTATGTTCCAACACTAAAAAAATCGTCGGACTTTAGGTGGTCAATCAACTTTTTGTTCCATTCTGGGCTCTCTAAATCGTCACATGTTATCGATTCCATATCGATAACAAAATTTCCGCCAGCAATCTGGTTATCTCTGATAACCAATTTGCCCTCTTTAAGCTTCACTTTACCGTAATGTTCACCAGTTACTTTTTTGGCATTCCATTTTAGGGTGGAGCTACTCGCATCGGCAATAAACTCCTGTGACCAAACTGTAGTGGTAACCAGGAGTGCTGTTAGTAATGTTAAAAATTTCATGTTCTTTTTGTTTAAAGTTACACAGTAATAACAAATCAATCTTCAATTTGTTTTTTAGTAACTTAGCGGGACATATTTGCTTTGTGCCCAATGAGAGTTGTAATACAGCGTGTAAGTCAGGCAAGTGTTTCGGTTAACGGAAGCATAACCGGTTCAATTGGTAACGGCCTTCTAGTTCTAGCTGGTTTTGAACATTCCGATACCGAAGAGGATTTGGAATGGATGGTTGGTAAAATTGTCCGCCTGCGAATATTTAACGATGCCGAGGGCATCATGAACCTCAGTGTTATGGATGTGAACGGTCAAATACTGGTTGTAAGCCAGTTTACCCTTCATGCAAAAACAAAAAAAGGCAATCGGCCATCGTACGTTCAAGCTGCATCCCCTGATATTGCCATTCCGCTATATGAAAAGTTTATAATGATGCTGGAGCACGCAACTGGTAAACGGGTTGAACGTGGTGTGTTCGGTGCAATGATGGATGTTAGCCTAATTAATTCTGGTCCGGTAACCATTATTATTGACTCAAAAAACAAAGATTTATGAAACAGTTCACTCTCGACGATGCCCAAAAAATGGTTGACGATTGGATTAAAACCAAAGGGGTACGCTACTTTAATGAGCTCACCAACATGACTCTGCTGGTGGAAGAGGTGGGCGAGTTAGCCCGAATTATGGCCAGGAGATATGGCGAGCAGTCGTTCAAGGAAGGGGAAACCGATCATGATCCTGCTCCCGAAATGGGCGATATTCTGTTTGTGCTTATTTGCTTAGCCAACCAAACTGGCGTCAATTTAACGAAAGCACTGCTACAAAGTATCGACAAAAAAACTAAACGCGATAGTAATCGGCACCATCGCAATTCCAAATTATTGTAACTTTGTAAACACAATCATTATCAAATATTGAAAGCTATGGACTTATCGTTCGAGGACAAGTTTAACATCGAGGTTGATGCTACCGAAGTTGAAAGAGCAATAAACAAATTCAAGGATATTGCCCAATCGCGAAAAGGCGATATCGATATTTTAAAACGATGCTTTAGCATGATTGACCTCACCACCCTAAATACCACCGATGGCTATGAACGTAGTAAGCTATTTGCCGATAAGGTAAGTCAATTCCCCGACCAATTCCCGGGAATGCCCAACGTAGCAGCCATCTGTGTATACCCTTCGCTTGTGGCAGCAGTAAAAGAAAACCTATCCGCACCCAGTGTAAAAATTGCCTCGGTTGCAGCAGGTTTTCCGGCCTCACAAACATTTCTCGAAATTAAACTTTCGGAGTGTGAAATGGCCCTTGAGCAAGGTGCTGATGAACTCGACGTGGTTATATCCGTAGGTTCATTCCTCGAGGGTGATTATTTTACCGTATTTAGTGAGCTGCAACAGATTAAGGAGGTTGCTGAAAATGCCAAGGTTAAAGTCATTCTCGAAACTGGCGCATTACCAAGCCTGGAAGATATTAAACTCGCATCGTTCCTGGCCATGGAGGCTGGCGCTGATTTTATCAAGACCTCAACCGGAAAACTCGAACCCGCTGCAACACCAGAGGCGGTTTACGTTATGTGTTTAGCCATTAAGGAATTCTATGAAAAAACTGGACGCAAGGTTGGTATGAAACCCGCTGGAGGCGTTTCTAACTCCTACGATACTGCGCTTTTCTATACCATTGTTGAGCAAGTGCTTGGTCAAGAGTGGCTTTACCCCGGACTATTCAGGTTTGGAACCAGTCGCCTTGCCGATGTTTTATTAAGCGATATTTTAGGAAAAGAAGTAAAGTATTTCAGCTCATCAACAACCGCTAAGTATTAAAAATTGAAAACACAATAAAAATTAAGGGTGCCCAGCTTGGCACCCTTTGTTATATTATGACATTGTGTTTTACCACCAAAGACTGTAAAACAGAATTAGAATAGCTACAACACCAATAGACCCGATCACAAAAGCCTTGCTGGTTTTAAACAACTCAAAGGAAATAGTAATAGCCTTCTCATGGTCTTTATTCCCTTCGATACGGGCAAAAATCCAAATTAGGAGTAAGCAGAGAAGGAACACTATACCCATTCGGTCCATGAAAGGCAAAGTGGGCATAAACACCTTGAATAGAAGTGAGAAAACAAATGTTCCTATTGCTGCAGCTAAAGCACCATTGGCGGTGGCTTTCTTGTAGAAGAACCCTGCAAGGAATATGGCGAGTGCTCCGGGGCTAACAAATCCTGTAAACTCCTGAATATACTGGAAAGCCTGGTCAAGATTGGAAAGCTGGGGAGCAATAAACACTGCAATTAGCAAAGCCGTAAAACTTGCTAATCGCCCAACGCTTACCAAACGATGCTCCGATGCCGACTTGTTGATGTACTCCTTGTAGATATCCATGGTGAATATGGTGGCTACGCTGTTCATCATCGATGCCAACGAGCTAACAATTGCTGCTACCAGAGCTGCAAAAGCCAACCCTTTAACACCGGTAGGTACAAAGTTATGCAACAACCAGGGATATGCCTCATCGGATTTGGCAATATCGGCATGCAATGCAAAAGCAACAATACCAGGTATAACAACAATAAGAGGAAGTAAGAGCTTAAGGTAAGCAGCAAAAACTAAACCATTTTGGGCTTCCTTAATGCTTTTGGCAGCTAGGGCACGCTGAATAATATACTGGTTACAACCCCAGTAGTAGAGGTTTGCAACCCACATGCCACCAATTAGTACGCTAATTCCGGGTAAATCGATATAAGCATCCTTTTGTCCTCCTTTGCCATCGGGTATCATCAGCTTGCCTTTTTCCAGAATCATATCAAATTTTTCGGGGGCTTTTTGAAGCAAGGTTTTAAACCCGGCAATAAATCCATGGCCATCGCTCAGGTAGTCGAGGGCAAAGTAGGTTGTAACCAAACCACCACCTACCAGAAAAACTACCTGAACCACATCGGTCCATGCCACAGCTTTTAATCCACCATAAATTGAGTATAAGGCGGCAAAAAAGGCTAAACCAATTATGGCATAGGTCATGTTAATGCCCATAATACGTTGCATAGCCAGGGCGCCAAGGTAAATTATTGAGGTAAGGTTAACGAAAACAAAAACCAACAGCCAAAATCCGGCCATAACTGTTTTTACACGTTTATCGTAGCGTACCTCAAGGAATTGGGGCATGGTAAAAATTTTCTTCTCCAGAAAGATGGGTAGAAAGAATAGGGCTACAAGTATAAGCGTTAGTGCAGCCATCCACTCATACGAGGCAATTCCTAGTCCAATAGCGTAGCCGGAACCCGACATACCAATAAATTGCTCAGCTGAAATATTTGATGCTATGAGCGATGCCCCAATAGCCCACCAGGGCAAAGCCCTGCCGGCCAAAAAGTAGTCGCCCGAGTTGGTTTCCGAGTCGCGTTTGCGAAACGAAACCCATAAGCCTAAACTTACTATCAGTAAGGCATAGGCTGCAAACACAATGTAATCAATTGTTGCAAACGACATATCAATTAGGATTTGGTTTAAGGTTAAAGGCAAAAGTAAAGCTAACAGAAAAATATCTATCTTAAATGAACTACATCAATAGTATCACATTCCAAATTTTTACCTACTCCATATTGGTGTTGGATAAATTCCTTTTTCTGTTAACTCTTTAAGTCGGTTAACCACCATGGGTCTATCACCGGGATAAGTAACTCCAAACCACTCCGCCTTGGTTTCTAAAACCTTACAGCGAGCAATACCCTCTTTAATGGCTCGGTTTACAACCGTGGGAATGTAAAACTCGGCCTTAACGTTTCCAATCTGGTTGCTGAAAAAGTCGCTCATTAACTTCTCGGTATAGCTAAAAAAGTCGGGTGTAAAACCCCAAAAGTTCATCGATACTGAAACGCCCTCATCAACCTTTACTAAATTTCCATTTTCATCTTTGTACTTTACCTCGCCTTCAACACGCTCAATGTGAGTGCGTTCAACAACATCTAATAGGTATCCATTTTCATCGGTTGAGCATACTCCGCGTGAAACAGCGCCTTGTTCCGAAAGGGTGTTTCCAAGCTTGTAACCAACCATAAAGTAGCTTCCCTTTTCCAGATTGGGTTTGGATAGTTCCTGAGCAAGAACCCTAAAGGTGTCGAAACCATAGAAATCGTCGGCATTAATCACTGCAAAGGGCTCATTTATTAAATGGCGGGTTACCCAAACCGCATGTGCCGTTCCCCATGGCTTTTCGCGGCCTTCGGGTACTTTAAAACCCTGCGGAAGCATATCGAGCTCCTGAAAGGCTATCTCAACTTTTACTTCTGAGCTGAAACGGTTACCAAATACTTCCAAAAAATCCTTTTCAATGCTTTTGCGAATCACAAAAACAACTTTCCCAAAACCGGCACGAATGGCATCGTAAACTGAATAATCAATAATTGTCTCGCCATTGGGTCCTAATGCATCTACCTGCTTCAAACCACCATAACGGCTACCCATCCCGGCAGCTAAAATAACAAGTGTAGGTTTCATACTTTAAGATACTTAGTTAAAATTATTCTAAAGTCAATTTTTTGCCGTATTATTAACAACTGGTTAGAGCAATTTTACATTGCACCTATTTGCTCTAGCTAAAAATTATGGAACCGTTTTGCCACTTCGGCAAAGTTATTGAATGGTTATAAAAACAAAAACTTTATCGACCATGAAAAGGTTTATCTTTTTAGTTGTACTTCTTAATGTTTTGATAGTAAGCACACATGCTCAAAACAAAACAAAAAATCAGCTGGAGGCCGATTTTGAAAAATTTAAGAAGGAACGTGAACAGGATTTTCAGGATTTCAAGCAAAAGCGCGAAGCTGAGCTAAAAAAAATGGAGCAGGAGTAACTAAACTACTACAATGAAATGACTGGGCTAAAGAAGCATTATGTTGAGAAAAAGGAGCCGGAAAAAGCTCAAACCGTTCAGGATATTATTGATTACGAAAATACTATTGCTAAAGCTTTGGGATACAAAATTCCTGAAAGGTTAACCGAAAATGTGGCAGCTAATGCCAAAAATGATGTTCCTGAAAAGGAAGATAAAAAAAAGGAAACCGAGAATGTAATAGTTGACGATAAAGCGGCTGAAGTATCCTCGTCAACATTTAAGCCTGAGCCAGGCACGCGCGATGGCATTCCAGTACTTACACCTGTGCCCAAAAGATTGGCTAAAATAACCTCGCCTTTTGGGGTAAGGATTCATCCAACCCTAGGCCGGCCCATTAAGCATAACGGTGTGGATTTTGGCTCAGGACGTGGGGCCGAGGTTTTTGCTGCATCGAGCGGAAAAGTGGTACTTGCTCAGTACAACGGCACATACGGTAACTATATCATTATTGAACATACCGATGGAACAAGTTCGGTTTATGCCCATTTGGATAAAATATCGGTTTCCAAAGGAAGTGCTGTTAAAAAGGGCGATGTTATAGGATTTACCGGCAGTACCGGCCGAAGCTCAGGACCACACCTTCATTACGAGGTTCGTATAAAGGGTATCCCAGTTGACCCCAAGGGATATTTGGTTGAAACCAAATAGGATTCAACTTTAGGTAAAAGGATGCATAATGCCCTAAACAATTTTAAACTAGGGCTAACACCAACTTATTTTCCTATTTTTGCAAAAAATTTGCAAATGCTAAAACGCGAGGAAATTGAGGTTATGGCTCCAGCGGGCAATTTTGAATCGCTTATGGCTGCCATACAGGGAGGAGCAAATTCGGTTTACTTTGGCGTTGGTAACCTTAACATGCGCGCTAAATCGTCAATCAATTTTACGGTTGACGATTTACCTGAGGTGGTTCGCATTTGCAAAAAGCATAATGTAAAAACCTACCTTACCGTAAATACTGTAATTTACGATACCGATATTCCTTACATGCGGGAAATTATCGATACTGCGGCAAATGTTGGGGTAAGTGCACTAATTATTTCCGACCAGGCTGCCATGCTTTACGCTCGTCAAAAGGGAATGGAGGTTCATATATCAACCCAACTAAACATAAGCAATACGGAAGCTCTTCGTTTCTACTCGCAATGGGCCGATGTTGTTGTGCTTGCCCGCGAACTTAATCTCGACCAGGTTAAAACCATTTATCAGAATATTAATTCCCAGAACATCACCGGACCAAGCGGTAATCCCATAAAAATTGAACTTTTTGCACATGGGGCGCTCTGCATGGCCATATCGGGCAAGTGTTACCTAAGCCTACACGAGGCTAACTCATCGGCCAACCGGGGCGCTTGCATTCAAATATGTCGCCGTTCATACACGGTTACCGATAACGAAACGGGCGCACAGCTCGAAATTGATAACGAGTATATCATGTCGCCAAAAGATTTATGCACAATCAACTTTCTGGATAAAATTATCGATGCCGGTGTTCGGGTGCTAAAAATTGAAGGACGGGCCCGTGGTCCAGAATATGTGAAAACAGTAACCCAATGCTATAACGAGGCTGTTACATCGGTTTGCAAGGGAACCTACACACCCGAAAGGGTTGATAACTGGATGCAACGCCTTTCAACAGTGTTCAATCGTGGATTTTGGGATGGTTACTACCTTGGTCGCCGACTGGGAGAATGGAGCAAAGCTTACGGCAATATTGCCACTGAACGAAAACAGTATGTAGGAAAAATAACCAACTACTTCTCCAAGCTAGGTGTAGCCGAAATAACCGTGGAGGCTTCGGAGCTTTACTTGAACGACAAGATTCTAATTATTGGCCCAACAACCGGCGTTATAGAATATGAGGTAAAGGAACTTCAGGTCGATGAAAAACCTGCAGAGTTTTCACCAAAAGGGGTAAAATGTTCTATTCCGGTTCCAGAAAAAGTGCGCAGAGCCGATAAGCTTTACCGAATAGTAAAAATGAATTCCGATTAGTAAAATATTTGTAAATTAGATGTTTAATTAAAACTCCGATTGATATGAGCTTCAGCCAACTTTGCAACAAGATTTTTTGGGATTGTACCTTACACTACCATACCATGGATAATGTTGATGCCCAACCAACTATCCCTTACCAAGCGGGAACTATTGAATTCTCGCTTTTTACCAAGAACTGGATTGATGCCGTTCAGTGGCATTTAGAGGATATTATCCGCGATCCCAAAATTGATCCAGTGGAAGCGCTAAAAATAAAGCGCCGTATCGATAAGTCCAATCAGGACCGTACCGATTTGGTTGAAATGATTGATAGCTACTTTCTGGAAAAGTACAAGGACATCAAACCTCAACCCAACGCCACAATAAACACCGAAAGCCCAGCATGGGCAATTGATCGTCTTTCGATACTTGCCCTAAAAATCTATCACATGGAACAAGAGGTAAAGCGGACCGATGTTTCAAAAGAGCATATTGACAGCTGCCAAAAGAAACTAAACACCCTGCTTGAGCAACGGGTCGATTTATCAACCGCAATCGATCAGTTACTCGACGATATTGAGCACGGGCGCAAGTACATGAAGGTTTACAAGCAGATGAAAATGTACAACGACCCATCGCTTAATCCAGTACTTTATGGAGCAAGACAGCAAAAAGGATAACGGATATCCTAAAAAGTTACTTGTGGTTAGGCTCAGCGCCATTGGCGATGTGGCCATGACCGTGCCTGCAATATGGTCGTTGGTTAAAAACCACCCCGATGTGCAGGTTACCTTTGTATCGCAAGGATTTGCCCGCGATATAGTTAACCAAATTCCTGGAGTTCTTTTTGTGGAGGCAAATACCAAAGGCCGACACAAGGGGTTGTTGGGAATTTGGCGATTGTTCACCGATCTCCGTAAAATAGATAGGTACGACGCTTTAGCCGACCTTCACAATGTTATTCGTAGCCAAATTCTCCGAAACTTATTTTTACTCTCGGGGCTAAAAAAAATATCCGTTATCAATAAAGGACGAAGCGAAAAGCGCAAACTGGTTAGGCTAAAGAATAAGCGGCTCGTTCCACTTAAAACTACCCCCGAACGCTATATGGATGCGCTCCTTAGGCTAGGGTACACAATCAATGATGAGTTTGATTACCTTTTCCGCGAGGCTCGTTTACCGGACAACATTACAATCCACCTTGGATATAAGGACAAGCGGTGGATTGGTATTGCGCCTTTTGCCAAACATAAGGGAAAAATTTACCCGCTCGATAAAATGGAGCGCGTTGTTGAAATACTTTCCGCATCAAAAACCAATAAAATTATTCTAATAGGCGGCGGGGGGAAAGAGCAAGAAATACTTGAGGGCTGGGAGAACAAATATCCAAACACCATTTCCATTGCCCGCAAGTACAGCATTTTAAATGAGCTTAAGATAATATCCAACCTTGACGTAATGGTTTGCATGGACTCTGCAAACATGCATTTTGCATCGTTGGTAAACACACCCGTTGTAAGCATTTGGGGGGCAACACATCCTTTTGCCGGTTTTTACGGATGGAAACAAAATCCCACAAGCGCCGTACAGGTTGACCTTTACTGCAGGCCGTGCTCCATTTATGGTAATAAACCCTGTTTCCGGAAGGATTACGCTTGCTTAAACCGTATTGAACCGGAGGTGGTGGTGAATAAAATCAACACGGTAATTGACCGTTTCAACAGAATTTAATATCAAAAAAAGTAAAATAATTATGACTTACGTAACCAAAGAAAAACTATTCAGCAAGGAGTGGTTTAAGGCATACGCCTTAATACTGGTTGGATCATTCATTCTTGCAGCTGGTTTTGTTCTGTTTATCGACCCACACCGAATTGCCCCTGGTGGCGTTTATGGCATTGGTATCATAGTTCACTACCTCACCAAGGGAATGTTCTCCTGGGCGCCCGATGGTTTCCCAATTGGTACCGTTGGTTTGCTGCTTAATATTCCACTTACCATTATTGGCATAAGGGCTTTAGGCCCAATGTTTGGAGTTAAAACGGTAGTTGGTTTTGTACTTTCATCGGTTTTTATTGATACTTTACACCTTTGGCTTGGATACGACCCCCTTGTTGACGATATGCTGCTTTCCTCAATTTTTGGCGGTGTACTCATTGGCTTTGGGTTGGGCTTAATCTTTAAGTCTAAAGCAACCTCGGGCGGTTCCGATATCATTGCTATGGTTATTGCCAAGTATACTCGTCTCCCCCTAGGCCAGCTAATGATTTACGTTGATTCAACCATCGTACTATTAGCTTTGGTAGCTTTTCAGGACTGGAAAATTCCTTTATACTCCTGGGTGGTAATATACGTTACCGGAAAGGTGATTGATATGACCATTCAAGGGGTTAGCTACGATAAAGCCCTTTTCATCATTACCGATAGGCACGAAGAGGTAAAAAATAAGATTATTCACGATATTGAACGCGGCGGAACCATAATTACCGTGCAAGGTATGTACACCGGACACGATAAGAAAATGATTTTCACAAACGTATCGCGTCGCGAGGTTCATATGCTAAAGGATTACATCCAGCAAATTGACCCGAATGCTTTTATTACTGTAATTGATGCCAATGAAATTCTTGGAAACGGTTTTAAACCGCTAAACGAGAGTATGTAGCTTTTACACATGGAAAAGGGATTGGTGTTAAAGAGTACCGGAAGCCATTACAGGGTTCGATTGAATGATGGCCGCGTGGTTGAGTGTGTACCACGCGGTAAGCTTAGGCTTAACGAGATAAAAACAACCAATCCTATTACCGTAGGCGATTGGGTAAGCGTTGAGCTCAACCCCAACGGAGTTAGCTTAATAACAGCCATCCATGAACGAAAAAATTACATTATTCGTAAAGCCACAAACCTATCGCGTGAGGCCCATATCATTGCTGCTAACATTGATCAGGCTTTGCTGGTGGTTACAATTACTCAGCCCGAAACCCAACTGGCATTTATTGATCGTTACCTGGTTACCGCTGAAGCTTACCGCATTCCTACTGTTATTGTCTTCAATAAGATCGACTTAGTTGATTCAGCCATTCAACCCGTGCTCGATAGCTATATCTCAATATACGAACCCATTGGATATAAGTGCCTAAAAGTTTCTGCCAAATCAGGTCAAAATCTCGATTTACTTAAACAAATACTTCAAGGAAGGGTTAGCTTGCTATCCGGAAATTCAGGGGTAGGTAAATCTACATTAATTAACCTCATTGAGCCCGGTTTGAATCTTAAAACCGCTGAGATTTCAAACGCACACCTTAAGGGTAGGCATACCACAACCTTTAGCGAAATTTTTGAGCTAAATTTTGGCGGATTTATTATTGATACACCAGGAATTAAGAGTTTTGGTTTGGTTGACATTGAAAAGGATGAGCTATACCATTTCTTCCCTGAGATATTTAAGCTATCCGACAAATGCAAGTATTACAATTGCACTCATATCCATGAGCCCGGTTGTGCTGTTATTGAGGCTGTTGACAAGGGTGAAATTGCACCATCGCGCTATTTGAGCTACATGAGTATATACGACGACGAAAACGAAAAATATCGACCCAAATTAAAGTAATAGATCATTACTAATGTTTTTTTCAACATAATTCCAACTACTTATGAAATCGCACGAAATTGACTATAGAATTTTTGGTGAATCCATTCAATTGGTTGAGATTGAACTTGACCCACAAGAAACTGTAATTGCGGAAGCAGGTGCAATGGTTTACATGGAAAGTGGAATTGATTTTGAAACAAAGCTTGGCGACGGCTCAAATCCCGGTTCAGGGTTTTTAGGGAAACTGCTTTCGGCCGGCGCACGAGCCATAACCGGTGAATCGATTTTTATGACTCACTTCACTAACCATGGTATTGGCAAAAGGAAAGTCGCTTTTTCCGCACCCTACCCCGGCACTGTTGTGCCAATCGATTTGTCAAAGGTGGGGGGTAATCTTATAGTCCAAAAGGACGGGTTCCTGTGTGCGGCACTTGGTACAAGCATTTCGCTCCATCTCAACCGAAAGCTGGGAGCTGGCCTGGTTGGTGGTGAAGGTTTTATACTTCAGCGCCTGAGCGGCGATGGCTTAGCCTTTATGCATGCCGGTGGCACCGTGATTGAAAAGCAGCTCAACAATGAGACCTTACGAATCGATACCGGTTGCATTGTTGCCTTTGAGCCAACAATAGGTTTCGACGTTCAAACAAGCGGAAATCTAAAAAGCATGCTCTTTGGCGGCGAAGGTTTATTCCTTGCCACCCTTTCCGGTTCCGGTAAGGTTTGGTTACAATCCATGCCTATCAAGAAACTTGTACAGGCTCTTGCTCCTTACGGCAGAAACAGAGGAAAAGAAAATAGCTCAATACTTGGCAATCTTTTAGAAGATTAAAAATGGCTTCAACCATTAGTATCGACAAATTTATTGAACTATCAGATATTTATCCTGTTATTGATGTGCGCTCGCCCTCGGAATATGCCCGCGGGCATATTCCGGGTGCTTCAAATATTCCCCTTTTTTCCGACGAGGAACGTGCTGCTGTAGGAACTAAATACGTAAGGGAAGGACGACAAGAAGCCGTTAGGCTTGGACTAGAGCTGGTTGCTCCTAAGCTAAACTGGTTTGTTGATACTTTGAGCTCAACGGTTAACCAAAAAAACATTCTGGTTTATTGCTGGCGGGGCGGAATGCGAAGCGCCAGCATGAGCTGGCTATTTGGCTTAGCTGGTTTTAAGCCCTTTACTTTGGATGGTGGTTATAAGTCGTTCAGGCGTTACGCTCAGGCCGCTTTCGACAGGAAATACAAATTTTTTGTTCTTGGCGGTATGACCGGTTGCGGAAAAACCGAGCTTCTTAAAATGTTAAAGGAAAGCGGTGAACAGGTAGTTGATTTGGAAGGGTTAGCCAACCATAAGGGTTCTGCTTTCGGCTGGATAAACCAGCCGCAGCAACCCACCACTGAGCACTTTGAAAATTTACTGTTTAATGACCTAAGAAAACTAAACCCCTCACAACCTATCTGGATTGAGGATGAGAGTAAAAGTATTGGTTCAATATTTTTACCACAATCAATTTATAACCAAATTATTAATAGTCCAACAATTATTATTGAAACCGATTTGAACAACCGAATTGAAAGGTTGATTAGCGACTATACGGCATGCGATAAAAAGGACTTAATCAGCTCAGTTGTACGAATACAAAAGCGACTGGGGTTAGAAAAGGCAAAGCGTTGTATTGAGTATATTGAGTCAGGTAACCTCCGCGATGCTATTGCCATTACATTAGAATATTACGATAAAACCTATCGATACGGAATTGAGCAAAAAAAAATACCACCAAAGTATTTATACTTTGATGGTACAAGTAGCGATTTGATCGTTAAATTGACGTCGGTTGGAAAAAGTATTACACACCCAGCGTTCCCGGATTAATGCAAAGTACCGGGATTTTGGCTTTATTGGCAATAACGTATTGCTCCTGGGCTCCAAATACAAAATCGGTTAGGTCGATATTAGGGGTTGTCATCACAATTATCAGTTCGGCCTCAATATCGGTTGCCAGGTTAACAATCTCCTCCTGAAAACTTTTGCCCTTTGCGGCATTATGAATTTCCCAGTCTAAACCATTCGATTCTATATGCATTTTAGCAAAAGATAGGTTATTGTTGATTTTTTTCTGAACACCCGAATCGAAAGCGTTTGGGACAATCACATGGATCTTGGAGCCAAACAGCTTTGCAAAACGAATGCCCCACTGAATTTTCTCTTTATCCTCATCCCTGAACTCAACGGGCATTACAATGTGCGAAAAACCCTTGGCCATATCGGGCTCGTCCTGAACAACCAGAAATGGCACTTCGGAGCCAGCAATTACCTTTAGCGCCCAACTTCCGGTTAGCTTTTGTACCCCTTTAATTCCATGGGTACCCATAATAACCATTTCAGCATTAATTTCGCTGGCAAACTCGCTAATGGTATCAAAAATATTGCCCTCTAATATGTGAGTTTTAACCTCAACACCATACTCGTTTACTATTCTTTGCTGATCGTCCTTCAGCTTTTGGCTTGCATCATCCTCGTTAAACTTACTCTTACTGAATAAGCCTCCGGTTTGAATTACATGCACCAGGTTAATTTCAATGGGCTCCTTGGCAAGTTTCATTAGCTTTATGGCATGCTTTAGTGCATTTTCTGCAACAGGGGTAAAGTCCCAAGGAATTAGATATTTGTTAATATTTTCTGCCATAGGTTTTACATTTTAGTTCTAAAATTGGGTAGTTAAATTTACTAAATTTTAATTTAAAATCAATCCTTTAAACCTATTTTCAATTTTTTCGGCCAATTAACTTTGTTAATATTTGATTAAGCACATCTTTTCTGGATTCGCTCACTTTAAGCTGATTGATGGCCTGTGTGGCATTATTAAAGTATGTATCGATAATGCTTACCATTTCCTGCTGCACTTCCGCTTTACTGTAGTAATCCATTACATTGCTAATCTTTAACTCGTCAGGCAATGATTTGTTGTTGTATAACTCAATAAAATCGTTTCTATGTGTCCCATTTAGCTTTTCGGCTGCAATAATGGTTAACATAGTTTTTTTTGATGCAACAATGTCGCCACCAATGCGTTTACCAAAAGTACTTGAATCGCCATAGCAGTCGAGTAAATCGTCCTGTAGTTGAAAAGCCAACCCCATCGACCTACCAAACTCACCAATAAGTTCTACATCATTCCTGCCTGCACCGCCAATTACTGCACCAATCTGCAGAGCACCTTTAAGTAATATTGATGTTTTAAGCTCTATCATTTTAAGATACTCATCGCGAGAAACCATGATGTGTGACTCGAAATCCATATCCATTTGTTGGCCCTCGCATATACCCATTGCAAAAGAGTTGAAAATATTAATGACCTCGGGCAAAATCGACTTATCAACCTGAACAAGCAACTTGTAGGCTAGCACTGTCATGGCATCCCCTGAAAGAATTGCAATATTGGGATTCCACTTTTTATGAATAGTAACCAACCCTCTACGCATATCAGCGTTATCCATAATATCGTCGTGTACCAAAGTAAAATTATGGAAAATTTCAACAGCTAGAGCTGCCGGTAATGCTCGGTCAATATCTTCAGAGTAAAGATTACACGCTGCAAGTACAAGAGCCGGGCGAATTCGCTTTCCACCCATACTCATTATGTATGCAATTGGCTCGTAAAGGTTTCTTGGTTCACCTGTTAAATCAAGCTGCTTAATTGCTGAGTCAACTTTCTGGTTGATTGATTCAAGTGTATACATTCTGATTAATTTTTTACTCCTCATCGTCGAAACCGCTACTCATTTCCATTACAAGCTCTTCCTCTTCGGGTTTTAAAGGCTTAGGTTTATCAAATTGACGTAGAACCGAGGGAAGTACAAATAGGTTTGTAATAACGGCATACAGCAGGGTTATGGCAACTAAAAGCCCAAGAGCCTTTGTGCCACCAAACCGTGAAGCAATAAATACGCTAAATCCGAAAAGTAAAACTATCGATGTATAAATCATGCTAATACCTGTTTCTCGAATTGCGTGAAATATTGACTCTTTAATATTGAACTTGGTTAAATACAGTTCCTGACGATACTTGGTAAGAAAGTGGATTGAGTTGTCAACAGCAATACCCAGAGCAATACTAAATACAATCACGGTGCTTGGTTTTAGGTTTATTCCCATTAAACCCATGGTGGCAGCAGTAAGTATAAGTGGAATAAGGTTTATGCCAATGGCAAAAAGTACCATTCTAAACTTTCGGAATAACCATGCTATGGCAAGGGCAATTAGTATTACAGCAAGAAAAAGGCTTGATGATAAGCTATGCACCAAATACTTAATTCCATAGGTAGTAATAACGCTAGCCCCAGCAATATTAACATTTTCACTCTCTCGTTCAAAAACCTGCTTAATATCACTGTTTATACTGTCAAACAAAACGCTCATTTTTTCAGAACCAATGTCGGCCACATTGTACATAATTCTTACATACTGGCCAGTTGAATCTGTCATTCGGGCATAAACATCACTAACACCAATGCTTCGGGGAATATATGACATAATAAAAGCTCGCTCAAAAGGTCCAGGTAACCGGTATTGGCTCTCATTACCGTTATAGTAAGCTTGTCGGGCAAATTTTGCCATCTCGGCTATTGAAAAAGGCTTGGATAGCTCAGGATAATTGCTTAGCTTTTCCTGTAATTTGTCCACTTTTTGGTACACGGAATAGTTTTGGTAACCATTAGGTTTTCCAGTGTTGTAAACTATTTCAAGAGGCATCACGCCCGTAAAATGCTTTTCAAAAAATTTTAGGTCTCGTTGCACCGGGTGATTATGGGGAACATCATCAACCATGTAACCATTAGCCTTTAAAAGCGATGCCCCTGCTATACCAATAATCAAAACAAAAACGGTTATAGCAAAAACCCATTTGCGCCTGTAATAGGTGGTTAATACTATACGTGAAACCGCTTGTTTAAAAGTATTACGATTAAGATGGCTTAAATGGCGAGCCTTGGGCGTTGGGCTTATACTGAAAAAGAAAGGTATAACAATTAATGAGATTAGAAAAATACCTAGTACGTTAATAAAAGCAATCAAACCAAACTCACGTAATATTTGTGTTTTAGTGAAAACAAATGTCACAAAACCCAGTGCGGTAGTTAAATTGGTTAAAAATGTTGCACTACCTATTCGGTAAATAACGCGGTAAAGAGCTTTGATTTTATGGCGGTGATGGGCTATTTCATGATGATACTTGTTAATTAGATAGATACAATTGGGAATTCCTATCACTATAAGCAAAGGGGGGACAACTGCCGTTAGTAGTGTTAAATGGTACCCGAAAAGGGTAAGTGAACCTAACGACCATATTACGGCAGTAATTACTACCACTAATGAGATTAATAGTACGCGGAATGAGCGGAAAAGTATTAAAAGAATAATTGCAGTAACCAGTGCAGCAAGCCCAACAAAAAGGAACATTTCGTATTTAATCATTTCGGCCACCACTGCTCTTATGTATGGTAAGCCTGAGTAGTGCAGGGTGTTTCCTGTTTTTACTTCGTAGGTTTGTGCGACGTCTTTTACTTGGTTTATGATTTTAATACGATCAACCCTGGTCATCATTTCCCTGTTCAGGGTAATAAGCATTAGGTAGGTGCTGGTCTCAGCATTATAAAGCAGCCCCTTATAGAATGTTAAATTTTTAACCTGTTTACTTAAAGAATCCGAACTAATTGCATATAGGTTATCCAGCAGCTTTTTAGCTACAAACTTACGGGCAACAGTATCTTTTTCCAGAGTAATAATATCGATAACAGAGAAAACGTTTTCTACACCATCTACTTGTTTTATTTTATTTGCCAAATCCTCCCATAGCAAAACTCTTTCGCGATTAAAAAAGGCTGAATCCGTTACCCCAATAACCATAATGTTCTCACCCTTCCCAAAAAGTTTTGTCATTCTCTCGTTTTGGATATATATGCTATCCGTTTTGGGAACGAGGGGGATTGGTTTATAGGATAGCTGCACCTTTGTTGCCTTCCATCCCATAAACAAAGTAAATATCAGTATAATGGATACAAGAATAAACCGTCTCTTAAGAATAAATCGGGCAAGCTTATGAAACATCACTTTACTATTAGGATTCAATCAGCAATATTAGAAATAATATGGATATGTTGTTGCAACTATAGCTATTCAATGCACAAAATATTGTTTTTTGTTTTAAACGGGTAAAAGTTACCTTTGCAAAAAATTGGTTACATTTTTTAGTAATTTATTGTCATTTAAACAAAAATATACCAATGAATTACGGACTTATTGATCTTTTGAACTTAATTGGTTCGCTAGGGCTATTCCTTTACGGAATGAAAATGATGAGCGAATCGCTCCAAAAGGTAGCAGGCGATAAGATGCGTGCCATCTTGAGTTCAATGACCTCAAACAGGTTTATGGGAATTCTCACTGGCTTTCTTGTTACAACTGTAATTCAGTCATCATCGGCTACAACGGTAATGGTTGTAAGTTTTGTAAATGCCGGTTTGCTATCGCTGGTTCAGTCTATTGGTGTAATAATGGGTGCCAATATTGGCACAACCGTCACTGCTTGGCTAATATCGCTGCTGGGTTTTAAGTTTAGCATTATACTTGTTGCAGTGCCATTAATTGGGGTGGGTTTTCCTCTTTTGTTTTCTCGTAAGCAAAATCTCAAGTTTTGGGGAGAATTTCTAATTGGCTTCTCGCTGCTTTTTATTGGTTTGGAATTTCTGAAAAATTCTGTTCCGCGAGTAGACCAGAACCCTGAGATGTTTGCATTCCTTTCCAACTACACCGATATGGGCTTTTTGTCCGTACTACTTTTTCTTGGCATTGGTACTCTTTTAACCATAGTAATACAATCGTCGAGCGCCACCATGGCGTTAACATTGGTTATGTGCAACCAGGGATGGATTTCATTTGAAATTGCTGCAGCAATGGTACTTGGTGAAAATATTGGAACTACAATTACCGCAAATATTGCCGCAATCATCGGAAACATTTCGGCTAAACGCGCAGCAAGGGCTCATTTCTTTTTTAACGTAATTGGAGTAATTTGGATGCTGGCAATATTCTTTCCGTTTACTAAAACTATTGCTAACCTCTTAGTGGATATTACCGGTAAATCGCCTTACACCGATACAGCTGAAATACCTTTTGCTCTCAGCATTTTCCACTCGTCGTTTAATCTAATAAACACCTTCGTGCTAGTTTGGTTTACACCATTGCTTGTCAAACTGGTAACCTGGCTAACCCCTTCGAAAAAGGAAGAGGACGAAGAGTTTAGGTTGGTTCACATTAATGCTGGTTTAATGACAACAGCCGAACTATCTTTGGTTCAAGCGCACAAGGAGGTTATTACTTTTGCCAAGCGTACTCACCGAATGTTTGGTTTTGTTCGTCAGCTTTTTAATGAAACCAACGATAAGGAATTCGACAATATCTACCTGCGAATCGAAAAGTACGAAGGTATAAGCGATAGGGTGGAAGTTGAAATTGCCACTTACCTCAATAAGGTTTCAACTTACGAGCTTAGCGATGAAAGTTCACGCAAGCTCCAAGCCCTATTCAGAATAATTAGCGAAATAGAGTCGGTTGCCGATAGCAACTTTTCTTTAGCTCGAACCCTAAAACGCAAGCGTGAGCAAAAGGTTTGGTTTAACCAGGAAATGCGCGATAATTTGAACAAGCTGTTCGATTTGCTCGATGAGGCATATAACATCATGAAGGAGAACCTTGAGATTAGCCAGCGTAGCGTTTCCATTAACTTGGGACCCGTGTACGATATTGAAAGCAAGATTAACGAGTTCCGGATATTCCTGAAAGAGGATCATATTAGAAGCGTTGAAGCCAACAAGTACAAGTACCAGGCCGGTATAATTTATAGCGATTTATTTAACGAAGCCGAAAAAATGGGCGATTACATTATAAATGTTTCAGAGGCATTGGCTGAAATTGAAAAACCGGTTAAGCATAAATCCTACCCTCCCGGCAAATAGTTTAATTAGCTGACATAAAAAAGCGGGCTACAGCCCGCTTTTTTTATTTACTACTCAAAGCATTTGCACCCGAAACAATTTCAAGTATCTCTTTAGTAATTGCAGCCTGGCGTGCTTTATTGTATTCAAGAAGCAACTGATTGTGTAAGGCTACGGCATTTTCAGTAGCTTGATGCATGGCTGTCATACGGGCGCCATGTTCAGCTGCAACGCTTTCAAGAATTGCGGAATGAATCTTGTTCAATAGATAGTAAGGCAAAATACGCTTAACCAACACTTGTGGGTTTGGTTCAATTATTGGTTTTATTTTATTTGTCTTTTTAGCTGATCTTTTGATATTTATTGGGAGTAACTGTTCGGCTACCTGTTGCTGCGATGCAGCGCTTTTAAACATATTGTAAATTAGAAAGATTTTATCGGCTGCTCTTTGCTTAAACTCATTGACCAGCGTGTTAAAAATGTCTTTTGTGTTTTCAATATTAGGTTTATCAAGCATTCTGTGGTTTAGCTCAATTACATTAAAACCCCTTCGGCTTAGGGCATCGTGTCCTTTTTTACCTAAAGTATAAAATGATATACGCGCACTTGGATACCTGGCTGATAGATACTTATACTGTTCTATTGAATATTTAATGATATTTGAATTGAATGCTCCACACATGCTATTGTTTGAGGTGATAACAAGTAAAACAACGCTCTTTACCTGTTGTCTTTCATTTACATAATCATCACTCAACGAACCAATAAATTCAATCGATGAATTTAATATATTGTTAACTTGGTCGTTAAAGGGCCTAAAACGTAACAAGTTAATTTGTGCCTTTTTGAATTTAGCTGCCGAAACCATTTTCATTGCACTGGTAATCTTTTTAGTTGAAGCTACCGATGCTATTCTGGATCGTATTTCTTTCAAATTGGCCATGCCAGAAATTTATTTGTATTCCGTATAATTTTTTGCAACCTCTTCGGCAAGGTTTGCTAATGTATCGGCAATTTGTTCGTTAAATTCACCCCTTGCCATTTGCTCCAGCTCTGATTTTAGTAAAAGCTGACAACGCTCCAGGAAATCTTTCTCAAAATCACGAACTTTTCCAATTGGGATATTTTTAAGCAACCCTTTTGTACCGCAGAAAATAATTGCAACCTGCAACTCAACCGGTAATGGTTGGTATTGTCCCTGTTTAAGAATCTCAACGTTTTTTGCCCCTTTGTCTAAAACGGCAAGTGTAGCAGCATCCAAATCGGCGCCAAACTTGGCAAAAGCCTCCAGCTCACGGTATTGCGCCTGGTCTAACTTCAGGGTGCCGGCAACCTTACGCATCGATTTTATTTGTGCTTTCCCTCCAACACGCGAAACCGAAATACCCACATTGATGGCTGGCCTGATACCATTGTTGAACAGGTTCGATTCAAGGAATATTTGTCCATCGGTAATAGATATTACGTTTGTAGGGATGTATGCCGACACATCACCTGCCTGGGTTTCAATAATTGGAAGAGCAGTTAATGAACCGCCTCCCTTAACTAGTGGTTTAAGCGCATCGGGCAAATCGTTCATTTTGGAGGCTATCTCATCGGTCTCAATTATCTTTGCAGCACGTTCAAGTAGTCGTGAGTGCAGGTAAAATACGTCGCCTGGATAAGCCTCGCGCCCTGGTGGGCGACGAAGTAGCAACGATACCTCACGATACGATACTGCTTGCTTCGATAAATCGTCGTACACTACTAAGGCATGGCGCCCGGTATCTCTGAAATACTCGCCTATGGTAGCCCCGGCAAACGGAGCATAAAATTGCATGGCTGCTGGATCCGATGCCGTGGCAACAACAATGGTGGTGTAATCCATTGCGCCGCTATCCTCTAGAATTTTGGCGATGCTTGCCACGGTTGACCCTTTTTGCCCAACAGCAACGTAAATGCAGTATACAGGATCACCTTTTAGATAGTTGTTTCTTTGGTTAATAATAGTATCAATGGCAATGGCTGTTTTACCGGTTTGGCGGTCGCCAATTATTAGCTCTCGCTGTCCCCTTCCAATGGGAATCATTGAGTCAATAGCTTTGATACCGGTTTGTAAAGGTTCTGTAACGGGTTGCCTGTATATAACCCCGGGGGCTTTGCGTTCCAGGGGTAAAATAATTGTCTTTCCCGTTATAGGGCCTTTCCCATCAATTGGTTCACCAAGCGTATTAACAACTCGGCCTAAAAGTCCGTCGCCAACAGGGATTGAGGCAATCTCACCAAGCTGTTTAACTCTGTCGCCCTCCTTCACCAGTTCGGTGGGTCCCAAAAGAACTATTCCAACATTATCCTCTTCAAGGTTTAGAGCAACACCCTTAACACCTGATTCAAACTCAACCAACTCGTTTGACTTTACGTTGTTTAACCCGAAAACACGAGCTATACCATCACTTACCTGCAAAACAAAGCCAGTCTCCTCAAATCTTGCTTTGGTTTCAATACCCGCAAGTTCATCCTTAATAAGTTGAGTTATTTCGGAAGGTTTTATTCCTGCCATAGCTTACCTGTTATCAAATTTTTTCTCTAGCAAGGTTTTCTTTACGGAGCTAAGTTGCCCCTTTATACTCGAATCGAAAACTTTACCATTTACAATTAAGGTATATCCTGCAATTAATTCAGGTTTAACTTTAACATTAATCTCACAAGCTGAATTTAAGGCTATTGCCACTCGCGTCTTAATTCTCTCCAGCGCGCTTGGAGATAACTCTTCAGCCACTAGCAACTCCACGTCAAGTATATTTTTACTATTAAGGTATAAGCGACGAAAAATCAGAAAAACATTGAATAGGATGTCGGCTCTATCCCTTTTTATTATCAAAGTAATAAATTCTCTCAGCGTTTTGGGTAAAGTACTTCCGGAAACGCGTTCAATCAGGCTAATTTTTTCGTCAGGGGTAAGAGTAATATCTTCAAGCACATCTTGCAGTTTTGATTCATTTGAAAGGATTTCAAGCAAAGGGTGTATAATGGGATAAATGCTTTCAAGTTCATTTTTTTCCTTACAGAACTCAAAAAGCCCTCTAGCGTAACGCGATGCTATTGATCCGGAACTCATTTTAGTTTTTAGGTATTTCGTCGAGCAAACGTTCTATATACTCCTGTTGTTTTTCTTTATCCTTAAGTTGTGCGCGTAAAACTTTTTCGGTCAGGCTTATGGTTAGCTCTGCAACAGTGGCATAAAGTTCCTTTTTGGCGGCCTCTTTTTCCAAATGAATTTGCTCGCGGGCTTTATCGAGCATCTTTTGGGTTTCAATACGAGCTTGCTCTTTGGCTTCTGCCAGAAGTTTTTCCCGCAAAGCTTTGGTTTCGGCAATTTCGCGTTCGCGCTCTTGCCTGGCCTTTTCAGCCATAAGCTTGCTTTCCTCCTGCAATTTTTCTATCTCTGCACGAGCCTGCTCAGCAAGCCGCAATGAACGCGCTACACTTTCCTCCCTGTTCTTTAGGGCTTGCAGTATGGGTTTCCATGCAAACTTTTTAAGAATAAAAAGCAGCACCCCAAACGATAGCAAAGCCCAAAATAGTAGGCCGTAGTCGGGTGTAACAAGACCCATAGGCTATAGTTTTAAACAAATAACGCCACAATAAGGATAATAAGAGCAAAAAATGCAACCCCCTCAATAAGCGCAGCTGAAACAATCATGTTGGTACGGATATCCCCTGAGGCTTCAGGCTGCCGGGCTATCGACTTAAGGGCTGAAGAGCCTATACGGCCAATGCCCAATCCTGCAGCCAAAACAATTATTGCTGCACCCAATGCTATCCCAAACTTTGCAATTGATGCACCATCGATTGATTGAAGTACAATTAGTAATGTATTCATAGTTTAAATATTTAAGTTGTTAGTGATGTTCTTCCGTAGCCATCCCTATGTATAGCGCTGTTAACAAAGTAAAAACATATGCCTGGATAAGGGCAACCAGTAATTCAAGTAACGACATGAATATTAGAAAAACCAAAGAAATGGGAGCAACAGCAAATCCCAACCAGGCTATCATTGAGGAAAAAATAAAAATCAAACTAAGCAGAACTGTAGCCACCATGTGCCCTGCCAGAATGTTGGCAAATAAACGGACCATTAATACAAATGGTTTGATGAATACGCCAATAAACTCCACAAGCGGCATGATGGGAATTGGTAATTTAAGAAATGCCGGTATACCCGGAGGACTTACTATATGTTTCCAGTAATCTTTATTGGCATGTCTATTTATAGTGAAAAAGGCAAAAAGCGCAAGGGCCATGGTTACCGAAATGTTGCCTGTAACATTAGCCCCCCCTGGAAACAATGGAATAAGACCCAAAAGATTCGAGAACCATATAAAAAAGAATAGTGTCAATAAAAATGGCATGAAATGGACATATCGTTTCTCGCCTATGGAAGGAATTGCAATTTCGTCCCTAATGAATATTATGAATGGCTCAAAAACATTTTGTAACCCCTTTGGTGGTGAATCGGGGTCTTTCCTATACCTACGGGCAATGCCAATAAAAATCAAAGCCAACAAAATCGATGTGAAAAGTATCGAAAAAGCATTTTTGGTAATGGAAAAGTTATAGGGCAATGGGGTAGCCTCATCAACCTCGCCGTTTTTGTTTAGCTCTACTATTTTTCCTTTATATTTTCCTTGGGCTTCAATCCTGAAACCTTTATATACTCCATCGTTATGATGAAACTTGTTTGAAAGGAATAAATGGAAACCGCTCTTCTTACTGTAAAGAATAATGGGCAAAGGGATACTCACGTGGTGATGGTTTACAGTAACTATATGCCATTCGTATGAATCGCTTACGTGGTCAAATATGAACTCGGCTGTATTAAATCCCTTTGAATCGTTTTTGTGCATTTCATCAGCTTGCACGCAATTAATGCTTGCTGCAAAAAACAACAACAAAATCAATACCGATAGGTTAATTGTTTTCTTCACTTGCTTTCCTATCCTTTACAATAAAGTGTGTGAAATGCAAAAGTAAAACCAGATACGATATCAAATATACGATAACTAAAAGAATTTTGTGACTAAAACCAGCCAAAAATATTAAGAGTACTGCTAAAAGATTTGCTAAAATATTGATTGACTTTATGATAAAATACTTACTTACATACTTAATTCGGGGAAATACCGATTTTGCCGAAATTAGGGAGAAGGCTATAAAACTCAACGAAGCAGGAAGTAATGGTATTATCCTTACTAATGTTTCACTGGTAGTTAACCATAGAACCAAAAGTAAGGATAGCACAATAATTAAAAGAGTAATTGAAAATCTTGCTTTAACGCTCATTTTGTTTACTCTTGCCCTAAAGAAGCTTCTTTGCTTTCCATTCCTAGCATATTGCAGTAACCTGTAAACTTGCAGCCGGGTTCAATGGCTAACTTTCCTACGGTAATATCGCCATTTATACGGGCCGATGATTTGAGCGATAAAAGCTCATCGACAGTGATTTTACCCTCAACAACGCCTGAAATATCCGAGTTTTTACAAACAAGCTCTCCTTTTATTTTGCCGGTTTCACCAACAACAACTTTACCCTTAACATTAAGGTTACCAACTAGCGTGCCATCAATACGCAAATCGCCACTACTTTTAATATCACCATTAATTTCAGTGCCAAATCCAACAAGGTTGATGTTGTTAGCATTAAATTCGGGTTCGTTTATCTTTGCCATAGGTTTAAAGTTTAATGGTTAGAATCACAAATATAAAAATTCCGTTTAAAGTTTTTCCTTATCGCTTTCGTCAAAAATTTCACTTTCCCAATATTCAGGTGTTTCATTAATATCTTCTGCTGTATCGCTCATCCAACTCCATGTTTGTGGTGGAGGGCCTTGCTTTCGGTAAACAAGGGCAAGTATTGCGCCTGTTATTCCTCCAAATAGATGGTATTCCCACGAAATTTGAGGAAATATTGGCAGTACGCCCCAAACCAATCCTCCATAAAGAAAAACCACCAAAAGGGATATTGCCATCAGATTTATGTTTTTGCGAATAACCCCACTGAAAAAGATAAACGATGCAATAGCATAAATAAGACCGCTGCAACCAATATGGTAACTGGTACGCGCAGCTATCCAAACCATTACTCCGCTTACCAACCAGCTCAGCAAAAGAATTCTATACCATAAATCTCTATAGAAATAAACTAAACCTGCAAGTAAGATAATAATTGTTATTGTGTTATTTATTAAATGGTTAAAATCAGAATGAATTAAGGGAGCTGTAACTATTCCGGTTAAACCCGAAATACTCCGGGGTAGAAGACCCAGTCGATAAAACGATGTGCCTTCAATTATCTCCACCAGCTTGACTAGCCATATCAAAAGGGTAAATAGAAAAGCAATTTCGAGGCTTATCTTGAACCGAGTTCGTTCAATTTGTAGTATATCATCACTCATTTCTACAGTTATCAATAAATTCTCTTTTAACAAGCTTAGGATCCGAAAGCGTATTGTAAAACATATCGATGTACTCAAAAATATCATTCTTATGCCGGATTGTTAAAAGCGTATCGGCGGTTATGAGATTCATTATTTCAGGTTTCTTTTTTATAAAAAAATCAATGGTAAAATTTAATTCTACCATTTGGCGGCAATTACCTCTATAGTAGCGTTCCCTAACGTTGGTAATCGGAATAATTTCGGGAGGTTTTGTATAAGGGGGGTTTACAAACCCGCAAAAATCGAAATCGTAAGGAACTGGAATAATCGAGGTTAAGGAATCGTGGTATAATAGTTTTATGTTGTGCAGCTTAGGAACCGACCAGTCAGTATTGCCTATAAAGTACTGGAACATTGTCATTACGTCAAGAACAGGTCTATAGGTAGCATTTTGAATAATTCCTTGGGTCTCAATCTCTTTGGTGTTTGTTCGTTTTGCTAGCCATTTTACAGGTTCAATTAAAATTCCATAGGTAATGAAATTCTTATACTTACCAAACCTATCGAGATATATGATTCTTACTAATCGTACCTTAAAGCTGTAGTCCGATAGTATGTTATAGATACGGTATGCGTAGTATTCCTTAATTATGTGTTGCTGGGCACGTTGGGTGTTTACGCAGGGATTAACAAGCTTTATCCGTTGCGATGTGTTAAATATTGGATCGTTAATATCTTGCGGTTTAATGGCGAGAGGTGGAATTTTACAGTTTGATTTATTGCGTCGAAAGATTCCTCGTGTCATGGCTTTGGCTGGCAGCGATACAGAGGAATCAGCATCTAGATAGTATATGATTATATCGTGATAACTTGCGTTTTGAGGATTAACATCGTTGAATAGCTCTTTTAAATCGCCAATTATTTCAATTTCTAGAACTGATTGTTCATCAAATAGATTTCCTTGTGCATATAAAGTAAATGGTAAGATGCACAAAAGGTAAATTTGTAATATTTTACTAATCCTATTCACTTATTAAAGCGCAATCACCATTAATTGAACAGCTCCAGAATTTTCGGTTTTCATCAATTAGTAATGCTTGGGGTATTATACCTCTGCGGGCAAAAGGAACGTTGATCGGAAATAACCTTCCTTCGTATAGAGGTGTAATACCATCTACTTCAGTATGACCAATTATCATATATTTTGCTCCAAATGTTATTAACACATAATTAATTTCATTGAGAGTAGCTTTGGGTATTGTGGGTGTTTGCATTAAGTATCCCCTATACCAAAGTAAACCGTATTCTGAGAATATAAGGTTTAGCTCATTAATAAAAACATTGGGGTCAACTTGAAACGGAATGTCGGGGTTATACAATTTTTCAAGCAACTGGTTCATTCGTACCAATGGGATATTTTTTTGAGCTAGCTGATACGATATTCCTGCATGAACAAAGAGGATGCTGTCAATAACTACTCCAGCCTTAAAGTTTCGGAGCATAGCTCCAGGCCAAACATTTTGGGTAAAAAGATCGGAATAGGATATTTTGTTTCCGCGTGTTAAAATTTGATACTTTTCATGTATATAGCGGTTATCGCCGTTCAAAATAATTGCTTCATGGTTTCCCATTATTGTATGAACCATTCCGCCAGAAAGTTCAGCCTGTTCAGCTAATTGATAAACCAACCATAGTACATCGGTTACCCTTTCACCCCTATCAACCAAGTCGCCAATAAAAACTAGACGCCCATCGCCAAAAATCCATGTAAGATTTTCATCAACTATTGAGTTGCTAACAAGCAACTTTACTAGGCTATCGTATTCGCCATGAATATCACCTATTGCAAAAATTTTAGTTTTTGTGTTTACTACTGTCTCTTTTTCAATGTGTTTTCTTGGTTTATTGAACTTAACTGTGTAATTAATCGAATCAGTTGCAAAAAAACCTTTAAAGGATAGCACGCCATTGACTACTCTAAAGGTTTTTGATTGAACAAAAACCTTTGAATTTAGACTATCATTAACCAGGTAAAATACTCTGGCTCGGCGTTTACTAATTCTCTCTACATGTGGCCCATCAAAACAGGATGGGTAAATTCCTTTGGAGTATGCCACCATGTAATCGCGGAGAAGATTGGCCGCTTCGGTTTTCCCGAACGAAAGGGCGTACTCAAGGGAGTTGTAGTTCTGAAAATTTTGGAAGAAGGGATTTGCCCTAAAGCGCATCAATACCCTCAAAGTGTTTACAGAACCTACTCTTGCTGCATAGAGTAAGGGCGTATTCCGTTGAATGTTATAAACATCAACACTTGCTCCGTGGGTCAACAGGTATTCCGCAATGGTGTCTTTATCGTATAACGCACACTGAATTAGTGGGGTAAGCGTGTTTAACACAATATTTACATTGGCACCTTTATCAACTAAATACTTTACCAGATTAAGATTTGAATTTGAAATTGCCAGGGTTAAAAGGGTGTGGGAATCATTAAAATAGGTTTTATTAATACCGTTTACTTTAATTAAACTATCTATCTTACTGGTGTGGTTTTCATTAACAAAAATTACTACTAATGAATCATTTCTTAAGTTATCCTGAGCAAAACCATGATAAAATAACAACAAGGTAAATACAAGTAGTTGTATTGTAAATTTAAATTTCATACTAAAATAAATTATTATTTTATTGATTACCTAGAAGTTATTGTTTGGGTCATATCATCCACAATCGAGCAGTAGGAAAACCCAAAATATTCTTTTTCGTATTGGGTTAACTACTCAATGAATGAGTTATTGTACATTAAAATTTAATTCCCCAAAGCAATACATCATCTATTTGCTCATTTCGTTTCATCCATGACAAAAAGGCCTTTTCAAAATGGGTACATTTGGAAACACCATCCATGCCTGAGGTCAAAACAAGCTGTTCCTTAAACCTAGATCGCATGAATTTTTTATGGTTATCGCCACCAAGCTGATCAAAATACCCATCCGATGTTAGGTATAACCAATCGCCAGGAGTAAGCTTAATGGATTTTACCGTGAAGTTTTTGCTGCTTGCACCAGCTAATTTAGCGCCGAGAGTTACAAAATCGGGCTTAAGTTCCTGAACATCGCCATTTCGTTGGAGGAATAAAGGAATTAATGCACTGGTATATTCAAGTAAATAGGTTTCCTTATCAAACACACATACCGCAATATCCATGCTATCTTTAAGAATCATTTCGTTTTTGGACTTACTAAGTCGTTTAATTAGCTGATCGTCAATGAATGAAAGGATATCGTCAGTTTTGTAAAGCATGTGTTGGTTTACTGCCTGATTTATTAAATCGATACCGATTATGCTCATAAAAGCTCCTGGAACCCCATGACCGGTGCAGTCGGCCAGGGCGAAGAATACTTTATTTCCCTTGGGGAGCATCCAGTAAAAATCACCGCTAACAATATCCTTGGGACGGCTAAAAATAAAAGTATCGGAAAACTGTTTTTTTACAATGCTTAATGGGGGCTGAATAGACTCTTGAATTCGCTCGGCGTACCTAATGCTATCGGTAATTTTCTGAATGTAACTTTCAATAATATTGTAGGCTTCTTCTAGGTTTTTGTTTTTTTGTTCAATGAAATCCTTATTTTTCTCAATTTCATGCTTTTGCTGCTCAATCTCCTGATTTTTTTCTTCGAGCAGCACATTTTTTAGCTCAATTTCCTCAAGTTGCTTTGCCAGCTTGTCGGCAGTTCTTCGCTTATCCCTCAGGGCAAAGTAAATAACCAGCAACATGGTACCACTAAGTAAGAGTCCGATTAATAGAACGTAAGTTTGAATTTTTGTTCTGGTAATTTCCCGTTGCTTTAGCTCTTGCTGCTGAAGTAATAACCTAATCTCGTTTTCTTTCTTTTCTGTTTCGTATAGCGTTTGTATGGTAGATATGTGCCTGGTATTCTTTTCGTTTAAAACGCTATCCTTATAGCTTGATGATAGCTTATAGTAATCAAGCGCTTTGCTAAAGTCATTATGCTTTTGGTAGTAATCGGATAAAACCTCATAGGCTTGCTGAAAATGGATTAAGCTTTTAATTTCCTTGGCAATACGGAGGCATGCATAAACGTTTTCGTATGCGCTCCTATCATTATTTAATCGCAACTGGGCTCGCGCTAAGTTAATGTAGCTATCGGCAATAAACTTTTTATCGTTAAGCTTTTTATCTATTTCAAGCGCCTTGGTAAAATATTCTTGAGCCTTTATTGGATTTCCTAAATAAAGTTCAATTTTACCTAGTGCATTAAAGTTTATAGCGATCCCTTTTTGGCTGTTGATTTGGTAATTGATATCAAGTGATTTTGTGTAGTAGTCCTTTGCCCTAATAAAATCACCTTTAAATTCGTAAACCTCACCGATATTATTAAAATTCATAGCCTGGCCAAGCAGGTTTTTAGTTTGCTGGGAAAGGTAGAGGGCTCTCTGAAAGTATTCAAGAGCCTCATCGTAACGTCCGTTGAGCGAAAAAATGTTTCCAAGACTATTGCAAGCCACTGAAATATTGAATGTGTCTTTTATCTCTTCGGCTAATTTCAATGCTTTTAGATGATACTCTGATGCGTACGCATGGTTATCGAGCCGGCGATAAACCACTCCAAGGTTATTAAACGATTTTGCTTGTTGGTACTTATCGGCGATTTGTTTTGCAAGTTCCAAGGCATCGTTATGAAACTTTAATGCGTTGGCATAGTTTGAAGTGTTTCGGTAAAGTACGCCAAGCGAGGTATATACCTCCATTCGGAGGTAGTTGCTTTTAATTGACTCCGCCAAACGCTTAGCCTCAAGCAGGTAATTTTCAGCTAGTACGGGATTATTATCATTTACCTCATAAACCCTGGCAATTTTTTGTAGAATGAGCACACGTAAACTGTCGTTCGATTCTTGGTAAAGTCTAAGCAGTAATGAGTCGGTATTTTGCGTTTGCGCAATTAAATGCAAACACAGAATGGCATAAGCTTGTAATAATATCTTTTTAAACATCATGACAAAAAAGTTCCTTCATTTGGAAAGATAGCATAATTTCGCAACAAATAAAATTACACCCAAATAATAACAAATATATGGCAATATTGGCAAAAATATATCGCCGCTTTTTTCAAATCTTTCTTTTGCTCCTGCTTCTTATGCTTACTCTTATACTCACAGGGGCAGGCATTCTGTTTTTCAAGCAAGAATTTATTATAAACACCCTAAGGGAAAATCTTAATAAGTATCCTGACCTATCCATAACCTATAGTTCCGTTTCGGTTAAAACCCTTAAAACATTTCCAAGGTTTTCATACTCATTTACTGATTTTGCTTTAGCAATCAATTTAAATTCAAAATCGGACACTATTTTAAAAACGGATGATTTTCAGGTAAGTATCTCACTTTTTAAATTGTTAAGGGGTAAGGTTGATATTAAAAACATAACTGTAAGCAATGCTACAATAAAATGGCATACCAATTACCACAAAGAGCTTTTCGGAAGTGGCAATAATGGCCCTCAGGGTTCTGTTGCCATTCTCATCTCGGGGTTTAGTCTTAAAGATTTCGATATTGAGCTGTTAGATAGTGCAAGTAAACCATTGCTAAACTGTTCCGGAAAAAGCTTAAACGTCAAGTTTAAGTCAGATGAAACAAAATTGCTACTATCCATTCAAAGCGAGCTGATTAACACTACCGTAGGTGAATATTTTAAAATTACCAATCAGCATCAACTAAATTTTGTTATTGAAAATAGTGATAATAAATTGTATATCTATAATATAGAATCATCAATTAAATCATTACGTATAAATGGTTCGGGAATTTATTATTTAAATAGTGAGTTAGCTGCATTCAGATTTAAATCCAACCGTTTTCAAGCACAAGATTTATCGTTTTTGCCATATCTTGAAAGTTTTAATCAATTAAAGGGTATTTTAACCGCCGATGTATATTTGGGACTATCATCGGGTTTTGAGAATATTGATACCTTGCAGGTTAGGTATAGAAGCGATAGGTTGAAATGGTTAACAAAAAACGAAGAGGGCACCATATCCAATTTGGAGGGCTATACTTTACTAACTGATAATTTTTCAAAGCACTTCAGCTATATTCCTAATGCTTCCATTGAGACCAATAATACTAAAGTTAGCGTAAATGCAAAAGTAAAAGGCATCAAAAGTTTTGTAATTTTAGCCAAAGGGTATTTAAGTCATATTTTAAGAATTCAAAATCCCCCCATAGATATTGAAACAACGGGTCAATTCAAAGCATTACTATCCTATTCCCCAAAAACAGAAAAGCTTACAACCCTACTCCTTAAATCTAATTTGGTTTTCGAAAATAAGAAAGGCATTCCATTTAATCAGCTTTCGACCAAAGGAACTATTGCAATTAATAAAGATTTAAACATCGAAGGCTATTTTAAATCCGATTCAACCGATGTAAACTTTAGTATTAGTCAAGAAAATTTTCTGGAATCCTTAACCCTAAACACTTATTCACCCAAAGTATATCTTTATGGGAACCATATAGATTACAATGAAATTGTTCAACTAATTTCTAACAAAACTGAAGATACCACTTCAAATTGGTTTGCCCTTCCAAAAATATCATTTACACTGAATTTTAAAAGAGCCACATATAATCGTTTAACACTTAATAGACTTAAAGCCAACGGAACGCTCAAAAGCGACACAATTTCAGTAGATTACTTTACTGCTGATTGCTTTGACGGCAACGTTTCCGGAAAATTTAAATCACACAACAATTCGTTTCACACAAACCTATGGGTTAGCAATATTTCAATTGAAAATGTTTTCAAAAACTTTGAGAACTGGGGTCAAAGCTACATTACTGCCGATAATCTCTCGGGAAGATTTAAGGGTATAATGAATATTCAATTCATAAGAGATACCAAAGGCGATGTTGACATGGGTTCCCTTAAACTTTACTCTGATGTCCAAGTTATTCAAGGAAAACTAAAGGGTATGGATAGAATTAAGGGATTATCCAAATGGCTAAACCTGAACCAGGTAAAAAATATTTCTTTTGACACCCTGAAAAACAAGATAACTATTGAAAACCGTAAGATTATTATTCCTAACATGGACGTAAAATCCAATGTAATGCTTTTGAATGTTTCAGGTGTTCACGATTTTGACAATAGATATGAGTACTTGGCTCGGATTAACATAAGTAATTTGTTAAAACAAAAGTTTTTGAAATCAAATCAAACTGACTATAATTCCTCTACCGATGGTTCTATCAACTTATACTTGAAACTCTTTGGCCAAAACGATGACTATGAGATTGAATGGATAAATAAGAAAAGTTTTGATTCCGGAATACACAATACCATTCAAACCGAAAGCGTTTCTAGAGAAAAGGGACAACAACTAAAGCTTGAAGAAAATACTAGTAATAAGGTAGGTGTTGGTTACAAGCTGGAATGGGATGAGCAAATTGACACCCTAAAAAACGAATAACATGAAAATCCTTAGTCCTAGAAATAAGTTTTTGTTAACACTTATAATTGCAGCGGTTACAGTTTCATTTATTACTATCTACTTTACAAATCGTTTTGTATCGGAACTCAAGCAGGAAGAGCGACAAAAAATTGACCTATGGGCAAATGCAGTTAAATACATTTCAAACGAAACGGGTTCGGGCGAGGATTTTTCGTTGATCTTTGAGATTGTTCAAAACAATCGAACTGTTCCTGTAATACTAACCGATGAAGCTGGTAATGTGATTGGTTTCCGTAACATCGAGATTCCCGATCCTCAGGATACTGTTTATCTGTCAAACCTTCTGAACAAGATGAGTGCAGAGCATGAGCCAATTACAATTGAGTTACCCGATGGCTCCAAAAATTATGTATACTACTTTGATAGTATTACTTTAAAAAAACTTAATTACTATCCTTATATTCATCTTATTATAATTTCATTCTTTATAGGAATAGCGTTTTACTCCTATAGCCAGGCTCGCAAATCGGAACAAAACCTAATATGGCTTGGAATGGCAAAGGAAACTGCCCATCAGCTTGGCACTCCTTCATCGTCGCTCATGGCTTGCTCGTCGCTACTTTCTGAGAAATACCCAAATGACGAAGTGGTGGCTGAACTTGAAAAGGATGTAAAAAGGATTGAAACCATAACCAGCCGATTTTCAAAGATTGGCTCATCGCCAAATCTCGATAACATCGATGTAACTCGTTTAATCTCCGATTCAATTAGCTACCAGAGTAAAAGGTGCCCAAGGACAATAACTTTCAACTACAGCCCCGGAAATGCAATTTATGCTAAAGCAAACTATATACTGCTTGGTTGGGTGTTGGAAAATCTTCTTAAAAATGCTATAGATGCTATGCAAGGGAAAGGAGTAATTACGGTATTAGCAAGTACTGAAAAAAACAATGTTATTATTGATATACAGGACCAAGGCAAAGGGATTGAAAAGAGAAAGCAAAAAGAGATATTCCGGGCTGGTTACACCACAAAAGAACGAGGTTGGGGATTAGGACTAAGTTTGGCAAAACGTATTATTGAACAATATCACTCAGGTAAAATTTTTGTTTTGCGTTCGGAACTTGGCGTTGGATCAACCTTTAGGATTACACTAAAAAAAGCCTAGGGAACGGGATCATATCCATGACCACCCCAGGGATGGCATCGTGATATTCTCCTGACCGATAACCATAATCCTTTAAAAAAACCATGTTTTTTTAAGGCTTCAACGCTATATACCGAACAGGTTGGGGTAAACCTGCAGCTGTTAGGTAGGTATGGCGATAAAAATATTTGGTAAAGTTTAATTAAAAGAATAGGGATGTAGGCTAAAAGCCTAACCACGTATTTCCATAATATTTGAAGGAATTTAGCCAAATGCATTTTATTTAAGATCGGTTATCAGTTTAACAACTGCCAACTCCAATTGTTTAAAAGAAACTACTTCGGCCGAAACATATATAAAGGCTATGTAAACCGTTTTTCCACTTTCCTTGAATTGATCTAGTAAGTTTTGGTTTATCCGAAAAGCCTCCTTAAGCCTACGTTTTTCTAAGTTTCTGGCATATGCTTTTTTTAAATACCTTTTAGGAATTATAAATATTACTTTGAAATGGGGGTTTTCTTCAATACCATGGGCTGTACTATCCTCTATTTGGTATATTAACTTTACAGGATAGTGGAAACGTGTTAACTCCGATTTTAAAAGCGAGTTAACCTCGTTCTCTAAATGGATAATATTATTCTTCCTAAGTGTTAGAGGCATACAAAAAAGGGGGCTAGCATCCCCCCCTCTATTTTTACTTTTTCTTTGATTGCTCTTTCAAAAAGTGATCTAAGGCTTGAGTCATGCTTTTAAACGCATCGGTTGGGGCCTTAACATCGAGCCTTAATCCCGCATCTTTCACTGCTTTTGCTGTTGTATCGCCAAAGGCACCAATAGCTATATCGTTCTGTTGAAAATCGGGGAAATTATCGAATAGCGATTTAATTCCATTTGGGCTATAGAACACTATCATGTCGTAAGGAAAAGGCTTAAGATCGGACAAATCGCTGCTTACAGTTTTGTAGAATATCCCTTTGGTATAATTTATCTTAGCCTTTGTCAATGCTTTTGGTATTTCGGGTTTATGGGGATCGGAAAGGGGTAATAAAAATTTTTCATCCTTGTGCTTAAGGATAATTTCCAGTAAATCCTTAAACGTGTTATCGCCATAGAAGATTTTCCGTTTCCTGTAAACTATGTATTTTTGCAGGTAATGGGCTATTGATTCGGTTATGCAGAAATACTTCATGGTTTCAGGAACAGTTATTCGAAGTTCCTCACAAATCCTGAAAAAATGATCAATCCCAGTTTTACTGGTAAAAATTACAGCAGTATGATCTAAGATATTGACTTTCTGCTGACGGAATTCTTTGGAACTCACCCCCTCAACATGTATAAAAGGGCGGAAATCAAGATGAACCCCATACTTCTCCGACAATTCATTATACGGCGATTTCTCGCTCTGGGGATCGGGTTGCGAAATAACAATCTTTTTGATTTTCAAGGCCCTATGTTTTTAAAAAACAACAAAAAACTTAACTCACTCTCAGTAAATACGTTACCCCTAGTATTATAGGCAATTCAAGGGCACAAAGGTACAAAATGTAATACAATAATGAAACCCTATGCTTTACAAAGATTTTTATTATGTAAAAATATCTATAAAGTAACGCAATAATTACCAACGAAATAGATAAGTAGATAAATACTATTCGTAGGGGAGGGATGGTGTAGTTTGCTGCAATCGAAAAAGGTATAAGAAAAAGCATCAAAATTCTTAAATTCAGAGTATTGTGGAAATAAAGATAGTTAACCTGGTTTGCATTATTAGTAGCCAGCAATAAAGTTTTATGGAGTACCCAAACCCAAATTCTGTAAAGAATAAGAGCAAGGGCGGGTAAAGTCAAAAAAATTAAGGGAAATTGTAATGATTCTAAAAATTGCTCATGAATAATTTTAACTACAAACGTAATAGATATGATTGATAGTAAATCAAGTAATCGAGATAACTTAACAAAGGGCACGCTGAAATCGCTAAGTGTTTTTTCAGCAATGAAATCGTAGAACAATGATTGAATAAATACTCTAAGATATTTTGCGTAACCTACTATTATTGATAAAATTATCAACATTGAAATAATCAAACTAATAAAATAAGCATTCGGAATTAAATGATTTTGGGTAAGGGGTTTAGGGTCGATGCTGATGTTTGAATTAAAAGAATTGGATTTAAGTAGTTTTGTAGAGGAATTGGAAGCTAAGGTGAAATTATCTGGTATAGTATAAACCTTTCCGGAATCGTGCTTCTGGGTTAAATCCAAAAAGTTGTTATATAAATTATTACTATTCTGGTTCGATTGAAAGGCCAACATAAATACAGAATATTTTTTGCAAAACTACCTATATTTTTTTAAAGAACGACACTATATTTCTGGCCGTTTTTATTCCAACCTCTTCCGAAAGATCTTCAAGGGAAGCATTCTGGATATTTTCTATTGACTTAAAGCGGTTGTAAAGCTTTATAACGCTTTTCTTTCCTACACCATGAATTGATTCCAGTATCGACGTTTCATTCTTTTTCTCTCTTCTTTTTCTATGAAAAGTTATTCCAAACCGATGCGCTTCATCGCGAATATTCTGAATAAGCTTAAGTGACATTGAGCGCTTATCGAGGTATAAAGGCGTTGAATCGCCTGGTCGGTAAATTTTTTCAAGTCGCTTTGCTATACCAATAATGGGAATATGTTCAATATTTAGCGCCTTTAGGGTTTCATAGGCAGAGCTTAGCTGTCCCTTACCACCATCAATGACAATTAAATTGGGTAAGCTTTTATTCTCTTCAATCAATCTTTTATACCTCCGGTAAATAATCTCGCGCATGGAAGCAAAATCGTCAGGTCCGGTAACCGTTTTTACATTAAAATGCCTATACTCGCTTTTAGCGGGTTTTCCATTCTTAAATACTACACAGGCCGAAACAGGATTAGTTCCTTGCAGGTTCGAATTATCAAAGCATTCAATAACCACAGGTAGTTCAGGTAGTTGCAAATCCCTTTTTAGCTGCTCAAGGTATTTTAGCACACGGGTTTGAGGGTTTACGCGTTCTTCGTTTCTTATTAACTCCTTAATGTAAGCTTCAGCATTACGCAAGCTAAGCTTTAAAAGTTTTAACTTTTCACCCTGTTTGGGAATGTGATACTTTACTTTTGATAGCTGGTATGCTGGATTTATATTTACAAGAAAAGTGGTTGATTTTAGGTTAAGCCTCTCCTTAATTTCCAAAATAGCTTGTGAAAAAACATCTTCGATTGGTTCATCAACAATGTTTTTGATCTGTAAACTATACGATTGAACTACCACGCCACTGTTTACCTTTAAGTAGTTAACAACAGCGAAACCTTCGCTCTCGATAATAGTAAAAATATCAGCAGTGTTTACTCCCTTTGATATTACAGAACTCTTGGCTTGGAAATTCTGTAACAGCCTTAGCCGCTCCTTTAGCAAAGCTGCCTGCTCAAACTTTAACTCCTGAGCGGCTTTTGTCATTTCCTTTCTTATTAGGCGGAGAACTTCGTTAAGGTCTCCCTCAAGGATTTTTTTAACAGCGTTTATATTGCTTATGTAATCGGTTTCTTTTTGATTTCCAATGCACGGTGCCAAACAATTTCCAATCTGATACTCTAAGCATGCTTTAAATTTACCAGAGGCAATGTTGTTTTCGGTTAAATTAAGTTCACAGGTACGAAGGGGGAAAAGTTGCCTAATTAAATCAAGCAATGCTTTAAGTAAACGACCCGATGTATATGGCCCATAATAAATTGATCCATCGTTTTCGTATCGACGTGTAGTTGTAACACGGGGGAATGGCTCGTTTTTTATTACAATCCACGGATAGGTTTTGTCGTCGCGCAGCAGGATATTATACTTTGGCTGATGTTTTTTAATAAGAATATTCTCAAGTATAAGTGCATCCGATTCCGAGTTAACCACAATATACTTTAAGTCGGCCACCCTTGAAACTAATGCTCTTACCTTTGCTGAGTCGTACTGGGAGCGATTGAAATATGAAGAAACTCGCTTACGCAGGTTTTTAGCCTTTCCTATATATATAATTTTGCCTGAAGAATCGAAAAATTGGTAAACCCCAGGCAAATCGGGCAATGACGATAAATGGGGTATACTCGAAAAGTTTTCCATTAAATCATTCCGCAAATAAGGAAGTTAAGCAAAACCTATCAACATCAAATAGTCCGGCAGGTGTTAGCTTTAAATGAGGTATTACCGAAAGCGACATAAATGCCATGGTCATAAAAGGCGCATGCAGCCCACAACCATCGGCCTTTAACTTTTCATTTATAAAGGAGTAATCTTTAGCGGCATGGCTAACATCAACATCAGTCATTAAGCCAAAATATGGCAGGGTCAAACCCAAAATCTTACTACCATTATAGTAGCAAATTCCTCCCCTACTTCTAATTATATAGTCAATTGCCCTCACAATGCTGTCGTCATCAGCTCCAATAGCAACAATATGATGGCTATCGTGGGCAATGCTTGCTGCTATAGCACCTTTCCTTATTCCAAATCCATGTATAAGTCCTACGCCCATATTGTTCGGGTTGTAGCGACTTAACACAACAATTTTTAGTATATCCTTATCGAAATCGTAGCCATTACTCGGTACTTCTGTATTTAAGGTATCGGTGATCAGCTCCCCTTCAATCACCTTAATAACCTTTACCGGTTTACCCGAATGAAAATCTAATCGGATTTTATTACGATCAAAGTGATCGGGAAAACTAAACGATGGCGCATTAACAGAAAAATCATTACCAAAATTTATTACATTAACACCCTCAATAAATGTAGATAAAACATTAAAATCTTTTAGGTTGTCAACAACTATAAAATCGGCAGGTTGTCCCACCTGCAACAATCCAACATTTAGCCTGTAGTGATTCACTGGATTAACCGAAGCAACCTGGAGCACATCAAAAATATCATATCCAAGCGCAATTGCTTTGCGCACATGCTTATTGATATGCCCACCCACAAGCTCATCGGGATGACAATCATCCGTACAGAACATAACCATCTTTGGGTTCAGGCCAATTAGAGGGTGCAGGGCATTAAAATTTTTTGCTGCACTACCCTCTCGAATCAGAACTTTCATCCCAAGTTCAATTTTTAGCTTAGCCTCCTCAAGGGTAAAGCACTCGTGGTCGGTAGTAATACCAGCTGAAACATATTTTGAAAGATTCTCACCGCTCAAGCCAGGGGCATGACCATCAATGGGCTTATTCCTTTTTTTAGCCTCGTTTAGTATTGAGTAAACATCAGTATTACCATGAATAACACCAGGAAAGTTCATCATTTCCGCCAGGTGGGTAACCTCGGGCAAACTTAACAGCTTAGCAACCTCCTTATAAGTAAACGGTTCAAAACACTCATCTACGGGAGATGCCGGCACACACGATGGTGCACCAAAAAAGAATTTAAGGTTGGACAGCTTTGCATTCTCTATCATAAAGCGTACCCCTTCAACCCCTGCTACATTTGCTACTTCGTGTGGATCGGCAACAACTGCAACCGTACCATTTTTAATTGCAGCCTGGGCAAACCGTGTAGGTATCAGCAATGAACTTTCAATATGAACATGGGAATCGACAAAACCTGGAATTATATAAACATTTCCCACATCCTCAATTTCTTCAATCCTGCTAATTACACCGTCCTGAATGTATATTTTTGCATTTATAATGCTACGCCCAATGGGGTCGACCAATTTTCCTGTCACTGAATTCGTGTCGATCATAAACTATTTATTTAATGTTTTACTTAAACTTTTTATTAAAGTGTTCCACGTGGAACACTTTAAGTTGATTCCTTAAAGTGTTATTGTTTAAATACTTATGAATTTACAAAATAAAACTGTTAAATATAAAATTGTTCCACGTGGAACATTACCTTCCAAAGTAAACCAATAATACATTTATATCGCTAGGTGATATTCCGGGTATTCGTTTTGCTTGAGCAATTGTTTTTGGTTTTATCCTTGTTAGCTTAATTCTGGCTTCGGTGCTTAACGAGTTTAGCTGATTGAAATCGAAGTCGTCGGGTATTTTTATGTGCTCTAACCGGTTTATTTTATCGGCTATCAGTTTTTCCTTTTCGATGTAACCGCTGTATTTAATTTTTACCTCGGCTCCGTTAATTATTTCATTATCGATCGAACCATTGTTGATATTCAGGTGTTCTAAAACTTGCTTGAGGGATATTTCGGGTCTTAAAATAATATCGTAGAGTTTTCGTTTTTGACTGATGGTTGCAGAATTAACTGAAGAAAGATACTCGTTTATCTGATCTGGCGAAACAGAGTAATCCTTTACGAGTTGATTCAATTCTTCAATGCTCTTTATCTTATGTTCCAGTCGTTTTATATCGCCTTCCTCTACCATGTTAAATTTAGCCGCAATTGGGGTTAAGCGTTCATCGGCATTATCCTGGCGGATTAGGATTCGGTATTCGGCTCTGCTTGTAAACATACGATAGGGCTCATCAACGCCTTTTGTTACCAAATCGTCAATAAGTACTCCTATGTAGGCTTGATCTCTGCTTAGTTGAAATGATTCTGGAATATCGTTAGCCTTAAGATGGGCATTGGCTCCTGCAACTAATCCTTGGCCAGCTGCCTCTTCGTATCCAGTGGTTCCATTAATTTGTCCTGCAAAAAATAAATTTTGAACTAATTTTGTTTCTAATGTATGATTTAGCTGTGTAGGGTCAAAGTAGTCATATTCTATGGCATAGCCCGGCCGAAGAATATGTACATTCTTAAAACCAGGAATCGACTTTAAAGCTTTATACTGTATATCAACAGGTAAAGACGATGAGAAACCGTTTAAATACATCTCATATGTAAAAACACCTTCGGGTTCCAAGAATAGTTGATGTGAAGATTTTTCGGCAAATGTATGTACTTTATCTTCGATGCTTGGGCAGTAGCGTGGCCCTATCCCTTTAATCTTACCAGTAAATAATGGGGATTGGTCAAATCCTTCGCGTAGAATACTATGTACAGCCTGATTAGTGTTTACAATGTAGCAATGCTTTCGGGGTAGTTTTGAAAAATAATCGGGGTTGAATGAAAACTTCGAGATTTCCTGAGATTCCTGGATAGTTAGCTTACTAAAATCGACAGTTCGGCCATCAATTCTTACAGGTGTACCAGTCTTCATTCTTCCGGTTGTAAAACCAAGCTGAACCAATCGTTCTGTTAAGCCATGTGAGTTTAACTCACCTATACGTCCACCTGTAAAATTTACATTTCCTATATGAATTTTACCATTTAAAAAGGTCCCATTGGTTAAAACAACCGCCTTACACTTTACGGTTTGGTTTGTTTTGGTTAATATTCCTTCTACTCGGTTTTCTTTTACAATCAAATCTATTACCTCATCCTGCCATAAAAACAAATTAGGTAGTGACTCAAGATATTTGCGCCACTCTACTGAAAAGAGCATTCTATCGGCCTGAGCACGTGGGCTCCACATAGCAGGACCCTTGCTCTGATTAAGCATTCTAAAATGAAGGGTTGTAAGATCGGTTGCTTTTGCAGTATATCCACCAAGTGCATCAATCTCTCTAACAATCTGACCCTTTGCAATACCTCCTATAGCTGGATTACAGCTCATTTGAGCCAGTTTTGTAAGATCCATTGAAACTAAAAGTGTACGGGAACCCATTTTTGCAGCAATAGCAGCCGCTTCACAACCAGCATGTCCACCACCCACAACTACAACATCAAAGGCTACTTCCATCTTGTGTATAAAATTTTTAAAGCCCAGTCCTCTCTTTCTCTCATTTCTTTCTTTTGGTGTTCTGTAGTATCGTCAAACCCGAGTAAATGTAATATACCGTGTACAATTACTCTGTGTAATTCGTTTTCAAATGTAACATTATATTCAGCTGCATTAGACTTAACGGTATCGAACGAAATAACTATATCTCCAGAAACCGAATTCTCAGTACAATAGTTAAAAGTAATAATATCGGTAAAATAGTTATGATCTAAATACTGTTTATTGATATCAAGTATTTCATTATCGTCGGTAAAATAAAAATTTATATCACCTACTGATCTGTTGAACTCTTTTTCAATAATATAAATTATCCACTTTTTGATATTGTTTTTATTGGATATCCTATTTGAAATTGAAGGTGTTTTATATGAAAAAAAAATAGCCATTAAATGTTAAAAATCATTTTTACTGTTGTTCCATTATTCTCAAATGAAATTTCATCTGATAACTTTTTCATAAGAAACACTCCGCGGCCCGAAATGTTTTCAATGTTCTCAGGAATAGTAGGGTCAGGTATAGAATTTGGATCAAAACCTTTTCCTTGGTCAGAAATTGTGATGCATACCTTAGTATCGCATATTTTTATATTTACCTTTACCACTTTAGCCTCGTCCAGCTTATTGCCATGAACAATAGCATTATTTACGCCTTCTATTGCTGCAATTAAAATTTTCCCGTATACATCAGGTGTTAATGTAAGTTTTTCAGTTATTTCATCGATTGTTTTTTCGATCAAACTTATCTGCTCTAATTTGCTAGGAATTGTAATTGTTCGTTCCATGGCTTTTTAGGTTGTAATTTTTTTATACTACTTTTTTACGTAAAGGTTACGCAAATTTATGAAAAATTTGATTTTACTAAAATTTCAACCAGATTAAGGGATTTTCTGGTTCCTTTTCGTTCCAAATTTCAAAATGTAAAACAAGAGTATTATCAGGTTGTTTCATTACAGTTCCTAAATTTTCACCAGCATTTACAACTTGTCCAACTTTTACATTTACTTCGTTGAGATTAGAGTAAACGCTTAAGTATTCGCCATGTCTAATAATAATAGCCTTTCCCCCATATGGAACGTTGAATATCTTCTTCACCTCTCCGTTATGAATAGCATTTACCCTGGGTGAACTGTTAAGTATTAAATCGATTCCATTATTTTTTACCTTAACATTTTTAAGTATTGGGTGATTGCTTTCACCAAAGTAGTTTAAAACTGAACTATTTATGGCTGGTGGTGGTAGTTTACCTTTGTTCTCCTTGAAAATATTACTTAACTCGTTATATTTTTTTGTATTCTCTTTGTTCATTGCCTTTAGAGCCCTTGCATTTTCTTCAATAATTCTTTTTATCTCATTATCAATTAAAGCCAATGTTTTCTTTTTATTTGAAATTTCTTTATTTAATTCGTTTTTCTTTTTTTCTAAATCCCTCTTAGTTGCTTCTAATGCAATTCTTTCATCATTAAATTTTGATAATATTTTTTGATATTCATTCTCTTTAAGCTTTAGTTCTTTTAAAAATAGTATATAGTTTGATCTTTTTTGCTCTAATTCAATCTTATTTTCATTAAGTAATAATAATTGTTGATTGAAATAGTTTAGTAAACTTTTATACATTTTAAGTCGGGTATAAGCTTGATTTATACTTTTTGAAGAAAGAAATAGTATTAATAAATCGTTTTTCCTTTTTAATTTTTTGAAGTACGTTTTATAAATTTTTATTAATTCTGCTCTTCGAGTATCTATAAGTAAAGATAAACTATCTACTTGCGAGGTTGTATTAGTTAAATTAATAGATATTTCCGTTATTTGATTTTTAATATTAATAAGTAACTTGTTTTGCAACTCAATAGATTTTAACTTCAGAGTTAACTCATTTACTGTAGATATTTTAGATTTATTAATTAAATCAATTTGCCTACTATTATCATCTATTTGCTTTTGTATTTCTATTTTTTGGTTAGTTAAAATATCAATTTTATTCTGTGAAAAAATCAAATTCACAGCAATGAATATTATACCAATAATTAATTTTATTCTCATACTACTTTATGCCAGTAGAACCAAAACCACCTGCGCCCCTCTCGGTCTCGGATATTTTGTTAACATTTTGAAATGATACTTTTTCGTACCTCGAAAAAACCATCTGACAAATACGTTCGCCAGGCTCAATGGTAACAGTGTCGTTGCTTAAATTTACTACAATTATTCCTATTTCGCCTCGGTAATCCGAATCAATTGTTCCTGGAGTATTTAGAATGGATAATCCTTTTTTTAATGCCAATCCACTTCTAGGACGTATCTGTGCCTCAATACCAATGGGTAATTCAAGAAACAGTCCAGTTGGTATTAATTTTCGTTCAAGGGGTTTTAAGTTTATTGGTTCATTAATGTTGGCTTTTAGATCGACTCCACTTGAATGCTCAGTAGCGTATTCAGGGTTTGCAAACGAAGATTTGTTTAGAATTTTGACTATTTCCATGACTTTATTTTTATGTTTTCCTTCTTAATAAAATTGTAAACAAAAATTATAATTAGAAAATTAGCAGTTATTAAAGAAATGAAGGGTTTGAAAAAAAGTAATAGAAAAGTTCCTGCTAAAATAATAAAAAATATATAAGTTAAATAAAATTTTACGTTACTAGATTCAAATGAAACAAAACCCGATGTTTTACCGTCTTTAAAACTCATCAGTGTCATAGTAACATAAGTTATCAAACGGCTAAAAGCGGCACCATAAATTCCAATTATTGGTATTAGGATAATATTTGAAATTATAGTTATAATTGAACCTATTACTGTGTACTTTAAGCCATAAATAGTTTTATCTGCTAGTTTATACCAAAACGAAAGATTAAAGAATAATCCATAAAATATGTTTGCTAAAAGTAGAACAGGAACTATATAGAGCGATTCGCGGTAATTTTTTCCTATAAAAAATTTAAGAATTGGTAAATTAAAAGTTATTATTAGTGATAAAATAATTGAAAATATTAGAAAATACTTAAATGATTTTCCAAAAAGTTTATTGTGGTCTTGACTTCCGGAAGTTTTAAAGAAAAAAGGTTCTGCAGCAAAACGGTACATTTGAACAAAAAGGACTAAAAGTACAGCAAGCTTAACGCATGCACCATATATTCCAAGCTGATAAAGTGAGTCGACATCTGAAGGTAATAAGTATTTAATAAAAAGTCTGTCGAATGCTTCGTTAGTAGTTCCGGATAGTCCTGCTAATAATATTGGGAAAGAATACCTTATTAATTCTTTCATCACTTTTCTATCGATTCTAATTTTGGGAAATCCAGTAAAATACAGTACAAATATTAAAACAACAATATTCTGAATTAAATTTGATAGGAAAACATAGTATAACGGATCGATACCTGGAAATAAACGTATTAAATATGAGGGTTTAATTATTAAATAAAAAAGAATATTTAAAAAAACGTTAATGGTTACACCAGCGATTTTAATAAATGAGAAAACAATGGGTCGGTTTTGATTACGTAACTTAGCAAAAGGTAATGCAGTTATTGAGTCGAGTGAAACTATCGCTGCTGTTGTAATAATGTAAATTGGAAGATACCCATCTCCTAATAAAGTTGATATAGATCCGGAAAATAAGAAAGTAGCAATAATAAAAATTACTGATATAGATAAAATAAATGTAAAGGAATTTGAATAGACCCGTTCATCATCTTTATACTTATTAACAAATCGAAAATAGCCTGTTTCTAGTCCAAAAGTCAAGAAAATGAGTAAAAAACTTACATACGCATAAAATTCGGTTATTACTCCGTACTGTCTTGGATCAGTTAAAACGTTGGTGTGTATAGGAACAAGTAGGTAGTTTAGTAAACGAGGTACAATGGTACTTAATCCATAGATAATTGACTGTGAATAAAGTTGTTTTACGGATGACATTTTTCAAAGTATGAATGTCAAAAGTATAATTTTTGGTATTTTTGCACAAGTAACCAAGAAAGATAAAAGCTAAGGCAATGAAAATTAGAACTTTAATTTTACTCGGTCTAGTATCAATGCTATCGTGCACTACAAAGTACAACGATAACAATAGATATGTTAAAATTTCAACTGATGAAGGAGATATAGTTGTTAAACTATATAATGAAACGCCTAAGCATACAGAAAACTTTATCAAGTTGACTGAACAGAATTTTTTCGATGGTATTATTTTCCACAGAGTAATTAAAGACTTTGTTGTTCAGGGCGGTGATCCTGATACTAAGAATGCGGAGCCAGGAAAATTATATGGCGAAAAGGATGCCGGTTATTTAATTGATGCTGAGATTGTTGATACAATTTACCATAAGCGCGGAGTAATAGCAATGGCCAGGGAAGGCGATGATGTGAACCCTGAAAAAAAATCTTCATCATCACAGTTCTACCTTGTTGTTGGAAAGATATTTTCTGATGAAGAACTTAATAAGCTTGAAGACAAGCTAAACAATAAATTAAGGGAGAAAACAGAAAAGAAGCTTTACGATAGCCTGTTAGGTAGCCAAAGCAACTTAAACCCAAAATTTCTTAATGAAGTAACACTAAAGGTTTCTATCTTAGCGGACTCAATTATGAAGGTTAAACATATTAAGTTTAATGAAAATCAACGTAAAATATATACTACCGTAGGAGGCATTCCTCATTTAGATGGAAACTATACAGTTTTTGGTGAAATTGTAGAAGGCTACGAGGTAGTTGAGAAAATTTCAAAGGTTCAAACCGATTCCAACGATAGACCTTTAAAAGATATTAAGTTCAAAGTTCGCATTGTAAAATAGTTAGTAAAATGGAGGAAAGAATTAAACAGATAAGGGAAACATTTTCGACATTAGATCCTAAAGACCTACAAAGTGTTGAAAAAATTAGAGTTGAGTATCTTGGAAGGAATGGTTATCTTACAAAACTATTTGATGACTTTAAAAATATTCCAAACGACAAGAAGAAGGAAGTTGGTAAAATACTTAACCAACTCAAATCTGAAATATCCGATAAGATTGAAACTTGGAAATATACATTTTCCGAATCAACAAAACCAAAAGGAACAAATTTAGATCTTTCGCTTGAGGAGTATCCATTTGAATTTGGAACCCGACATCCAATATCACTAGTTAAGAATGAACTAGTTGAAATATTCAAATATTTGGGTTTTACAGTTTATGAAGGACCTGAAATTGAGGATGATTGGCACGTATTCTCGGCTTTAAACTTTCCTGAGGAACACCCGGCTAGGGATATGCAGGATACATTCTTTATTGAAAAAAAGCCTGACATCCTTCTCCGAACACATACATCATCGGTTCAGGTTAGAAGCATGGAAAATGAAAAATTACCAATTAGGGTGATTTGTCCTGGTAGGGTGTTTAGAAACGAGGCTATTTCGGCAAGGGCTCATTGCATTTTTCATCAAATTGAAGGTCTTTACATTGATAAGGATGTTTCCTTTGCTGATTTAAAGCAAACACTTCTATACTTTGCAAAAGAAATTTTTGGTTCGGAAACAAAAATTAGGCTTAGACCCTCATACTTTCCTTTTACAGAACCCTCAGCTGAAATGGATGTAAGCTGTAAGCTTTGCGGTGGAAAAGGGTGTTCCGTTTGTAAATATACTGGTTGGTTAGAGGTTTTAGGATGTGGCATGGTTGACCCAAATGTACTTGAACTTAATGGTATTGATAGTAAAATTTATTCGGGATTTGCTTTTGGTATGGGTCTTGAACGTATAGCAATGCTTAAATATCAGGTTCGCGATTTACGTCTTTACTTTGAGAATGATGTTCGTTTTCTAAAACAGTTCAAGAATTACTGAAAATGCTAAAAGAAGAAAATTCAAATAGTTGCATAAGTTCAAGTTTTTCAATTTTTAAATCGCTTAGCAGCGATGAACTTGAACTACTTAATGCAAATCTAAAATGTAACACTTACCGAAAAGGTGAAGTAATATACAGAGAGGGCAGCAGGATAACGGGTATATATTGCGTCAAAAAGGGAATTCTAAAAATTTACAAAACAGGAATTGATTCAAAGCCACAAATTGTTGCTTTTGCAATAAAGGGTGATATAACGGGATACCGATCGGTGTTGAGCAATGAAATGGCTTGTACAACTGCAGAAATAATTGAAGAGGCAGAAATTTGTTTTATTCCATCGGAAATCATTTTTAATTTAATTAAAACAAATAGCGATTTTGCACTTTCCTTAATACAGTTAACTTGCAGGGAACTTGATCAAGCAAATATCTTCATTAAAGACATTGCACAAAAAACTGTAAAACAAAGACTAGCAGAAATTTTGCTTATGCTTGAAAATACATTCAAGTTGGACGAAGAGGGATATATAGCGGTAAACTTAACTAGAGAAGATTTATCGAGCATTGTAGGAACAGCTACCGAATCGGTAATTCGGATCTTGGGTGAATTTAAAAACGAAGGTTTGATATCAATAAAAGGGAAAAAAATTAAGATTAACGACAAGAAAAAAATGAATCTAATATCGGATTCAATTTTTTAAAATAGTTTACCTTGTTCAGGGAATCTTAACTTATTTAAATGTTTATATGCTAAATCCGTAACCTCACGTCCGCGTGGGGTTCTTTTTATAAATCCTTCTTGTATTAGGAAGGGTTCGTAAACCTCCTCAATAGTACCAGCATCTTCGCCAACCGCAGTAGCTATTGTATTTAATCCAACAGGGCCACCTTTAAATTTATCAATTATGGTTAGTAAAATTTTATTATCCATTTCATCGAGACCTCTTGAATCAATTTTTAATGCATTCAAGGCTTCCTTTGCAATATCTATATCGATGTAACCATTGCCAACTACCTGTGCAAAATCTCGTACTCTTCGTAGTAATGCATTTGCAATTCGAGGTGTGCCTCTGCTCCTTAATGCAATTTCATCAGCTGCATCATCCTTAATATCAATTTTGAGTATTGAAGCTGAGCGTTTTATAATTCCTGCCAGAACATCAACTGTATAGTACTCAAGTAAAAATTTTATTCCGAAACGGGCTCTAAGTGGACTTGTTAGCAACCCACTTCGGGTTGTTGCACCTATTAATGTAAATGGATTCAATTCTATTTGTATTGAACGAGCACTTGGACCCTTATCAATTATTATATCAATCTTATAATCTTCCATTGCAGAGTATAAGTACTCTTCAACAACAGGACTTAATCTATGTATTTCATCAATGAAAAGAATATCGTGTGGTTCAAGGTTTGTGAGTAAACCTGCTAAATCACCAGGTTTTTCGAGTACTGGTCCGGAAGTAGTTTTTATTGAAACACCTAACTCATTGGCAATTATGTTTGCTAAAGTAGTTTTTCCTAATCCGGGAGGACCATGCAATAGAACATGATCCAGTGCTTCATTTCTTAACTTAGCAGCTTTTACGAAGATTTTTAGGTTCTTTACAATATCATTCTGTCCATTGAATTGGTTAAACTCAACAGGACGAATTTGCTTTTCAAATTCCTTATCAATAATAATTTTACTGTCCATTACCTTATAGCAATCATTCTTTCGATAGGTAACCTGGCTTTGGTAATAATTTCATGATTTAAATTAACAACCGGATACTCATATTTAAGACTTAAATATAACTTTTTTAAGGTTATCATCTTCATATAAATACAGTCATTACATGCACATGTAGAATCGTCAGGAGGTACAGGTATAAAATCTTTTTCTGGCGAATGCTTTTTCATTTGGTGTATTACACCATATTCAGTTGCGACTAGATACGAAGTAGAAGAATCATTTATAGTAAAATCAATGAGTTGTGAAGTTGAACCAATATAATCGGCCATTATTAGAATAGTTTTCTGACATTCCGGATGTGCAATTATCTTTGCGTTTGGATTCTGTTTCTTTAGTTCAATAAGTCTCTCCAATGAAAATCTTTGATGGACATGACAAAATCCATCCCAAATTAACATATTATCACGTTTTAACTTATTTTTTAGGTAGTTACCTAAATTTCTGTCGGGTGCAAATATTATTGATTTTTCCTTAGGAATAGACTCAATAACTTTCTCGGCATTTGATGAAGTACAACAGATGTCGGAAAGCGTTTTAATATCAGCATTTGTATTAACGTACGTTACCACTATGTGGTCAGGATACTTTTCTTTGAATACCTTAAAATCATGATAATTACAAGAATCGGCAAGGCTGCAGCCTGCATTCATATCGGGTAAAACAATTTTTGCATCGGGTAGTAAAATTTTGGTAGTTTCGCCCATAAATTTAACTCCAGCAAAAATTATTAGTTTAGATTTCAAGGTAGTGGCTTTTACAGCTAAAGCGAGACTGTCGCCAACAAAATCAGCAATATCCTGAATTTCGGGGCTTTGGTAGTAATGCGCTAGAATCACTGCATTTTTCTCAACCTTTAAACGGTTGATTTCATTTATAAGATTGATACCCGAATCGATGGGTTCATCGATATATCCCAACTTATCAACAGATTCTTTATTTATCATTCTTTTTTTTATTTTTAAGAAAAGAATTAAAAAATGATGATGATATTAAGCTGTTAGCTTGGTTCATAATTTTATTGAAAAGGGTGTTGCAAAATTGGTTATTAAATGGATTAAAACAAACTATTAACACAATAAAATTTGTAACCCATTGTAATACAGGCATAATTTACACTTATTAACAACTGTTATTAAGGTCCTATGTTAATAAAATTTAGAGAAGTGAATTTGTTAGCTGAGTTTGAAAAAACATTAATAAGTTGGTTAAACAAATTCATAATATACTATTGCTAGGTGGGAAAAAATATTATATGTAGGTTTAGTAATACTTGTCAAGAGTTTAGTTTAAATAATTATAAACAGGTATTGAACCAAATACTCACAACAAGCTAAACATGCTTGGTTGGTTTTGTTTATATTTGAGGTGTAAAAATTAACAGTTTTGTAATGAAATCATATTGCCAAGGCATGTTTGTATTAATGGCTATTGGCCTCTTATGCGAACAATCAGGTTGGAGTATCAACGCCGATACGTTATGCGTAAACAAGAAAAGAAATGATAGTAATTACTTTGTAGTAGTACCAGTTGCATTTTATGGAGAAGAGACAAACTGGGGCGGAGGTCTATCGGGTGGATATTACTTTAGATGTAAGGATAATAAGGTATCGAGCGTGCAGGGAACTGCCGTTTATACCCTAAAGAATCAGGCAGGCTTATGGGTATCGCCTAGGATATATACTACAGATAGAGAGCATTACTATTCGGGTCATATCAAGGCAAACCACTTCCCAAACAAGTTCTGGGGAATTGGAAGGAATACCTCCGACACTTTGGAAGAAAAGTATGTTTCCGATGATTTCTCGGTTCTTATTCAACATCAAAGAATACTTTTTGGTGTAATAATGGCTGGTGTTCAGGGCCAACTTAATTACTATAAGACTGGCGACTATCCCAACAACCGTTTGCTCGCAACTGGTATTGCCGGAGTAAATGAAAGGTTAACAACCGGCCTGGGTGTTCTATTAACATGGGAAAACAGGGAGAACCTATACTACCCATCGTTTGGGGAGTTCTATAAGGCCTCGCTAATGGTTTACAGTAAGATATTTGGCAGCGACCTGAATTTTACAAGGCTTACCATCGATTTAAGGAACTACTACAATATTTACGATGACCATGTGTTTGCCCTTCAATTTATGGCTGATATGGTCTGGGGAAAAGTTCCTTTTCAACTAATGCCAATGATTGGGGGTGCTGATGTTATGCGCGGATATTATCAGGGTCGATACCGCGATAATGCGATGGCTTGCCTGCAGGGTGAATACCGATTTCCTATTTATAAATGGCTTAAGGGAACACTTTTTGGCGGTATAGGCGATGTAGCGCCTTATTTTGACAAGTTAGATATAAGCAAAAGCAAATTAGCATACGGTGCAGGAATAAGAATAAGAGTAAACCCTATAAAGGTAAACCTCAGGTTTGATGCTGCCTATAGCGATAGGAAGGAAATGGCTTACTACTTTACGGTTACCGAAGCGTTTTAAAGTAAAAAAACCATCGGGAACTCCGATGGGTTCTTGGTTTGAACGGTAAGCATTAGTGATTCATTAATGTTTCAATTTCATCAACTGTTACCGGAATACGCTTTCCAAGAATACGTGAGCCATTATCGGTAATAAGAATATCATCCTCTATTCTAATGCCACCAAAACCAATATATTCCTCAACCTTGGCATAGTTTATAAATGATTCATTAATCTTTTCCGACTTCCATTTTTGGATTAGGGAAGGAATAAAGTAGATACCCGGCTCAACCGTTAAAACAAACCCTTTTTGTAAGCGACGTCCCAACCGTAGGTAGGCGATGCCAAACTGGTCGGCGCGGGTAATTTCATCGTCGTAGCCGACGTAGTTTTCACCAAGGTCCTCCATATCGTGAACATCGAGACCCATCATGTGCCCAAGTCCATGGGGAAAGAAAAGGGCGTGAGCGCCATTGGCAACAGCCTCATCGGGATTACCCTTCATTAATCCAAGTTTTGTGAGCCCTTCGGCTATTACCCGGGCTGCTGCTTTATGAACATCCATATAGGGAATTCCGGGTTTGGAAATTTCGATGGCCTTGTTATTAGCAGCTAAAACAATATTGTAAATCTCCTTCTGACGTTCGGTGAATTTTCCGTCGACCGGGATGGTTCTGGTAAAATCGGATGCGTAATGGCTATTAATTTCAGCTCCGCTATCAACTAGTAAAAGGCGACCAGAAGAGAGTATTTGGGAATGGTCGTGGTTATGAAGGGTTTCGCCATTCTGTGACAGAATGATTGGGAACGAAGGCATGTATCCTTGAGCAATTGCAACACCCTCAATAGCCCCAGTGATTGCCTGTTCGCTGATTCCGGGCTTGGCCATCCGCATTGCTGTTACGTGCATTTGGTAACCAACCTCGCAGGCTTTCTCAATCTCAGCAATTTCAACATCTTCCTTAACTGAACGAAGGCTTACAATGGCTTTAATTAACTCAACCGATGAATAGTTTTTAATAACCAATTGGTTAATGCCTAGCAGCTGTTCAAGGAGCAAAACATTATCGGCACGGTAAGGGGGAAGGAAATGGATACGGCGTCCGTGTTTTATGGCGCGGTTTATAGTAGAGTAAAGTTCCTTGAACGGATGTGTTGAAAGGATACCAACCTTTTCGCCCAACTCCTTAAGGGTAGGTTGAGGGCCCATCCAAATAATATCATCGATGTTGAAATCGTTGCCGTATAAACAATCTTTTCCGTCTTCAATATCGATAACACCTACTAAGCCGGGAATGTCGAGGCCAAAGAAATAGAGAAAATTACTATCCTGACGGAAACGGTAGGTGTTTGACTTATAATTCATTGGGCTTTCGGTGTTCCCGAGGATAATCACCAGGCCCGATTTAATCTTTTTGCGTAGCTTTAATCTGCGTTCTACGTAAATCTGCTTTTCGAACATAGCTGTTTATTTTTTATGGTTGCTGTAAATGTAAGCACCATAACCCTATTTAACAAGAGAAAAAATCAATATAGTGTTAAAGGGTTTAACGTATATTGCAAATCTGCATAAAGCAAAAGCAAAAAACAGTATATTCGGAAATAATAGTTTAAACAACACGTATAACTGCCTGTTGATAAGAAAAGTAAAATAAATGATAGTTTCGCATAGGCATAGGTTTATTTTCATAAAATCGGCCAAAACAGCAAGCTCCAGCGTAGAGCTGATGCTAAGCAAAATTTGTGGCCCCGATGATGTTTTAACTCCCCTGGCCGCTTTTGACGAGCGATATGATAAAGATTACTACGAATATCAACCTAGGAATTATCATGGATTTGAAAACCACATGTCGGCATGTGAAATTAAAAAAAGGGTTGGCGAGGAGGTATGGAACCAATATCTGAAAATTACCATTGTCCGAAATCCTTGGGATATGGTTGTTTCAAGGTACCACTGGGAGAAAGCACGCTTATGGCCCACTATCAAAAAGAATATCGTTAACATTCTAAGAGAGCCCTTGGCTACAGTAAGGTATAAAAGGCTACTACACAGGATAAAATTGATTTTTGTGCTATCAACTTTTAGTAATTTCATAAGATACTTCGATAAAACCTGGACAAACTCACGGTTTTATTTTGATGAACAAGGGAAACCAATTTGCGATGCTTACCTTAGGTTTGAAAACCTTAGAAAAGGGGTAAATGATTTAGAAAGAATTCTTGGAGTTCAGCTGGGGGACCTTCCACATTTGAAAAACAAGCCCCGAAAGGCGAAAAAACACTATAGCCAATACTATAACCAACAACAAAAGGAAAGAATTGAGAAACTATTTAAACACGAGATAGAAGTTTTTGGTTATACCTTTGAGCAAGAAAATAGTAAAGCAAAATGTTAGAAAAAACCTTTCAGTTCATAGTAAAGTATAAGAATTCATTGATGTGGGCGCTGGTAATTCTTATTCTTTGCGGAATGCCGCCAAGCGGTTTGCCCACCATAAAAATACCTGGTATTGATAAGATGGTTCATTTTGGATTATTTGTTGTATTTGCCCTATTGCTTATTTCTGAAATGAACTACCAAAGAAATCAGCTTACAGTAAAAAATCAGCATAAATGGCTGGGTTTTATTGTAGCCTCGGTATACGGTGGTTTGATAGAGTTGGCACAGCTATACCTTTTTACATCGCGTGGTGCAGAATGGGCCGATTTTTTTGCCGATATACTTGGTGCAGCAACTGCAGCTTTGGTTTATCCATCATTCAATAGGACTCTAAGGGGGTATATATAGATTTATAAAGACGAAAAAAGCGCCCTTTGGGCGCTTTTAACATCTATTGTAGTTATGCTATTACTTTAGAACCAATTCTGTATAACCAATCATGTAACCATCCATGTAAAGGGTGATTTTGTAAGTGCCCTTAGCCAACTCGCCGCTACTATCGAAGAAAATACACATGTCGATATCCTTATTCTGGTAATCAACCTCACGGTTAGCCGAGAACACAATCTTTTCGCCCTCAAAATCGAAAAGGTCAGTTTCCGATTTTGCAAGGACAAAATCGTCGGGGCCTACTACACGCATGTAAACATAGCGTGAGCCCGGTTTGGCAATAGCATTCTCATTAAGTGTAAAGCAGGTTTTAATTTTAGCCGTACGGCTAGCGCGTGAGGTTTCGCTTCCCCTTCTATTGAGGGCAACTGCTGTTACATTCCGTGCTTTAACCACTGAACCCTTTGCCACCTGGGTATTTAGCTCCTCGGTGCGCTGCTCAAGCTCCTTAACGGTTTTCTTAGCAGTGGCAGCCTCTTCCTTTACCTTAATATTCTCAGCAATAAGTTGCTGGTTAAGGGTATTCAACGAGTCGATTTCGCGAACCATATTCTTCATGATAGCCCTAAGGGTTCCGAGCTCCTTTTGGTACTCCTTGATTTTTGCGTAGCTCACACGCTTGAGGTTCTGAAGCTCTGAATAAAGCTTTTGAGCCCTCTCCTGCTCCATTTGGAGTTTGCGGTTTAATGAATCGTTATCGGTTTCCAAATCCTTATAGTCGTTCATTAGGTTGAGCAGGTTGTTGCTGAGCGAATCCTTTTCGGCAAGCAACATGGTCTCGGTTTCCTTTGCCTCTTTTTTTTGCTGGTAGTAAACGTACGAAAGGCCAGCAATTACAACTAGCAGAATAACTATGAGTACCGACAGGAACGATACTGCTTTTGATGATTTTGTGCTTTCCATAATTAGCTTTTTACGTTTGGATTAATATTGTTAACGGTTATTTGAATCGGTTAGTGTAAGGCTTTGAAAAACATCCTCTAAGTTAAGCACTTTTTGCTGAAGTGTTACCAGGGTAAGATTGTTATTCTTGGCAAAATTAAAAATAGTAGGCCTAATATCGGTATTTGATGACGATGCGATTAGAAACGCGTTAGCGCTTAGTTGATTTACGTTTGATACATTCTCGATACCTTTGAGAAGTTCAAGCGAGGGAGATTCAAGGAATTCAACCACAACATTTTGGCCCGACGATGAGGTAAGCGCTTTAATTTCCGAAGTAGGTCCGTCGGCAACAATATTACCCTTGTTGATAATGATTATTCGCCCGCAAATTGCCTCAACCTCCTGCATGATATGGGTTGAAAGGATTACGGTTTTATTTTGACCCACAGCTGCAATCAGATTTCGAATTTCAACAATCTGGTTGGGGTCAAGGCCGCTGGTGGGCTCATCGAGGATTAAAACTGATGGGTTGTGAATAAGGGCTTGAGCCAAGCCCACCCTCTGACGGTAACCCTTTGAAAGGCTGCCAATCTTTTTATTTTGCTCAAGTCCTATACCGGTAATATCAATTATCTCCAAAACGCGTTTTCGGGCATTTTTACCTAAACGGTAAATTCCGGCAACCCACAAAAGGTATTCCTTAACGTACATATCGGCATAGAGTGGGTTGTGTTCTGGCAGGTAACCAATATCGCGGCGGTAATCGTAGGCAGGCGAAAGGATGTCAACACCATTTACCCAAGCACTGCCCTCGTCGGGGGTAAGGTAGCCGGTTATAATCTTCATTAGTGTTGATTTACCTGCACCATTTGGTCCGAGTAAACCCACAACTTGACCTTTAGGAATATGGAATGAAACACCATTGAGTGCAACCTGTTTGCCGAATCGCTTTGTGATATTATTAACTGTAACAGACATCTTTGAGAAATAATGAATACAAACATAGTAAAATTGCAGGAATAGAAAATTGTAAAAAATGTTTAAAATGATGAACTTAGCATGATATTTGAACTTTAAGCCGTAACACTGATAAACCTTAAAACTATCGATATGAAAAAGTTATCATCGTTAATACTTGCAGTATTGGCTGGCACTGTAACCCATGCACAAAGTGCATCAGAATCAATCAATACTTTTGCACTTGACCTGTACAGGAGCTTAAAAGTTGACGGGAACGAAAACCTGGTTTACTCACCATTCAGCATTACCCCCGCATTTGGAATGGTAACGCTTGGCGCCAGGGGCGAGACACTTAATCAGCTGAACACTACCTTTCATTTTGGCGATAACCCTAAGTTTCACCAGTGGGTTGGTAAGCTCCAGCAAAGTATCATTAAATCGTCTTCGGCCGACATTACCATAAACGTTGCCAATAACGCATGGTTGCAAACCGATTACAAAATACTAAAAAGGTACAGATGCGACTTGAAGGGGAACTACAAAACGAGCCTGTATAAGGTTGATTTTATTAATGACCCCGAGGCTGCCCGAAAAACTATCAACCTAGCCGTGGAGTACGATACTAAGCAACATATCAAGGATTTGCTACCACAGGGGAGCATTAGCAATTTAACCCGACTTGTGCTTACCAATGCGGTTTACTTTAAGGGTAAGTGGAAGGAACCCTTTGAACCAGAAAAGACCAAGGAGCGCGACTTTACCCTGGCCGATGGCTCAAGGATAAAGCACCCGTTTATGACTGCCGACAAAACCTTTGGATACTTCAAGGGTAACAATTTTGCAGCCCTGGAAATGGACTATAAGGGCGAAGAGCTATCGATGCTGGTAATACTGCCCAACGAGGGAAAACCGCTGAGTGAATTTGAGAAAGCATTTACAGCTGAAAAGTATAACGAGGTGGTAAAGGCAATAGAACCCCAAAAAACCCTGGTATTTATTCCCCGGTTCACCATTGAGAGCGGCTTCTCAATGAAGAAAGTACTTGGCGAAATGGGTTTAACCATACCTTTTAGCGACGATGCCGATTTTTCCGGAATATCGGGAAACAAGGATTTAAAGATAAGCGATGCTTACCATAAAGCCTTTATAGAGGTATCGGAAGAGGGTACAACCGCAGCAGCAGCTACTGCTGTTGTGGTAGCCATGAAATCGATGCCAAACTTCAAAGTATTTGATGCCAACAGGCCGTTCATGTTTATTTTAAGGCATAAACCAACCAATACCATCCTGTTTATTGGTAGGGTGGCAAAGCCATAGCATAGCTTGTATAGGTTTTGGTAGGCGCAAGCGTTAGAGGGAAAATTTTGATAACATTTTTTACTAGGCTTGCTTGGAATGGTTGGGATGATGAAAAGTTTTGCGGCGCGGGGCTTGGGATTTATCCTCCGTTAAGAAGTTCCCTGCGTGCCGACCCTTTCCCGTAACCCATTCATCCCAAAATGGTTACACCCCTCGTTAGCAAACATGGTTTTTGTCTTTTCAACAAAGCGAAAGCCTGCCAAATGTGAATTTTAGCAGGCTTCCATTTTTGTATAAAAAAATCATTTATCCAATCACGGAAAACCGTGAAAAATTGAGATTTTTATCATTTTCGTTTCGGATTTCTTTTTTGGTTCATGTTTTCACCATGTTTGCTAAGGGCTGGGGGTGTGAAACGTTTGGCGATTTCGAAGCGATTTCCTATCACGTTACAACTACTTTTGATACGAGCTGAAACGCTTGATAAACCACTGACTGCCAAATGTTTTATACACGATGTTGTAAGTCGTACTTATTCAAATATTTTTTTAAGTTTATCCTCTAATTGTCCTCGCCCCTCTATTTTTTCTAAGATAATACCTTCAGGATTAATCAAAAAGTATGTAGGAATCATGTTAATATTGTATATGATTGGAACATCACCATCAAAACCTTTCAAGTCGGAAACAGTAATCCAAATCATACTATCTGACTTTACAGTATTTTCCCAAATAATCTTGTTTTTATCAAGTGATACTCCGATAATTTCAAACCCTTTGTCTCGATATGCTTTATAATTTCTTAACAAAACAGGGTTCTCTATTCGACAGGGGCCACAGTTTGATGCCCAAAAATCTAAAAGAATATACTTTCCTTCAAATTTTTTCAGTTCTACAAGATTGCCATAAATATCATGTAATTGGAAATTAATTGCAGTATCGCCAACTTTGACTTCTGTATTAGCTTCAATAATTTTTTTTACTACTAGACCGTATTTTGATCCTTGTAACTTAGGATTAAGACTAGCATAGAGTTCTTTTGTTAACTCTTTCGGTATAGAACTTATCGCTATGTTTCTCAGAGTGATAATACTATACAATTCATTAGGGTTATTTTTAATGTAATCAACATCTAAATTCATTATAGCATTTTCAATCTCTTCGCCTTCTTTCCTTAAGGCCAACCTTTCATCAACATTGTCAGCTGGCAGGGCATTATAGATAGCAATTAGACTGTCCAACTTATTTTCTAAAATTGCTTTAGCATCCCTGACAATTTCTGCCTGTTTTTGTATTTTAGAACCTTCAATCGTTGCCTGTTTAAGTTTTCCTTTTTCTGCTTGAATAGTTAATTTACTATTTTCTTTCCAAAAATAGCAATAGTCAATATCGGCTCTTGTTTTGATAATTGGTGTAATACAAAAAAGAGTTGGCTCATTTATATCTATAGTGAATTCAAGAAAATTATTAACAATATATCCTGAATCCTTTGTTTCATTTTCAATATTAGTAAGGTATATTAATGTACTGTCAGGAAAGTTAGTAGTTATTAAGACAATTTTTGAGTTGTCATTTCTATTGTTACAACTTATCAAAAAGATAATAAAAGAGATTGAGAGCAAAATGTAATTTTTCATGTTTGTAATTTTAAGTTTGTCCTATGATAATATTTGAATTGTGAATTTTTCATTATGGCTAACAAATCGTTTATAGACGTAACTTAGTTGCGCCTTATTTCCAGTTTTGGATTTATAGGCGCTATAAAGTAGCGTTCTATTATGAACAAATTTAAAAAAAATTACGAATCATCAAATGGGCTTTTTAATTTTTTGCAGACTTTTTGTGAAAAGCATGAGCAAGAATCTCAGCGGTTTTACTGATCTTATGTCCAAGTGGTTCCTGAATGTACCGTAAACCTTTAAAAACTAAATACAGCTTTCACACGGCAAGCTCAGAATGTAAATAGAAGTTGTTCGTTGCTCGTTGTTCGATGATTTTAATGGAACGCAGATGACGCAGATTTGGTGGATTTTCAGTGTGTAACTCCGTGTAAAATCTGTGTAACGCTGTGATAGTATTTAAGTTGATAGTTGATGGTTGATAGTTGACAATAAATTCAACAGAACGCTGAAAACACTAAACCCCAACACCTCTCTGTACACTGCACACTCTACACAGCACACTAAATTCAGAATCCCGCTAGCACGGGACTGGTTCTTTAACCTTATTCCGAGATTCCTCGCAGGTGCTCGGAACGACAATGTGGTTTATTGTAGAGAGATTTTTTTTGATTGGTGTGACAATCCTACGCCTACTTTTATGCTCCAACTTTAGCGATTACCGCTAAGGCTTACCTTCTCGTTGAGGGTTATGAGCTTGTCGCTAATCTCCTTAACCTGTCGGTTTACCTGCTTTACAAGCTTGGAGTAGGTTTCCTGGGTTATGTTTTTGCCATCGAGCAGGCTGATGGCCACCTTCAGTTCATCGAGCTGGTGGGCTAGCCTTTCGGTTTCAATCCGGAGTTCGTCGTTTTTGGCTACTTCGGGTAAGCGAGTTAGCCTGTTGAGCTGGAACTGAAAAATGGAGTAAAAGACTTCGGTTTGGCGCGCTACGGAATCGGAGCGGGTAAAAAGATTCGACAGCTCAGTGTTTTTCATGTTTTGGGTGGCTGCTTGCTGCCTGGAGCAGATCTCCGGACGCAGCTTGCAAATCAAATCGATGTTTGCATCGGCCTGGCGCTGGATGGCAAGTAACTTTTCGTTGAAGTTCTTCACCATGGATAGGTCTTTGCCGCTTAAATCGATTTTTAGGAAATCGCGGATGTTGAAAACGTCGCATTCAATTTCGGAAATCTTACCGTTAAGGAATCGTGCGCTTTCAAGGTTTGCGTTATCGGGGTACAAAAGCTTAAAGTTTTGCTGCATGAGCTGAATAAGCTCAATGCGATTAAAAACCCAGGGTTGTAGAGCATTGGCAATGCTATCGTAGCGCTGTAATTCGGCTTTAAGGTAGTATGTATCGAGCCTTTGGGTAAACTCGGTTACAGCATTTAAAGCGCGGTCGCGACAAACGACGCAAGAGGTAGTTCGGGCCAGCTTGAGAATGTTTTCCGTTGCGGTTTTATTTTTGCTATTTGCCTCGGTTTTCCTTAACTTTTCAACTTCGGATTCAAATTGCCACTTGTATAGTTGTTCCTCGAGTCTCGATAGATGGTTGGCAATAATTTGGCCTTCGAGGTTTTGGTTCATTAGTTCCGGCTTGAAAACATTGGAAAACCTAAGGTCGGTAATGAATTTTTCTAGGTCGATATTTGGTACATTGGGATTGGCCTCGAGGCGGACAAGGGTATTCACAAGATTTTTTATCGATTTAAGGTTATGGTCATCGTCCATGTAAAGTGAAGCAAAACCCAGAATTGATTCATACTCACGGTTAAAGATGGTTGAAAAGGTATTATTGCCGCGATACTTAAACTTCATCTCCTCGTAGGCTTTTTGCAATTGGCGGAAGTATTGCATTACACGGAAAAGGCTAACCGAAATGGCATCGTTGTTTCCGGTTCGGTAGTTGAGGTTGTAAACATCGAGGTGATTTTTTAGCTGAGCAAAAAGATTCAGAAAATTGAGTAAATCCTTTTCCTGGCGGTAGGTTTCGGCGTTGATAAGCCCTTGGCGAAAATCGTTTTCAACCTTGAGCTTACGCTTTTCGATATTGGCAAAGGTTACCTCATCACCGGTTAACTGCTCGGTGCGGTAAAGTGATTTGTAGTTTGCCACAACAATAACCGGGTAACTGCGGATATTAATAAGTTCCCTAAGCTGGTTGCGATTGATGCGGCCATTTGTGACAGTATCGAGGAATTGACGAAGGGGTGTGTTATTGAACTCCAATTGTGGGGTATTTGCAGTTGTTAAGAGGTATAGCCTGATAGAATGCAAGCGGGTGTCGAAGTTCTTCTGCTCAAACAGTCTGATGGTAGAGCTAAACCGGTACTCCTTTTTCTTGGTATTAGCCTCAATAAAATTGCCAAACTCGCCAATAATGCTCATAACCGCATCGGTAGGGGTAGTAATCTTCGAAAGGTTTTTCAGCTGTGAGGCAACAAGGGCAAGCATTTGATCGCGGTCGTTATTGGTAATGGCGCGAACACGTATTTCGGCATCAATGTAATCGCGGGCCGAGTATAGTGGCAGGTTATCGATTATGCGGACATAATCAATATTATCGCTCACAAAGGTTTGGTACTTGCTATCCTTATCGCGTGAAATCTGGAAATTGTATAGGGGGTAGGTAATATCGTTATCGCCAAAAAACTTTACGTTTTTAAGACTAGCCGTAATGAAAAGGTATTCGAGTTGTTCCTCCTCAACTCCTAATTTTTTGCGGCGATTTTTTTTAGGTTCTACGCGAGCAAAATCGAGTTCGTTGATAAGCGTGCTAAACTTATCGCCGTTTAGCAAAAAGATATCGGTGGTGAGGTACTGCCATTCCCCGGTGAAGTTGAAGTTAGCAGTATCGCTGTAAAGCAGTCGCGGCTCAATATCGCGCTGTGCAAATGCGCATGATACCGTTAGCCAAAGTAAGCTAATTAGAGCAATAGATTTGGTGTTCATACTTTAGATTCAAGATTCCAAATTCCAGATTCAAGATTCCAAGTTCCAGATTCAAAATTTCAAATTCAAAAATTAACTGTTGTGGAATAAAGGCTAAAGGTTAAAGATTGATAATAAAATCAATAACAATCAGCCTTAAACATCAACTAATTTCTTCCTCCGCTAGCTGACCCTGCGGGGCGGAACAACCTCCTTGGTGGGGTCGAACATGTAGCGGTAGGTTATGTGTGTTTTACGCACACTAGCACCAATTTGTTCAGCAACGCGTCGCATGGTGGGGTTAAAGTCGCCAATCCAGTTCAGCTCCAATTCGGTATATCGAAAACCTGGTGCTAATGCGCGTTTGGCAAACTCGTTCACCAGGGCTCCCTCAACCCCTTTACCTTGGTGCTTGGGAACTATTCCAAAAATCAGGCCAATGGCCTTGGTGCAAACCTTTTTAACTTTAAGTAGATATAAGAAGTAGAGCTTGGAGAGGATATCGAATTTGCCGTTCAGATGGCGAACAACCTGGTTAAGGTCGGGAACCATGATAAAAAATCCAATTGGCTCACCATCGTAGTAGGCAAAGTACATCAAATCGGGGTCAATTATGGGTTTCATGGTTTTCATTAGGGCCATGGCGTGAGCCTCCGTAATCTTTTTAACACCCGTGTAACGGCCCCATGCATTGTTGTAAATGGTTCGGAAATCCTCGGCAAACTTTTTCAAATTCTTTTTCGATATGGTTGTAATGGTGTAGGAAGGATTTCGGGCAACACGTTCGGCTTTTTCCCAAACAATTGGATCAACATTCTCCGAGTTAACCAGTCTGTGGTAGGTGAACTGATGGAAGTAAGGTTTAAAACCATAATTTTCGAATAGATTACGGTAGTAAGGCAAATGGTAATCCATGCAATAATTAGGTGGGAAATCGCCATCGACCAAAAGTCCCCACCAGCGGTCGCGGTCACCAAAGTTTATGGGACCATCCATAGCCTCCATACCCCTAGTTTTCAACCATTCCTTTGCAGTATCGAACAAGAGGTTTGCTGCTTGCTGGTTATTGATGCACTCAAAAAAACCTACGCCTCCAGTGGGCTGTTCGGAGTTCCTAGCTATTTCTCTATCGTAAAAAGCAGCAATCCTACCTATAGGTTTGTCGTTTTGGTATAAGACCCAGCGAATAGCCTCACCATGTCGGAAATGCTTGTTTATCTTTGGGTTAAAGACATTCTCAATGTCAACGTCCAACGGGCGAATCCAGTTGGGATAATCGCTGTAAAGCGAAACAGGAAATTCAAGAAAATCGCGACGGGTGGGGTTGCTATTAACCTCTTTAAGTAAATAATTGGCCATATGGAATAGAGTTATTTTTTACCAATCAACATTTCTGCAATAAGCAAATCGAAAGGGGTTGTAATTTTAATATTTTCCCTGTTACCCTCAACGGTGTGGATTTCAAATCCCTGATATTCGAATACTGAGGCGTCGTCGGTAAAGAAAGGCTGTTCAGGAACTTTGTAGCATTCCTTTATCAACCGGGACAGGAAAACCTGAGGGGTTTGCACCAGCAAAACACTACTGCGATCGAAGGCCTTTGATGTGTTACCCTCAACCAGTCGCACCGACTCAACCGGTTTAATTACCGGGATTGCGCTACCCTTTTGGGCAGCAGTATTATAGCATTGCTCAATAACCTGGGTAGAGACAAACGGGCGAACACCATCGTGAATGGCCACAAGGGAGTTGTTGGAAGGAATATGGGTAAGGCCGTTTTTAACCGACTGAAAACGAGTATCGCCACCTGCTACGAGGGTTTGTTTAATATTAAAATCATGCTCTTCGCAAAGGTTATTCCAGCGATCCATTTGGCTTTGTGGCAGAACAAGCACTATATCGGGCATGGGCACGATAGAAGCAAAGCGCTCAATGGTATGCATTAGAATGGGTTTACCGTTTAGTTTTAGAAACTGTTTTGGAGTATCGGAACCCATGCGCAGTCCTGAGCCGCCAGCAACAACTACCACATATCGCTTTATGCTCATAAGTGATGGATATTGGTTCCGAAAGTTACCAAAATTTATCCCAAGTGCATGGGGAGGCTGTAACATTTTTAGAGGAATGGGGTGGGATGAATCGGAATGGATCAGAATAGGGCGAAATAGACGGAATGAGATGGAGTTAGAGAAAGTTAGAGGAAAAGTGAACAGTTGAATCGAAGTGCCATGAATTAACAAATTCAACCAAACTAATAAAAATGGGGATGCTGAAACATTTTTAGAGGAAAGGGTCGGAATGGTAGAATAGGAGGGAATTAGACGTGGTGAGAATAAGGCTAAAGCAATTTTCCGAAAACGTTTGCGGGTTATTAATTCATAATAAATAACCTAAAAGGTTGAAATTCATTTGAATTATATAGATATTTGCGACGATGCATGGTAATAACTACATATATGGTTAAATACAACTATGTAAAGGAGTTCGTTGAGAAGCCTATAAGGACTCACTGGGAACTCAATGCGCTATCGGATTTTAAGGGTGAAACTTTCACCTATGCCGATGTTGCTCGCAAAATTTATTACCTCCATAAGCTGTATCAGCTATGGGGTGTGAAACAAGGCGACAAGATTGCACTTATAGGGCGCAACAACGCTGAGTGGGGAATGGTTTATCTCTCGGTAATATCGTATGGCGCCGTTATAGTGCCCATACTACCGGATTTTTCGCCTACCGAAATCCACAATATTGTTAACCATTCCGATTCAGTAATGCTATTTGCCGGGGATATGGTATGGGGTGATTTGAACCAAGCCGAGATGCCAAACCTGAAGGCAATATTCAGCATTGCTAACTTTAACTTACTGGTTTCTAACGACGAGGAAAGCCGAAAACTATTTGAATCGGCAAAGCCAAGTATAGCAGATGAAATGAGTAAACTTACACCCGAACAGGTCAACTACCCCGAAGTTCCAAACAGTGAGTTAGGCGTAATAAGTTATACCTCTGGAACTACTGGATTCTCAAAGGGTGTGATGCTACAACTTAACAGTTTAGCCGCAAATATTGACTATGCCCGCAATAACATGCACCTGGTAAAGGGCGACCAAATTGTATCGTTCCTGCCACTTGCACACGCTTTTGGTTGTGCCTTTGAGTTCCTTTTCCCTTTTGCCATGGGATGCCATATTACCTTTTTAACCAAAATACCTTCACCGCCTATAATCCTTGAGGCTTTTGCTAAAATCCGTCCACGGTTAGTATTAACCGTTCCGTTGGTTATTGAGAAAATTTTCAAGAAACAGGTTCAACCTAAAATTGAAACGCCTGTCATGAAGGTTTTACTTAATATTCCTTTATTGAATAAGTTGATATTTAAGAAGATAAACGAGAAGCTATCGAACGCCTTTGGTGGCAACTTCCATGAGATTGTAATAGGCGGTGCTGCCCTTAACCCAGATGTTGAACGCTTTTTACGCCGAATCAAATTCAAATATACCGTTGGCTATGGGATGACCGAGTGTGGCCCACTTATTTCATATTCAAGCTGGAAAACCAATCCCATGAGTTCGTGCGGCAGGGTAATTAACTACCTTGAAATGAAAATCGATTCGGCTGATCCCTATAATGAAGTTGGCGAAATCCTTGTAAGGGGTGAGAATGTGATGGTGGGTTACTACAAAAATCCCGAAGCAACAGAAAAGACATTGGTTGATGGCTGGCTGCATACAGGCGATTTAGGTGTTCTTGATAAAAACGGGTTCATCTACATTAAGGGCAGAAGTAAGAGCATGATACTTGGCCCAAGCGGGCAAAATATTTACCCCGAAGAAATCGAGGCACGGTTGAATAATATTCCATTTGTTCAGGAATCGCTTGTTATAGAGCAAAAGGGAAAACTGGTAGGTTTGGTTTATCCCGATTACGAATCGGTTCAGCAGCATGGTATCGATCCCAATGAACTCGAACCCGTGCTTGAGCAGCATCGTATTGAGGTAAACAAGCACTTACCACAGTATAGCCAAATAGCTAAACTGATTGTTCACAATCAGGAGTTTGAAAAAACCCCTAAAAAAAGCATCAAGCGGTTTAAATACCAGTATTCCGATAACTAGTTGTGTTCCGAAATGAGCATAACCCTGAGCATAATGAGATAAAGAACGGGAAGAAGAACGGTTTGTAAAAACCTAAAGAAAAAAAAGTTAAGTATATCGCGGTAAATAAGAATTCCTAGTAAAGTAATAATTGAACAATCGAGCAGGGCCAGAAAAACCCTGCTTGTTTTTTTATGGAAAGCCTTTGGAAGTAAATGTTGAAGGCTGACACCCGACATATGGTAAAGGCAAATGGTAAGGATAATAGGGGTAATGATTCCGAAAACCAAAAGTATAAAAGGCGATTGTAGAACCCTGAATGAGTAAAGTAAACCAAAGGATAAAAAGAGAAAAAGATTAAACGAATAAGCACCAGGCTTTTCTACCAGATTGCGGGTCCAGAAATGCAGGATATGCTCTTTGGCTTGCTGATTCATACTATGTTAGGCATTAATAATTTGATAAGTAAGATAGGCCAAGTAAACCATCACTAGAATCATTCCTTCGCGTCGGTCGAACTTACGACCAGGCCCACTAACGGCAAAGATTAACATTAAAATTCCGGCAACGATGTTTAAGACTAAATCGAGGTTTGCCCCACTATAGAGTTTAATGGGTTTTATGCCAGCGGTAAGGCCCAATATCAACAGGATATTGAAGATATTTGAACCCACCACATTGCCAATGGCAATATCGGGTTTGTTGCGGTATGCAGCCACAACCGAGGTGGCCAGCTCAGGCAGCGATGTTCCCGCAGCCACAATGGTTAAACCAATAATTGACTGGCTAACGCCAAGCTTTGTAGCCATATTAACAGCCCCAAGCACAATAAGCTTACCTCCTCCAATCAACAAGGCTAATCCCCCAAAAACCATCAGTACCGATAGCCAGAGCCTTCGGGTTTCAATTTCGGGCGAGGTAGATGCCGGGTCCTCTTTTCCAACCAGGAAATTGTAGTACATAAAAACGCAAAAAAGTAAAAGTAAAACCAAACCCGATGAACGAGAGATTACGTTTAGCGCTGCTGAATCGAGGAATATCCCGTTTGAGAGCACCCATAGCACTAAAGCCGATAGTAAAAAGAAAGGGATTTCAACTTTTACCGTACTATGCTGAACTCCAACTGGTTTAACCAAAGCGGCTATACCCAGAATCATAAAAGTATTAAAAATGTTACTGCCCAAAACATTGCCAAGGGCAATATCGGAGCTACCCTCTAAAGCTGAAATAATGTTAACCGACAATTCCGGAGCAGAGGTACCGAAAGCAACCACTGTTAGGCCAATGGTTAATGCCGATATACCCAAACGCTTTGCTATGCTCGATGCACCTTCAACAAGCCAGGTAGCCCCTAAAACCAGTATTACTACTCCAAGAATAATAAATAGAAGATTCATCCGATATGAGTTTGATATAATATGACCGGTTGATTTAAACCCTATAACAATATAAAAATAAGGTTAATCAGCGCAAAGATACAACAGATTAGGTTAACTTTGCTCGAAGTTTAACCTATAATAGTTTAGCCTTGAAAAGGATATTTGTTACAGTTGCCGCTTCGGTACTTGTTGTTCTTATGTTTCCTAGGTGTGCCAAGGTGGTTTCGCCAACCGGTGGGCCCAAGGATACTATTCCCCCTGTTTTAGTAAATAGTATTCCCAAGCTTAATGCTACAGGGTTTAGCGGACAAAAAATTGTTCTGGAGTTTGATGAGTTTATTCAGCTCAAAGAGCTACAGCAAAAACTGTTGGTATCGCCACCGCTAAAAAGTAAACCCCAGCCCAAGCAGAAAGGCAAAAAGTTAGAGCTTGAGCTTACAGACACCCTAAAACCCAATACCACATATACCTTTTACTTTTCCGATGCAGTAAGGGACAACAATGAAGGTAACCCGATTAAAAATTTCATATTCTCATTCTCAACAGGGCAAACTATCGATACATTGTCGCTTTCGGGTAGAGTAAAAAATGCCTTAACCGACGAGGCGGTTGAAAATGCACTTGTTATGCTTTACGATTCTTTTGCCGACACCCTACCCTACACCACCCTGCCCAACCATATTGCAAAAACCGATAAGGAAGGAAAATTTACGCTGGTAAACCTTAAGCCTATAAGCTACAAACTTGTAGTAGTTGACGATAAGAACAGTAATTACCTATATAATCAGGGTACTGAAAGTATTGGCTTTACATCAGCTGAAGTAAATCCATCCGATGAAAAGCTAAATGATATCAACATAAAGATTTTTAAGGAGGAACTCCCTAACCAAATAGTTACAGGGTACGATCGACCGGAACGTAATGTATTAACCTTAGGTTTCGCTCGAAAACCCATTGGTGGTTTTAGTTTGAAACCCGTTGATAGGCTTAAATTAACGAATTGGTATGTGGTTGAACCCGATAATAATGGCGACACTCTTAAACTTTGGATTATAAATGACGAGATAGCCAATCGCGATACCCTTATGGCCATTTTGGAGTACAAAAAGACCGACTCGCTTTACAGACTTAAACCTCAAACCGATACATTAAGATTCCTTTACTACAAGGAAGATGTTCAACAGACAAGACGCAAAGGGAAGAAGGATGAAAAAGCCGAGGTAAAAAAGGGTTATACGGTTAGCACCTCACTGGCCTCAGACAGGGTGGTAATACCGTATGTTCCATTCGAGTTTACGCTACCTGCGCCCATTAGGCGGGTTGATGTCTCAAAAATATCAATATATAATGTTACCGACAGCATTGCCGAAGAACCCGTAAATTTAAAAGCCGATAGCCTTAACCCAAGAATTTATCGATTCACAAAGGACTGGAAGGCCAATGTAGCCTATAAAATGACAGTTTTGCCAGGAGCCTTTCAAGATTACTATGGCCAAACTAACGATACCCTTAAGCTTGAAATGGTAGGCGCAGACCCCGAAAAGTATGGTGTTTTAAAAATCAACCTTAGCGGTGTAAACAAATCGGCCGTTGTTGAATTGCTGAGCGAAAAAGGCGCACCTGTTGATACCAAAACCATTGCAGGCAATGGGTTGGTTGAATTCACCTTCATCAAACCGGGCAAGTATAAGTTACGTTTCATTGACGATGCTAACGGAAATGGGAAATGGGATTCCGGCAACTACATGAAGCGCATTCAGCCCGAAAGGATCATCTACTATAGCGATGAAAAAACCAAGGGAGTAATTAACATAAGAGCAAACTGGGACAGCGAATTACAGTTCTCGTTTAAATAAAACAGCTATGTCGGTGTTAATGAATTTTGCCATGTTTCCAACCGATAAAGGGGCTAGTGTTAGCCCCTATGTGGCTAAAATTATTGCAATGATAAGCGAGTTGGGCTATGAATACAGGCTTACAGCCATGGGCACCATAGTTGAAACCCCCACCCTACAGCAAGCACTCGATGTGGTTGATAGCGCATATAAACTGCTTGAACCCGATTGCGAGAGAGTTTATGTTTCCATTAACCTCGATATCCGTAGGGGCGATCTGGGAAGAATTGACAGCAAAATAAAATCGGTAACCGATAAGTTAAAAAAGTAACAAGAAGTCCAGCATGAGAAGATTCATTCCCATACTATTTTCTTTTTTAGTCCTAGCGGGCTTTGGTCAAACCTATGTAGGCATAAAAGGAGGCTACACCGTGAGCGATGTAGCATTTTCGCCGGTTCAAAATACCAGTATGCTTTTTGCCGACGGCCTGGATTACGGTGTAGTGTTCAAGTATTTTAACCTAAAATATTTTGGATTTCAGGCTGAACTTTACAAGGTAAACAGGGGATACCGTAAACCCATTGATATTGCTGAACTGGGCGATACCCTATACAAACGCGTTAACTCGTACGTAGAGCTGCCAATAATGATGCAGCTCCGGTTTAACCTAAAATTGTTAACCCTTCATTTTAATGCAGGGCCATACATCGCATACTTGACCGAGGTGCGCGAAGGCGATAACTCACCGGGTGATTACCAATTGAGCAAAATGTCGATTAATATTTTACGAGATAATCGTATCGATTACGGTTTAATTGGTGGTGTTGGTTTGAGCCGCGATTTTAAGTGGGGAACCCTTTATGCCGAAGGGCGCGTTGGATACGGTTATGGCGATATGCAAAAGCACACCTACCCCACCATGCCAAAGCAATCGAAAGCTGTATTCCAAAGCTTTAATTTTGGCTACATGTTCCATTTCGGGAAGTTGGAAAATAAGAACTAAACATGCGAACCTTTTTCTCCCTCAGCATGTTTAGGTTAAAAAACTATTTAGATGAAGAATTGGAACCAAATATCTTACGATATACAACGGGTTATTTCGAATACCGCCATAGCACCCGGTGCATATATTGTGAAGTTCAAAAAAAATAATCCCTTTACTGCGGGGCAGGTTTTAGCCTTAGGCGTTTCAAAGGAGATAGAGCCTCGCTATTACAGCATTGCATCGGCCGAAAACGAGGATCTGATATCGGTACTTTACACCGAAAGGATTGAAGGCAAGCTTACACCCATGCTATCACTTTTAAAACCTGGCGATAATCTTATGGTTTCAAAACCATTTGGAACCTTTACACAGGTTAAGCCCTCGCCTGTTTTCATTGCTGCAGGAACAGGAATAGCTCCGTTTATTTCGATGTTACTGTCGGGAAAAGCAAAGGGAGCCACCCTAATTCATGGCGCACCTTACCCCGAATACTTTTACTATTCCGATATTCTTTTGAATATGCTTGGCGAAAACTATATCCGATGCTGCTCGCGCTGTGAGCCAGGATGCCTTTTTGTTGGGCGAGTAACTGATTTTGTTAAGCAGTGGAACGAACTTGATCCCAATAGGCCCTATTACCTTTGCGGTAGTACCGAGATGGTTGTTGAAACACGCGATTTACTTATTGTTCGGGGAGTACCTGTAAATAACATCAATTCCGAGATATACTTTTAGACCATGGTTCCTCTTTACGGAAAGACACTAGATGAACTTAAAGCGATAGTGATTGCCGAAGGTTTACAGCCCTTTACGGCCAATCAAATTGCCGATTGGCTTTACCATCACCATGCCGAAAGCATTGATGAAATGACCAATCTATCGAAAAAGGCTAGGGAGATGCTTTCAGCCAAATACACTGTAGGGCTAACAAAACCTGAAAGGGTTTCGGAATCGGTCGATGGAACTAAAAAGTATTTATTCCCGGTGGCCAATAACCGCTATGTTGAAGCCGCCTACATACCCGAAACCGATAGGGCAACACTTTGCGTATCGTCGCAGTCGGGGTGTAAGATGGGATGCCTCTTTTGCATGACTGCCAAGCAGGGATTTCAGGGAAATCTTACTGCCGGCGAGATACTGAACCAGCTGCGCAGCCTCCCTGAGTTTAGCAATGTTACCAACATTGTTTACATGGGAATGGGCGAGCCACTCGATAATCTGGATAATGTGTTGAAAAGCCTTGAAATACTTACCTCTAAGTGGGGCATGGGCTGGAGCACCAAACGCATTACGGTTTCCACCATTGGTCTTATCCCTGCCATGAAGCAGTTCCTTGAAAAATCCAATTGTCATCTTGCCATTAGCCTCCACACCCCATTCGATGATGAGCGTCGCATGCTGATGCCTATCCAAAACGTTTACCCCATTTCCGAAGTAGTTGCAGAACTCAAGAACTATAGGTTTACCGACCATCGCAGGGTATCGTTTGAGTATATAATGTTCGATGGGATGAACGACACTCCCCGCCATGTTAAGGAGCTGGTTAAACTGCTCAATGGCCTTACATGTCGAATAAATCTAATTCGTTTCCATCCCATACCCGATTCACCACTCCGCACCTCACCCGATGAGCGCATTATTCAGTTCCGCGATTCGCTAACAGCCAAGGGCATATTTACTACCATTCGTGCTTCGCGTGGGCAGGACATTCAGGCTGCATGTGGGCTACTATCAACAAAGGCACTGCAGGAAAAACGTTAATCGTGATCCGTGAGTCGTTAAACGGGAAACAATAAGCAATGACCCCTGTTATTCCGAGCACCTGCGAGGAATCTCATTAAGAGTTAAAGGTAAAAGAGATGCTTCGGCTCAGCTCAGCATGACATGAAAGGACGGGTCATTCTCAAACTATCAACAATCACCTTACAACCATTAACTAAATATTTATCACAGTGTTACACAGTGTTTGCAGGGAGTTGCACAGCGTGAATCAGCATAATCTGCGTCATCTGTGTTCTATTCCAAATCACGAACTACTATCAACTCAAATAAAAAAGGCGCCTTAAGGCGCCCTTTCTATTTTGTTAGCCTGATTTATTTCAGGTTATGGGTTTTAACGAATTTTTCAAGAACACCCTTGAGGTCGGGTAAGCCTATCTCTGCCAAATCGTAGAATACACGGGTAGTAGGTTTCTTGATATTGATGATACGGCTCAAATCGATTGGGGTACCAATGATAACGGTGTCGCAATCGGTGTTGTTGATGGTGGCCTCTAGGTCCTTGAGCTGTTGCTCACCGTAGCCCATGGCAGGCAGAACACGGCCAATGTTGGGGTAAATACGGTAGGTTTCCTTCAGTTTACCAACCAGGTATGGGCGTGCATCAACCTCTTCGCTTGCCCCAAACTTGCGTGCAGCAATGGTACCAGCGCCAATTTTCATTTCGCCGTGGGTTAAGGTTGGGCCGTCCTCAACAATTAGGCAACGCTTACCATCGATGAGTTCAGGCTTGTCGACCTTAATGGGCGAAGCGCCGTCAACCACAATGGCTTTGGGGTTGGTTTTACGGATGTTCTCACGAACAATCTGAATGCCTTCGGGCGAAGCCGAATCCATCTTGTTGATTACAACAACATCGGCCAGGCGTAGGTTAACCTCACCGGGATAGTAGCTAACCTCGTTACCGGCACGGTGTGGGTCAACCACGGTAATGGTTAAATCGGGTTTGAAGAAAGCAAAGTCGTTATTACCGCCGTCCCAAAGGATAACATCGCAACCGCTGGGGTCTTTTTCGGCTTCGCGGAGAATGGCCTCGTAGTCAACACCGGCGTAGATAACGTTACCGCGAACTACGTGTGGTTCGTACTCTTCCATCTCCTCAACGGTACATTTATGTTTCTTAAGGTCCTCAACGGTAGCAAAGCGCTGAACCTTTTGGGCAACCAAATCGCCGTAAGGCATAGGGTGACGAACGGCAACCACCTTAAGACCAAGACCCATAAGGTACTCAATAACCTTGCGCGAGGTTTGCGACTTGCCGCAACCAGTACGGGTAGCCACAACGGCAATAACCGGCTTTGTGCTCTTTAGCATGGTTTCATTGGGGCCAAGTAACATGAAGTTAGCGCCGGCAGCGTTAACTATTGAGCTAAGACGCATCACATGCTGGTAGTTCACATCGCTGTAAGAGAATACGCAGTCGTGAACGTTCTTTTCCTTGATAATCTTAGCAAGATTTTCTTCAGCCTCAATGGGAATACCATTAGGATAAAGTTTTCCGGCCAATTCGGCAGGGTATTTGCGACCATCGATGTCGGGAATTTGAGCAGCGGTAAAGGCAACAACATTATACTCCTCTTTATCGCGGAAGAAAGTGTTGAAGTTGTGAAAATCTCTTCCGGCTGCTCCGATAATTACTACATTGCGTCTCATAAGACCTCCTTAGATATTTTTGTTTAGATTTAGGTTTTACAGTTCTCAAAATTAGTTTTTTAAAATTCAAAATGTTCTCGCCAAAAATTTTGTCAGCATTAGGTTTAGGTCTATTATTGCTTAAACAACAGAATATCAATATATTAATATATTATTCGACAAAATATGTTAAGAAACATATTTTTTGGATTAAGGGATAAAAAAGCCCCGATTCAAATAATCGGGGCTCAAAAAAGTGCATCTTTGTTAGTAAACTTCGATATCGTAGGGCATGCGAGCCTGAACGCCTTGATTGTTCAACATGCTCTTAATGCGGTTGTAGGTTTTAAACGATGAGCCAAGTTCATCCTTTAGAATCCAAGCCTTTGCTTCGGTCGACATATCTTCCATAAGCTGTTCGAAGAACTTTTTCTGCTTGGGCATTTCAACCAGTCGGTAGTTCTCCAGGTTAGCCTTTTGGGCAGCAAGCTGAATGGCATCGTTCAGTCCGCCAAACTCATCGATGAGTTTAATATCCTTGGCGTTTACGCCACTCCAAACGCGGCCTTGGCCAATGGCATCGACCTGTTCAATGGGAATACCACGGCCTGTCGAAACATGACCGATAAAGGTTTGATAGGTTTGTTCAATGAACATCTGGCCTACGGCTTTTTCTTCAGCGGTCATTGGGCGGAAAACGCTAAAGAAATCGGCGTGGTCGTTGGTTTTAACAACATCAACGGTAATACCGACTTTATTATCCAGTGCTTTTTGTAGGTTGAAAAACAGACCAAAAACGCCAATGGAACCGGTAATAGTAGTTGGGTTAGCCATGATGGTTGTGGCGGGTGCAGCAATGTAGTAGCCACCCGATGCAGCCACATCGCCCATTGATACAATTACGGGCTTAACCTTTGCAGCTAAATCAACCTCGCGCCAAATAACTTCCGAAGCAAGTGCGCTGCCACCAGGCGAGTTGATGCGGAACACTATGGCCTTGATGGAACTATCGCGACGTGCTTTCCGAATGGTGCGCGAAAGGCCTTCGGAGCCTATCTGGGCATCGCCTCCTTCGCCCATTCCTATCTCACCACTTGCATAAATAACGGCAATCTTATCCTTTGTAAACTTGCGTTTAGTAACCTCCGGTGCGTTGAAATATTTTTTCAGTTCAATGCTGCTGATATCCTTCTTTTCCTCAACGCCGAGCTTTGACTTTAAGGTTGCGATAAGTTCGTCCTTATAGATAAGGCCATCGACCAGCTTATTTTCCAGTGCCTTTTTGGCATTGAAGATTTCCATATTGCTGGCCATGCTGTTAAGCTTATCGGCAGGTATACCGCGGGTTTCGGAAATACCTTTAACCCACTGGTTCCAAATGGATGAGATGTAGGTTAAAGTTTGCTCGCGGTTTTCGGGGCTCATCTTGTCGAGCATGAAAGGCTCAACGGCACTTTTAAACTTGCCATGGCGAAGTATTTGAGGCTCAACGCCCAACTTTTCAAGGGCTTTCTTAAAGAACATAATCTCGCTGCGCAAGCCAAGCCATTCAATCATACCTTCGGGGTTTAGGAATACGCTATCGGCAACCGATGCCAGGTAATATGCTTTTTGGCTGTAGGTATCGCTGTATGCATAGATAAACTTACCCGACGACTTAAAATCGATAAGAGCATTGCGAATTTCCTCGGTGGTTGCAGCACCAGCATTCACGGCATCGAGCTCCAAAAGAATACCCTTGATGTTGGAATCCTCTTTGGCATTAGCAATAGCTTTTAGGATTTGGTTCAAGCCGATTGGGCTATTAGGCTGAAATGTAGCAAAATCAAATCCCTTGAAAGGATTTTCACTACCACGGTCAACTATTTCCTGTTTTAGATCGACATAAAGGATTGAGTTGGGCTCAACCTTAACCTCCTTTTTATCGGCCGAGGAGACAATTGCACCAACAATCCCAAGGAACAACAAAAAAATTACAATTGATGATAGAACTACACCAACAATTGTAGCCAGCACATACTTGAAAAATTGCTTCATAGTGATTGAAATTTAGGTTTTATATATGACTAATTTAAGTTGATAAAGTTACACAAAAAGATTAAACCTAAGTTCCTTGAATTAACAAATTCAACAGGGCTAATAAGAATGGGGAGGGGGAAATTTTTAAAGGAATGAATCGGAATGAATCGAAATTGAAAAATGTTAGAGGTAAATAGTCAATAGAAACACAAAAAACACTGGTACAGCTTGTTTCTTTTGACCTATCGAGGTAATCCAGACTTTTCACAGTCTTTCATTACGAAGTTTCTGTATTATTAAAATTTGTTAGTCGATTCGTCAATTGGTTTTTCCAGTTGGCGAATTAGGTATCATGCAAGCCGAGCATGGTTCTCCGCTTTCTTTTTTCTGTATAAATTATTTTCTACCTTAGCAAAACCATAATTGGCGCATATTTTGCAAAAGGGAGGTATGAGTTTTGGTAAAATAGTATTAACCTTTTCGGTTATGGCTTTGCTGCTTACCGCAAGGGCACAGGAGATTTTGCCCGGTGCTCGTGTAATGAGCAACTACCTACCCTTAATTCAAGGCAAGCGTGTGGCAGTTGTGGCAAACCACACCACGCTGGTTGAATCAAAGCATCTGGTCGATACCCTGCTTACAGTTGGTGTAAACATTAAAAAGATTTTTTGTCCCGAGCATGGTTTTCGTGGCGATTTTGAGGCAGGCGAGCAAATTGGAAATTATACCGATAAAACGACAGGTTTACCGGTAATATCGTTGTATGGTGGAAGCAAAAAACCAAAGCCAACCGATTTAAGCGATATTGACGTGGTGATTTTTGACCTGCAGGATGTGGGCGTTCGGTTTTACACCTACATCTCAACCATGCACTACGTGATGGAGGCCTGCGCCGAAAATGGCAAGCCTTTAATAATTCTCGATAGACCCAACCCTAACGGGTTTTACGTTGATGGGCCTGTGCTCGACACCGCTTACCGCTCGTTTGTGGGCATGCATCCAGTTCCCTTAGTACATGGCATGACCATTGGCGAGTTTGCGCAGATGATAAACGGCGAGGGTTGGCTGAAAGGTAAAATCAAATGCCAGCTAACCATTATTCCCTGTAGGGGTTACACCCACAGCATGACCACTGCCCTACCCGTTCGTCCATCACCAAACCTGCCAAACCATCTTTCCGTGTTGCTTTACCCGTCGCTTGGGTTGTTTGAGGGGACTGTGGTAAGCGTTGGCCGGGGAACCGACTACCCTTTTCAGGTTTTTGGTTACCCTAATTTCCCCGATAAGGGTTTTAGGTATATTCCCGTTGAGAAACGTGGTGCAAGTTTAAACCCGCCTTACAAGGGCAAGCCTGTTTACGGAATCGACCTTAGGGATTATTCGGTAAACTACTTTCTGGACCGTCGCGAGATTATTCTCGATTGGCTTATCTACACCTACAGCAATTATCCCGAAAAGGAAAAGTTTTTCAATAACTTTTTCAACCTGCTTGCCGGAACCGGCGAGCTGCGACAGCAAATTGAAAATGGGCTAACCCCTTCGGAAATCAGAGCCACATGGCAACCAGCACTTGAGCAGTTCAAGCAAATCAGAAAAAAATACCTGCTTTACCCCGATTTTGAGTAACTTTGACATCAATTTACTGTAAAAGAATGGCAAAAAAGAACACACACTACGTGGTTTGGGAAGGGCTAAAACCAGGCATTTATGAGAGTTGGGAGGAGTGTCAGAAACAAATAAAGGGTTTCCCCGGTGCAAAGTATAAAGGGTTTCCAAGTAGGTTCGCCGCTCAGCGTGCCTATGAAATGGGTTACGAGGCATACAATAGCATGAACCCCGAGCAGGAAGCGCTATTTAATGTAAATGAGAATACCCCAAAACCAATATATCCCTCGCTGGCTGTTGATGCAGCCTGGAATACCGCAACGCTCGAAATGGAGTATCAGGGTGTTGACTGCCAAACCGGTAAGCTGATTTTCCATCAAGGACCTTTTCCCGATGCCACCAATAACATAGGTGAGTTCCTTGCCATTGTTCATGGTTTGGCTCATCTGAAAAAGTTAGGTAGCAATATTCCCATCTATACCGATTCAATGACCGCCATTAGCTGGGTTAGGGCAAAAAAGGCTAACACCAAGTTGGTACAAACCGAAAGGAATAAAATGCTATTTGAGCTGATACAGCGGGCCGAAAAATGGTTAAAGGAAAACACCTGGAAAAACCCATTGCTTAAATGGGAAACCCAGTACTGGGGCGAAATTCCTGCCGATTTTGGCCGAAAGTAAACCAATACCTATTACCAGTGAGTTTTGAGCGTTACATAGCAAAGCGTTTCCTTAGCGGTTCCGATAAGCTGAGCCTGTCGAGACCTTTTATTCGTATTACCATTGCATCGGTGGCGCTGAGTGTGGCTGTGATGATTGTGGCCATAGCCGTTATTACCGGCTTTAAAAGGGAGATTAAGCAAAAGGTTGTGGGCTTTGGCAGCCATATCCAGATTACCAACTATGACAGCAACCAGTCGCTCGAAACTAACCCCATCCCAACAAACCTTCCGGTTACAAAGGAAATCCTGAAAATTAAGGGAATTAGGCATATTCAGCAGTTTGCTATCAAGGCAGGCATCATTAAAACCGATACCGATATTCAGGGTGTGGTGCTAAAGGGAATAGCCCCCGATTTCGACTGGTCGTTTTTCCGCAAGAATTTGGTTGAGGGCCAAACCATTGCGCTTACCGATTCGGCCATTACCAACGCAACGCTTATTTCCAAAACACTGGCAAACCTGCTTAAGCTTAAAGTAGGCGATACCTACGATATGTTTTTTGTCCAGGAACCTCCGCGTTACCGCCGTTTTACCGTTGCAGGTATTTACGATACCAAAATGGTGGAGTTCGATAAGATATTTGTGCTTTGCGACATTAAGCACATCCAGAAACTCAATGGCTGGAACGAAAATCAGGCCACGGGCTTTGAGATTTTGGTTGATGACATCGATAAGGTTGATGACCTGTGGGTTGAGGTTGACGACATAGCCGGTTTTGTTTTCCTCGACGATGGCTCGCGGCTAAAGGTTCAAAGTATTATCGATAAGTACCCCAACATATTCGACTGGTTAAACCTGCAGGATATCAACGCCGCGGTGCTCATTGTTTTGATGATGCTGGTGGCTGCCATTAACATGATATCGGGGTTGCTGATTGTTATCCTTGAAAAAACGCCAACAATAGGCTTGCTAAAATCCATGGGAGCATCGAACCGAAGTGTCAGAAAGATTTTTTTGATACAATCGGCCTTTATCATGTTTCGTGGGTTAATTATTGGAACTGCAGCAGGTTTGATACTTTGCTTTTTGCAAAAGCAGCTTGGAATAGTTAAGCTCGATGAGGCTTTCTACTTCCTTTCCGAGGTGCCCATCAATATTGTGTGGTGGCATGTTATCGCTTTAAACCTTCTGGCTTTTGCGGTAGGGGTGGCCATGCTGGTGGTTCCGTCGATGGTTATTTCGCGTATTAGCCCCGAGAAAACGCTTAAATTTGAGTAGTAACCTTATTAATGAAACCATGCAGAAGCTTCGTCTCTTACTTTTGCCCTTTTCGTGGCTTTACTGGTTAGCGGTAAAGATTCGCAATCTACTTTTTGATATCAATGTTCTGCGCAGCTTTGAGTTCGACCTGCCAACCATCTGCGTGGGTAACATTACGGTAGGAGGTACTGGAAAAACACCGCATACCGATTATCTTATCAATCTACTTAAAAAAAATTACCGAACGGCGCTACTGAGCCGTGGCTATGGCCGGAAGAGTAAGGGTTTCAGGGTTGTTGACGACACCTCGCAGGCCGTTGAGGTTGGCGATGAACCCCTTCAGCTAAAGCTGAAACATCCCGATATTGCCTGTGCCGTGCACGAGGATAGGCTAAACGGTGTGGTGGAGTTGGTGGGTGCTTACCCCGATATCGAGGTGGTTGTTCTGGACGATGCCTTTCAGCACCGCTGGATAAAGGCTGGGCTTAACATCCTGATGGTTGACTACAACAGACCGGTTTACAACGATTTTTTCCTGCCGGCAGGCAACCTGCGCGATAGCGTTGCTGAGATACGACGGGCCAACATCATTATAGTGAGCAAGTGCCCTGCAAGTCTTTCGGCTATTGCACAACAGGCCATGGCCAAAAGGCTAAAAATCAACCCAAATCAAAGCATCTACTTTACATCGGTGCGGTATGGAAAACCCATATCGGTTTTTGGATTGAACGAAGACTATAAATTTAATCTAAATACAAACATCTTCGCACTTGCTGGGATTGCAAACCCCCAGCCATTTATCAATCAGCTTGATGAAAATTATAAATTGATAGGCAGTAAAACCTTTGCCGACCATCATAATTTTACGGTTAAGGAAATTCTATCTATTTTTGAGGTCACCTCAAACGATGTAAAGTTGGTAACCACCGAAAAGGATGCAGCCCGAATTCGCGGGCTTAATCTGCCAGCGGATATAAAGGGCCAGATTTATTACTTACCGCTTGAGGTTTACTTTATCAATAACGACGAAAACAGGTTTAACAGTCAAATAATCAATTATGTTAGAGAAAATAAACCAAACAGTAACCTATATCAAGGGTAAGGTTACCATTGAGCCTGAAGTGGGAATTATACTTGGAACCGGTTTGGGTGGGTTGGTTCGTGAAATTGAAAATCAGCAGGCGCTGGAATATAAAGAGATACCGAACTTCCCTGTTTCCACTGTTGAAGGACACTCGGGACGCTTGATATTTGGCACCCTTGGAGGTAAAAAGGTTGTAGCCATGCAGGGCCGCTTCCACTACTATGAGGGTTACGATATGAAACAGGTAACCTTCCCGGTTAGGGTGATGAAGTTCCTTGGTATTAAGTATCTGTTTGTATCAAATGCCAGCGGTGGTGTTAACCCCGATTTTGAGATTGGCGATTTGATGATTATCAACGATCATATCAACCTAATGCCCAATCCGCTTTTAGGTCCTAATATCAATGAGCTTGGACCCCGCTTCCCGGATATGCATAAACCCTACGACCACGATTTAATAGCATTAGCCCAAAGGATTGGGACTGAACTGGGCTTCAAGTTGCAGATAGGATGCTACGTTGGAACCACCGGCCCAACCTTTGAAACCCCTAAGGAGTACCAGTACTTCCGGATTATTGGCGGTGACACAGTGGGCATGTCAACCGTTCCGGAAGTTATTGTTGCCCGTCACATGAACCTACCCGTTTTTGCCATATCCATTATTACCGATTTGGGCGTGCCCGGGAAAATTGTAGAGGTGTCGCACGAGGAGGTTCAAAAAGTAGGAGCCATGGCCGAACAAAAGATGACAAGAATTTTCAAGGAGATGCTTACAAGGCTATAATACTTAATGCTTTCGCAAGGGAGAGGCTACCTGTTTTGGGTGGCCTTTTTTAGCGTTTGGCCTTTGGTAGTAGAACACAGATGATTTAGTTGTTTGTTTTTCGTTGATGGTTGTTAGTGAATTGAAATTGAACACAGATGACGCAGATTATGCTGATTCACACTGTGTAACTCCGTGCAAACACTGTGTAACACTGTGATACCATATAAAGGGAGATCCTTCGACAGGCTCAGGATGACAAGCGTAGTTGTTTACTGGTCTACTTGGCTTGATAGATCACGGCTCACGTTTAACGATTTAACTCGTAATAGAGATTCCTCTACGAGCTAGGAATGACAATAGGTAATAATTAGATTCCGTTTAACGGCTCACGGTTCACGATTAACGATTTAACTCGTAATTGAGATTCCTCGGCAAGCTCGGAATGACAATAGGTGATATTAGATTTCGTTTAACGTATCACGGCTCACTGTCTAGTCCTGAAATAAGTCTACAGGTTAATAAATAAATTTAGGCGACACTCGTAAAAACATCATCAGGGGTTTTAAAGCCCAAAGATACATGTAATCTTTTAGAGTTGTAAATTTTCACGGCCTGATCGACAGCTTTTCTGGCCAGGTCGGTAGAGGGGAATGTCTGGTCAAGGAAGAACTCGTCTTTGAGGATGCCGTTCACGCGTTCGGCCACGGCGTTCTCGTAGCAGTGGTTCTCCTGGGTCATGCTGGG
>Ga0101944_10000788_pt1 | contig 83928 bp, 75 predicted proteins | sample DewCreD2012metaG_FD_75245 | JGI IMG/M metagenome (GOLD analysis project Ga0101944, IMG submission 75245) | Hot spring sediment bacterial and archeal communities from British Columbia, Canada, to study Microbial Dark Matter (Phase II) - Dewar... ... | reverse complement strand
AAGGATGAGTTTAATGCCCCAGTCTCGGCGGCTGGCTGTAATAAATGAAAATAAAAAATCAGAAAATGATTCTAGAATTTTGGGAGAGATGACTAGCCAAAAAATATTGCTGGATTTTGTGGCAGCGGCTGAAATTAAGGATTTTAAAAAGGCCCAAGAAGCATTAGACAGAATAAAAAATAATAGCGATTATGAAATTACGGAGTTAACATTCAAGGGATATAAATATTATAAGCTTAAACCAAAAACTTCAGAAAATAATAAATTGAAAAAATATTTTCTATCTTTTTTCTTCTTGATTGTTATCGTTTCTTGTAGTGAAAAACCACCAGCAGATGAACAAAAATTTATGCTTGTTTATATTGATTTGATTTCATTTCCAGATTCTCTGCACAATAACCCTGAGATGTTTGAAAAATTCAGAGAGGACGTTTTTAATAAGCACGGACTAAAGAGAGAAGATTATAAAAGAATGATAGAATATTATAATTCTAAACCAGAGTTGTGGGATGAATTTTTTCAAAAAGCAATCAAATATGTTGAAACAAGTAATGATTCTGCAATTATCAAATAGAGTTTTCTTTTTTAATTTTAACAAGGGCGATTCTTAATTCTGAAATAGTAAAATTAATATTTAACTCATCTGCTATTTTCTTTTTGAGCATCTTTAATTCACCAAATCCCTGTAAGTAATATTTTTTAACTATTTCGATTTTCTCAGGAGGGATGATTTTATCAATGTTTAATTCCGGAATTGTTGAAATTATTGTTTCGATTTGCATTGAAATTATTGCTTCATCTAAACTTCTTAATTTTGCTATTTCATCAAGGTTATAACCTTTTTTTAACAAATGATATGTTTCAGTGATATTATCAGGTAAGTTTTTCTCTTCTGATGATTTATTCGATTCAATATATTCTTTTACTTCTTGAAGTATTGCTTCACCAATTTTATTGAACATTCTTAAATTAAAACCATTAACATTCATAAGTTTTAGTTTATTATCTGGTTTATTTTTAGAAATAGCAGCCAAAACTGAATCGGGACAAATCATATTAGGTGTTTGCATAAGTTTTTTTGAAACTTTTAATCTGAGATTTACAAGTCTGTTATAAAGTTCAAGATGGTCAAAAATCTCTTCAGCTTTTTGCTGTTTGGATTTTTTATCTTCAATAAATTCCAAAATATCAAATTTGCTAATACTGACTTTATTACAGATATCGCACTTACCACAGTAATAATTATCAGTTTTTTGCCCGAAGTAATCCAAAATATATTTAAATCTGCATTCATTGGCATAAACGAGATTTTTCATCTTTTCTAATTTTTCTAAAGCAATTAAGTAGAATTTATTGATTTCAGAATATTGAAGTGAAAGATTTTCTTTTGCTACTCTTGGTTTTAATAATATAACTGTTTCTTTTCCTTCAAATTGATGATAATCAATTATGCCAAAGTCTTGCAAAAAGTTAAAATATAACTTTTGAGTATCTGTGCTTAGACCAATATTTAATTCAATTGAATTGTAATCAATTTTTACTTTTGAGGAAAAGATTTTATTCCCGTAGGTTCTCACTAAAAATAAAACTAACATTTTCAATTCAGGATTAGAAAAGCTCTTTACAATTTTTTTCAATCTTTCCGGGTTTTCAGTAAAAATCAAAGAATCAGCAGTCATTAAACCGGAGTTAATCTTTAAATATTCAGCTTTCTCTAAATATTTAAGTGAAGAATGAATTAATGCAGGAGATATTTTTTTGTTGTAATAATTTTTAAGGTATTCATAGTTTATATGAATTTCTTCTGTTAAAAAATTTCCAACAGCAAGCTGCACAGAATCGCAAATTCCATTATAAACACTTTGTATTATTTCTTTTGTTGGATAGGAATTATTTATAAAATATTTATGTATATCAATATCTTTTTCTTTGAATAGAAGAAAAACATTTGAAGGCTTTCCATCTCTTCCAGCTCTTCCGAACTCCTGATAATAACTTTCAATTGAAGAAGGGATATCATAGTGGATTACTGTTCTGATGTCTTTTTTATCTATGCCCATTCCAAATGCGTTTGTAGCAACTACTATTGGAATATTTCCTTCAATAAACTCTTCTTGAATTTTCTTTCTGATGATTGAATTCAATCCTGCGTGATAAAATTCGGAATTGAATTTATTTAGGTTCAAAAACTGATTTATTATTTCTGCCTTACGTCTAATCGAAGTATAAATAAGAGCGGGGGTTGGATTAACTTTTAATATCTCTAATAACTTTTCTTTTTTTTGATTAGTCGTAAAAACATTTATCGAAATATTTTCTCTCTCAAATCCTTTAACAATTACAATCGGTTCTATTATTCCCAATTGTTCTATAATATCAGAGATAACCTCAGGTGTAGCAGTTGCTGTAAACGCAGATACTTTTTTTATTTCAAGGAAACTGATAAAATTTTTAAGCTTAGTGTAACTTGGTCTGAAATTATGTCCCCATTCACTTATGCAATGAGCTTCATCAATAAATAAATATTCAGGTCGTAAAGCTTTTAACCTCTCTGCAAATTCTTTTGATTCAAGTCTTTCCGGAGCAAGATATAGCAGTTTGATTTTTTTTGTGCTTACTTTTTGAAGTGTTTTCTCAATCTCAAGCCACCCAATTGTACTATTTATAAACGCTGCTAATTCTTCTTTTTTATTTAGAGAATCAACCTGATCTTTCATCAAGGCAATAAGAGGAGAAACGATAATTGAAAATTTTTCGGACATCAAAGCAGGAATTTGATAACAAATAGATTTTCCTGCACCGGTTGGCATAACTGCTAAAACATTTTTGGAATTTAAGATATATGATATAATCTCTTTTTGTGATTCTCTGAACTCGTTAAATCCGAAGAATTTCTTTAATGTAGATTCTGCCTGATTTAATAAATCAATCATTTTCAAAATTTAATGATTTGAAGATTGTAAATTAGATTCTCTTAAATATTAAACATTAAAATATAATAGTTTGAGATAATTTAGTTCACTTGTTATTCCATAATTTGATAGATATATTTTCAATTATGAATTCGACTATTATAAAATTTATTACCTCTTTTATTATAATTATGATTATAGTTAGCTGTGCCTCTTCGTCTGAAAACACTGCTAAAAAAGAGAGCATAGCCAATAAGTTATTATCTGAAAGAGAAAGAAAAAGATTAGCTCAGGAAAATTTAATTGATGGAAATATCTTGATGGTAAAAGCAGAATACAATCAGGCATTAAAGAAATTTGAAACTGCTTTGCTCTATGATACTTCTGCCGGAATTTATTTTTCTCTTGCGAAAGCTTACTTGTATAATAATAAATTAAATTCAGCCCTTCAGTATGCAAATAAAGCTATCGAACTTGATTCAACAATTGCGGATTTCTATATACTTCTTTCTGATATTTATAATTTTGGTAAACAAAAAAAATCAGCTATTGAAATTTTAGAGACGGCAACTCTAAAGTTCCCTGATTACCATCAATTAATTTATAAACTTGCTATTCTTCTTGAAGAAGACCGTCCTCTAAGTGCAATTGAATTATACGAAAAATTATTGAAGATGATTGGTTCAGATTGGGGAATTTTAGCGAGAATTTCTGATTTGAATCGTCGCCTTGGTAACATCAAAGAGGAAATTAATGCTTTAGAAAGATTATATAAAATTGATCCAGGTAATAAATCAATTATTAAAAGCCTTATTGATTTATACTTGATTGAAAAAAGAAACTCAGAAGCAATTACTATGATAGATGAACTTCTGGAGTTAAATCCTGAAGATATTTCCTCAAGGCAAAGAAAAATTGAATTGTATCTAAATGAAAAAAATTGGAGCAAAGTTAATCAAGAAATTGAGTTAGTAATAAAATCAGGCACTCTTGATTTCCAATCCAAGATGGATTTGGGATATTTCTTTTTTGAAAAATCATTTACTGATTCTTCTGCTTTGCCTATATCCAAAATGATTTTTACAAAGTTGGATGATGATACAAGTTATTGGCAAATTAAATTGGTTCTTGGTGCAATCGCAATCAATGAACGTGAATATGAAAAAGCAATAGAATATTTTAAATATCTTACCGAAAATGCAAACTGGAATGTTGATTCTTGGGTCAGATTAGGAGCTCTTCACTTTGATAATAAGAAATACTATGAGGCTGAGAAAATAATGTTAGAAGCAGCGGAACTTTTCCCAAATGAATATTATGTTAATTTTATACTTGGGTTATCATTAGCTCAGTTAGGTAAAAATGATTCGGCTGCGATTTATCTAAAAAAATCTGTTAACCTTAATCCCAAGGACGTTAATACCATTAGTGCTTATGCTTATACGCTGAATCTCCTGAAAGAACAAGACTCAGCAATTATCTATCTTGAAAGAGCTTTAAACCTTAGTCCAAATGACGTGAATGTTTTGGGAACTTTAGCTATGATTTATAACGAAAAAGGAATTTATGAAAAAAGCGACAGTTTATATGAAAAAGCATTATCTATCAGTCCCGATGATGCTATAATAAACAATAATTTTGCTTACTCTCTATCCACAAGGGGATTGCAGCTTGAACGTGCATTGAAAATGGTTAACATTTCTTTGGAAAAAGACTCATTAAGTTCAGCTTTTTTAGATACTAAAGGTTGGATTTTATACAAACTTGAAAGATATGAAGAAGCAAAATATTATGTTGAAAAAGCAATTGAAGTTGGAAGTCCAAGTGCTGTGATAACGGATCATTTAGGTGATATTGAATTTAAGTTAGGCAATAAAGAACGGGCTTTAGAACTTTGGAGGAAAGCATTTGAAATAGACCCTACAAAAACAGAAATTCAACAAAAAATAAACAAAGGTGAAATTTGAAATCAGTTTTTTTTATCAGGATAATTCTATCCACAATAATTTCAATTACATTTTTAAGTTGCGTCCCTTCAAGACCGGGTGAAGATATAGAAATTTTATCGGTCGAAAGACTTATAAATAAATTGGAAGCTAACAGAAGAAGAATAAAAAATTTTGAAGGGAGTGGAACTCTAATAATAAACACTCCCACATTGGAAAATACAGCAAATTTCAGAGTTGTTTTAGTAAAACCAGATTCTATTTTACTAAACATTTTAGGTCCTTTTGGAATTGAAATTGGTCAAGCATTAGTAACTAATAAAGATTTTATTTTTTATGATGCTTTATCGAATACAGCATACTCAGGAGAAATTGACAGCGAGGTTCTTCAAAATATTTTCCGTATTGATTTGCCTTTCAAAGACATCATAGATGCAATAACTGGTTCAGTAAACCTTACAAATCAGTTATATAAATCTCCAAATGATTTCAATGTAATTTATGATAAATATCATCTTTCTTATTTTGACTCTTTATCAGGCTTAACTACTCTTTATAAAATTGATGTGAGAAGATTAGGAATTACTGATTATGAATTAAGGCCATCTGAAAGTGATTTTGAAATAATCGGTAATTTTTCAGAGTTTGAAGTTTTGGAAAATGTTGCTATTCCATTTAGAATACAAATTGAAAATAAAGCCTCTAAACAAAGATTAGAAATCAACTACAAGAAAATTAGTGTAAATAAAAAAAACTTATTTATAGATTTTAAACTACCAGAAGATGTTGATGTAGTAAAATGGTAAAACCACTTCATTTTTTGTTATTTATTATTACACTGAATTTCGTTTTATTTTCTCAGAATAAAGAAATTGAAGAAAAGTCAAAAACACTTGATGATTTAAGAAATGAGATTAAAAAACTTGAACAAGAACTTGAAGCAAATCAAAGGATAGAAAAAAATACTTATTCTAATTTTACAAATCTCAATAAACAAAAATTTTATTATGAGAAAATAGTTAATAAACTCAGGAGTGAAGAAAATAAAAGATCACAAGAAATAGAAAGAATTAAAACAGAAATTAAAGTCAAAGAGGATCAGATTGAAGAAATTAAAAAAGACTATGCACGATATGTTGTGTATAATTATAAAATTGGCAGAATGTCAGAACTTGAATCAATTATAAACTCAAAAAATTTTAGACAAGCAATTTTGAGGATTAAATACTTAAGAGATTTTTCAAATCGCCAACAAAACGATATTAACAAATTAGCAAGTAAGATTGAAGAATTGAATAATTTACAGAATACCTTAGCAAAAGAAATTGAAGAAAAACGATTGCTAAGTGCGGAAAAGGAAAAAGAAATTTCTCTTTTAAACAGCAAATTAAAATCAGAAGAAAAAATAATAAACGAATTAAGAAAAGACCGAAACACTCTTACAAAGCAGATTTCTGATAAGAGAAAATCGGAAATTGCCATAAAAAATCTTATTGAAAAACTAATAGCTGAAACTCAAAAACCAAAGATTGTTGATAATAGTAAAATCGAAAAAGTGGAAGTAAAAAAAGAAATTAGAGAGGAAAAAATATTTGATAATGAATTTCCCACAACTTCAGTCTCATTTAGCGAATTGAAAGGTAGATTACCATTTCCGGTAAGCAGAGGCAGAATAATATCTGATTTTGGTTCAAAGCATAATGTTAAATTAAGAACTGTATCAATCAATTATGGCATTGAAATATTATGCACTGATAATGCAGTAAAATCAGTTGCAGATGGAATAGTGAGTGCGATTGAATGGTTGCCCGGTTTTGGAACAATTGTAATAATTACTCATAAAGGAAATTATCGAACAGTTTACGGACATCTTGAAAATATTCAGGTTTTTGAAAATCAGCGAATTAATGGCGGCAGCGTTATTGGATATGTAAGTAATAGTATTGAAGGAAGAATTTTACACTTTCAGATTTGGAATGGACGACAGAGTGTTGATCCGATTAGTTGGTTGAAAATGTAAATTATCTTTTAGAATTTTAATCTTAATACTCAAGTTAAAACAAATTTTAGACATTTAGATGAAATACGATTTTCTAATAGTTGGTGCTGGATTTTCAGGTTCAGTATTAGCTGAAAGAATTGCAACTCAGCTTAATAAAAAAGTTTTAATTGTAGAAAAGAGAAATCACATTGGCGGTAATGCTTATGATGAATATGATGAACACGGTGTATTAGTTCATAGATATGGCCCACATATATTTCACACTAATGATAAAAATGTAGTTGATTATCTTTCAAATTTTACTGAATGGTATGAATATGAACATAGAGTTTTGGCATATTCAAACAATGAATACTTCCCAATACCAATAAATAGAACAACAATAAATAAAGTTTTCAATAAAAATTTTACAGATGATTATGAGGTTGAAGAATTTATAAAAGATTTACGTGAAGAAAGAATTCCAATAAAAAATTCAGAGGATATAATAGTAAATCAGGTTGGGTATAAATTATTTGAAAAATTTTTTCTTAATTACACAAGGAAGCAATGGAACTTAGAACCTAAAAATTTATCTCCTTCAGTCTGTGGGAGAATAAAATTTAGAACAAACGATGACGATAGATATTTCGAAGATGAATTTCAGATAATGCCAAAAGATGGTTTTACTAAGATGTTTGAAAAAATGCTTGATAATAAAAATATTGAAATAAAATTAGGTTTTGACTATAAAGATTTAATCGGAAGCGTAAGCTATAATTATTTAATTTATACCGGTCCGATAGATTATTTTTTTGATTACAAGTTTGGTAAGTTAAGCTATCGTTCAATTAGATTTGAATTTAAAAATTTCAAGAAAGAATCTTATCAACCAGTTTCAGTTGTAAACTACGTTGATATTGATGTGCCTTATACTCGAGTAACAGAGTATAAAAAAATTACAAATCAAAAAGTTAGTACAACAACAGTATCTTACGAATATCCAAATTCAAGTGATGAACCTTATTATCCGATTTTGACAGATTCAAATTTATCTAAACTTAAACTCTATCTTAATGAAGCGAGTAAAATTCATAATTTAATTTTATGCGGTCGTTTAGCTGAGTTTCGTTATTATGATATGCATCAGGTAGTAGCAAGAGCGCTGAATATATTTGAAAATAGAATAAGGAAATTATTTGAATGAAAAGAATTGTTTTAACTGCTTTATCAGGAGTTCCAGCTGATTATTCCGGCGGCCCTAATAAAGTGATTAATCAAATCATTAGTAAAATTGACAAATCCAAATTTAAGACCTATTACCTATCAAAAAATTCTTTTTATGAAATAGATGATTTCGTTTTATCTGATAAAAACATATCACGAATTAAAAATAAGTTAACAACAACTTTATTTAATAAAAATTATATTTATCAGAAAATTTTCACATCTTCTCCGTATCTAAAATTATTTTTTAATAATTCGATTAAAAAAATATCAGCACATTTAAATAATAAATATTGGGATATAATTCATAGCCACGATGTTAGAAGCTTATTTGGTCTAAAGGAGAAAAAAAGTAAGATTATTTTATCAATTCATTCAAAAGGTTCGATTGTAAGTGATATGAATCAGTTATATGGAAATAGAAATTCTTTATCAAAGCTTTATAATGATTTTAGATTAAATGAAATTAAAAGTTTAGAATTTTCTGACGTGGTTACATTCCCAAGCAAAGCAGCAAGAGATTTATTCTTTGATGATATTGGCAATTATAATTTTATTAACAAAGTTGAAGTTGTTTATAATGGAATTGATTTAGAGAAAATTTATAAAATAGGATTGGACAATAATTTTATTTCAAATTGGGAATGGCTGAATAAATATGATTATCGTATTCTCACAGTTGGAAGTCATATAAAAGCAAAAAATATTGATAAAATCATAACAGTTCTTAATCTTTTACATAAAATGAAGAATGGTAAATATTTCTTAGTATGTGTTGGTGCAGGTCCTTTAACTAATGAACTAAAAAAATTAGCGCATAATCTTAATGTATCAAATTATGTTTTATTTGTTGATTTCTTAGCAAATGAGGATGTCTTAAAGTTAATGAAATACTGTAACATTTACCTCTCTTTATCAGAGCGAGTAATATTTGATTTAGTAATTTTAGAGGCTTTAGCCAGTGGAATGAATGTTTTCGCAAGCAATGATGGAGGAAATAAAGAGATAATAAATAACTCAAATGGATGTTTGGTTAATATTGAAGAATTAGATACTGTTGCCGAAACAATATTGAATTCAAAACTTGACTATTCTGAAATGGCAAAAGAATCAATTAAAAACTACAGCATTACAAATATGATTAACAGATATTTAGAATTATATGAGTGAAAACAAAAAAATTAAGATTTGTCATTTTGCTCATAGATTAACAGGTAAATCAGATGGGATTTTTACCCATCTTAAAATGCTTTTTGAATTACTTGACAAAGAAAGATTCGAGCAAATTTTAATATATTCTGGAAATGAAGAAAATATAAATTCCTATTGCAAAAATTTAGGAATTAAGGTTTATAATATCCCAGAGCTTAATAAAAAAGTCCCAATAAAATTATTTTTCAAAATGATGATTATCTTTAAAGAGGAAAATATTGACATAATTCATACTCACTTAGTAAAACCCTACATTTTTGCGGGATTGGTAAATTTATTTTTGAATAAAAAATTAATTTTTAATTATCAAGGTGTTTTTTTAACAAAAAAGTATTACTCCAAAATTGAGAGAATTATTCTGCGATTATTGCATAATATTCTACAATTTAAAGATGGGGGAAAAAATATATTGGCAATTACTCCTTCAAAAACCAGTTCTAAAGAATTAGAAAAAAATGGAAGATTTAGAAGAATTTTGCATTATTATAATGGATTTATAATGAAGACTAATAAAGGTGCAATTGATATAAAAGTAGTTAGTTATTTTAATAAATTAAAACATAACTATTTTCTTCTAGGTATAGTTGCACGTCATGAAAAACAAAAAAGATTGGATATCGCTTTAGAAATTCTTAAAAAATTACTCAAACAAAAGCTAAATGTATTTTTTGTTTTTATTGGAGACGGGCCTCAATTTGCTGAAACACAAAATATAGCTAATATAATTGGAGTTAAAGAAAGATGTTATTTTATAGAATATTTGAATGATTTACCAAATTATTTGCATTTTTTTGACTTAATTTTATTTACTTCAGAATGGGAAGGATTTCCTTTAACAATTTGGGAGGCAATGTATAATGAGGTCCCTGTTGTTTCAAGTGATGTTGGTGGAATAAAAGAAATTTTTGAAAGTGAAAATTGTGGAATTGTCTATCCTTTTGCTGACGTAAATAAATGTGTAAATATTATCTCAGATCTTTATTTTAATCGTGATAAGCTTAAGGAACTAGGAGAGAATGGTAGAAGAGCAATTGTTGAAAAATATAATGAAAAAACCTTCAAAGAATTTTTTGTTCATCTTTATACAGAAATTCTAAATGAAAAATAAAATCAATGTCCTACACATTTCTCCTGATTTTAATTATGTATGTGGCGTTAGTAAATATATTTATTTAATATTTAAACATCTTATAAATGATGATAAAATTAATCTGTTTTTTGTTACTAACGGAGGGGATAGCTTAACTAGATTAGAAGAATTAGGTATTAAACCAGTAATCATTCCTTTTGCAAAAGGATTCAAAAATGTTTTTTACTACAAACATAATTTAAGATTTTTAAAGAACTTTTGTTTGGAAAATAAAATTAACATTATTCATTCCCATCATCGTTATCCTGAATTTTTAGCCTATCAGCTTCAAAAAAAAATTCCTATAAAGACAATTACAACTGTTCATAGTATGGTTAGTAATCTTAAGTTTTTAAGTTTTAAGTCGGATAAAATAATTGCTGTAAGTAAATCTGTTCAGAAAAATCTTATTGATAAATTTAATGTTCCCAAAGAAAAAATTATTCAGATTTATAATCCATTGGACTTTGATGAAATGATTAGAGGTGAAGATATTGTTATTAATAAATCTCAATTAGGAATTCCAGAAAAATCAAAAGTCTTTTTATTTGTAGGTAGATGGACAAAGTTGAAGAGTGTGGATTTATTAATAAATATATTTTCAGAAATTATTATTCAGCATAAAAACGTATATTTGATTATAATAAGTGATATTCCCCAAAGTTTGAAAAATAAACTATTAAATAAAACTAAAAATTTTATTTTTATTGAACCTCTAAAGGACGTAAAATCATTTATAAAACTTGCTGACGCGATTATTCTTCCATCCAAAATAGAATCATTTCCATTTATAATGTTAGAGGCGGGACTTTATAAAAAACTTTTTATTGGTTCTAAAGTCGGGGGAATGGCAGAATTTATTGAAACGAATGTTGATGGTGTTCTATTCGAAAAAGATGATTCAAATGAGTTAACGAATATTATTAAAAATGTAATAAGTGATAAATATGATGTTGAAAAATTAGGACAAAATTTATTTAGTAAAGTGAATACACTTCCGAATGTGAATTTTTATTGTAATAATTTGTTCAAGATTTATCAATCACTTTTATGAATATAAAATTTATAATTATTTCTTTTATTGTGTTTATTTCAATTCTTTGGTTTTTATTACCAATAAATTACTTAATCCATTTTACATCTGATGACACTTATTTTTATCTTAAAACAGCATTAAATTTTTCAATTGGAAAAGGTTCAAGCTTCGATGGAATAAATTTAACTAATGGATATCATCCTCTTTGGTTCTTAATTTTATCATTCTATTATTTTTCGATAGGATTATTACTAAATACAAATCCAGAACTTCTTTTGAGATTGACTTTTGTTTTAATAACAATTTTGAATGGATTTTCAATTTATTTTTTGATTAAAGTTGTTGATAGGTTATTTCTATTCAAAACAAAATTTACTTTTTACGGAATTATAATAATTACTTTGCCTTTCACTTTCTTTTATGTACTTGGGACTGAAAAAAATATTACAGTATTACTATTCATATTATACACATATTTATTTGCTCTTGATAATGAGTCAAAAAATACTTTTTGGAAAGCACGGGCTATAACTTTAGCTCTTATTTTTTTGTCAAGGATTGACTTGGGTATAATCGCAGGTGCTATTTTAATTTTATTTGAATCACGTTTCCTGAATAAAAATAAAATATTTCGGATGTTATTAATTTTTATTGTAACTGTTTTGATTTATGCTTTTATCAATAAAATGGTATTTGGAATTTATAGTTCTGTTAGTTCAAAATATAAATTTAGTTTAGATGTAATAAGTAATTTACAATTTTTCCCAACACCGCTTTCAAATCCGATAGATTTTGGAATGTTGAATATATTCTTGTTTGGAGGATTAGCATACTTTGTTTTCTTCAAGCTTTATAAATCTGAACTCAAGAGAAATAATTTATTGGAAATATTATTTGTCATCTCATTTATCTTCTTGTTATCAAATTTTTTATTAAATAAACAAGGTGTAAGAGAATGGTATTATATTTTCCCAGTTTTCACTTCGCTAATTTTACTTTTTACTTTAATTGATAAATTAAATTTAGCTCGGTTATTATTTTATATAGTAGTTATTGTTACTGGAATTTATTTTACTTTATTCAGAATTAATTATTATAGTCACGATTCTGCTTATTCATTTGCTAAGGAACTAAAACAAATAGTAAAAGAATCGGAAGTAGTTTTTCAAATTGATTACTCAGGAATTATTGGGTTTTTTTCAGAGAGAACGGTCGTAAATGGAGATGGCTTGATAAATAGTTATGATTATTACAAAGTATTACAAAATAATCAGCTAATGCAATATTTAAAAGTTTTGAATCCAGATTATTTTATTTTTTATAACTTTGATAAAGAAGATGATAATTTATTTTACACATTTAAGATTTTCCACAATTACGAGTTTCGTTTTGACAAAACTCAATTGAGATTAAAACATTCACTTTTATACGGAGGAATTTTTAGAAAAAAATACGGAAATTTTTATTTAGTTCATATAAAAGATTACTTCAAATGATTTTAGGACAATTTAATAAATTCTTATTCAACCAATCAGAAATTTTTGATTTTATTGAAAACAAATTCTTAAATGAAAAGGGAATTATTTTAAGTTATTTTAATCAAAGTACATTTAATATCTACTTTTCAGATAAAAAGTTTAGAGAAATATTTAATTCAATTAAATTTTATCAGGAAGGTATCGGTTGTTTTTCAGGTTTTAAATTTCTGAATATTAAAAATTTAGAAAGAATTGATTCAACTCATGTAATAGATATAATTTTTCAGCGACTTATCATATCTCAAAAAAAAATATTTATTCTTGGAGGAAACTTTAAAGAGGATTTTGTAAACAATGTTATTAAAAAAAAATATTTAAATGTGGTTGGTTACTTTAATGGCTATTTTAGTGAGCAAGAATTTGATGTAATTATAGAAGATATAAGAAAATCAAAAGCTGAATATGTGCTTTTAGGAATGGGGCAGCCAAAACAAGAATTAGTTGCTTTGAAACTTAAAAGTCTGTTACCAGAATTAAACTTTTTTTGTGTTGGGAATTTTTTTAACTTTCACTTCAAATTGCAGAGGCGTGCACCTTTATGGGTTAGAAAACTTCAACTTGAATGGTTTTTTAGATTTTTACTTGAACCTAAAAGATTATTTAAACGTTATTTCATTGGAATACCTTTGTTTTTCTGGAGAATAATTCTACTAAAATTTAAATTCTACAATTAGCAATGAGTAAATTTAATGAAAGTAATTAAGAGCTTAATTATCACGTTATTATTAAATACATCTTTATTATCTCAATTTTCATTAGAAAAAAATGATAATGATGAAATATTAATTAAATATATAAGGCAACCAGATGTTTTTATAGAATCTAAAGAAGGTAGTTTTAAAAAAGTAGATTTTATTGAAGCTTTAGATGAAGCTAAACCAGGTTTTCCTAAATTACCAACTAAATTCTTTTATATCGCCATACCTCCAGAATCAAAGATACAAGTAGAACTATTAGACAAATATGAGGCAAAATTTAATAATACTTTAGTTGAAGCTAATCCATTAGTTGAAATGAACTCTGATTCAACTCTAAATTATTTAAAGGTTGATTTTGATAATTCATTATCTGAATACGAAAATTATCCAATATCTTTTGTAGAAGTTTCTGGCTATACTTGGATTAGAGATTATTATGTTGCAGCTATTAAAGTAAATCCGTATCGCTACTCTTTTTCTAATAGAACTTTAACTATACTTGATTCTTGTTTAATTAAAATTAACTTTAAAAATGTTACTGCTAATTTTTTAATAAATTCATCATCTGACTCTTTTTATGATGAAATGCTTAAAGACGTAATTATAAATTTTGATCAGGCTAAAAATTTTAAGGCATTTAGGAATGATTTAAACTCTATAGACTCAACAGGTAATTGGATTGATTACTCTAAAGAATATTTGAAGCTTGCTATACTTGCAGATAATATTTATAGGATTAGTTATAATAATCTATTGTCGTATGGAATTAATCCTGATTTAATAAATCCTAAAACTTTCAAGTTGTTTATTCGGGGAAGAGAGCAACCAATTTATGTTGAAGGAGAAGAGGACAATGTTTTCAATCAGAATGATTTTATAGAATTTTATGCTGAAAGGAATTACACTTATCAAAATTATAGAAACGTAGTTCAGCTTGGACAAGATTATATACAGTATTTAAATAGATATACAGACACAACAATAGTATGGCTTACTTGGGATGGAAATTTTGGTAGAAGAGTAAGCATCAGTAATATTAATCCAGTATCTACTTCAGATACCATAAAATCGCATCTTGCAAAAATTCATTTAGAACAAGATGTTAGGTTATGGTATTATGATCCAGTTGCTGCGCGAGTTCAATTGCCGTTTTGGCAAGAAAATAAAACTTTTACTTGGTTATTTGTTGGAAATTCTGGTTTTCAATCTGCAAGTTTTAATGCTCGTGATTTTATTCCTAATACTTCGGTTAGTGTAATTGCTCGATTGATAAGCTATGCCTCAAATATAATTAATAATGCTCATAGAATTGGATTGAGTTTAAATAGTACAACAGCCACTGATACAATTGTTTATAATTATAGACAAACTGTTAATTTTGCTCGCACATACAATTCCAATCAATTAGTATCTGGAAATAATATAGTCAGAATTTTTGGAATGCCTTCTTCTGCTTCCTTTCATCAATCGTTAATAGATTGGGTTGATATTGATTATTTCAGAAGGAATATAATAATAAATGACACAATAAAAATTATTGTGCCAGATACAGTTCAAACTGCTATAAGGAATGTTAGAATTGAAAACATTACAAACACTAATGATTTGATAATCTATAAGATTTCCCCAACATTCAAAAAAATTACCAATTTTTCTGTTACAGGTTCAGGACCTTTTGTTATAAATTTTGTTGATACTGTTAGTGGAAGCGATCAATATTACGTTACAAGAGTTTCTAAATCGAGAACTCCTATTTTTAAGAACAAAAAATTTTTTACCAATATTCGTAGCAACTCTCAGGGAGCTGATTATATTATAATTTCAAATAAAGTCTTACAAAACTCTACAAATCAGTATAAAAATTTTGTTTCAAATAATTATAACATTAGAACATCATTAATTTTTAATGATGATATATTTGATGAATTCGCTTACGGATTTCCAGAGGCTGAATCTATAAAAGACTTTCTCAAGTATGCTTATGTAAACTGGCCACAGCCAAGACCCTCATTCCTGATGTTAATTGGGGATGCCAACTATGATTATAAAGATGTTGTTACTCCAGCACCAAATCCACGCAAGAAAAATATTCTTCACTCTTACGGTAATCCAGTTAGTGACCCTTGGTACGTAATGTGGGATTCAGTAAATATTCATTTTCCTCAAATGCACGTTGGAAGATTACCAGCTAATAATGATTCTGAAGTCCTTTTCTATTTGCAAAAGCATCAAAATTATTTATCAAGACGTTACGACATTTTTAATAAATCATTTATTTTTTTCAGTGGTGGAGATGCAACAAAACCATCAGAACTTCAACTGATAAAAGAAGCTAATGATTTTGTAATGAACAATTATGTAAAAAGTTCACCATTATTTGGAAATGCAACTCATTTTTACAAAACTATTAATCCTCCAAGTAACTTTGGACCTTACACTTTAGAACAAGTTCAGAAAGTAATAGATGAGGGGGGCTTATTTATTTCATATATTGGACATAGTGGAACAAGAACTTGGGACAATTCAATTTCAGAAGTGGAACATCTAAAAAACAAATTTAGTAATCGTCATCCATTAATTTCTGATTTTGGTTGCTCTACTGGAAAATTTGCAGAACCTGATGTTGATGCATTTGGGGAATTATTTATTACTCAATCTCTAAATGGGCAAGCGATTGCTTACTTAGGTAATTCAAGCTTTGGCTTTTTATCAACTTCGCTTCGTTTTCCGAAATATTTTTATCAGGTTTTAACACAAGACACACTAAAGGGAATTGGTTATGCTCATACAATTAGCAAAATCAGACAAATCAATGAAACTGGGGCAAGTGATGTAAATAGAGTTTTTACATATTGTAATTTATTATTGGGGGATCCAATATTAGGATTGAAGGTTCCCGAAAAACCAAATCTTTTCATCAACTCCGCCTCAATAAAACTTTTAACAGAACAACCAGATGACCAGCTTGACTCCATAAAATTTAGAATATTAATTCAAAACTTTGGAATTGTTGATTCGGATTCTATTTCGGTTTTGTTTCAAGATTTTAATCAGGATACAGTTATATTTAGTACTCAATTAGACTTACCATTTCCAAAGTTTATTGATACACTCTTCATATCTGTACCAGTAAACGGAATTGCAGGTTCCAAGAAATTAAAAGTTCGTATAGACCCTCAAAACTTAATTGATGAAATTTATGAAGATGATAATGATGTATCTTTTGAATATATTATAAACTCTACCTCATTATCTACAATTGAGATTTCAAACAATTTTAATACAACAAAAGAATTCATTGATATATTAAATCCTTTTATTAAAAAACAAAATCTTACTGAAAGACTTATCTTAGAATTATCAAGATTTAGAGACTTTAATCCCTCAACTTTCTATACTTATAATTTTGATACTCTTTTCACGAGAGTTTTATTAAATAATTTAATCCCTCAACAAAGATATTATTACAGGACTAAAATTGACGACTTAAATTCATTTTGGAGCCAACCTAAATCTTTCATTCAAGATTATTTTCAATATCAATTTTTCTTAAACTCTAATGAAAATGAGGTTAATGATTTCACATATTTTCAAACATTCTTTGATTCTTCATCAAACAGCTGGAAATTAAAGCAGGAATATACTACTCTAAAAATTTTATCTGCCGGTGGACACGATGGTGCTTTTGGTTCCATTCAATATAATGGTTATGAACAACTACCTAATACTTTTTATTGGGGCTTAGCCACTGCAATTATTGATACATTAACTCTAAAACCTCTTTCTATTCGTTATTTTAATGTTCCTGATCCTGGAGTTGCTGATTCGTTAATAAGTTATATAAATAGACAACCAACAGGAACTATATTAGCAATGACTATATCAGCTGATGCAGCTCAAAATATTTTAGGTTATGTTGGAAATACGCCTCCTCGAAATGCTGTCAAGACATTAGGTTCTTTATACATTGATAGTTTAGTTTATAGAGAAAGTTGGTGTATTCTTGGTAGAAAAGGTGCAGCTATTGGCTCAGTTCCTGAAGATTATAAAAAACTCTTTCAGGGAGTTGCACAAATTGAAATATCCAAAAATGTTACTTATGATTCTGGTTATGTTGTATTCCCAGAAATTAAATATGCTAAGAGTTGGAATTATTTAAAATTTCAAACACAAATTCCCAGTGGTTCATCAATTGTTTACATTCCACTCGGTATAAGAAAAAATGGTCAGATAGATACTTTATATCAATTCACTACTAATCAGGATTCAATTGATATTAGTTTTATTAATGCAAAAACTTATCCATCAATCAGAATGATGGCTAAATTGTATGCTAATCAACTTAAAGAAACGCCGAGTATTTTATCGCTTGCAGCTAATTATGAATCATTACCAGAACTGGCAGTAAATTATCAAACTGTTGAAGTAGATAAAGACACAATTCTTCAAGGAGGCAAAATAAATTTTTACTCTAAAATATTTAATGTTGGTAAATCAATTGCAGATTCGGTTCGAATTTTAATTGAGTTAATAAGAAGTAATAATGTTAGTTCAGTTCTTATTGATACAACAATAATATCTTTATCTCCGTATCAAAAGGTAAATTTATCTTATCAATATATTAACACCTTAAATGACGGTTATGGCGAATTTTACTTCAAGTTAAAAATTGATCCTGATAACTCTGTTGATGAATTTTTTGAAAATAATAACATTTACATTGCACCATTTTTTGTAAAAAGAGATACTTTAACATCTATTTCAAGCACTTCCGTTTCTCTAAGATTTAACAACAGTGAGATTTTCGATTGGGATTATGTTGAGCCGAATTCTGAAGTTAATTTTGAGATAAATTACCCCGTATGGTTTGCAATTGAAGATACTTCCGCTATTCAGATTTTTATTGATGGTTTCAGAATTTACTCACGAGAAATTTCTTTTAGCTATGATACAATTGAAAGAAAAATAAACTTAAATTATTTAACTAATTTTAACCCTGGTGAACATAATATCCGAATTTTTGCTAAAGATATTTATGGAAGATTATCGAATAAACCGCTAATTGAAAGATACTTTAAGGTTTCTCAGGAAGCTGAATTATTAGATGTTTATAATTATCCAAATCCATTTTCAACAAACACCCACTTTACTTTTATTCTGACACAAATACCCGATGAGGTTTTTATAAGAATCTTTTCAATTGCCGGCAGATTAATTAAAACGATAAAGGTCCCCGCTTCAAATTTATCAACTAACTTTAACAAAGTATTCTGGGATGGTAAAGATGAGGATGGAGATGAAATTGCTAATGGAGTTTATTTATATAAAATGTCTTTGAAGAAAGGTGAGAAAACGAAATCAATAACTCAAAAACTTGCAGTATTAAAATGAAAAAATCTATTTATCTCTTATTGTTAATTTTATTTTTTAACGATACTTCGTTCTCTCAAAAAGATGATGAAATTCTACCAGTTCAATTAATTTATTTCGAAGCCTTGGTATTAAGTAATGGAGTGTTAGTCAGATGGGGGACAGCTACAGAAATAAATAATTTCGGCTTTGAATTACAAAGAGCAGATACATCAATAATTTTCGAAACACTTGATTTTATTCCAGGGCACGGAAATTCCAATTCTCCAAAACACTACATTTATGTTGATACGACTCTTCCAAGTTATGGATTATATTATTATAGACTCCAACAAATAGATATTGATGGCACAATTCATTATTCAGATACTATAAGTGTTAATTACTTTCCATTAAGTGTAAATGATTTGAATCGAATAGATGATAATAAATTTATAGTTAAAAATGATTATAACTTTAGAGAACTTACTATTGAGCTGCCACAATTTTATTCAGAAGACATTAGCATAAACGTTTTCTCAATTCTGGGTGAAAAAGTTAAAGAAAGACTCTCAAATTCATCTTCACATTCTTTGAAGCTATCTTATAATAATTTCAGTAATGGAATTTATATTTTGGTATTAACATCAAAAAATAAAATTATCTTCACACATAAGTTTTTGGTTCTCAAAAACTGATCATTCTTAATTTACTTATCATTAACACAATTTAAATCTGATTTATTTAAGCTACTTCTTTAACTTTGGGTTGTAAGATTATAAAAATTATTCTCGGAGAAAAATTATGTTAAAGAATTTACTTCCACTGCTTTTTATCATTTCAATTCAAATTAATAGTCAAACTTTCAATTATCCTAAACCAGATGAAGGAAACATTACTGGTGGATTTGGACTCAATTGGATTGATGGAAAGCCACATTATAGATTTGGATTTCAACCTGAAATTTCCTTTATGAACTTCGGTGTTGGTTTGGACTTAAATCTTGATTTTGAACCATCTGGAAAAATCAGACACGAAAATTTTAATGAATTTTCTGATTATCTAAGCATTATTCGATATGTTAGATATGGTATGAAGGACGAACCTGTTTATTTAAGACTTGGTTCTTTGGGCTATTATTCATTAGGGCACGGAACTATAATGAATAATTATAATAATAGCCCAACCTTTGATAACAGAAGAATTGGTTTAATTGCGGATATAAATTTCGGAAAGTTTGGGTTTGAGTCAATTTACAGTTCATTTGGGCAGTCTGGTATTTTAGGTGTGAGAGGTTATGTCTTGCCAATACAATTCACATCAGCAGCAGAATTACCAATAATCAGCAATTTAGAAGTTGGTTTAACTCTTATTGCGGATTTCAACAGCTTAGCTCGAGTTGATAGCGGATATTTTGATACTAATGGTGAATTTAAAGTTGTCAAAGATGGTGGCGATGTCTCTTTTGTTGGGCTTGATTTCGGGTTACCTTTAATTAAAACAGCATCAACAAGAATTTTACTCTATTTAGATTACAATAAAATGATTGATTTTGGCAGTGGTATCGCTACTGGAATTCAATTTAATTTTAATGGTCTTGGACTGATTTCGCTTTCATCTAAATTAGAAAGAAGAATTAATAATGGAAAATATATTCCTGCTTATTTCAACTCTTTATATGAAATTGAAAGATTTAAAGGATATCCTGCTTCAAATTCATATTTAACAAAAGTTGATTTTCTAAATTCGATGAACGAAAACCTAAATGGTTATTATGGTGAATTACTTGTAAGAGTATTAAATCTTTTTGATATTCAAGGCAGCTATCAAAGACTGGATAAAGAACCAAACAGTGGAATCTTAAACATTCGCTCTGCTATTGAACCTGAAAATGTTCCTTTTGTTTTAAGAGCAGGTTATGATAAAATAAATATTAGAGGTGAAAAAGACTTGTTTAAGCTTGATGAGAGGTCATATTTATTTGCAGAATTTGGATATAAACCAATGGAATATATTTTAATCTCAATGGTTTACAATTGGACATTCACTCCAATTAGAGATAAAAACGATTTGGTTATTGGATTCGAACCGCAAAAAAGAATTGAACCGAGAATAAGTTTTGTTTATCCGTTTAAGTTTTAGTTTTTATCATTGAATAAAAATTCTCTGAGTTGAGTTACAGTTGAAAAGCAATTAACAGGATTTAATTCCTTTACTTTTTCAGCGGAATAACTGTCCCATATCACTGAAGCAATTTCGACATTTGCTTCACGGGCAGCGATAATATCTGATGATGCATCACCAATCATTACAACTTCGCTGCTACTTAAATTAAATTCTTTAATGAACTTAATAATTCCTTCAGGTGATGGTTTATGATTTTCTACATCATCACCTGTAACTATTAAATCAAATAGCTCTCTTACACCTAAAAAATTTAAAGTTATTAAGGATGAAGTTCGGCCTTTGCCAGTATAAATTCCAAGAATGCAGTTTGCTTGTTTCAATTCAAGGAGTAAATCTTTAATCCCATCATAAAGTAAAGCAATGTTGTGATGTCTGTGGTAATATTGATAATAATCATTTTTAACTTCTTCGAAATGGTTTGGAAATAATTGCTTAAAGATTACATCTTCCGTAGGTCCGAAAAGAGATATTATTTCCTCATTAGTGAAAGATTTCCCCAAATACTTTTCAGCGATGTAATTGAATGAGTCAAAGATTAGTTGATTAGTGAAAGTTAAAGTTCCATCAATGTCAAAAATGATTCCTTTAAATTTTGGTTTCATAATTTTCTAAAAGTTTTTGTATAAAAATACAACTCAGATTTTTCAATATTGTTGCACGATTGCAACATAATTAAGTTTGCACTCGTCAAAAATGAAAAAAATTAAAAGAGGTTTAAATTGGATATTGCAGCATTAAATGAAAAAATCAAACAAGAAAGTGCTTTTATAGACACTTTATTTCTTGAAATCTCAAAAGTGATTGTAGGTCAAAAGCAAATGGTTGAGAGATTAGTCATTGGGCTTTTGGCAAATGGTCATATTTTACTTGAAGGAGTTCCTGGTCTGGCTAAAACTTTGGCAATAAAGACTCTCGCCGCAGCAATGAAATCTAAATTTCAAAGAATTCAGTTTACACCTGATTTATTACCTGCTGATTTAATTGGAACTCAAATTTATAATCAGAAAGATGGAAACTTTTTCATTCGAAAAGGCCCAATATTTTCTAATTTCATTTTAGCTGATGAAATAAATCGTGCACCTGCTAAAGTACAATCTGCTTTACTCGAGGCGATGCAGGAAAGACAAGTTACCATCGGCGAACAAACCTTTAAGTTAGAAGAACCATTTCTTGTTTTGGCTACTCAGAATCCAATTGAGCAGGAAGGAACTTATCCATTGCCTGAAGCTCAGGTTGATAGATTTATGTTAAAGGTTAAAATAGATTATCCTAACCGTGAAGAAGAACAAAAGATAATGAAACAAAATATCAGTGGTCAATCTGTAAATGTCAATCAGGTGATTTCTCCGCAAGAGATTCTAAATGCAAGAAATATAATTCACGAAGTCTATCTTGATGAAAAAATTGAAAAGTACATTCTCGATATAGTCTTTGCGACAAGAGAACCTGAAAAATTTAATTTGAAGGATTTAACTCATCTAATAAATTATGGTGCTTCACCGCGTGCTTCAATCAATCTTGCATTAGGAGCAAAAGCAATGGCATTCATAAAAAGACGCGGCTATGTTATTCCTGAAGATGTTAGAGCAATTTGCTATGATGTTTTAAGACATCGTATTGCTATCTCTTATGAAGCAGAAGCTGAAGAATTGACAAGTGAAGATATAATCAAAGAAATTCTAAATAAAGTTGAAGTTCCCTGATAATGATTGATAAAGAATTACTTAAACAAGTTCGTGAAATTGAAATAAGAACTAAAGGACTTGTCAATCAAGTTTTCTCTGGTGAATACCATTCCGTTTTCAAAGGGAAGGGAATGGAATTTTCTGAAGTTCGTGAATATCAATTCGGTGATGATATAAGAAATATTGATTGGAATGTTACAGCAAGATTTGGACATCCGTTTATAAAAATATTTGAAGAAGAGCGGGAGTTAACAGTCATTCTGATGATTGATTTAAGCGGTTCTCTTTCCTTTGGTACTCATAAAAAAACTAAGCAAAGAGTTGCAGCAGAAATTAGCGCAATCCTTTCATTTTCTGCTCTTAAGAATAATGATAAAGTTGGTTTGATACTTTTTACTGATAAAATAGAGAAGTTTGTTCCGCCACGAAAAGGACGTAAACACGTTTTAAGAATAGTGCGTGAAATATTGTCATTTAAACCTGAAGGAAACAAAACTAATCTGAAATCGGCATTAGAATATTTGAATACTACAATAAAAAAACGTTCAATAGTATTCTTTCTCTCTGATTTTATTGATGAAGGTTTTGAAAAAATTTTAAGTGTTGTAAGTAAAAGACACGATTTTATCGCATTAGCAATTGAAGATATTCGTGAAAAAGATTTAATAAACATCGGACTTGTAAAATTTTTTGATGCTGAAACACGGCAGGAATTTTTTGTTGATACCTCTAATAAAAATTTTCTTGACTTTTATAAGAAAAAGAGAATCGAGCTTGCTAAAAGCAGGCAGTATCTTTTCAGAGTAAATCGAATTGATAATATCAATATTTCCGTTGGAGAAGATTATATCAAACCGCTGGTTCAATTTTTTAAGGTTAGAGAGAAGAGATGGTAAGAAAAATATTTTTTGTAATAGTTTTTTTGTTTAATGTAAGTCTTTTTGCACAGTTTGATATTAAAGTAAAAACTGATACTACCGATTACTTAATCGGTGATTATATCCATTTTGAATTACAAGCGAAATATCCAAAAAACTTCGTTCTCAAAGAACCAACTTATAAAGACAGTCTAAAACAATTTGAAATAATTGAAGAATCAATTTCAAAATTTGACACAACAGAAAATTCAATCGAGTTTTATAAAAAAATTATTTTGGCTTTTTATGATTCGTCAGAAATTTACATTCCTTCTCTTCATTTTGTTTTAACTTCAAATCAGGATTCTACTAAGTTTTCTTTTTATAGTGATTCTTTGCTGATTAAAGTTCATAGTCTTGAAATTAAAACCGAATCAGATATTAAAGATATAAAAGAGCCAATCAAAATTCCTTTGGACATTTTAGAAATAATTCTTTGGACTTTATTAGCTCTTTTAGTTTTAGCTATAATTTTCTTTTTAATTAAAAAATTCATTAGAAAAGAAAGAAAACAAATAACAGAACCTCAAATTATTTTGCCGCCACACGTTTTGGCATTGACTAAACTTGATGAATTGGAAAGAGAAAAACTTTGGCAGAATGGTAAAGTCAAAGAATATCACTCAAGAATTACAGAAATTGTCAGAGAATATTTTGAAAGAAGATTTTCTTTTCCTGCATTAGAACTTACATCGTCAGAGCAAATTCAATATCTAAATAATTTAGATGAGGCAAAAAATATTATCAATACTACCGAATCGTTTTTTACCAATGCTGATTTAGTGAAGTTTGCAAAATTTAATCCTGTCCCTGACTTAAATGAAATAATGATGATTCAAGCTAAAGAGATAATAAATTTAACAATTCCAAAAGAAGAGGATTCAAAATTTGAAAATAAAACGGAGAGAGTTAATGTTTAAGGATGTTATCTTTTTGTATCCTTGGGTTTTGTATCTTTTGGTATTAGTGCCTTTAATTACTCTAATTTATTTTTTTAAGCTAAGAAGAAATCAATCTTCAATAAAAATATCTGACACAAAAATTCTTTCAAACTCAAAAGGAAGTTTGCGTGTAAAATTGATTCATCTTCCGTTTATTCTCAAGATGATAGTTTTAACTTTGATTATAATTGCTTTAGCAAGACCACAATCTTTCAGTTCAGGAACTAATGTTACTACCGAAGGAATAGATATTGCAATTGTGTTGGACATTTCAGGCAGTATGTTGGCTGAGGATTTTAAACCAAACAGATTAGAAGCAGCGAAAAAGATAACCGATAAATTCATTGAGGGGAGAGTTAGTGATAGGATTGGTTTAGTAATTTTTTCTCGTGTTGCCTTTACTCAATGCCCTTTAACTATTGACTACAGCGTTCTTAGGAATTTGTTAAAAGAAATTAAAAGCGGAATGTTGGAAGATGGAACTGCAATTGGCAATGCTATTGCTAATGGTGTCAATCGTTTAAAGAATAGTGATGCGAAAAGTAAAGTTATCATTTTAATAACTGATGGTGTTAACAATGCTGGTGAAATTGATCCTCTTTCTGCTTCTGAAATTGCTAAAGCTTATGGAATAAGAATTTATAGTATTGGTGTTGGCACTCGCGGCGAAGCTCCTTATCCCATTCAAACTCCATTCGGAACTCGGTATCAAATGGTTCCTGTGGAAATTGATGAAGTTCTTATGAAAAAAATTTCTGATAATACAGATGGTCAGTATTTCAGAGCTACCAATAATAAAGCCCTTGAAGAGATTTATCTAAAAATAGATAAGCTCGAAAAATCAAAAGTTGAAATTACTTCTTATAGAACTGCTGCTGAATTGTATCATTACCTAATGCTGCCAATGATTATTTTTTTCTTGTTGGATTTAATTTTGAGTAGAACTATTCTGAGGAAACTGCCATAATGTTAAGATTTGAAAATCCGGATGCTTTATTGTTGTTGTGGTTGATTCCAATTTTAATAATTCTGTTTTTCTTTTTGTTGAACAGAAAAAAGAAATTACTCAGCAGATTTGCTGATTCTAACTTACATTCAATTTTATTTCCTGAGCATAGTTTTAGGAAAGAATCTATAAAAATCATAATTCAAATAATAATCTTCGCTCTTCTAATTCTATCATTTGCAAATCCTCAAGTAGGGACAAAACTTCAGGAGGTAAAACAAACAGGTATTGATGTTTTCATTTGTTTGGATGTTTCATACAGTATGAGTGCTGAAGACATTAAACCGAATAGATTGGAAAAAGCAAAATTTCAAGTATCACGACTTATACAAAAGTTAAGAGGAGATAGAATTGGTTTAGTTGTTTTTGCAGGAAATGCTTATATACAATTTCCTTTAACTATTGATTATTCTGCAGCAAATCTTTTTTTATCGGCAATTGACTTTGGAATAATACCTCAACCCGGGACAGCGATTGCATCTGCAATTGAAATGGCAGTTAAATCATTTGATACGGCTGCGACACAAAAGGCTATCATTTTAATAACTGATGGAGAAGATCACGAAGGAGATATTGATAAAGCTATCGAATCAGCTAAAGAGAAAGGTATAAAAATATATGCTGTTGGGCTTGGTTCGCCTGACGGTGCCCCAATGCCAATTTATGATAGTCAAAAAAATCGAATTGGCTTTAAGACTGATATTGAAGGTAATGTAGTTCTGACTAAACTGAATGAAGATATTCTGAAAAAAATTAGTAATGAAGCGGATGGGAAATATTTTCGTGGAAATAATTATGAAGATCATATTGAAAAAATATACTCTGATCTTCAGAACCTTGATAAAACTGAATTTGGTACTAAACGAATCACTGATTATGAAACAAGATATTACTACTTTCTTATACCAGCGTTGGTTTTATTGCTGCTTGAGGTTTTTATCAATGATAAAAAATCGAAGTTTATCAAAAGAATGAATGAAAAATTAGGACTTGAGAAATGAGAGAGATAATAATTTCTTTTTTAATTTTTTTCGTTGTGAATATTTCGCTAATTGCCCAATCTGAAAGAAAATTAAATAATGATGGAGTTGAATTATATAATCAGAAAAAATTCTCTGAAGCAGAATTAAATTTTAGGAAAGCTTTAGAAAAGAATCCAGAGGCAATCCCACCAAAATTTAATTTGGGAAATTCCTATTACAAGCAAGAAAATTATGATGAGTCAATTAAGAATTATCAAGAGCTTTTACAAAAGACTAATGATAAAGAACTTAAATCCAAAATATTTCATAACATCGGAAATTCTTACTTGAAATCAAACAAATTAGAGCAAAGTGTTGAAGCTTATAAAAATGCTTTGAAGTTAAATCCAAATGATATGGATACAAAGTATAATCTTTCTTATGCTCTTTCGTTGTTACAAAATAATCAACAACAAAATCAGAATAATCAAAATCAGCAGCAACAAAATCAAAAAGACAAGCAAGAAGAAAATAAAAACAATCAACAAGACAATAACCAAAAGAACGAGCAAAACAATCAACAGCAGAATGATAAAAAAGAAAATCAACAAAATCCTCCACAGCAGGAAAAGCCTCAACAAAATGAAGCTAAAATTTCCAAAGAACAAGCTGAAAGAATACTTGAAGCATTGAAGAATAATGAGAAAGATTTACAAAAAGAACTTCGCAAGAAAAAAGGTGGTATTATAAAAACAGATAAAGATTGGTAATGAAAAATTTTATAATTAAATACATCATTCTTTTTATAATCTTAAACTTAAACTTAAACTTAAACCCAACAGTTTACGCCCAATCCTTCACCGCAATTGTTCAAAACACAACGGTATCTGAAGGAGAACCTTTTGAAGTCAGTTTTACTTTTCAGGGCAGTGATATAAACTCATTGAGTAATTTTGTTGCGCCAAATTTCGGTGGGCTGAAGATTATTTCAGGTCCAAATCAATCAACAAGTATGCAGATAATAAATGGTAATGTTTCTGCATCAAGAACAACTTCATTTATAGTGGTTGCACCAAATATTGGTAAATACACCATTGGCAGTGCTTCAATAGAATTCAGAGGACAAAAACTAAAAACTGAACCTATTCAGATAACTGCTGTTAAAGGTTCGCCTAAACCAAAAGAAGAACGAAAAGGAACAGAAGTTAATACACAGGAAATTGCGGATAATCTTTTTATCAGAGCTGTTGTAGATAAAAACAGAGCTTATTTGGGTGAACAAGTTACCGTTACTTATAAATTATACACTCGGTTGAATATTGCTGCTCAAATGTCAATTAGTAAATTACCTCAGTATGTCGGATTTTGGGCTGAAGAAATTGAAACTGCAAGAACTTTGTCTTTTACTACCGAAGTTGTGGACGGCAAAAAATTTAATGTGGCAGTATTAAAAAAAGCAGCTTTGTTCCCCACTCAAAGTGGTAAATTGGAGATTACTCCATTTGAATTAACAGTTCCAATTGCAATAAGAAGAAATAGGAACCTTAATGATTTCTGGGATAGTTTTTTTGATGATCCATTTAATCGGCAACAGGTTTATGATTATCAAGCTAAATCAAACGTTGTCAAGATAGATGTGCTGCCTCTGCCAGAGCAAGACAAACCAATTAGCTTCAATGGAATCGTTGGAAAATTTAATATCATCGCTTCGATTGATAAAAATGAAGTTAAAGTGAATGAACCGATAAATTTATCAGTCAAAATAGCTGGAACCGGAAATATTGCTTTGTTGCAGCCGCCAGTTATTGAATTCCCGGCAGGTTTTGAAAAATATGATCCTAAAATAACTGAAGATATTAATAGAGCATCAAAAATATCAGGTTCAAAAACTTTTGAATATTTATTAATCCCTCGAGCAGCAGGTACACGAGAATTAAAACCAATTGAGCTAAGTTATTTTGACCCTGAATTAAAAAAATATCAGATATCAGAAACTCCATCTTTCTCGATTAAAATTGAACCAAACGATTCTCTTTTAACACTTTATAATATTGAAAAAGAAAACATTAAATCGTTAGATTCAGATATTCGTTCAATTAAAACAAATTATGATGATATTACAAAAGAAAGAAATTATCTTATTTACAGTTCTAAGTTTTTGTTGGCTACATTTATTCCGCTTTTAGCATTTGCTGGAATTTTATATTGGAATAATTATAATCGTCGGATTGCTTCAGATATAAAAGCATTTAATTACTTAAGAGCCGAAAAAGTTGCAAAAAGAAAACTCAAAAAGTCCTTGCAATATCTTACAAATAACCGACCAAAAGATTTTTATACTGAAATTGCTCAAGCGTTTTACGGTTATCTTGAAAATAAACTTGATATAAGCAAATCAGATTTCACTATAGATTTAGCTTTTAATAAACTTATTCAGCTTGGTGTTGAACAAGATATAGCTATGAAAATGAAAAACACAGGTGAAAGATTTGAGTTTGTTCGATTTGCACCTGGTGCAGAATTAAATACCTCAATGAAAGAATTTTACGATGAGGTTTTAAATACAATAATAGAAATTGAAAAAAGTTTGAACAGATAATATGAAAGTAGTTTTATTAGTTTTTTTAATATCAGTTAAAATTCTGCCTTTATCGAATCCATCAGAAATGATGAAAAAAGGCAACGAGTATTTTTTATCAGGTGATTATCAAAAATCAATTGAAGTTTATGAGAAACTTATTGCAGATGGTTTCAAAGGAGCAAGTTTATATTTCAATTTGGGGAATGCTTACTATCGAGTTGGCAAGATTGGTCTATCAATACTTTATTATGAAAAAGCAAAACAATTTTCTCCAAATGATGAAGATATAAATCATAATTTGAATTTTGTTCGGCTTCAAACCAAAGACAAAATTGAAAAACTTCCGGCGTTTTTCCTATTCGATTGGTGGGAGGTTTTACTTAGTAACTTGCACATCAATCAATTAACAGTGTTCGCCTATCTTTTTTTTCTTTTTAGTTTAATTGCAATTACAATTTATGTACTCTCAAATGACCTTAAAGTTAAAAGAATTAGCTTTTATTCAATCTTTGTTTCAGTTACAATTCTGATTATTTCAGTTTCTTTTTTGATATTAAAACTACATAGAGAAGAAAACTTGAATTATGGTGTTCTGATTACTTCTTCAACTTTTGTAAAATCATCACCAGACCCTGAAAGTAAAGATGTATTTATAATTCACGAAGGACTAAAATTTAAGATTGAAGATAAAATTGAAAACTGGTATAAGATCAAACTTGATGACGGTAAAGTAGGTTGGATTGATAAAAGTCAGGCAGGCATAATCTAATTATCCTTTCTAATAAGTCATCAAATTGCATAGATAAAATCAAGTTAGTATTTTTCCAATATGGATGCAAAGAAATATAATAGAATAAAACTCTTGCTCGAAATATCGGGTGGTGCACTTTTTTTTGTTCTTTTGCTTTTAATCGTTCTGACTGATTTTTCAAAATCTTTGGAAACTTGGCTCGCTTCATTTGTAAACTCAGATTACCTGAGATTTGTTTTATTTGTAATAATCATTTCTGTTTTACTTTCAGCTTTGACTGCACCGTTAAGTTTTTACTCAGGTTTTATACTTGAGCATAAGTATCAGCTCTCAAATCAAACCTTTGTAAAATATCTTATTGACAAAATAAAGTCGTTGGTTATTTCATTGTTAATTGGTATTCCAGTATTGTTACTTTTTTATTTTTTGCTAAAAAATTTCCCTGATAATTGGTGGCTATTTTTTTCTGTGGCAATGTTTTTTATTTCTGTTGTTTTAGCTCAGATTTTTCCTATTCTTATCTTTCCATTATTCTTCAAATTAAAACCGATAGAAGACGAATATTTAGTTAATGAACTAAAAGATTTAGCCGATAAAAACGAATTTAAATTCTCAAAAATTTATTCGTTTGATTTAAGCAGCAAAACAAAAAAGGCGAATGCTGCTTTGACAGGTTTGGGAAAGACTAAGAAAATAATTTTAGGTGATACTTTATTAAATCTTTTTTCTGTTGATGAGATTAAGACTGTGTTAGCCCACGAGATTGGTCATTATAAACTCAAACACATTCCGAAAAATCTTCTTTACGGAACTGTTCAGAGTTTCCTTATTTTTTATTTAATTGATATACTTTACAAAAATTCTTTATGGTTTTTAGGCTACAATTCTGTCTCACAGATATCTGCATTCCCAATTTTAATAATATGGGGATTTTTAATTGGGATTTTAATTACACCGATCTCTAATTACTTATCAAGAAAATTTGAATACGAGGCAGATGAATTTGCTGTTAAGGCAACCCATCTTCCAGAGGCATTCAAGTCAGCACTTACAAAATTGTTTGAAAAGAATTTAGCCGATAAAGATCCTCATCCTTTTGTTGAGTGGTATTTTTATAGTCATCCTTCTTATAAAAAAAGAATTAAGAATATTGATAATTACTTTTATCAAAAAGAAACAATAAAAGAGTTGGGAATTTGATTACAATAATTAAACTAATTTTAATTGGTATTCATACTTTTTTACTATCAGTCGTCGCACTAATTTCAATTGCTGTTGATAGAACGTTTATTTCTTATCATTATTTGTCTAAAATATTTTCTGGAGGAATTTTATTTATCTCTGGTGTTCGAGTTAAGATTTTCGGACTTGAAAATATTGATAAAAATTCAACTTATGTTTTTGTTTCAAATCATTCGAGTCAATTTGACATTCCAGTACTTCAGTGGAGTGTTCCAAATAAGTTAGCAATGATTTTTAAGAAAGAGCTTTCAAAAATTCCTATATTTGGTTGGCAATTGAAATATGGTCCATATATAATGGTTGATAGAAAAAGTCCGGAAAGTGGAATGAAAAGTGTTGAAGAATCCAAAGAGTTGATGAAAACAAAAGGTATTTCAATTTTAGTTTTTCCGGAAGGAACCAGAAGTGAAACAGGAGAACTATTACCATTTAAAAGAGGTGCTTTTCATCTTGCTTCAAAAGTTGGTTATCCAATTGTGCCGGTTACAATTATTGATTCAGATAAGATAATGCCAAAAGGAACTTTCAAGCTAAATAGAGGAACAATTAAATTGATTTTTGATAAACCAATTTTAACCGATAACATCAAAGGTAAAGTTGATGAGATTAAGTTAATGGATGAAATTAAATCAATTATGCAAAACAATAAGGAAAAATTCCGATGAGTGTTGATAAAAATGAAATATTAAAGATTGCAAGTCTTGCGAAACTAAAATTCAGTGATGAAGAGATAGAAAAATTTACTTCACAGTTCAATGAAATTTTAAATTATATGGATAAACTCAATGAGATAGATACTGAGAATGTCCAACCGCTCTCACATCCGTTGGATATAAATAATGTGATGAGAGAGGATGAGCTATTTAATTCTATCGAAACAAAAGATGCTTTATTAAATGCTCCGGATAAGGATGAACAATATTTCAAAGTTCCTAAAGTAATTAAAGATAAGTGATGCCAAAAAAAAATAATCCAGACAATCAAACAATAATTGGTGTAATTCCAGCTCGTTATGCTTCTCAAAGATTGCCTGCTAAACTTGCACTCGAAATTGATGGCAAACCAATCATTCAACACACTTATGAAAATGCTTTGCAGTCTAAACTTACACAAGAAATAATAATTGCCGTAGATGATGATAGATTAGCACAATTATGTGAAAGTTTTGGAGCCAAATATTTTATGACTCCTTCTAACTTGAACTCCGGGTCAGATAGAGTTGCATATATAGTAAAAAATTTTATTAACGCAGATATTGTTATTAATATTCAAGGCGATGAGCCATTTATAAGCGGGAAAGTAATTGATAAATCAATTGAACCCCTTTTATTTGACTCCAGTGTTGAAGTTTCAACTTTAATTACTCAAATCAGTGATTATAAAGATTTGGAAAATCCTTCTGTTGTGAAAGTAGTTTTTGATTATGAAAATTATGCTCTTTATTTCTCTCGTTCAAAGATTCCTTTTATCAGAGATGCAAAAACCCAAAAACAATTTATAAACTCAGGCTTGTACTTTAAACATATTGGGCTTTACACTTATCGCAAAAATGCTTTATTGAGGTTCACATCATTTGAACAAACGGATTTAGAAAAAGCCGAAAAACTTGAACAACTAAGAATGCTTGAAATGGGGATGAAAATAAAAGTTGTTCCAACAGATTATTCTTCAATTTCAATTGATACTTTGGAAGATCTAAAGCTGGCTCGTAAAATTTATAACAAAATAAAATTTTCTTTATGAAAGAGATAAAAAGAATAAATATCGCTATATTGCCAACACCCTTAGAAGTCTGTACATTCGAAAATAAAAAATTCCTTTTGAAAAGAGATGATTTAACTGGTTGTGAATTATCGGGGAATAAAATTAGAAAACTTGAATATCTTCTTGCAGATGCTAAAAAAAATAAAGCAGATATTATTTTGACCTGTGGTGGAGAACAATCAAATCACGCAAGAGCAGTAACAATTGCAGTAAAGAAAATAGGATTAAAAACTAAACTTTTTCTTTGGGGCAATAACAATTCTAAAATCAGTGGTAATCTTTTCTTGAACAAAGTAAACAACGCTGAAATAAAATTTTTGAATAAGAAAGAATATGATAATGTAAATGAAATAATGACTAAAGAAGCTGAAGAACTTAAAAAGAAAGGATTGAATGCTTACATTATTCCAGAAGGTGGGTCAAATGTAATCGGAGTTTATGGTTACTTTAATTTCGTTGAAGAATTAGCAGGTCAAATCGCATCTAATCAACTAAAAGGTATTGTTGTTGCCGCAGGTTCAGGTGGAACAGTTGCAGGAATATTAGCTGGTATCTCTTTTTTGAAACATAAAGTTGAAGTTATTGTTGTCAATGTTTTATACGATGAAGAAACAATAAGAAAAAAAATAATTAACCTCGCTCAGGCTTTTCTCAATCAACATAAAATTAAAAATCGTTTATTAGTTGAACAACTTATTATTCTCGATGGCTATTCAAAAGAAGGTTACAAAAAAATTCATCCTGATAAAATTAAGCTGCTTCTTAAGTTTGTTTCTGAAACTGGAATTTTATTAGACCCTGTTTATACCGGCAAAGCATTTTACGCTTATTATGAAAATTTTTTGGTAAAGAATCTCGGAATGAAATATTTATTTGTTCATACTGGCGGTTTGTTTGGAGTATTTGGAAGAGAAAAAGAATATCTTTTATAGTTTATTTTTGCTAATAAAATTATATTATTTTTAACCAACAAAATGAGGTCTCTTATGGATTGTATTTTTTGTAACATAATTAATAAAGAGGCACCTTCTGAAATTATTTATGAAGATGATGATATTATTTCAATTCTTGACATCAATCCAATCAACTATGGACATTTACTTGTTATGACTAAGCAACATTTTGATAATTTTTTGACCGTCCCCGATGAATTATTACATAAATTAATTTCAAAAGTTCAATTTCTTGCGGGTATTGTTAAAAGGTCAACCTCTGCTGATGGATTTAATACTATGTCAAATAATGGAATAGCAGCAGGGCAGAAGATTTTCCATTTTCATTTTCATATTATTCCGAGATTTGATAATGACTTTAAACTCAATCTCATTTCCAAAACTTATACTAATGAGGAAATCACTAAGATATCTTCTAAGATGAAAGAAACAATTGAAAAGTATAAGGAACAACTAAATGGATAAAAAAATCAGAGTTCTGATTGCAAAAGCAGGTTTAGATGGACACGATAGGGGAGCAAAGGTTATTGCTGCTGCACTTCGTGATGCGGGGATGGAAGTTATTTATACAGGTTTACGACAAACTCCCGAAATGATAGTTGAAGCTGCCATTCAGGAAGACGTTGATGTAATTGGTGTTAGTATTTTATCGGGTGCGCATATGACTATCTTTCCCAAAATTGTTAATCTTCTCAGGGAAAGAGGGGTCAACGATATTCTCGTTACCGGCGGAGGAATTATCTCTGATGAAGATATTGAAAAACTTAAGTCTATGGGAGTTGGCAATTTATTTACTCCCGGTGCTTCAACTCAGATTATTATTGACTACATCAAAAGTTGGGTTAAAGAAAATCCAAGAAATAATTAAACAATTAAAAAGGTATTAAAATGAAAAAAGTTTTCTTATTAGTATTTGTTTGCGTTAATTTTCTGTTCCCTCAAACTTTAGTTCAAACTGTCAATCTCCCTTCAGGAGCTTTTTACACGTTAGCCTACGGACTCGTTTATGCAAATGGAAACTATTGGTTATCATCAGAATCATCTACAGCAGGTTTGGGAGTTTTATATGCATTAAACAATCAGGGAGTTCAGGTTGGGCAATTGAATATAAATTATCCAACTATTCGGGCTTCACAAGGTTTAGCTTTTGATGGCACAAATTTCTGGTATGTTGAAAGAAAAACTGCGAGATGTGATTTAATGAAAGTTAGTCCTTCCGGTGTAGTTCTCGATTCTATTTTATCAACGCAAATCTTCGGATCAAGTTTTTATTTTGGTGGTGCTGCTTGGGATGGAAGTGGAATTTGGGTATCAGTTTACTCTCCTGATTCAAGAGTTGGTTTATATAAAATCAATCCTACAACAAAACAGATTGTTGACTCAATTGCGACAAGAATTACTTTCCCTGCTCAATTACAGCCACAAGGAATTACCGTTAAGGGCGACACTTTGTTTTGGGTTAATGATGGATTTCAAGGTGCTGATAAAATTTATGCAGTGAGAATCTCAACAAAGGATACTTTGTTTTCTTTCAATCCTCCTGAAATTCCTGGTCAAAGACAAAATCCTCGTGGTTTAGCTTGGGATGGAACTCACTTCTGGTTATTGGCTGAACCAGTTGGCGCCTCTTCCGGACGACAATTATTTAAGTATGATTTATCCGGTTCTGGTTCACCTGGAATTAATCTTCTAACTACATCAGTAAACTACGGTAATATAGTCATTGGAACTCCGGTTCAGGCGAATATTCTTATCCGTAATTATGGCAATGCTAATTTAAGAATTGACTCAGCGAAGATTAGTAATTCAGTTTTTACCTTGAATACTGCTTTGCCAAGGTTAATTCAGCCGGGAGTAACAGATACATTTAAAGTTACTTTTACTCCTACTGCAAATCAGGTTTATCAGGATTCCATAATGTTTTATCATAATGATGTAAATTTTGTTTATTCAAGAACTTTATTAAATGGCAGTGGTGTTTATGGTGCTGCTCATATTTTGTTTGATCCTTCGTCAATCAATTTTCTCCAGAAAAGAGTAAATTCAACCTCCTACATTGAACTAAAAATCTCTAATGCCGGCACTTCTAATCTTAGAATTGATTCACTGAAATTAAAAACTAATCGCTTCTTTTTAGAAGGGGCAACGACACCAATCAATATTGGTGGATTATCTAATTACACAATTAGAGTCTGGTTTAATCCGAATTCAGTTCAGAATTTTTCGGATTCGCTTATTGTTTATTCAAACGCTTCAAATGGTTCTGTTAAAGTCGTCTTTTTACAAGGGTCAGGTGTAAATCCACAGAGAGAATTTGGAAATATTTATTGGCAGGGAAATATTCCAGAACAGCCTGGCACTTCACTTCAGAATTATACACCACGTTCAATGAAAAAAATACAAGACATAAATGGTGATGGGATTATGGATATGGTTGTTGCAACTCAAAATTATTGGACTTTGGTTTTTAATGGTAATAGCTCTGGATGGGGTGACATATTATGGAGATATTCAACTTACTTTGGCTCTATAAACACTGGTGCTGTAGAACAAGAACAATGTTTACAAATAATTTCGGATATAAATGGCGATGGTTTTCAGGATGTAATTATTGGTACAGCAGGTGGAAATGAATTCGTTTATGCTCTTAATGGAAGAACAGGACAAGTTCTTTGGGCTTTTGGCAATGCCTCCACTACAGATGATGGAGATATTATGGGATTAGATGTAAAAAGAGATTTTACAGGCGATGGAATTCCAGATGTTTTAGCTTCTGCAAGTGGCAATGAATCTACTGGTGCTGGCAGATTTTCTGTTTATTTACTTAACGGAGTAACAGGAGCTCAGATTTGGAGAATTGATCAATCCGCTCAGCAAAAACTCAAGTATATGGTTATTTCAACAGATGTTGGCGGAGCTTTTGGTACACGAGTAGGAACAACAAATGAAGTTTCAGGATTTAATCCAAATGGAAATATAATCTGGACATTCGCTACTTCGGGCTCTCCCTGGACTGTGAAAGAAATTCCAAATATTGGCGGCTCTAACAGTTCTGACGTTTTAGTTGGCACTACAACAGGAAACATTTATGTTTTAGATGGTCAAACAGGTTCACTTCTATGGTCAACCAATATTGGAAGCGTATTTATTGAGGATTTACGTGTTGTCCCTGATGTTAATAATTCTGGCAAACCGGATATTTTAGCAAGCGGTATCAGTCAAACTATTTTTATGTTAGAAGGATTGAATGGTAGTATCATCTGGCAAAATTCTACTGGTGGTAATATTCTTGGAAAAGATGTTTTAAGTGATTTTGACGGAGATGGAAAACCCGAAGTTGGTTCTGCATCATTAAATAATTTAGTACACATTTATGATGGCGTTACTGGTCAAATAAAATTTAATTATGCTTTCGGCTCAGGTGGAAATTCAACCGCTGCAGAGCACGTTGTAGATTTATATGATATTGATGGAAATTTCTCTAGAGAATTTGTCGCCGGTTCTCGTGATGGAAGAATTGTTTGTTTCTCCGGAGGCGAAAATATTATTCCTGTTGAGTTAGAATCCTTCTTTGCTAAAGTTGATGGAAATAACGTTATTCTGAATTGGACAACAATTACGGAATTAAATAATAAAGGATTTGAAATTGAGAGAAGAACTAAAAATGATGAAGAAAATCAATGGAAGACTTTAGGTTTTGTCAATGGAAATGGTACCATCTCTCAAAAATCATTTTACAATTACATTGACAAGAATCTTTCTAATGGTGAGTATCTTTACAGAATAAAGCAAATTGACTTTGATGGAAACTATAAATATTATCCCGAAATTCAGGTAGTTATTGGTTTGCCGAGCGAATTTATTTTAGAGCAGAATTATCCTAATCCTTTCAATCCAACGACGAAGATAAAGTTTAGTATTCCTTCGCGTGAAAAAGATAATTTAGTTAAGCTCACAGTTTCTGATATTTTAGGAAGAGAAGTAGCGACTTTATTTAATGGAATTAAAACTGCAGGAAATTACGAAATTGAGTTTAATCCAGCAGAGTTTAATTTAGCAAGTGGAATATATTTTTATCAAATTTCGGTTAGTGATTTGAATTCAAAAGGAATTTTATTCAAACAATCTAAAAAACTTATGTATATAAAGTGAATGCGATTTACTAATTTTGTATAGTTGTATTAAAAATAATCAAAAAGTTGAAAAATCCTAATTATTATAATAATTTAATAAAAATAATTTTATTGACTTTGACAAATTAAATCTTTATTGTAGTGCCAACATTTTTTGAAATGTTGTAAATAGTGAAATCAAATTAAAACTATAATCATATACATTTAGGAGGATATCTTTTATGGATATTTTTGCAAACATCTCATCTATTTTTAATGTTGTGGCTCAAGCTGCAAATCAAGGTGGTGCATTGAATTGGTTAGTAGAAAAATTTAATGCTGGTGGTGGCTTTATGTGGCCGATTCTTGCAAGTTTAATAATTGGTTTAGCTTTCTCTTTTGAAAGATTCTGGTCTTTAACAAGAGCAAGAGTAAACACAAAAGATTTTATTATTAAAATTAAAAAAGCACTTGACGAAGGTGGAGTAGAAGCTGCAAAAAAAGTTTGCGAAAATACTCGTGGACCAGTCGCTTCTGTTTTTTATGCAGGTCTCCTCAGATATAATGAAGGTTTAGACGCTGCTGAAAAAGCTATTATGGCTTACGGTGCTGTTGAAATGGGATTTTTGGAAAGAGGATTAATCTGGATTTCAACATTCATTACTATAGCACCAATGCTTGGTTTTACAGGAACGGTTCAAGGTATGATTGAAGCTTTCGACGCTATTAAAGAAGCCGCACAGATTTCTCCTGCAATCGTTGCTTCAGGTATTTCAGTAGCTTTGTTAACAACTTTGTTCGGATTAGTTGTAGCTATGATTCTTCAAATATTTTATAACTATTTTGTTTCCAGAATTGATAGATTAGTCGGCGATATGGAACAAAGTTCAATAGAATTAATTGACGCTCTTTACGAGTTGAAGAAATAATTATTTGACAGATATGCTTAAAAAGAAAAAAATTCCAGAAGCTGCTATCCCAACATCATCAATGGCTGATATTGCTTTTCTTCTGCTTTTGTTTTTCCTTGTTGCTACAGTTATTGATGTTGATACCGGGTTGGGATTAACCCTTCCTGAATATGTTCCACCTGAAGAAATGGTTACTGTTAAAGTTGATCCGGATAGAATGGCATCAGTTTTAATAAATGAAAATGGTGATGTCTTAATTGATGGAGAGTTCGTTTCTATACTTCAAATAAAAAATACAATTAAACCCAGAATAGAAAAAAAGATAGGGTTGCCTGCAAATAAAAAATTGATTGTATCATTAAAAACTGATAGAAAAACAGTCTATAAACAATATATCGCAGCTCTTGACCAAATCAAATTGGCGTTTTTTGAAGTTAGAGATGAGTTATCTAATTCTAAATTCGGGAAGAAATTTATTGACTTAACAGAAGAACAACAGGAAGTGATCAAAGACGAAGTTCCAATTATTATTTCACTTGCTGAACCCGAAGTAGTTAAATAATCAAGAGGATTTAATATGCATTTTGAAAAAAGAAGAGCTAATACAAAACAGGATATTCCTACTTCATCAATGCCTGACATTGTTTTTATGTTGCTTTTGTTTTTTATGGTAACCACAACTCTCCGCGAAGTTGAAGTTTTTGTTGATTATAAACTACCAGAAGCTCAGGCAATTGAAAAGATTGAAAATAAAAGACTGATTTCCTACATTTGGGTTGGTAGAGATAAGAGAATCCAAATCAATGATAGTATTGTAAAATTCGAAGAGATTGAAAAAATAATGTATGGTAAAAGACAGGCTTTACCTAATGTAATTGTATCGCTTAGAATTGATCAAGGTACTGATATGGGATTAGTTACAGATATTCAACAAGCTTTAAGAAAAGCTTACTGTTTGAGAATAAACTACTCTGCCACTCTCAAAATATAAACTTTTTTAACGATTAAATTTTAAGGCAGGTCTGTTTCTTTAACTAACCTGCCTTTTCATTTTATGGAGAACCAGTATGAACTTAAAGGAAAAAATAAATCTTGATTTGAAAGAAGCAATGAAGTCTGGTGATAAAGTAAGACTTAATACTATACGTTCAATAAGAGCTTTAATTCTTGAATTCGAAAAAAGTGGTTCGGGCAAAGAAATTTCTGAAGCTGATGAACTCAATATGTTGAATGCAGCCGCAAAAAAAAGAAAAGAATCAATCGAACAATTCAAAAATGCAGGCAGATTAGATTTAGCTGAAAAGGAAGAAAAAGAATTGCAAATAATTATGCAATATCTACCAAAGCAGCTAACTGAAGAGGAAATCGAAATTGAGGTGAAAAAAATAATCTCAGAACTTAATGCAAAAGGTAAAGAAGATTTCTCTAAAGTTATGCCTGCGGCAGCTAAATCCTTAAAAGGAAAGGCTGATGGTGGAGTTGTGAGAAAAATTGTAGAAAAACTTTTGATGTAAAATTGAACATAATAGATATTTTAATAATCGTTGCGTTACTAATCGGATTTGTACTTGGCTATAAAGATGGTTTTTTGCGTAAGTTAATCGGTTTTACCGGATTCATTCTTGCAATAATTTTTGCCGCTCTCTTTAAAGATAATTTCGGCTTGTTCCTCGAAAAATATTTTGATATTGAATATTATTTCGCAGAGATATTAGCTGGAATTCTTATTTTCTTTACAACAATTTTAGTCTTTTCAATTTTAAAGCGAATAATCCATCCGTTTGACAAAATAAATTCTCTATTAAATAAAATAGTAGGTGGTGTTGTCGGAGGAATTCAAATTTTATTTTTTGTAAGTGCAATATTACTTCTTCTTGATATTTTCGATTTCCCTGAAGAAAAAGTAAAAAAGAAATCTGCTTTTTATAATCCGACTTATACAATCATTCCTTCCACTTTTAATCATATTAAAGGATATACTCCTGATACAGAAAAGATTATTAAAGACTTTATAAATGAAAAAGACACTACTTTATGATTGGCTCTGATGTATTAGAAAAACTTGAATTCCATAAAGTCCTAAAATTTATTTCCCATTATGCTGTTACAGAAGGCGGAAAAACTGCAGTTGACTCTTTAAGACCTTTCACAGATAGAGATTTCATTGTTTATAACTTGAAATTGATTGAAGAGGCTAAAGATTTCATAATAAAAAAAGGAAATCCTCCTTTGGAATTTATTCCTGAAATAAAAGAAGACTTATATAAAAGCCGCATTGAAGGTTCTATACTTGGTACAAAGAAAATTTTAGATATTAAAAAATTAGCTGCAGTATCAAGGTTAATCCGAAGTTTATTTCAAAAAGAAGAAGAATACAGTCTTTTGAAAGCTCTTACATCTGATTTAATGTCGGATAAAAACTTAGAAAATCAGATTGAAAAGGTTTTAACTCTGGAAGGTGAAGTTAAAGAAAGTGCCAGCACAGAACTTCGTAAAATCAGAAATGAAATAATCAAAAAGAAAGAAGAACTTACAAAGTCAATTAACAAAATAATAAAACGACTTAAAGATGAGGATTTTGTCAGAGAAGATTACTTGACTTTAAGAGATGGAAGAATGGTTATTCCCATTAAAGCTGAACATAAAAGGCATATTAAAGGATTTATCCATTCTGAATCATCTACTGGTCAGACTGTGTACATAGAGCCAGAGGAAACTCTCGAATTAAATAATGATATCGTATCTCTTTTTTTTGCAGAGCAGCGAGAAATAGAAAGGATTTTAAGAGAACTAACAAAGATCATTGGTGATAAGAGTAAAGAACTTTATGATTCTTATGATTTAATAATAAAAATTGATTCCATTTTTGCAAGAGCAAATTACTCAATTGAAGCTATGGGTTGTTTCCCTGATATTGAGCAAAATAAAAGTTTCAGAATATTGAATGGAAACCATCCTTTACTTTTGAAAAAATTAGGACGCAGTTCAACTGTTCCGCTGAATTTTGAATTAAGTAATGAAAGAGTTGTAATTATCACAGGTCCTAACGCAGGAGGCAAAACTGTAGTTTTAAAGACAATTGGTCTTTTGTGTTTAATGTTGCAATCAGGAATTCATATCCCTGTTAACCCTGATTCAAATTTTCTGATATTTGAAAAAATATTAATTGATATTGGAGATCAACAATCAATCGAGGATGATTTATCTACCTTTAGTTCTCATCTAAAAAATCTTAAAATGATTTACGAAGCTGCTGATGAAAAAAGTCTTGTATTACTTGATGAAATAGGAACAGGTACAGACCCGACAGAAGGGTCAGCTTTAGCTGCAGCATTGCTTAAAAAATTATTATTTAAATCTGCACTGACTTTTGCTACAACTCATCACGGAAATTTAAAGATATTTGCTTTTGAAGTTGAAGGGATAAACAATGCTTCAATGCAATTTGATCATATTTCTTTGTCTCCAACTTATAAATTTAAGCTTGGCATTCCAGGCAGCAGCTATGCATTTGAGATAGCAGAAAAAAGTGGTCTTGATAAAAATATTATTCAGGATGCAAGAACTTACATTGATTCAGAAAAACACAATTTAGAAAAATTTATCTCAGAAGTAGAGGCAAAGTCTTTTGAACTTGAAAAAAAATTGAATGAAGCTGAATTGGAAAATCTTAGACTAAAGAGTTTATCAAATCTTTATAAAAATAGTTATGAAAAACTTGAGAAAGAGAAAAAAGAAATCATTAAGAAGACAAAGGATGATGCTGAAAAGTTCTTACTTGAATTAAATAGGAAATTTGAAAATGCAATCAGAAAAATAAGAGAATCAAACGCCGATAAATCAGCCGTAAAAGAAGGTAAACAAGTCATTTCCGAAATTCAAAGTGAAGTCGCATCTTTATCAAAAGAAATTGAAAGTGATACACAGTTAACTGATTCTTTTAAGGTAGGAGATTATGTAACAATCAGTAATTCAAATTCGGTTGGAAAAATTATTGAAATCAATAATGACAAAAAGAAAGCAACGGTTTTAATAGGAAGTATAAAAGTATTAGCAAATTTAACTGATCTTAAATCTTCAAAACCAGTGAAGGAAGAAATTGGGAACACAATTCAGAGTTACGTAAAAACTCCCAATACAAATTATCGTCTTGATATAAGAGGTAAAAGAGCCAATGATGCTGAGTTTGAAATTATAAAATTCATTGATGATTCTTATCAATTTGGTTATGAACGAGTTGAAATTTTACACGGTAAAGGTACAGGTGCCTTGAAGAAATTAGTAAACGAAATATTATCATCTCATATTGGAATTAAACAATTTTATTATGCACCTGTTGATTTCGGTGGAGATGGTGTTACTATTGTAGAATTTAAGTGAGAGATAAATTGTTTAGGAAAATTTTAATTGCAAATAGAGGGGAAATTGCTTTGCGGGTAATCAGAGCCTGCAAAGAAATGGGAATTCTTTCAGCAACCATTTTTTCTGAATCAGATAGAAACGCATTGCACACTCAATTAACAGATGAAACTTATTTTATTGGACAATCTTTAGCAAGGGACTCATATCTGAACAAAGAAAAAATTATTAATCTTGCATTAAAAATTGGAGCAGATGCTATTCATCCTGGCTATGGGTTTTTATCTGAAAACGCAGATTTTATTGAAATGGTGGAAAATTCAGGGATAAAATTTATAGGACCCTCATCGAAATCTGTAAGAATGATGGGCTCAAAAACTGCAGCCCGAGAGCTAATGCAGCAAAATAATGTACCAATTGTGCCCGGTACAATCACGCCAATAGATGATGTAAATGAAGGAATTGAAGTTTCAAAGAGAATCGGATTTCCTGTGCTATTAAAAGCTTCAGCAGGTGGCGGCGGTAAGGGAATGAAGATAGTAAAGAATGAACAAGAATTTCTTTCTGCTTTTGAGTCAGCAAAAAGAGAATCAATAAAATCTTTTGCAAGTGATAAAATTTATATTGAGAAACTCATTGAAAATCCAAAACACATCGAAGTTCAGATTATAGCAGATGAATTTGGTAATTATCGCCATCTGTTTGAAAGAGAATGCTCAATTCAAAGAAGGCATCAAAAGATTATAGAGGAATCTCCATCATTATCAATCACTCCGGAAATGAGAGAAAAAGTTACTTCTATTGCATTAAACGCTGCTAAAGCTTGTAACTACACAAATGCTGGTACCGTAGAGATGCTTAAAGATGCTGAAGATAATTTCTATTTTCTTGAAATGAATACCAGATTACAGGTAGAACATCCTGTAACTGAATTAGTTACTGGAATTGATATTGTCAGAGAGCAAATCAATATTGCTGCTGGTAAAAGAATTTCATTTGAACAATCAGAAGTTAAACAATCAGGTTATGCAATCGAATGCAGAATTTATGCCGAAGACTCAACAAATGGATTTTTACCAAGTACAGGTAAAATTTTATTTTATAGGGAACCTGGTGGGTTAGGAGTGAGAGTTGATTCAGGTGTAAATGAAAATTCTGAAATAACAATAGATTATGACTCAATGATTTCAAAACTCATTTGTTGGGGTTATGACAGAAGTACAACGATAAGCAGATTACAAAGAGCTTTAAGTGAATATATTATTTCAGGAGTAGAGACAAATATTAAATTCTTAAAATTCATACTTAACTCAGAGGAGTTCATTAAAGGTTATCATAATATCAATACTATTGAGTCTGAATTACTGAATAAATTTACTTTAGAATCAGAAAAACTTTATGACCGAAGAGAATTAGAGGCAGTTTCTATTTTAGCATCATTTCTAAGAATGAATTCTTCAAGCAAAGGTAATAAACCTGTTAAAAATAAAACCAATAATTGGTTCAGGCAGAATTATGAATGAATTTTATTCTTATATAAAAGGGGAGAAGATAGAAGTTAAATTCCCGACTGAAAATTCAGTAACTGTGAATAATAAAACCGAAACTTTTTCCATTCAAAAAGGTGATTCAAACACTTATAATATTCTGTATAGAAATAAAAACTTTAATTGCAGGATTTTAAATGTAAGTAATAACCAATTCACAATATTTCTAAACAATTCTGTTTACGAAGTTGATTGTAAAAATAGAATGGAATTAATTGCTGAAGAAATAATATCACAGAAAAATTCGAGTAAGAATGACAATATAAAAATATTTGCTCCAATGCCTGGATTAGTATTAAAAATATTAAAAGAGGATGGTGCGGATGTTAAAAAAGCTGAGCCTATTTTGATATTAGAGGCAATGAAAATGGAAAATGAAATATTATCGCCGAGTGATGGTAAATTAAAACTTTCAGGGATAAAAGAAGGGCAGACAATAGAAAAAAACACCAAACTTTTCGAAATCAATAATTTGTTATTTGGAAAAAAATACTAATTTTTGCCTGTTAACAAACCAATTATTAGGAGGAGGTACCTTGAGAAAAATTACTTTTTTAGCATTATTGCTTTGCTTTACTTCTCTGACTTTTGCAGGTGGTTTTCAGCTTAATCAACACGGAGCAAAAGCATCAGGGATGAGCGGAGCATTTACTGCAGTTGCAAATGATCCAAGTGCAGTATATTGGAACCCTGGTGGGTTGTCTTATATCAAAGGCACTCATTTTATGTTAAGCTCTCATTTTGTAAGTCCATCTTCTGGTTTTAGGGGCATTAGCCCAAATGTTGAAGAATTTAAAGTTGTAAAAAGAACTTTTTATCCTTCTAATTTTTTTGCTTCTCACAGTTTTGATGAAAATTGGGCTGCTGGAATCGGTTTTACTGTTCCTTTCGGTTTGGGAACTAAGTGGGAGGATAATTGGATCGGCAGATATTTAGCATTAGAAACTGAATTACAAATTTTCACACTGACTCCAACTGTCTCTTATAAAATTTCAGATGATCTTTCAGTCGGAGCAGGTTTTGTATTTAGTTTTGCAAATGTATTCATCAAACAAAAAACTCCTCAAACTCCTTTTGTCGGAGATGCTACAATAACTCTTGAAGGTAAAGATAAATCAGCATTTGGTTTTAGCTTTGGAGTAATGTATAAAGCTACAGAAGATCTTACATTCGGAGCTTCGTTCCAAAGCAATATTGATTATGATTTCAAAGGGACAGCAAAAGCTGAAGGAGCTCAGCAGTTAATTGATGCTAAAAGATTACCAATGGGCGATGTTGTGGCTAAATTAAAAACACCATTCAATTTAGCTATTGGAGCTGCCTATCAGGTTACAGAAGATTGGTTAATTAGTACAGATTTCCAATATGTTGGTTGGTCAAGTTATGATTCATTGAAAGTTGATTTTGTTGACCCGGCATATACAGATATTTCAAGTCCACGATCTTATCACAACAGTTTTATCATAAGATTAGGCACAGATTATAAATTAACCGAAAATCTCTCTGTTCGTGGCGGCTTATATTATGATAAAAAACCTGTTGATGACGATATGGTTGCTCCTTCATTACCAGAAACAGATAGAATTGGCTTAACTTTAGGTGCAGAATATAAATTGTTTGATAATCTTTCTTTGAGAGGTTCTTTCTTATACATCAGAGGGAATGAACTTAAAGTTGAAAATTCAAAACAATATATTCACGGAAATACTCCTTTCAATGGGGTATATAACATAAATGCAACAGTTCTTTCAGTTGGTTTATTATATAGTTTATAGGAGAGTGAGATATGAAAAAATTATTAGGAATAATCTTAGTATCAATTCTAATTTTTAACGCTTGCGAAGACAGGTCAGAATTGACTGCTCCGCCGTCTTTGAATGGAAAAAGTGGAAATGCTGATCTTTCAAAAATGGTGTCACTCGGCAACAGTTTAACGGCAGGTTATCAATCAGGAACTTTGTATATATCTGCAACTCAGTATGCATATCCATATTTAATAGCAAAACAAGCTGGTGTGGAAATTTCAGGCATTGCTGTCAGCGATCCGGGACTTGGCGAAAGACTGGAAATAAAATCGCTTTCTCCATTTACATTATTTACTAACCCAAAACAGGGTTCAGTATTAAATGCAAATTATCCTGCTCCATTCCAAAATCTTGGTGTACCAGGTGCTTTAGCTTATGATGTTCTTCAGGCAACAAGTTCAACAAATTGTGCTTCCGCTCTTTTTGGTGGAGCTCCAAATCCATTTTTTGATTTAATTTTACGTAATGGAGCTACCGGAACCAAAACACCTATTCAGTTAGCATTAGAACAAAATCCAACTTTTATAACATTATGGATTGGAAATAATGATGTATTAGGATATGCTACAAGTGGAGGAGTTTCCCCGGCTGCACCAACACCTGTTGCAAATTTTCAGGCAATTTATAATGGAATTGCAAACGCAATCACTGCTTCAGGAAAACAAGATAAAGGTGTCGTAGCTAATATTCCAAATGTTACTTCTATTCCATTTTTCACAACTGTGGGACCACAGATTGCTGTTTCAATTCCTTGGAGACAATTAGGCATTCCTGGTTTAGTTTATCAAAAATCAAGTGGTGTCGGAGTTGCTGATTCAGCAAGTTTGATTTCTGGAACAAATTTAGTTACTTTGAGAGGTAGTTCTTATGCTCCTCTTTTGGGACAACCTACAGGAAGATATTACAAAGATTTGGGAATTGCAGTGCCAGCAGGATTTGATACCACAAAACCATTTGGTTTCCATCCACAAAATCCTTGGCCAAATGCTTTAATTCTTGATGTTGATGAAATTCAAGTAGCTTCAACTGCAATTAATAATTACAATAGTATCATTGCAAACTTTGCTTCTTCTGTAAAATTTGGTCTTGTTGATATAAATAAGTTATTTAAAGATATAAGACAAAATGATTTTACTGGTGGTACTGTTTTTAATGGTAGAGTTTTCACAACCACTTTTGTTACCGGTGGATTATTTAGTTTAGATGGTGTTCATCCTTCAAGTCAGGGGCAAGGAATTATTGCAAACGAATTTATCAAAGTAATTAACTCGAAATTCAATGCAAATTTCCCATTAGTTGATGTTGCTGCAATTCCTGGAAGTCTTATTTTCTCAGGTAAATTGAATTTCCAAAATGGTTATCCAATTATTCCAATAAAAGCATTTGATAGACTTTTATTTTAATTATTTCAACGGGTTGTCTTTGGAACAAGGCAACCCAAGTAAATTATGAAAAAATATTTTTTACTTATCTTAATTCTAATTCTGATTGGCTGCTCTTCAAAAGAAGTAACGCAGGAGAATAAAGATTATGTTTTTGATAATGTAGATATTGATTCTGTTGAAGTAAATCAAAACTTAAATCAAGTTAATCAGGAACAGATACAGGAATTACCAGCAGCCAATTCTTATTTTCTTATTCAAATAGGAGCTTTTACTAACGAACAACGAGCAAAAAGATTTGCAGATAAAAGCAGTAAAATGTTGAATGAAGAAATTATTGTTTCTTTCAGTGATAAAGTAAATCTTTACCTCGTTCAATTAGAAAAAAAATTTAATAATAAATCAGATGCTGAAATTGTTCGGGACAATCTGAAATTGTTCCCGGAATTTCAGGATGCTTGGATTGTAACTATAAATGAATAATTTAAGAACTAATTAAAAGAGGGTATTATGGCTTTCTCATTAAACAGAATAATGTTAATTGGAAATTTAGGTAAAGATGCAGAAAACAGATTTACTACTGACAATCTATCTATTACCAATTTTTCTCTTGCAACTAATTATAGCTATAAAAATAAAAATGGAGAATGGACAGACGAAACTACCTGGCACAATGTGGTTGCATTTAACTTATCTGACTTTTATAAAGATTACCTAAAAAAAGGTAAAAAAGTTTATGTAGATGGAAGGCTTGTTTCAAGAACCTATGAGGATAAAGATAAGATTAAAAGAACTGTCTATGAGGTTAGAGCTGAGAAGATAATTCCTTTAGATTCAAATTCAGAATCATCTAAAGAACCCTCTGAAAGTTATAGCTCAGAAGCAGATGTCGCTGGTGAAGTAGATCCTAATGATGATTTGCCGTTTTAAAATTTAATTTAATAAAGATTAAAGTTGGAAATTGACCGGTTACTTTATTTAATACTATTATTTTTTTTATTATTTCTATCAGCTTTCTTTTCTGGTTCAGAAGTAGCTCTTTTTGGATTAGATAAGAAAAAAATAAACAACTTTTTTTCAGACAATAAAACTATTCAAAGGTATTTGAATAGTTTATTGTCTTATCCACGCAGACTGCTTATTTCTATTCTGATTGGTAATAATCTGGTAAATGTGGCGATATCTATTATCTCGGTTATGCTCGTTACAGATATTTCTTTGCTTTACAACCTCGATATCAATTTGATGATAGGTATTCAAATTTTTGTAATAAGCACTTTGATATTGATATTCGGGGAACTTATACCCAAAATGATAGCAACAAAATATCAAATCGGTTTACTTAGAGTGATAACAGTTCCTTTATATTTCTTCTCTATAATAATTCATCCGGTTGCAGAGTTAATTTCTGAGTTTATCCGTTTTGCAACCTCAAAGTTCAAATTTGATAAGAAAAAATTTGCAATCAATTCTGAAGAACTTGCTGATATAACTTTGCTCTCTGAGGATAAGATAAAATTAAATCAGAATGAAAAAGAAATAATAGAAAGTCTTACTGACTTCAAAGATATTTATGTTTTTGAAATTATGACACCAAGAGTAGATATAATAGCATTATCTATTAATGATACCATTGACAATGCTATTGAAATTATAATAAAGTCTGGTCATTCAAGAATTCCGATTTTTGAAAACAGTATTGACAATATTGTTGGAATTTTACACGCAAAGGACTTACTGAAATTCAATATTAATCCAAAATTAAAAAAAGGAACAGACTTAAAATCATTAATGAAACGTCCTCTTTTTGTACCTGAAACTAAAAAGATAGACGATTTGTTAAATGAATTCCAGTTAAAGAAAAATCATATTGCCATTGTTGTAGATGAATATGGTGGCACTGCGGGAATAATTACGCTGGAGGATATTATTGAGGAAGTATTGGGTGATATCTGGGATGAATTTGATAGAAGTGAATCAAGTGTAAATATGATTTCTGAAAATGTTTTTATTGTTAACGCAAAATTGACTTTCTCAGAGTTTGAATCGGAAACTAAATTAAAATTGCAGTTAGATGAAAAAATTAAAGATGAGTCAATTGCTGTTTATTTGTTAAACTATTTTGGAGAAATTCCAAAGGAACAACTTAATCTTGAATTATCAAATCTAAGGATTACAGTAATTGAAGTGGCGAAAAAGAGAATAAAAAAAGTTCGGATAGAATTGCTTAATAACTAAATTTAAATGTTAAATTGAGAAGATTATGAAAGAACAGCGCAAAACAGAAATCAAAGTTGGTATAACAGTAATAATCGGACTGATAATATTCCTCTGGATATTTGGCTGGGCAAAAAACTTGTCCATACGAAGTTCTGAGAATTTCATAAAGATCAGATTTAAAAATGTTTCTGGTCTCGAGATTGGTGATCCTGTTACTATCAACGGATTTCGAAAAGGATATGTTAATGACATAATTATCAAAAACAATGATTTGATTGTAGAAGCTGCAATTGATAATGACGTTAAAATTAAGGAAGATGCAAAATATTCAATTGTTATGCTGGATCTGATGGGTGGTAAAAAGATTGATATTGAGCCCGGATTTTCTGAAAAAGAAATAGACTTTAATAAAATTCAAAACGGAGTTTTTCAATCTGATATTCCATCTGTTATGGCTTTACTTGGTTCAGTTCAGGATGATCTTGTTGCTGTTCTTAAAGATGTTAAAGCTGTTTTATCCCAATTAAATAAAGTAGTATCAGATGATAGTTTTGTAAAAGAGTTGAGACAGTTAGTAAATAACATAAATAACCTTTCAAATCAAATGAATGTTGTTATTTCTGAAAATAGAGCTGATATAAATAAATTAGCTAAAACCGCTACTGAATTAACAGAGAATACAAATAATTTAATTTTAGATAATAAAGAATCAGTTGAGGAATTGATAAATAATTTTAATGTTCTAAGTAAAGAAACCAAGGACTTGTTACAAAAAATAAATTCATTCACTGATGAGACCAATAAACGCGAGAATAATTTAGGTAAAATTCTTTACGATGATGAATTAATAAATAACTTAAAGTCATCAATAAAACAACTTGAAGCTTTAACTAAAATTTTAGTTGAACAACTAAATTCAAAAGGAATCAAAGTAGATGCGTATATTTTTTAGGGGAATCTTTTTAACTCTTTTTTTAGTTTTTATAGGTTATGCTCAACATCCCGATCCTGTAAAAGGGAAAAATGGTATGGTAGTTTCTGCAAGTAAAATAGCTTCAGAAGTTGGAGTCCAAATTCTGAAAAAAGGTGGTAATGCAATAGATGCTGCAGTGGCAGTTGGTTTTGCTTTAGCAGTAACTTATCCTGCGGCGGGTAATATCGGTGGCGGCGGATTTATGGTTATACACTTTAAAGATGGAAAAAATACTTCAATAGATTTTCGTGAAAAAGCTCCTATGAATTCTCACGAAGAAATGTATTTAGATTCTGCGAAAAATTTTTTACCTCACTTAAGTCAGGAAGGGGAATTATCAGCAGGTGTACCAGGTAGTGTCGCTGGATTGATATTAGCTCTTCAAAAGTATGGCACAATGTCTCTTAAAGAAATAATCAAACCTGCTATTAAACTGGCTGAAAAAGGTTTTATCCTTGATGAAAAACTTGTTCAATCTATTAATGCTTTCTACTCTGATTTTTTAAAGTATCCATCCTCTGCAAAAATATTTACCAAAAACGGTGAACCTTTCATAGAAGGAGATAGATTTATTCAGAAAGATTTGTCCAAAACGCTAAAGCTGATTTCTAAATATGGTCGTGATGGTTTCTATAAAGGTGAAGTTGCTGATAAAATTGTAAATCAAATGAAAAGGTCAGGGGGAATAATTACCTATGAAGATTTAGAAAATTATAAAGCAGTTGAAAGAACTCCGATAACTTCTACATTCAAGGGTTATAAAATTATTACTATGGGACCTCCGAGTGGAGGAGGTGTAATTCTTCTTCAATCCTTAAATGTTCTTGAAAATTTTGAATTCAGTAAAGATGAATGGAATAGTTCCTCATATATCCATAAATTAGTTGAAACCTTCAAGTATGCTTATGCAGATCGTTCAAAACATTTGGGTGATTCAGATTTTTATCCTGTCCCATTAGTTGAATTACTGAATAAAGATTATTCTCAAAGAATTTTTACACAAATTGGAGATAAAGCCACTCCCTCTTCTGAAATATTTCCTGTTAAAATTAAAAATTATGATGAAAGCGAAGAGACAACTCATTATTCTGTTATTGATAAGTATGGTAATGCAGTCAGTGTTACAACTACAATAAATTCAGCTTATGGATCCAAAGTGGTTGTGGAAGGAGCAGGATTCTTGTTGAATAATGAAATGGATGATTTTAGTTCTAAACCAGGTGTCCCAAATCAATTTGGATTAACTGGAAGCGAAGCTAATAAAATTGAACCAGGTAAAAGAATGCTTAGTTCTATGTGTCCAACAATTATTACAAAAGATGCAAAACCAGTTCTTATTCTCGGCTCTCCGGGAGGTTCTACAATTCCAACTTCAGTTCTGCAGGTAATAATGAATTATCTGATTTTTGGAATGCAAATTCAGGCCGCAGTTAATTCACCGCGTTTTCATCATCAGTGGTTACCGGATAGGATTGACTTCGAAGAAAGAGCAATCCTTAATGACGTTAAAGAAAATTTACTCAAAAAAAATCACGTTTTAGGTTTTAATAGAAGTTTAGGCAGAGTTGAAGCAATATCAATTGAAAATGGAATCTTTTATGGAGCTACTGATCCAAGAGGTTTCGGAGGAGCAGTAGGTTACTAATATGATTTTAGGTATCGGCGTTGATATTATAGAGATAGATAGAATCAAAAGTATTATCAACAGGTTCGAGTATAAATTTTTGAATAAAATTTATACTGAAAATGAAATTGAATATTGTATTAACAAAGTGAATAAATATCAGCATTTTGCAGCAAGATTTGCAGCCAAAGAAGCAATTTATAAAGCACTTAATGAGAATGAGCAGAAAATAGCAAATTGGAAAAATATTGAAGTTTTTAACCAGAAAAATGGCTTGCCAATTGTGAAAACTTATGGAAAACTTAAAGAGTATCTTGCGGATGATAAAGAAATAAAACTTTCTATTAGCCATTCGGAAAATTATGTTGTTTGTTTTGCAGTTATAAATAAATTGTAAATCAAGATTTTTTTTAACATTGAATTACAGAAAATCTATTGATAAGTTTCTAAAAAAGAATAAAAATGAATCAATTGTGGTATAAATATTTTAATTACGGAACTATTTTGCTTGTGGCAGTTTTTGCAATATTGATTTTTACTAAATCAGTGGGACTTGAGTATTACAAAGTTTTTTTATACTTAACACTATTTATATTTATTTTAAGAATTGTAATTAGAGCTATTTTGATTAGTAAATACAAAAATAAGGAGTAAATCTTCGAACGAACTGTTTCCACTAACGGAAAATTAAATGCTAAAGTTTTGGTTCTTAATCAAAGTTATGAACCCCTTACAATTTGTACTCTTAAAAAAGCAGTACTTCTAATTTTTTTGGGAAAAGCTGAAATAGTTCATAAGGATGAGAAAAAGTTTATTAGGACAGTTAAGATGAATTTCCCTTGGCCAAGTGTTATAAGAATTAGCAAATTCATAAAAGTACCGTATAAAAAAGTAATCCTTACACGAAAAAATATTTTAAGAAGAGACAATTTTAAGTGTGCATATTGCGGCAGATCAGACCTGATGCTTACCGTTGACCATATTATTCCAAAAGCAAAAGGTGGTAATGATTCTTGGGAAAACTTAATAACTGCTTGCACCAAGTGTAATAATTTAAAAGGTGACAGAACTCCGGAAGAGGCAAATATGAAATTATTATCAAAACCTTATAAACCAAGTCACGTAATCTTTATTAAAAATATTGTCAGCAAAATTGATGAAAAATGGAAACCTTATCTTTATTTATCGTAAATTAACCCTGAATTTTCTCATAAAATTATGAATCAAAAAAGAATATTAAGTGGAATGCGACCAACCGGCAGATTGCATATTGGTCATTATGTCGGTGCTTTGGAAAATTGGATTCAGTTACAGAATAAATATGAATGCTATTTTCTGATAGCAGATTATCACGTATTAACTACTGATTTGAATACTAAGGAAATATATAATAACTCAGTTCAAATGTTGATTGATTGGCTTTCCGCAGGATTGGATCCAAAAAAATGTTTGATGTTTCGGCAATCTCAAATTAAGCAGCACGCTGAATTATTCCTGATTTTTAGTATGTTCATTACTTCCAACAGACTTGAAAGAAATCCAACTTTAAAAGATCAGGTTAGAGATCTAAATCTTGATAATGTTATTTACGGACATCTTGGTTACCCTGTTTTGCAAACTGCTGATATTTTGCTCTATAAAGGTGATTTTGTTCCGGTCGGAGAAGATCAGGTTCCGCACGTAGAGATTGCCAGAGAAATTGCCCGAAGATTTAATAATCAATATGGAATTGTATTCCCTGAGCCTGAACCTTTATTGACAACTTTTCCAAGACTGCCAGGATTGGATGGTAATGCTAAAATGAGTAAATCCTTAAATAACACTATTCTACTATCCGATAGTCCGGAAGAAATAAAAGTAAAAATCAGGAAAGCAGTTACTGATCCAAATAAAATCAGAAAAGGCGATCCCGGTAATCCTGATATTTGCTTGATTTATTCGTATCATAAAAAATTCAATTCAGAAGAAACAAATGAGATTTATCAAAATTGTAAAACTGGTTCTTTGGGCTGTGCTGATTGTAAAGCAAAATGCACTAATAAAATTTCAGATTTTTTCTTTCCAGTAAGAGAAAAAAGAGCTTATTACGAAAGTCATTCTCAGGAAGTTTTGGATATCCTTTCTGATGGTGAAACTCTTGCGAGAACTGTTGCAGAACGTACTATGGATGAAGTTCATCAAAAAATGAATTTGGGCTGATGTATAAAATTAAATTAGAACACTTTGAAGGTCCGCTTGATTTATTGCTCTTTTTTATAAAAAGAGATGAAATAAACATTTACGATATACCCATTTCAAAAATAACAAAAGAGTTTTTGGATTATGTTAATCTCATAAAATTTCTTGATTTAGAAACTGCGGGCGAATTCATTTTGATGGCATCAACCCTTATGCACATTAAAGCAAGAATGCTTCTCCCAAAGGAGTATGATGAAAAAGGCGAGGTGATTGACCCCAGAGCAGATTTAGTTAATGCTCTTTTAGAATATAAACGATACAAAGAAATGTCTGAGGAACTTTCATTCTTTGAGTCAGCTCAGAGAAAAATTAGTTTCAGAGGTAATTTTTCTCAGGACATAAGCACTCCGCCGGATGATTTTGAAACTCTCTTAGGAAATGTTTCAGTTTATGACTTAGCCAAAGTTTTTAAGAGAGTTATGGAGGGAATTAAAAATAAACCAGTTCATCAGGTAAAAAAAATAAATGTTTCAATCTCTGAACAGATTGAATTTATTTTTAAGAAATTTGAAGATATTCCTCAAATTCATTTTCTATCTCTCGTTGAAGGTATCAAACAAAAAATAATTGTTATAGTTACTTTTATAGCAATTCTCGAATTGGTTAAATCAAAAAGAATAACAATACAAATTTCTCCGAATTATAATGATTTTTTAATAAGAAAAGTTTAAATGAGTAATTTTTATCAAAGTATTATTGAAGCTCTTATATTTTCTTCTGATGAACCTTTAAGTGAATCTGAAATTATCAGAACCATCAAAGGTATTGACGGGGAAGATGCTGAAATAAGCAGTCAAATAGTTACTGAAATAATCAATGACTTAAATGCTGAATACTCAAATTCCGGAAGAGCAATCAGGATAGTAAATATTGCCGGCGGTTTTCTCTTTGCCACGAAGGAAGAATATTCAAAGTATATTGGGTTTTTATCTTCAGAAAAATCAAAAAGAAGACTGAGTCAGGCAGCTTTGGAAACTCTGGCAATCATAGCTTATAAACAACCTATTACAAAACCGGAAATTGAATCAATTCGCGGAGTAAATTCCGATTATGTTATTGCATCTTTGCTTGATAAGAACCTCATAACTATTAGCGGCAGGGCGGAAACTATTGGCAGACCGTTGCTTTATTCTACCACTAAAGAATTTCTTATTTATTTCGGTTTGAATGATATAAAAGACCTTCCAAAGCCAAGAGAAATTGAAGAAATAATGCAGGATGAAGACTTTATTGAACAAAAAAACAGAATTATGATGAATGCAATAGAAGAATTAGTTGAGAAAGAAGAATCAGAAAATGGAGCAGAAGATTAGAATTAATAAAGCAATTTCTGATTGCGGTTTCTGTTCCAGACGCAAAGCTGAAGAATTAATTAAACAGAAAAGAGTAACTCTTAATGGTAAAATAGTTGAAGAATTTTCTACTTTAGTTGATCCGGAAAAAGACTTAATTGAGGTTGACGGCGAATTATTAAAATTAAAATCAAAGATATACATATTATTAAACAAACCTTCCGGCTATGTCTCTACAACAAGTGATGAGAAAAACAGAAAAACCGTTTTAGATCTAATTAAGACAAGACAAAGAATCTATCCAGTCGGAAGATTAGATTACGATACCACCGGAGTTCTTTTATTAACCAATGATGGCGATTTTGCCAATTTATTACTCCATCCGAAAAACAAAGTACCAAGAACTTATAAAGTGAGATTAAACAAAGAAGCAGACCTTGATACTTTGAAACAACTTGAAAGAGGAATAAATTTAAACAACAAAAAAGCAAGATTTGAAAAAATTTATCCTGTCTCCAAATATGATAAAATTAGTTTTTTTGTAGAATGTACTGAAGGACGAAATCATTTTATTAAAAATATGTTTCAAAAAATTGGTTATAAGGTAACTAAACTCCATAGAGAAAGATTTGCAATTTTCAAGGATGATATTCCCATTGGAACTTATAGATATATTCGTGAAGAAGAGATTAAAAAAATAAAATCTATCTATGAATAAATTTATTCCGATTTTATTAATTTTACTATCGTTTAACCTTTTTGCTCAGGATACAATTAGGGTCTTTCAACCTGATACTTCGCTTCAGCTAAAAACTTATTCCATTCCTGAATTCAAAAAAGAAATTATGAAATTAGTTCAGGACAGAAATTTTACTACTGCCAACATTGGTATTGTAATTAAATCTCTGCGAAATGGTGAAGTTCTTTACACAATGAATGAAAATAAATTATTTGTCCCAGCCTCAAATATGAAACTATTTACTACCGCTGCCGCTTTAGAAATTTTAGGCAGTAAATACAGATTTAACACAAGCATTTTTGTAAATGGAGAAATCAGCTATTCTACAATCTATGGTGATTTGGTTATAAAAGGCGGTGGAGACCCTACCTTTTCCGGAAGGTTTTACGAAGGAAACATTTTCAAGGTTTTTGATAACTGGGTTGATTCTTTAATTGATTTGGGAATAACTAACATAAGAGGAAATATTGTAGGCGATGATAATTTTTTTGATGATAACAAATATGGAATAGGGTGGTCAAGAGATTATGAAAGCTACTGGTATGCTGCTCCTTCAGGAGCATTATCTTTCAATGATAATTGTGTTGATATAACTATTTTCTACAATAAATCACTTGATTTTGTTATTGTCCGACACTCACCCGAAATTAGAGGTATAAATGTTATTAACGAAATTATCCCTGTTTCTCCAGGAGAAGCTTCTACAAACATTGATATATTCAGAGAACCAAATACAAACAAAATTAAAGTTTTCGGAACTTTCAGTAGAACAAGCGATACCTTAAAGACTTATGCTTCAGTTTCTAATCCAACTTATTATTTTTTAAATGTTCTTAAAAACAGAATTGAATTAAGAGGAATAAAAGTTTTGGGTTATGCTGTGGATATAGATGATTATAATAAATCAATTGATTATGATAATGCTTTATACTTGTTTACTTACAGTTCGCCTTTTTTATATGAAGTAATAAAGGTAATTAACAAAGGCTCACAAAATTTTTATGCTGAACAACTATTAAAGGTTCTTGGTGCTGAAAAGAAAGGATTTGGAAGCATAGAAAATGGAGTAGATGTTTGTGAAAGTTGGTATTCGCTTGTTGGTCTTAATCCTGAACATATCTTAATGTACGATGGTAGTGGGTTATCCCACTTAAATAAAGTCACCCCTGGTCAGATTATAAATCTTCTCGAGGTGATGTATAAATCGAAAAATTTCCCGTTCTTTTTAAACTCATTACCTATTGCAGGTATTGATGGAACACTCTCAAGAAGAATGAAAAACTCCGTTGCAGAGAATAGAGTAAGAGCAAAAACCGGTTTCATTTCTTTTGCAAGAAATTTGAGCGGCTATGCTAAAACTCAAGATAATGAAGATATTGCTTTTGCAATTTTAGTAAATAATTTTAACGTGCCTGTTAAACTTGTTGAAAATTTACAGGACAATATTTGTAACTTGATTGCCAGTATCAGTAGAAAGGAATAATTAATGGAAAATCTACCCATAGAAGATATTAATGATCTGATTAAAAGAAGATTTGAAGAATTGGAAGAACTGAAATCAAAAGGTATAAATCCTTTTGCTTATGAATTTAGTGTTGATTCCGATTCTGAATCTATAAAATCAAATTATGAAAATTTTGAAAATAAAGTAGTAAGAATTGCCGGTCGTATTATGGCTATTAGAAGAATGGGTAAAGCATCTTTTGCTCATATTCAGGATCATAAAGGTAAAATTCAGATTTATTTAAAGAGAGATGAATTAGGCGAGTATTATGATATTTTAAAACTTTTGGATATAGGTGATATAATTGGAGTGGTCGGTTTTGTTTTTAAAACTAAAACCGGAGAAATTTCTGTTCACACTCAAAATTTTGAGTTACTTGCAAAAGGATTAAGACCAATTCCAATTCCAAAAGAAGTTATAGATGAAAATGGAAATAAAATAATTTATGACCAATTTGTTGATAAAGAATTAAGATATAGACAAAGATATGTTGACTTGATTGTCAATCCAGATATAAAAAATGTTTTTATTAAGCGGTCAAAAATAATATCAACAATCAGAGAATTTTTAGATTCCAAAAATTACTTGGAAGTTGAAACCCCAATATTACAACCTCTTTATGGTGGTGCTGCTGCAAGACCTTTTATTACTCATCATAATACGCTTGATATAGATTTATACTTAAGAATAGCAGACGAATTATACTTAAAGAGACTAATAGTTGGTGGTTTTAATGGTGTTTATGAAATTTCTAAAGATTTCAGAAATGAAGGAATGGATAGATCCCACAATCCTGAATTTACAATGCTTGAGCTTTATGTCCCGTATAAAGATTACAATTGGATGATGAATTTTGTTGAGGATTTGTTTGAATATGTTTGTCTCAAAGTCTTTAATACTCTTGAATTTGAATATGAAAATAATAAAATCAATTTTGCAAAACCCTGGAAACGCATATCAATGGTTGAGAAAATTCAGGAGAAGACAGGATTAAATATTCTTGAAGATTCAATTGAAAAGCTAACGGATGCTGCTAAAAAATTACACGTTGATTTATCAAAACTTTCCAGTAGAGCTAAAATTATTGACGAAATATTCTCTGCATCCGTTGAATCAGAATTAATACAGCCCACATTCATCATAGACTATCCGGTAGAACTTTCACCATTAGCAAAAAAGCACAGGACAAAAAAAGGTCTGGTCGAAAGATTTGAAGCTTATGTAGTTGGCAAGGAAATTTGTAATGCTTTCTCTGAATTGAATGACCCGATTGACCAGCGTGAAAGATTTGAAGAACAACTTAAGATGAAAGAATCAGGCGATGATGAAGCTCATCAAATTGATGAAGATTTTCTAAGAGCTTTGGAATATGGTATGCCACCGACAGCAGGACTTGGTATTGGAATAGACAGACTCACTATGATATTAACCAATCAGCCGTCAATTCGTGATGTGATATTTTTCCCTCAAATGAAACCTGAAATTTCAAAGTCTTGATTTTAATTGGAGAGTAAATGAAAAATCGTTTTAACTTACCGTTATTTGCTTTGCTTTTGATTATCGGCGTGTTTATCGGAATTCAAATTGAAAAAATTTTTTCAGGTGATAATCTCAGAGAAAGTATTAAAAAGTTTAGTGATGTTATGTCCCTGACTGGAAAATACTACATTGAAGAAGTTGACTCTCAAAAATTAGTTGAATCGGCTATTAAAGGAATGATGGACGAATTAGACCCTCATTCAGTTTACATTTCTGCAAAAGAATTTTCAGATGTTGAAGAATCATTTAGAGGAGACTTCGAAGGCATTGGAATTGAATTTCAGGTAGTCAACGATACTCTCACTGTGGTCTCTCCAATTTCAGGAGGTCCGAGCGAACAATTAGGAATCTTACCTGGAGATAGGATTATTGAAATCGAAAATAAATCCGTTATTGGAATTACTAATGATGAAGTTAGAAAAAAATTACGCGGCAAAGCCGGGACAAAAGTTTCCGTAACAATTTTAAGACCTGCTTCTGGAAGAAAAATTATTTATCAAATCATCAGAGATAAAATACCCATTTATTCTGTTGATGCCTCGTTTATTGCTAACAAATCTATAGGATATATTAGCATTTCTCGCTTTTCTGAAACAACAACAGATGAAGTTTTACAAGCGCTAAATAAGTTAAGTAAAAACGGAATGAATAAACTAATCCTGGACTTGCGTGGTAATCCGGGAGGTTATTTAAATCAAGCTGTTAAAATTTCGGATTTGTTTTTAGATGGTAAAAAGAAAATAGTTTATACTTTGGGAAGAATAAAAGATTTTGATGAAGAATACTTTGCTTCAGAATCATTTCCTTATGAAAAAATGCCAATTATAATTTTAATAAACAGAGGAAGTGCTTCTGCAAGTGAAATTGTTGCTGGTGCAATTCAGGACTGGGACAGAGGGTTAATAGTTGGGGAAACTTCTTTTGGCAAAGGTTTAGTTCAAAGACAGTTTGAACTTTCAGATAATTCTGCCGTGAGATTAACAATTTCAGAATATTTCACTCCATCGGGAAGAAATATTCAAAGACCTTACACCAACAAAAAGGAATATTTGATTAAAACTCTTGAAGCTGAAGATACTGAAGGCGATAATTTCTTCCATCAAACTGAAAAAGATACTTCAAAACCTGTTTTTTCTACTCTAATTAAAAAACGAAAAATTTATGGCGGAGGCGGTGTTACTCCTGATTATATTATTAAGAGTGAGGAATTATCAGAACTTTTACAGAATCTGCTCAAAGAAAATTTATTTTACTCATTTACACTTAGTTATTTAGATACTTATGGAAATAAAATTAAATCTGAATTTGAAAACGACCTGAACAAATTCAGAACTAATTATTTAGTTGATAATACAACGTTAAATTCTTTTTTAAGTTATATTAAATCAAAAGGTATCAATGTAAAAGAAGATGAGTTTAATAAAGACTTGTCATACATAAAAGCAAGATTAAAAGCTCAGATTGCCAGAAATTTTTGGAAAAATGAAGGCTGGTATGCAGTCTTACTTGAAGAGGATAATCAGTATAAAAAAGCAATCAGTCTTTTTAATGATGCAGAATCTTTGATTAGATAATGATAAAAATTTTTATTCTTATTTCAGTTTTATTTTTAACTTATTTTGGTTCACTAACATACGATGTTTCTTCGTTCTCTAAAATTATTAAAGAAAATCAGACTTTCTTAGATTATAAAACTCCTTCAAATGATAATGAAAGGGAAATAGATGTTGGCGAAGAGATTGTTTATGTGGTTAAATATTTATTTATACCAATAGGCGAGATAAAATTGAAAGTTACAGCTTTTAATCCATCAGATTCAATTTATTCTGCAATTGCATATATTGATTCCTACAGTGGATTACCTTTTGTTGATTTACACCAAATATATGAAACTAAGTTCAACAAAAGACAGATTCCAATTTTCTTTAAGGGAACAATATTGGGCAAAGATACTACTTTCACAACCTATAATTTCGATTATCGAAAAAGAAAAATCCATATATTAAAAGGCAGCAAAAGTAAAAATGAAATTTGGACAGACTCAACCGCATCATTAGATAAAGAATATCTTGATGGATTATCACTTTTTTATTTTGCAAGAATGAGAACCGGTCAAAAAGGTTTTTATAACACTCCGGTTTTTATAAATGAAAAACCTGAAAAAACCATTTTTAATTGTTATGATGTTTCTGAAAAAATTTCTATCAATTCTGTTGATTATCCAATAGATTGTGTTTATCTTGAGGGTGAGACAGAATTTAAAGGAATATTCGGATTGACCGGAGCTTTTGAGGGTTGGTTTAGCAATGACAAACACGCAGTCCCAATTTATGCTAAATTAAAAGTAATTATAGGTAATGTAACAGTAGAATTAAAAAAATGGAATAAATCAGAATGGCAGCCTCCACGTTTCAAAAAATAGATAATAATAGGAAACTTTACCCATACGAAAATTTATTTCCTAAAGTTCACGAAACAGTTTTTCTTGCTGATGGAGTTAGAATTGTTGGTGATGTGGAAATAGGAGAATATTCAAGCGTGTGGTACAACACGGTAATTCGAGGGGATGTTAATTTTGTTAAAATAGGAAAAATTACTAATGTGCAAGATTGTTCAATGCTTCACGTTACAAACGGAAAATATCCTTTAACCATTGGTGATATGGTAACGATTGGACATTCAGTTAAACTGCACGGTTGCACTCTCAATAATCTTTGCTTGATAGGAATTGGGGCTATTGTTTTGGATGGAGCAGTTGTTGAAGAAAACTCAATGGTTGCTGCTGGCTCTGTTGTTAAACCAGGTTTTGTAGTCCCCCGCGGAAAATTAGTTGCTGGTGTACCGGCAAAAGTCATCAGAGATTTAACAAAAGAAGAAATTGAAGACCTCAAAGCCTCAGCGTTCAGATATAAAAAGTATTCAGAAATTACAGTTGAATCTTTGAAAAGTATGGGATAAGATGAAAAATGTTAGAGTTTTCTCGACTTCAAAATTTATTCAGAAAAAAAATATTCATAAGATTATAAATAAACTTTCTAAACATTTTGGCTTGCGAATTATTTTTCTTGAAATTAATATTGTAAGTGATGATATTGTATTAGAGTTGAATAAAAAATACTTAAAGCATAATTATAATACTGACATTATAACTTTTGACTATTCACAAATTAGAACTAATCTTGAAGGAGAAATATTTATTTCTTTCGAACAGGCAGAGAAGAATTCCCGAAGGTTTAGAAATTCATTTGATTCTGAATTAAAACGATTAATAATTCACGGTTTTTTGCATTTGGTCGGCTACAAGGACTCGACAAAAAATGAAAAGAGCCAAATGTCAAAAATGGAAGATGAATTTTTAAAGTCATTTAAGAATTTTTCGATTATTAAATAGAAATTACTTAAATGGATATTTCAATTAATCAAATAATTCAAAAATTTCTTACAGAGTTATCTTCGGTAAGAAGATATTCTGAAAATACAATAAGATCTTACCGAAATGATTTAATAACATTCAACAAATTCTGCCTCGATAATCAAAAAAACAATTTAAACGAAATAAATGATAAGTTTATAAGAAAATATCTTTTCTATTTATCCAACAATAATCTTGAAAATAAAAGCATTTCACGAAAACTTTCAGCTATAAGAAGCCTTTTTAACTATTCATTTAATAATGGATTTATACAGAAAAATCCTGTCTCAACAATTTCAAATCCAAAAGCAGAAAAAAAATTACCTACGGTTATTGATACGGATTCAATAATTAAAACTTATTTAATTAAGGGTCAAAGAGAAAAATATCCAATAATCAAAATTGTCATAATAGAAATTTTGTATGGTTGTGCATTAAGAGTCAGTGAACTTTGTAATTTGAAGGTAAAAGATGTTGATTTTTCAAATCACACAATTAAAGTATTAGGTAAAGGAAATAAAATCAGAATTGTTCCAATAGGGGAGAAGTCAGAAGAAATTCTCAAAAAATATTTACAACAATTCCCGGCATATAGTCCAGATGATTTTTTAATAAGAAATCAATATAACCGAAAAATAAATCCAAGATTTGTTCATCGGATAGTAACAAAAAATTTATCTCAGGTGAGTGACCTAAAAAAAAGAAGTCCTCATACTCTTCGACACAGTGCTGCTACACATATGCTTGATAATGGAGCAGATCTCAGGGTTGTTAAGGAAATTCTTGGACACGAAAATTTATCTACAACTCAAATTTATACTCAAGTTAGTGTTGAAAGACTGAAAGCGATTTATAAAAAATCGCATCCAAAATCATAACTTATAAACAGGAGGTTCTTATGAACATCAAAATAACAGCTCGTAAATTTAAAGCTCACGATAGTCTGAAAGACTATATCAAAGATGAGCTTATGTCTCTTGAAAGATTCAGTGATGATTTAATTAAAGCCGATGTTATTTTAAGTTATCAGAATAGTACTAATAGTTTAAAGATTGCAGAAGTAATATTAAAAATGCCAGGGCATACTCTAACTTCAAAAGTTGAATCAGATGACTTTAAAAAGTCAGTCTCCAGTGCTGTTGAAAAAATGAGAACACAATTACAAACTATTAAATCAAAAAGAGTTAATAAAACAAGATGATAAGAGTTAATGAGAACAATATATTCAGAAAAGAATCTATCACAATAGAATTTTTGTATCAACACGCATCACAAATTTGTAAACTTACACTTGTAACTAAAAATCATAATCTCGAAAGAAAAATAATTGATCAGAACTTACACAGACCCGGCTTGGCACTGGCCGGGTTTGTTGATTTATTCTCTTACAAAAGAGTTCAGGTTTTTGGTAACACAGAATTGAAATATCTGGAAAAACTTTCTTCGAATGACAGAATTAAATCCTTAGAAAATATATTTAACTTTGAAATTCCCTGCATAATCGTTACAAACGGAAATAAAATAAACGAAGATTTACTTAATCAAGCGGAAAAAGCTTCGGTTCCAATTTTTTTAACAGAATTTTCAACAACTAAATTAGTTTATTTATTAAGTGATTTTTTAGATGATCAATTTGCTCCAAGATTAACAGTTCACGGTTCTTTTGTTGATGTCTATGGAATTGGAATACTATTTATGGGAAGTTCCGGTATAGGAAAAAGCGAAGTTACTTTAGACTTGATTGAAAGAGGGCATAGGTTAGTTGCTGATGATGTGATTATTCTTACAAAAAAAGGAGAAGGTATTTTAATGGGGTCAGGAGTTGACATTTCTAAACATTTTATGGAAATAAGAGGTCTCGGTTTAATAAACGTTGCAAAAATGTTTGGAATCAGAGCTATCAGATATCAAAAAAGACTTGAAATTATTGTTGAACTTGAAATCTGGAAAGAAGATAGTGATTATACACGAACCGGACTTGAGAATAAAACATTTTCAATAATGGATGTTGAAATTCCTTATGTGAAATTACCAATTATACCAGGAAAGAATATCACTGTAATTTCAGAAGTTATTGCTTTGAATTATCTATTGAAGCACTATGGTTATGATTCAGCAAAAGTATTTCAGGAAAGGTTAAACTCAAGAATAAACAATCAGAATAGTGATAATAGAGCTGTAAACTATTTTGAGCATGATTTTGAATAAGATTTATTTACCATTTAAAAATTTCTTTTCAAATGAATAATTATTAATCCCTTTACTCTTTTCTTCTCTCAAAGCAAATTTTTAAGGAAATAAATTATTAGCAATTGATTGTAAATCTGTCTGAGCTATTCTATATTTGAAAGCAAAAAAACTAAAAATGCCTTCTCGAAAAAAAGTAAAACTAATTTTTGTAACCGGTGGAGTAGTTTCCTCGTTAGGAAAAGGAATAACTGCCTCTGCTCTTGGTCTTCTCCTTAAGCAACGCGGCTATAAAGTAACAATTCAAAAATTTGATCCTTACATAAATGTTGATCCGGGAACAATGAGCCCTTTTCAACACGGTGAAGTTTATGTTACCGAAGATGGAGCTGAAACTGATCTGGATTTAGGTCATTATGAAAGATTTCTTGATGTAAATATGACCAAAGCAAACAACACTACAACAGGACAAGTTTATTTTGATGTAATCACGAAAGAAAGACGCGGGGATTTTTTAGGTGCTACTGTTCAGGTGATTCCACATATAACCGACGAAATCAAGTCACGAATGTTAAAACTATCAGACCTCGGAGATTATGATGTTATATTAACTGAAATTGGTGGAACAGTTGGTGACATTGAGTCTCTTCCGTTTATTGAAGCAATGAGACAACTTATGTTACAATTTGGAAAAGCAAATACTCTGAACATTCACGTTACTTTAGTCCCTTATATTTCTTCTGCAGGAGAAGTTAAAACTAAACCAACTCAACACAGTGTGAAGAATCTTTTAGAATTAGGGATACAGCCAGATGTTTTGATTTGCCGCTCTGAGCGTAAACTCTCTCAGGAGATAAAAGAAAAAATTGCTCTATTTTGTAATGTAGAATCAAAATCAGTTATTACAGCATACGATTGTTCTTCTATTTATGAAGTACCATTAGTCCTTTACGAACAAAAGTTAGATGAAATTGTATTAAATCGCCTGCATCTTCCAATTAAAAAAATTAAGCTCAGTGGCTGGGAGTCTTATGTAAATAGTGTTCTAAAACCAAAGAAGCAAACAAAAATAGCTTTAGTTGGAAAGTACACAGAACATTTAGATGCATATAAAAGTATTTTAGAAGCATTTATTCACGCTGGTGCTGAGAATGATAGCAAGGTAATCGTAAAACCTATAGCAGCCGAAACTTTAGAATTTGAAAATGTAGCCGAAAAATTGGAAGGAATAAGTGGAATTCTTGTTCCAGGTGGATTTGGTGAGCGGGGAATAGAAGGTAAAATTAATGCAATTCAATTCGCCAGAGAAAATAAAATTCCATTTTTGGGAATTTGTTTAGGAATGCAATGTGCAATAATTGAATTTGCAAGAAATGTTTGCGGGCTAAAAAATGCTCATAGTTCAGAGTTTAAGAAAACTAAACAAGCTGTTATTGATTTAATGCCCGAGCAAAAATCAATTCGAAATATGGGAGCCACTATGAGATTGGGTTCATACCCTTGTTTACTTTCAGAAAATTCTTTAGCATTCAAAGCCTACGGTTCAAAATATATTTATGAAAGACATCGCCATCGTTATGAAGTAAACAATAAATATAGGAATATCTTACAGGATAATGGACTGATTTTTAGTGGTCTTTCACCAAATAATGAATTAGTAGAAATGATTGAATTGGCTGACCACCCTTGGTTCGTAGCTTGTCAATTCCATCCGGAGCTTAAATCAAGAGCAACAAAGGCACATCCTCTATTCAGAGAATTTGTGAAAGCTGCATTGGTATATTCACAAAGCTCGAAAAATGAAAAATAAGTTTTTGATTTTGATTACTTAAGTTTATTTATTATTCGTGAATATATTATTTTCGTAATCAAAAAGGTAAATTTTCTTTTGAATTTAGCTGTTTTTGTTTCTGGTCGTGGTTCTAACCTCAAAGCCATAATTGATAATCAGGAATTAAGTAGTTTAATAAATATCAAAGCTGTTTGTTCAAATGATCCTAATTGTAACGCTTTGAAAATTGCTCAGTCATTAGCTATTGATACTTACATTGTTCCAAAAATTCAAGATGAAACAGCTGTAAGTACTCTTATTGATTTCTTAGAGCTACGAGAAATTGAATTAATTGTTCTGGCTGGGTATTTAAAGTTGATACCTGAATTCTTGGTTAATAGATTTGAAGAAAAGATTATAAATATTCATCCGGCACTTTTACCTGCGTTTGGAGGTAAAGGAATGTATGGGATGAATGTTCATAAAGCAGTTTTTGAATCATCTGCAAAAGTAAGCGGAGCCACTGTTCACTTTGTCAATCAGGAATATGACAAAGGAAAAATAATTGCTCAGAGATGTGTTGATATTAGCGATGTTAAATCTCCTGAGGAGATTGCGGAAAGAGTTCTTCAAATAGAACATAAGTTATTACCATTTGTTATTAAGAAATTTGCTCAGAATAAAATAAAAATAGTTGATAACAGAGTTGTTGTGTTAGATTAAAATTAACTTATTAAAATTTATGAAAACTGCTCTTTTAAGTGTTTCTGATAAAACCAATATTGTTGAATTTTCTAAATCATTAGTTGATCTTGGTTATAATATTTTAGCTACTGGAAAAACAGCTAAATTGCTTAAAGATAATGGAATTATTCACAAGGAGATTTCAGAATTTACTGGCTTTCCTGAAATATTTGATGGTCGTGTTAAAACACTCCACCCAAAAGTTTTCGGTGGAATACTAATGAGAAAAGAAGAAAAGGACTTAATTCAGGCAGAACAAAATAAAATTAATCCTATTGAGATAGTATGTGTAAATCTATATCCGTTTAAGGAAATAATTAAAAAGGATGGGGTAGAGTTAGAAGAAGTGATAGAAAATATTGATATTGGAGGTCCAAGTTTAATCAGAGCAGCAGCCAAAAATTATAAATATGTTTCAGTTCTTACATCACCCAATCAATATTCAGATTTCATAGAAAAATTAAAAAGTAATTCACTCGATGAAAAATATAGATTGAATTTGGCATATAAAGCATTTTCTCACACAGCAGACTACGATACAGCAATTTCCAATTATTTCGAAAAGAAATTTGAATTTGAAAAAATCAATTTAAGAATTAGTGAAAAATTAGTCTCCACTTTAAGATATGGCGAAAATCCTCATCAAAAAGCGAGTGTTTTTGGAGATTTTTATTCTTACTTTGAAATATTACACGGCAAAGAAATTTCCTATAATAATATACTTGATTTAATTGCTGGAGTTGAACTTTCTGAAGAATTAAATTCTGCAGCTTGTGTAATCATTAAACATAATAATCCTTGTGGAGTTGCTTCATTAGATAGCCCTTATAACTCATATGTGCAAGCCTTAAAATCGGATCCTATTTCGGCTTTTGGAGGCATAGTAGTTTTTGGCGAAGAGGTTAATGAAATTCTTGCAAATAAATTGAACGAGATTTTTCTTGAAGTTATTGTTGCTCCTGATTATTCACCTAAAGCACTTGAAATTTTAAGGAAAAAGAAAGATCGCAGACTTCTAAAGAAATTAAGAAATATAAATACTGAAGGTATTTCGGTGAGATCAATTCCGGGCGGCTATTTGGTTCAAGATAAAGATATTGCAACTTTAAATGTATCAAACATTAAAATAGTTTCTGACAATAAACCATCTGCAAGAGAAATGATGGACTTGATTTTTGCATGGAGTGTTGCAAAATATTCAAAATCTAATTCAATAGTGATAGCAAAAAATAAAGCAACACTTGGTATTGGTGCTGGTCAGACCTCAAGATTAGATTCAGTAAAAATTGCAATTTCAAAAGCTAAAGAATTTGGTTTTGATTTATCTAATTCAGTTGCCGCATCAGATGCTTTTTTCCCTTTTGCTGATGGCGTATTAAAACTAATTGAGGCAGGAATTACTTCAATAATTCAACCAGGCGGGTCTGTGCGTGATGATGAAGTTATTCAAGCCGTAAATAAATTTAAAATATCAATGCTTTTTACAGGAATAAGACACTTTAAACATTAAGAGGAACTATGGGATTTTTAGATTTTTTTTCCAGCGATATAGCTATGGACTTGGGTACAGCCAATACGCTGATTTATATGAAAGGAAAGGGAATAGTATTAAACGAGCCATCAATTGTAGCTTTTGATAGAAATACAAAAAAAATAATTGCTCTCGGTAATAAAGCAAAAGAAATGCAGGGTCGTGAGCATAAAGAAATTAAGGTTACCCGACCAATACGAGATGGTGTTATTGCAGATTTCGAAATAGCAGAAGGAATGATTAGAGCTTTCATCAGAAAAGTAAGAGGAAATTCTTTACTTAGTAAAAGAATAATCGTAGCAGTTCCCAGCGGTATTACCGAAGTAGAAAAACGAGCAGTTCGTGATAGTGCTGAACACGCCGGTGCTAAAGAAGTTCACTTAATAGCTGAACCTATGGCTGCTGCAATAGGAATTGGAATTGACGTAGAAGCTCCCGTTGGAAATATGATAATTGATATAGGTGGAGGCACTACAGAAATAGCAGTTATTGCTTTATCCGGAATTGTTAATGAAGAATCAATAAGAATTGCCGGCGATGAGATGAATTATGCAATAGCTCAGTATTTCAAAAAAAATCATAACATTCTTATTGGCGAGAGAACCGCCGAAGCAATAAAATGTGAGGTTGGCTCTGCTGTACCTTTGAAAGAAGAAGTAACAATTCAGGTCAAAGGAAGAGATTTAGTCGGTGGTGTACCCAAAACAACCGAGGTTAGTTCTGTTGAAATTCGTGAAGCGTTAAATGAAGCCGTTATTCAGATTGTTGATGCTGTTAAACAAACATTGGAAAGAACTCCACCAGAGCTTTCTGCTGATATTCTCGATAGAGGAGTTATGATTACAGGTGGTGGTGCTTTATTAAAAGGTTTGGATGAAAGAATTAGAATGGAGACAAACTTACCCGTTCACGTAGCTGAAGATCCTCTAACCGCAGTTGCAAGAGGGGCGGGTAAAGTAATCGAAAATCTTAATAGCTATTCAAAAGTCCTTATTCGCAATAGAAGATTTTAATGTCAAAATTTGTTTATCATTTTTGGCAGAACTTTAAAGAATATTTAGTACTGATTTTCTTAATTATCCTGAGTTTATATCTAATTACTCTGGACACATCCCCCAAAACACAAAAACTTCGTGCAATGGTTTTTACAAGTTTCTCTATTGTTAATTCCATTGTCTCTAATTTTATAGGAACTGAAAATTTAAAAGAAGAAAATGAAAGACTAAGGTTAACTAACGCTGAACTGATGCTTCAACTAAGTAAGCTCAGGAAGGATGCTTTGTTAATAGATGAATTAAAGAATTCACTTTCATTAAAACATACTTCTAAAATTGATTTAATTAGCTCAAGAATAATATCAAGATTTTCAAATAACAATCAGGAAACTTTAACAATTAATGCAGGTAGTAAAAACGGAGTTGAAATTGGTATGCCTGTAATTAGTGATAAAGGTTTGGTGGGAATAGTTTTTTCAGTTTCAGATGAATTTTCAATTCTAAAAACTTTGAGAAACAATTCACTGAATTTGACTGTAAAATCAGAACGAACTGGAGAGCAGGGAATTCTCAAATGGAAGTCAAATAGTCTTCGAATTATTAATGTTCCTAAAACTTATCAAATTAAAAAAGGAGACAGAATAGTAACATCAGAATTAAGTTCTATTGTGCCGGTTGTTGTTCCAGTTGGAGCTGCTTATTCAATAGAAAATGTTGAAACAGGTATTTTTAATGAGATTGTTATCGTTCCCTTTGTGGATTATAATAAAATTGAATATGTATTTGTTATACCTATAGTTGCATCAAAAGAAATCAGAAATCTTGAAATAAATCTTCTTAAAAAATTTAAATGAAATATACCGTCTTAATTCCATTTTTATTTTTAATTCCTGTTATAATATTTCAAATGACTATTATTCCACTTTTATCATTTAATGGAATAGGTCCTGATTTAATTTTGATTCTATTAGTTTATTATACAATTAGAAATAGTCAAATGTATGGAACTATAATTGGTTTTATTTTTGGTGGAATTTGTGATTTAGTATTTGGAACAATTTTAGGCAGTATGATGATTGCAAAAACACTTTCAGGTTTTATTGCAGGATATTTCTCAACAGAAAACAAAAGAGAAAGTTATTTAACGCCATTAAATTTCAGTATGATAATTTTTTTAGTAGGAATTATTGATAATTCAGTCTTTTCTTTTTTCTCATCTTTTGACTTGTCTGAAAATTTTATCTCTGCATTACTGACAAGCACAATTATCAGCTCAATTTATTCATCTTTTATTAGTATTCTTTTTATCATTGCTATTCCCAAGAGGAGAAGATTTGAATAGGATTAGTTTTGCCTCATTGAATAGAAAAGCAATTCTTGTTGGAGTTTTATTTACAGTTACTCTGATTTTTATTATTAGATTATTTCAAATGCAGGTGATTAATCAACAAATGTATGATGAAAAATCTGCAGGAAATAGCATTAAGGCAATTGAGCAAATTCCGTTCAGAGGAGTTTTTTACGATAGAAATTTAAATCTTCTTGTTGACAATATTCCAGCATATACTCTAAGAATTACTCCAGCAGATTATGATACAAGTCTCAATAAAATTTTAGATGCAGTTCTGGATTTTGATGAAGGAACAGTTTCTAACATATTAAAGAGGAATAGAATTTATTCTAAATATGTACCAATAAGAATTAAACGTGGAATTGACTTTAGAGTTGTTAGTTGGTTAGAAGAAAATTCAAACTATCTACCGGGAGTTGATTATATAGTTGAGATGCAAAGAGGTTATCCTTTTGGCGTAATGGGTTCTCATCTTTTTGGATATTCTAAGGAGATTTCTCCAAAGCAATATCAACAAGAAAAGGACTACTACAGACCCGGAGATTATGTTGGTCATAATGGTATAGAAAAAGCATACGAGATGGAATTAAGAGGTAAAAAAGGATTTAAATACGTTTTAGTTGATTCAAAGCGTAAAGAGATTGGACCTTACAAAGATGGAAATGTTGATAAAGAATCCATCAAGGGGAAAGACCTTGTATTATCCATTGATGGATATGCTCAAAAGACGGCTGAAGAAGAAATGAAAGGGAAAAGGGGAGCGGTCGTTGCCATAGAACCTGAAAGCGGAGAAATACTTGCTTTAGTTAGTTCGCCCGAATATGATTTGAATCAGTTTTCTTATGTTACAACTAAAGAATTTTTAGAACAAATTTATAATGATCCAGCTAATCCTCTTTTCAATCGTGCTACTATGTCATTAAAGCCGCCAGGATCAACATTTAAGATTTTGGCTGCTATTGCAGCATTAGATATGGGAGTTATCAATGTAAACACTGTAATTCATTGCGGAGGAGGATTTACTTTTGGAAGATTCTTCAAATGTCACGGTTCTCACGGTTCTGTAAATGTTATTCACGCAATTGAAAAATCTTGCAATACATTTTTCTATAATCTTATTTATAAAATTGGATTAAATAACTTAAAACGTTATGCGCTCGAGTTTGGATTCTCAAAAAAAACAGGAATAGATATCGGTGAAGAAACAGCAGGTCTGATTACAGATGAGGATTATTATGAAAAAATTTATGGTAAAAATTGGCCAAGAAGTATTTTAGCCAGTTTAGGAATCGGTCAAGGAGAGATAAGTGTTACACCTCTTCAATTGGCTTACTTTACGGCTATTACTGCTAATAATGGAATGTCATATAAGCCGCACGTTGTTAAAGGTTATTTGGATAACAACACTGGGAAGATAAATAAATATGAATTCCCTAAGATTAAAACCTCTGTAAAAAAGGAGGTGTTTGACATTGTTAAAGAAGGGATGTTTCTCGTTGTAAATGGAAACGGTACGGCAACTCATATTCGATCTAATAAATTTAAAATCGCTGGTAAAACAGGAACTGCTCAAAATCCACACGGTAAAGATCACGCATTATTTATTGGCTTTGCTCCTTATGAAAATCCTAAAATAGCTATTGCAGTTGTTGTGGAAAATGTTGGATTTGGAGGAACTCACGCTGCTCCAATTGCAAAAAAAGTGATTGAAGCTTATTTGACAAAAGGAAGGAGTATAAATAAAGAAGATAAAATTTTTACTGAGGTAATTCAAACAGGAGAAGAAATTGCGGATTGATTATCATATTAAAGATAAAATTGATTTTTATATAGTAATACCTGTGTTACTGTTATTATTGTTAGGTTTAATAGCAATCTATAGCTCTACTTTTAATAATCCGCTTGCTCAAAATAATTTTGAAAAACAACTTTACTTTGCTTTATCCTCTATTTTCATTTTTCTAATTATTCATTTCATCCCTACTAATACATTTAAAATTATTTCAATCCCAAGTTATGCTATAGGTATTATACTGCTATTATTGGTTTTGGTAATCGGGAAAAAAGTTTCGGGAGCTAAAAGTTGGTTGGGTTTGGGTGTCTTTGGCTTTCAGCCCTCAGAGTTTGCTAAAATTGCTACAATATTAATGCTTTCAAATTTTCTGTCGAGGAATAACAATAATATTGATTCTATTAAAGATATACTGATTGCATTAACAATAGGCTTTATTCCGGTTGCACTGATATTTCTCGAGCCAGATATGGGCTCTTCAATTATTTTTTTCTTCTTTATCCTTGTCCTATTGTTTTGGAAAGGCTTAAGTATTTTATGGTTGGTTGTTGTTATTTCACCTGCTGTTGTAGCGTTATCAGCGATTTTTGGAACTACAACATTCATTATTTCCTTAATTCTTTTATTAGGAATTTTGTTTTTATTAAACAGAGATTTGTTTTTCAATGGTTCTGTTTTTGCTTTGAACCTTGCTTCAGGTTTTTTTGCTGATTATGTATATAATATTCTAAGTCCACATCAACAAGCAAGAATTAATTCTTTTTTAGACCCCTCAAGTGATCCATTAGGTTCTGGTTATAATTCTATTCAGGCAATGGTTGCCGTTGGAAGCGGTGGAATTTTTGGTAAAGGATTTATGAATGGTAATCAAACTCAGTTGCAATATATACCAGAACAATGGACAGATTTTATTTTCTGCGCGATTAGCGAAGAATTTGGATTTATAGGTTCTATTACTGTAATAATTTTATTTCTGATTTTGTTGGGTAGAATTTTACGTAATGCCTCAAATACGCGAGATGAATTTTTAAGTCTTACACAGATTGGAATTTTTGCTGTTTTATTCATTCATTTTCTAATCAATGTAGGAATGGTAATAGGTTTAGTTCCAATTATCGGAGTTCCATTACCGTTTGTCAGTTATGGAGGCAGTTCTCTTATTGTTAATGTTATTATGATTGCAATAGTCTCCAATATTTATAGAACAAGAAAAAATTATACTTAAAATGAATGCAAGAAAAAAACTTCAACTAAAAAATGATGAACTCAAATTTGTTTGTGTAGGATTAGATACTGATATCAAAAAAATTCCCGAGTTTATTCTCAACGAAAAAGATCCGATTTATTTTTTCAATAAAAAAATAATTGAAGCAACAAAGGAATATGCTGCTGCTTATAAAATAAATTTTGCTTTTTATGAGGTTTTTGGAGCTTACGGATTTGAGTTAATTCACAAAACTCTTAAAGAAATTCCAAATGATATTCTGATTATAGCAGATGCTAAAAGAGGTGATATTGCAAACACATCTGAAATGTATGCAAAATCTGTTTTTGAACATTTTAATTTTGATTCTGTTACATTAAATCCATATATGGGATTTGATTCATTGGAACCATTCTTGTCTTACGAAAATAAATTAAATTTTATTTTAGGATTGACTTCCAATCCCAGCGCAGCTGACTTTGAAAAAGTTGAATTAAAAAATGGTAAAAAATTATTTCAATACATTATTGAAAAGATTGTTGAATGGAATAAAAAGAATAAAAATTGTGGAATAGTTTTCGGAGCTACTAATGCCGAAGATTTATCTGAAAACTTAAACAGTATGAATGATTGTTCAATTCTATTGCCAGGAGTTGGAAAACAAGGTGGAAGTTTTGAAGAAGTGCTCAAAATATTTTATTCATTTCAAAGAGAAAATTTTTTAGTTAATGTTTCCCGTTCTATAATTTATTCTGATAATTCAGAACAATTCGATGCATCAGCTTATAATGAGATAGTTAAATTAAATCAACAAGCAAAGCTGATTTTTAAGAAATAGTTTTATTATATCTTAAAACAAACTAATTTTGTCTTAAAATTATCCAAGCTTTTTAACAGCGAGGCTCCCAATGAAAAAATTACGTGTTGCAGAAGATTATATTTATGATTTGTGGTTAAGTAAGAAATTACCTTCTAAATTAGTTACAGCAGATGGTAAAGAAATTGAGATTTTAGATCCTGGAATCAGGAATAATGATTTTGCGGGACCTGATTTTCATCACGCCAGAATTCTAATTGGCAATATAACCTTTAATGGTGATGTTGAGATTGATAATTTTTCAACTGATTGGAAATCGCACGGTCATCATCTCAATGCTCGTTATAATAAAACTATTCTACACGTAGTGTTAAAAAATAATTCAAATCAAAGTCATTCTGTAAATGTAAGCGGACGCCATATTCCAATTCTTGAACTTCATCATTATTTAGATGAAAATTCCATACAAGAGCTTGAGCAAAATTCTGATAAAAATAATGAAGTCAGTATGCCCTGTATTCACTTAAATTCTCAGATTAACCCCGATGAAAAACTTAAATATTTAAGAACACTCGGCTTGTTAAGATATAAAAAGAAATGCTTACGAATACTTGACCGCTTAAAAGAAATCATTGTTTTAAGAGAACATAAAATAAGTGAACCCAAAATCAACCATAATTTTCACAAGAGTATTAAAGAAAGAAAATTTTTTTCAAAAGAATTTGATGACTTGGCTTTATGGAATCAGGTTTTTTATGAAGAAGTTTTTGAAGCGCTTGGTTACACTAAGAATAAAGAAATTATGGCAAAATTAGGACGGAGTTTAGAGTATGATTTTATCAGTAAAATTGATTCAAAAAATTATATTATTAGGTTAGAAAGCATTCTTTTTAATATTAGTGGGCTAATTCCGGATGTTACTAAAATCAAAGATGAAAAAACTATTGAATATGTCAGAGAATTAGTTGCACATTGGGAAGAACTAAAATCTAACTATTCTAATGTTTATTTCAGTCTAAATAACTGGCACTTTTATAAATTGAGACCACAAAACTTCCCAACTGTTAGATTAGCCGCAGGAGCAAGATTATTATATAAGATTATTCATCAAAATTTGTTTAAAAGAATTTTAGATAAAATTTCTAAAACACAAGACAGGATTAAACTTAACTCATATCTTTTGGATAATTTAATTATCAAAGCAGATGGTTACTGGGCTAACCATTACAATTTTTCTAAAGAAGTAAGAACTGAGATAAAATATTTTGTTGGGCTTAGCAGAGTAGATGAGATTATAACTAATTGTGTCCTTCCTATTCTTTCTGTTTATTTTGAAATCTTCGATAAGAAATCAGAAACTCAAAGAGTGCTGGAGTTATTTGTTAATTATTATCAGAAAGAAGGTAATAATCTTGTTGATAAAGTCAGTACTAACTTAGGTCTTTTCGATAACAGATTGAAAAGTGTTTATTATCAAGGGATGTTAGAATTGTTCAGAAGTTTTTGTATTAAAAATAAATGCCTTGAATGTGAAATTGGGAAAAAAGTTTTTAATTAGTTATTGTGCATCAACTTTTTAATTTCATCTCTGATTTTGGCAGCTCTTTCATAATCCTCTTTTTCAACCGCATCCCTTAATTTGTCCTGAAGTGCAGCAATTTTAGCTTCTTTACTTTTTGGATTTGAGTAGTTACTTTCAAATTCTTCAAAAGTTGATTTACTCTTTTTCTCCGGTTCTTGTTCTTCGGTAGGGACGAAAGATGCTTCCTGAAGAACTGCTTCAGAAACATAGATTGGTGCATCAGCTCTTACAGCCAAGGCAATTGCATCGCTTGGTCTGGAATCTATATCATTTGTTAATCCTGAAACCTCTAATACTATTTTAGCATAAAATGTATTATCTCTCAATTCAGTAATAACAACTTCAACTAAGTTAGCACCCAGATTATCAATAATGCTTTTAGCTAAATCGTGGGTTAAAGGTCTTGGCGGCTTAACACCTTCCATTTCTAATGCAATTGCCTGAGCTTCAAATTGCCCAATTATTATTGGAATTCTTCTGTTGCCATCAACTTCTTTTAGTAATAAAGCATAAGAGCCACTGGATGATGGTCCTGCTGAGATTCCTATTATTTCACACTGTACTTTAATCAATTATAATTCTACGATTTTATTTTTTTAATTTCTTGAGTTAGTGCCGGAATAATTTCAAAAACATCACCGGCTATTCCATAATCTGCAATATTAAAAATTGGAGCGTCTTTATCTTTATTTATTGCAACAATGTATTTTGAAGATGACATTCCTGCAAGATGTTGAATAGCTCCAGAAATTCCACAGGCTATGTAAAGAGTTGGAGACACTGTTTTACCTGTTTGTCCAACTTGCTCACGATGAGGTCTCCATCCTGCATCAACTACTGCTCTTGAAGCACCAACTGCAGCACCTAAAGCTTCAGCCAATTCTTCTATCAAATGGAAATTTTCAGGTCCTTTCATACCTCTTCCACCGGATACAATTATATCAGCTTCGGCAACATCAAGTTTACCTTCAGACTTTTTGTATGAAGTTACTTTAGTGCTTAAATCTAAATCCGAAACTTCTCTAACTTCAATTGAGCTATTAGCCGCTTCATTTATTTCAGCTTTAAAAATATTAGGTCTAATTGTAAAAACTTTTCTCTCAGAATTTATTTTGAAATTTATTAACGACTTACCGGCATAGACAGGTTTAGTGAAAACTAAATTATCATCAATCAAATCAACTTTAATGCAATCTGTTGCAATTGCTGAGTTCGTTTTTATTGCAATTCTTGGGGCTAAATCAATCCCCAATGCTGTATTAGGGAACACAATAACTGTGAATTGGTTTTCGTTTATGTAATTTGAAATAATTTTAGAATAAGCACTTGGAGAGTAGATATTTAATTGCGAATTTTTAAAATGAACAATTCTGCCTGATAAATATTTGTTTAATTCTGTGATGTTTGAAATTTCATCGCCTAAAATTACTCCTTCGCATTCACAGGCTAATTGTTTAGACAATCTATTTGCAAGAGATAAAACCTCATAAGAAACTTTTTTAAGTTGTCCTTCTCTTTGTTCTAATACTGCTAATATTTTTTCTTGCATAATTCTCCCTATATTACTTTTGCTTCTTCTCTTAAAAGACGAACTAATTCAGGAACTGCTGAAACGTCAGTTCCAACAATTCTTCCCGGTTGTTTTGATGGAGGTAAATTCATTTCTATTATTTCAATTGATGTTTGTTCGAAATGAATTTCTTTTTCAGTTATATTCTTTTTCTTTGCAGCCATAATCCCTTTGAGTGTGGGATAACGTGGTTCATTCAATCCTTTTTGGGTTGTTATAACAATTGGAAGTTCAGATTCAACAACTTCTCTTCCACCTTCAATTTCTCTTTCAGCAATAACTTTATTACCTTCAATTTTTAAATCAACAACAACTGAAATGCAATTATAACCAAGTAACTCAGCAGTTAATTGACCTACAATCCCGCTATCATAATCAACTGATTGTTTACCAAAAAAAACAATTTTGCTGTCAAGAGATTTGATTTCTTCTGCGAGAGCTTTAGCAATGTTTATTGAGTCAGGATTTTTATCTGTTTTTAATAATACTGCTTCATCAATTCCTATTGCCAGAGCTTTTCTAATTGTTTCTTTTGCAGAATCATCTCCAACAGTAATTGAACAAGTAGAACTATCGCCACCCAATTTCTCTTTAGTCTTTAGCGCTTCTTCAATTGCAAATTCATCGTATGGATTTATAATAAATGTTACACCAGTTTGGTCTATAGCTTTTCTATCTTGACTAATTTTAATTTTTGTAGCTGTATCAGGAACGTGGCTTACGCAAACAGCAATTTTCATTAAACCTCCTAAATTTTCTAAAATTTGTTGCTTAAAATATAGAATAGTAGAATAATTTCATCAAATCAATAAGCTAGTATCAAAAATATTTTAGGTATGTATTTCAGTGGCAATTATTTAATAATGTTTTAACATAAAAATGCTGTCCTGATTTTTAATTTTATCAGGACAGCGAGAAAGTTTGATATTGTTAAAGTTAAAGTTAAAGTTTAAGTTAAAGTTTTATTTGACCAGCATCATTTTTTTACTGTCCTTGAATTTTTCGGTAATTATTGAGTAGAAATATACTCCGCTTGGTAAATTGCTGGCATCAAAATCAATATTATAAGTTCCGGCGTTAAGGTTATCATTAACCAAAGTGGTAATAACTCTTCCCAAAATATCAGTTACTATAATTTTCGTATGAGTTTGTTCAGCGATTGAAAATCTGATTTTAGTTCTTGGATTTCCGCCATAGGCGGATCTGCCTGTGGCAGAAAATGGATTAGGATAGTTTTGTTCTAAAGAAAAAGCTATCGGAATTTCATTAGGTTCTTTTTCAATACCAACGGGGGAGAAAGTAGCTGTTCTAAGGTCATCAAAATATAATGTTCCTGTTGCACTACCAGAATTCTGAGTATAAGTTAATTGAAAACTATCAAAGCTAAGCGGCGGTTCGAGGACATTATTGCCAATCCAATTACCTGTTTGACCTAAAGATAAATTCCAATTAACTAATCTCCATCCAATCCAATTAATATCATACCAAGGGCTAACTTCATGCCCGCCGGGACCATTATCATTTACGCAAAATCTGAATTTATTATTTGAACCATCTCCAAAAATGAATGCTTGGAGAATGACATCAGTATTGAAAGTTGGCGTTACAGGATTGAAAAACTGTCTTAATAACCAAGAAGAGGCGCTTGTTTCCCAAGCATAATTTAATTGCATTGAGCGGGTGCTTTGAGTATTTACATTTAATACAGAAGTTGAAAGTGCCATATTTGTTTGACCGGGGATTACTCCAACTGTTGAACCAGAACCAGTGGGCTGAGCCCAGTTTGTAACTCCAGCTTCGAAATTATCTATTAAATTTACTTGATTATATGTATTGATACCCGTTGTAAACGAGCGTGAAATTGGTGATGTAATTTCGTTACCAAATAAATCCTGTACTCCTGGTTGAAGTACCATTGTATAGGTTTCATTTTCAACTAAAGGTGTAGTTACAAAGAAATTTATTACACTTCTATTGTTTACATAGTAATGCCTTAAAATACCATTCGCCGTCGTATTGTTTGAATTTCTGATTAGAGAAAATTTACCTGATAATGTTGATGTATTAATTTGTTCATCGAAAGCATAGCTTACAATCGGTCTTAATTCAACATTATTTGAATTTGGATTAGGATAAAAACTAACTACCTGAGGAGGAGTTGTATCAGGATATTTTGTTCTTATTGTGAAAGTATATGAATCACCGGGAATTCCATCTCCATTCCCATCAAACTGATGTCCGAATTTCCCGAGTGCAGTCCCTAAAATTGTAATTTGATATTGAGTATTAAATGTAAAATTATTAGTTGTGATTGTTAGACGTTGATCATTGTTTGACCACGAAACAGTGTAATTTACATTGGGAGAAATTTGTAAAGCGTTTTGAACTGAATTTTTATCCATTTGTCTTGTGAAATTTATAATTATCGGATCATTTCCTGGATATAAACTATCATTGTTTACCGGAACAGTAGAAGCAACTGTTGGTGGTCTTTTTGAAATTAAAGTAACATCTTTGAAAGTTATAAATGTGTCTCTCATAGTAACAGTTGTAGTCAATGTATCATACCATTGTCCCCAGTATTTAATTTGTTGAGTTCCCGGAGGAATATTTTCAAAGTAATAAAATCCATTTCTGAGCAGTTCAGGATCATTTGAATAAAGGTAAAATAATCTTTCCCAAGTATCAGTAGTATCAATTTGACCGTTTATTGAAATTACTGCGCCATTTATTGGTTTGTTGGTTTCAAAATCTCTGATAATCCCAGCAACAGTCCCTGCATAAGGTCTGGGCACATTTTTATATTTTAAGATTGACCAATAAAAAGTCAAAGCTTCAAGTCGTTTCCATTTCGCATTCATATTTAATTGATTTTGAGTGGGGTTAGTATGAAATCCTGCCTCGCTTAATTCTGATGCCATATTAGTTTCTCTATTTACCCACAAATATGGTGTGTTACCTGCAACACCATAAAATGTTCTATCACCAACAGAACCTCTTGAAGTAGTTCTGTAACCAGCAGTTAATAGGACGATCATAATATCACTCATAGCTTTGCCGCCTTGAGGAGATTTTTCAGGACCGTTAATACCAAGCTGTCCCCATAATAATAAAGTGCTGTTTGGTTCAGGTGATGAAGATGCATCGCTATGAATTGAATGATAATGTGCTGCTGCCAAAGCATTTGCCTGACTTGTTCTTTGAGCTAATGAGACTTGGACAAAATCATCTTCACGACAAATATAAACGGTATCTATGTCTGTCCAATCTAAAAGCATTTGTCTGAGATTGAGTCCAACTCGTAGTACTTTCTCGGCTTCAGAATAACCATAAACACCCATATTTTCTTTTTGGCTATGTCCAGGGTCAAGGTAAATATTCCAGTTTGATAAACCTGTTACTTGCTGTGCATATGATGAAAGCGAAAGACTTAATAGAATAATTAAATTTATAAAATATTTCATAAATACTCCTATTGACCTATTTTCATTAAGTGAATTGTTCCTTCATTAAGAACTTCAAATACTATTGTGTTATCTGAATATGAAGCTGATGGACTCATTTCGTGCTTATTTGGTGTGTTTGTAAGATTTTTCTTATTTGAACCATCATATTTGATGGAAAAAATATCTGAGTATGTGAAAGTGTAACCATCATCTTCGCAAATCATATAAACAATTGTTTCTGAGTCTTTTAACCACTTGCCTCGATACCCTTTGCCTAAATCATACAATTCAGTTCCATCAGTTTTCATTGAATATAAATTCCCTCCATAAATTTCAAAAACTACTCTTTGGTTGTCAGGTGAGACATCTAAGTTCATACACTTTTTACCTTGCAGAGGTTCATAAACTTTAATTTCACCATTACTTTTCTTAACTGCGATTTTATCATCCATCAAAAAAACATCATAGTCATTTTTAGCTTTCAGGTATTCTGGTGCTATCTGAATTTTTGATTCAAAAGATTCAATATTCCCTTTTGAAGCTAAAAGAACTTCATCATAATTTGCAGACCAATAAGGCAGTGATGGCATTTTAGTTCTGTAGTCAGTTAACTGTTTAACTTCATTGGTTTCAATGTTATAAATTTTTACAGCGTTGTACCTGATTTTATCTTCATAATATGCTGGTCTGCTTAGAATGTATTTCGAATCAGCTGACCATTGAATTCCAAAACCAGCTGCCACTTCATCCGTAATTTTAGCAGTAGTCTTTTTTTCAATATCATAAATATAAATGCCAATATAGTTTGATTTGGAGAAGGCAATATATTTTCCATTTGGTGATAAAGTAGGCCCAAGACAAGGATCGTTTACATCACCGAATAATGATATAGATTGCTGTTGAGCAAATGTTAGAGATAAAAACATTAGAGGAACGATTAAATAAAGAAATTTTTTCATAGAAGTGACCTTTAATTAAATTAAGAAATTTTACTTTCTAAATGAAAAATATGAAAAAACAACTTTAAATAAACAACATTTTTTTGCGAACTCTGTTATAAGTAAAAAAATATTTATTAAATTTGAAAAACATTTCAGGAATAATTATGTATAAAAAAGTTAGTGCTGTCGTTCCATTCCAAAATAAAAAGGAAACTCTCCGTAATATTCAAATCCTTAAAAATGAAAATCTCGTTGATAAAATTATTCTCTTAAGCGAGGAAGAAATAAATCTTGGACAGGATATCAGTATAATAACTTCAAAC